>OFDN01001460.1_pt1 | contig 15315 bp, 14 predicted proteins | sample 1520971 | NCBI WGS metagenome assembly OFDN01 (sample SAMEA94257418, study PRJEB24077) | hot springs metagenome | biome: Aquatic biome; feature: Geographical feature; material: Water | place: India | collected 2012-06-12 | depth 5 m
CCGAGGCGCTGGGCGCCGACATCGGCGGCGCGGGGCCGGAGGCGGCGGGGGCGGTGCTGGCCGACCGACTGGTGGCGCTGATGCGGGCGACCGGCCTGCCCAACGGGCTGTCTGGCATCGGCTACACGGAGGAGGACATCCCGGCGCTGGCGGCCGGGGCGATCGCCCAGCAGCGCCTGCTGTCGATCGCGCCGCTGCCGGTCGAGCAACAGGATCTTCACGGGCTTTACAGGGACGCGATGCGCTATTGGTGACGCGTCGATTCGGCGGCGGCGGACCGGCTGTGGTCCGCCGCCATGTCGCAAGCGCGGCCGCGTACCGTCGGGAACGGCCGCCATCACCGGGAGCTGGCCATGGCTTTGGACACGGACGACCTCGAACCGCGCAAAAAAATGTCGCCGAAGACGGATCTCACGGGCCTTTCGGTTGAGGAACTGCAAAACTACATCGCCGGGCTCGAAGCGGAGATCCTTCGCGCTCGCGCCATGATCGAGTCAAAACAGGCGCAGAAGAACCTGGCGGAGACATTCTTCAAGCGGTAAGTCCGGAGGAGTCGTATGCTCAGCCCGTCGCAGATCCAGCTGTTCGAGACCAAGTTCCGCGCGTTGCCCGAGGCGGTGCGGGCGGAGATGAAAGCCGCCTACCCCGTGCTCGATCCGCAGATCGAGCGCCTGCTCCGCAACTCCTACGCACAGTCCGGAATCACCGACCCGTCCGCCGTCTCGCGCCTGATGGCGCGGCAGAAGCCCCATTTCCAGAAGATCCTGTCGGCGCAGTTCGACCGCGCCCTGATCGATCTGGTCACCCAGATCCAGGACGAGCACGCGGCGCTCGGCGTGTCGATGGACACGCACATCTCCGCCTACCACGGGCTGCTCAGCGAGCTCGGACGTCCGCTGATCGAGCTGCACCGCAAGCGCCCGGAGCGCATCGCCGCGGCCATCGCCGCGCTGAACCAGTGCCTGCTGCTCGACCTCGACGTCACGCTGGCCCTGCATGTGGCCGGGGTGGAGGGCAAGGCCGCCGCCCAGCGCGAACAGCTCGCCCGCGACCTGGAGAACAATGTGCACAGCGTGCTGGTCGAGCTGCAGCAGGCCGGTGCCACGCTGCGCACGGCCTCGCAGACCATGTCCGGGACGGCCGACGAGACGAGCCGGCAGGCGGCGAACGTCGCCTCGGCGGCGGGGCAGGCGTCGAGCAACGTGCAGACGGTGGCGAGCGCGGCCGAGGAGCTGTCCTCCGCCATTTCGGAAATTGCGCGCCAGGTCGCGCAATCCGCGTCGATCGCCCGCAAGGCGGCCGACGAGGCGCGGCGCACCGACGTGACCGTCGCCGGCCTGTCCTCGGCCGCGGCGAAGATCGGCGAGATCGTGAAGCTGATCGCGACCATCGCCGGGCAGACCAACCTGCTGGCCCTCAACGCCACCATCGAAGCGGCGCGGGCGGGCGAGGCGGGCAAGGGTTTCGCCGTCGTGGCGCAGGAGGTGAAGAACCTCGCCACCCAGACGGCGAAGGCGACCGAGGACATCACCGGACAGGTCGGGGCCATCCAGACCGCCACCAACGAGACGGTGACCGTGATGAAGGGCATCGGCGCGACCATCACGGAGATCAACGAGATCGCCACCACCATCGCCGCCGCGGTGGAGGAGCAGGGAGCCGCCACCAACGAGATCGCGCGCAACGTCCAGCAGGCGGCGGCCGGCACCAGTGCGGTGTCGCACACCATCGAGCAGGTGACCCGCGCGGCGACCGAGACAGGCTCCGCCGCCACCCGCGTGCTCCAGAGCTCGGAGTCGGTCAGCAGCCAGTCGTCCCGCCTGGAATCGGCCATCGCCGGCTTCCTGCGGTCCCTGCGGCAGAGCGCCTGATCACGGCATCCTCCGTCCCGAAAAGCAAAACCCCCGCCGGGCGACCGGCGGGGGTTTCTGCTGCGCGGGTGCCGGGCGGTCAGCGGTCGCCGGACACCACGTCGCGGTAGGCGTGCCAGGAGGCGTGGCCGATCAGCGGGAAGGCGATGAGAAGCCCCACGAAACCGGTTGTCAGCCCGGCGGAGATGAACAGCGCGATCAGCGCGGCCCAAACCAGCATGGTGCGCGGGTTCTCGCGGACGGCGGTGATGCTGGTCGCCATGGCCGTGAAGGCGTCGCAGTCGCGGTCGAGCAGCATGGGGATGGCCACGACGCTCATCGAGAAGACCGCCGCCGCCATGAAGCCGCCGGCCACCGTGCCGGTGATCAGGAAGGGAAGCGTCACCTCGGAGAAGAAGATGCGCTCCACCAGCAGGTCGAGCGGGGGCGGCTCCATCGAGAAGAACAGCATGAAGATCAGGAAGGCCAGCCGGATCCAGGCGAAGAACACCACCATCAGCGCCAGCCCGATGGCGGCGATCTGGGTGCCGTTTTGCCGGTAGGCCACCATCACCGGCCAGAAGCCGGCCTGTTCCCCGCGTTCCAGCCGCCGGCTGGTCTCGTAGAGGCCGACCGCCAGGACCGGACCGATCAGCATAAAGCCGGCCGCCATCGGCAGGACCAGATAGTGCAGCCCGTACATCGCCAGTCCGGCGACCAGAACGAAGCTGGACACCACCGCCAGCAGCCCGTAGGCGAGGCTGATCATCGGTGCGGCGAGCATGTCGCGCCAGCCCGCGGCCAGCCAGACCCACGGGCGGTCGGTTCCGACCACGCGGATCCTCGGAAGCCACGCCGCGCGCGGCTCCGCCATGTCGTGATGATGGGAAGTGACATCGACCATCTCGCCCAACTCCTCGCCTGTGGAGTTCAGGAACTCCGTCTTGACGAAAGATAGTCGGGCGGATGGTTTCGGTCCAGAACTATCGACACAGAGATCGTTATGTAAACGAACAACAGGGCAAGCAAAACCGCCGTGGAGGATTCCGCCGGAGATGCGGCAGAGTGTCGCAGGTGCTGGGAAGCGGCCGATCCGCATGCCCGGGCGGCGCGCTCACTCTTCCCGCTTCTTGCCGTCGAGGTCGCGGGCCTGCCGGTCCTGCTCCCGCCGTTGCCGATCCGTCTCCGATTTGGGTGTGCCGAATCGGATCCGGTTCTCCGACGCCTGCTTCTCCCGCTCGTCGCGCCGGCGCTGCTTGCGGAAACGGTTGAGGTTGACGACGTCGCCCATGGCGGTCCCTCCGACGGGGCGGGCAACGCGGCCGGGGCGCGCAACCTGCCCTTGGCTTGCCCAATTTGCTTGTCTCTTCTTGCCCGGTTAGCTTAGCGGATGACGCTCGGGGCGAGAAGGTCCGGGTCTGCGGGCGAGCATTGCGACCCGGGGAGGAATGAGGTCTTGAGGAAACTGCTCATCGCTGTGCTCGCCATGCTGGGCGTCCTGCTGGCGGCCGTTCTGGTGCTGCCGGCCGTGATCGACTGGAACAGCCACAAGGGGATGATCGCCGCGCGCATCTCCGCGGCCACCGGCCGTGCGGTGTCGCTGGAGGGCGACATCAGCCTGTCGCTGTTCCCGACCCCCAAGGTCAGCGTGGCCGGCGCCCGCCTCGCCAACCCGCCCGGATTCGCCCTTCCCGACATGGCGACGCTGAAGCGGCTGGATGTGACGGTGGCGCTGATGCCCCTGCTGGGCGGCCGGGTGCAGGTGGAGAGCCTGACCTTCATCGAACCGGTGTTCGTGTTCGAAACCGCGACCACCGGCGCCTTCAATTGGGAGTTCGAGGGCACCCGCCCGGTGCCGCCCACGACCGACACCGGCTCCGGCGGCCGATTCGTGCCGATGGTCAGTTTCGACGAGGTGAGCATCCAGAAGGGCACCGTCCTCTACCGTGACGACCGCACCGGCAAGGAGGAGAAGGCCGAGGCGCTGGACGCGCGCGTCGTCGCCGCCAGCCTCGCCGGTCCGTTCCAGATCAACGGCACCTTCCGTCTGCACGGACTCCCGGTGCGCGGCGAGGTGACCACGGGGCGCTTCACCGAGGGAGCGGCGGTGCCGGTGCGTGCCGCGCTGGCCTTCCCGGAAACCGAAACGACGCTGCGCTTCGCCGGCATCGCCGCGGCGGCACCCGGCGGCGGCACCCGCGCCCAGGGCGATCTGCGCGCGGAGGGGGCGAATCTGGCCACCGCCCTGGCCCCGTTCGGCGTGGAGGCCCGTCTCCTGGAACGGCTGGGGCAGGCCTTTTCGCTGCGCGCCGCGGTGGAAGGAGCTGGCGATCTGCTGGCCTTCAACAGCCTTGAAATGCAGGTCGGTGACATGCGGGCGAACGGGTCCGCGAGCCTCGACACCGGCGACCACCCACGGGCCAAGCTGGCGCTGACGCTGAATCGGCTGGATCTTGACGCGTTGCTGGCCAGCACCGGCAAGCCGGCCACCGCCCAGACGTCGCGCGGGCGCCCGGCACCGGCCGCCGAGCCGGCCCGGCCGGCGGCCGGCTTCGAGCTGCCGAGGGGGGTGAGTGCCGAGGCCGACATCGTCGCCGAGGCGGTGACCTTCAACGGCGCCCTGGTCCGGCAGGCCCGGCTGGAGGCGTCCCTTGCCGACGGGGTGGTCACCATCGAGCGGGTGGCCGCGCAGCTGCCCGGCGGGTCGGACGTGGTGGCCGGCGGAACGCTCGGCGCGTCCGCCGGGCAGCCAGTGCTCGACCTGCGGCTGGAGGCGAACGCCGACAATCTGCGCGGCGTGCTGGAATGGCTGAAGCAGGACGTGAAGGCCATCCCGCCCGACCGGCTGCGAAAGGCGTCCTTCGGCGCCCGCATCCAGGGGCGGCCGGGCCGCGTGGACGTGACCGGCATCGACCTCCGCGTCGACACCAGCCACGTGACGGGCGGCGTCGCTTATGTGGATCGCGGCCGACCGGCCTATGGCGTGCGGCTCGACATCGACCGCCTCAACGTCGATGCCTATCTGCCGCTCCCGGCCGACACGGCGGCGACCGCGGCGGCGGGCGGGACGGCGGCGGGCGGAACCGGGCGGGGTGCGGCCTCGTCCGGGCCGTTGGACGATCTACGCCGCGTGGATGTGAACCTGCAGCTCAACGCCGGCAGCCTGACCTACCGCGGTGTGACCGCGCAGGGGCTGGCGCTGGACGCGACGGCGGCGGGCGGCGTGGTGGTGCTGCGCGACGTGAAGGTCGCCGACCTCGCCGGTGTGTCGGGACAGGCGAGCGGCCGCATCGGCCGCCTGTCGCCGCTCGGTCAGGCCGACTTGACGGTCAACGCGGAGGCGCCGTCGCTCGCCGGTCTGGCGCGCCACGTGGCGTGGCCGTCGGGCGCGCCGACACCGGAGCGGCTGGGGCCGGTGACGCTGCGCGGACGGTTCGCCGGCGACCTCGACCGGCTGACGCTCGACATGGAGCTGGGCGCCGCCGGCGGCAGCCTGACCGCGGGCGGCACGCTCGCCAACCTGGCCGGAACCCCGCAGGCCGACGTGAAGCTGCGCACCACGCACCCGGAGCTGGGGGCGCTGCTGTCGCTGGTCGGACGCGCCGCCGCGCCGGCGTCCTATGGGGCCGTCGATCTGTACGGAGAGCTGCGCGGCGGCGCCGCAGCGCTGACGGTGAAAGGGCTGCAGGGCACGGTGGCCGGCACCTCGGTCACCGGGGAGGGCAGTTTCCGCGGCGAGTCCGGGCGTCCGCGCGTCGAACTCGACATCCAGACCGGTGACATCGACCTCGACCGGCTGGCCGTACCACCCGCGCCGGCGCCTGCCGCGCCGGGGCGTGGCCTTGATCCGGCGCGGGCGGCGCAGCACCCCGCGGCGGCCGGCGACACGCTCGATCTGTCCTGGCTGAACGCCATTGACGGGCGGCTCGGGCTGACCTCGTCCGCGGTGGCCGGCGGCGGGTTGCGGCTGGAGAATCCGGCGTTGCGCGCGACCCTGGCCGGCGGCGTGCTGACGCTGGAACAGCTCGACGGCGGGCTGCTCGGCGGGCAGGTGGGGGCCACGGGGCGGCTGGCCGCACCCGCCGACGGCGTGCCGCAGGCGCAGCTCGACCTGACCGTGGTGAAGGCCAAGCCGGGCACGCTGGCCGGGGACCGATCGTTGGGCATCACCGGCGGCACCATCGACCTCGACGCCGAGCTGTCGGCCTTCGGCCGCTCGTCGCAGGCGATGCTGCGGAGCCTGTCGGGACAGGGGCGGCTGACGGCGCGCGACGGGTCCGTCCGCGGATTCGACATGGCCGCGCTGGCGCAGCGCCTGACCGCTCGGCTCGACCGCCCGCAGGACGCGATCCAGGCGCTGGGGCGGGCGCTGCAGGGCGGCGACACGTCCTTCGCCAACCTGGACGGCCGTTTCACCGTGGAACGCGGGGTGGTCCGCAGCGACGATCTCGCCTTGACCGCGCCCCTGGGGGATGCGGCGGCGGCTGGTGAGATCGACCTCCCGGCGGGCACGGTCAACGCCCAGGTCCGGGTGCAGGTGCGGGCGGACGACGCGGTGCCGCCGCTGACGCTGCGGCTGACCGGGCCGGTTGACAAGCCGACGCGGAGCTTCGACCTGAAGGAGATCCAGGCCTTCATCGCGCGCCGCGCCGCCGAGGGGGCGCTGGACCGCGTCACCCCCGGCCTGCCGGTGCCCGGTGACAAGGCGCAGGGCGTCATCCGCGATCTGCTGGAGGGGTTGCGGCGGTGACACCCGTCGGCTGCGCGATGAGCGCCATGACCTTGCGGTGAGGTCATTTCCTGCGCAGCTTTCAGCAAGGAATGTTGCCGGGATGCGCAGCCATCTTTCCAGGACCGGGGTCTTAAAGAAGGGTAAATACTCGGACCGGATGGCTCCTTTGCTTGCAGCGGACTTGACTTGGGGCTGCGGTCGTCGGTACACATGTTGCGGCGCAAAAGCGACGGACCAGCACCGTCACGGCGCGCCCGCGGTTCTTCAAGGGCCGCTCCCAAATGTCCGGGCGCTGTCACGTCCGTTTCATCGATTTGGGGTAGAGAGCAGGACGACGCACCGATCCATAGGGTGCGCGCAGCGGTCGGTGTCGCGGGTCAACCGGGAACCGCCGGATCGATACAGGGTCAGGGGACAGACCAAAAACAGGCTGCGGTCATCGCGCCGCCGCCAGGAGGATTCGGCCAGGGCCATCGTAACCGAGCCGTTATCCCAATTGGAGCACCGTCCTATGGACACCGCCATCGACGTCGGCAGAAACGGGTCCGTCGCCATGATCGAGAACGTCACCTACGAGGAAATCCAGGTCGGACAATCGGCCAGCCTGTCGCGGCGCCTGTCGGCGACCGACATCGAGCTGTTCGCCACCGTCTCCGGCGACATCAACCCCGCCCACCTCGACGAGGAGTACGCGGCCGACAGCCTGTTCCACAAGGTGATCGGCCACGGGATGTGGTCCGGTTCGCTGCTGTCGGCCGTGCTCGGCACCCGGCTTCCCGGACCGGGCACCATCTATCTGGGCCAGGACCTGCGGTTCAAGCGCCCGGTCGGGCTGGGCGACGTGATCACCGCCACCGTCACGGTGCGCGAGAAGCACGACGACAAGCAGATCGTCGTGTTCGACTGCGTCTGCACCAACCAGGACGGCAAGGAGGTGGTCGCCGGCACCGCCGAGGTGATCGCGCCGTCCAAGAAGGTGCGGCGCAAGGCGCACGAGCTGCCCCAGGTGCAGATGATCCACCATCACGGGCACGAGGAGATGCTGCGCAAGTGCGAGGCGCTGCCGCCGGTCCCGGTGGCCGTGGTGCACCCCTGCGACGAATCCTCGCTGCGCGGCGCCGTGGAGGCGGCCGAGGCCAGCCTGATCGACCCGATCCTGGTCGGCCCCGCCGCCAAGATCCGGTCGATCGCCAACCAGTGCGGCCTCGACATCACCCGCTACCGCCTGATCGACGTCGCCCACTCCCACGCCGCGGCCGAGACCGGCGTTCGGCTGGCCCGCAGCGGCGAGGCCGAGGCGGTGATGAAGGGCTCGCTGCACACCGACGAGCTGATGGGCGAGGTCGTCCGCAAGGAGACCGGGCTGCGCACCTCGTCGCGAATCAGCCACGTGTTCGTCATGAACGTGCCGACCTACCCGCGCACGCTGCTGATCACCGACGCGGCGATCAACATCTATCCGACGCTGGAGGACAAGGTCTTCATCGTCCAGAACGCGATCGACCTCGCCAAGGTGCTTGGCGTCGAGACCCCGCGGGTGGCGATCCTGTCGGCGGTGGAGACGGTCAACCCCAAGATCGCGTCCACGCTGGAAGCCGCCGCGCTCTGCAAGATGGCCGACCGCGGGCAGATCAAGGGCGGCCTGCTCGACGGCCCGCTGGCCTTCGACAACGCCATCAGCGTCGAGGCGGCGAAGACCAAGGGCATCGTGTCCGAGGTGGCCGGGCAGGCCGACATCCTGCTGGTTCCCGATCTGGAGGCCGGCAACATGCTGGCCAAGCAGCTCTCCTTCCTGGCCAATGCCGACGCCGCCGGCGTCGTGCTCGGCGCCCGCGTGCCGATCATCCTGACCAGCCGGGCCGACACCGTGCGGACCCGCCTCGCCTCCTGCGCGGTCGCCGTGCTGGTGGCGGCGGCGCGGCGCCGCGGCGCCCAGACCGCGGTCGCCGAGTAGGGGAGGGCATGGCGATGACCACACACGGCCGCAACGCCATCCTCGTCATCAACGCCGGGTCCAGCAGCCTGAAGTTCTCGGTGTTCCGCGAGGCCGCGTCGGGCGACGTGGTCGTCGCCGTGAACGGCCAGATCTCCGGCATCGGCACCGAGCCGCGCTTCGAGGCGAAGGACACCGCCAAGCGTCTGCTCGCCGACCGGAGTTGGGCCGCCTCGGAGCAGGCGGACCGCAAGGCGCTTCTGGGCTTCCTGCTCGACTGGATCGAGGAGCATCTGGACGGCGCCCGGCTGATCGCCGCCGGGCACCGGGTGGTGCATGGCGGCGTCCGCTTCTCGCACCCGGTGCTCCTGAACGATGCGGTGATGGAGGAGCTGGACGGGCTGGTGCCGCTCGCCCCGCTGCACCAGCCGCACAACTTGGCGGCCATCCGGGCGCTGGCCGAGGCGCACCCGGAGCTGCCACAGGTCGCCTGCTTCGACACCGCCTTCCATCGTGGCCAGCCCTGGCAGTCCGGCGCTTTTGCCCTGCCCCGCGAGCTGACGGAGGAGGGCATTCGCCGCTACGGCTTCCATGGCCTCTCCTACGAGTACATCGCCCGCCGCCTGCCGGAGATCGCGCCGGCGCTGGGGGATGCCCGCGTGGTGGTTGCGCATCTCGGCAGCGGGGCCAGCATGTGCGCCATGCACGGCGGGCGCAGCGTGGACAGCACCATGGGCTTCACGGCGCTGGACGGGCTGCCGATGGGCACCCGCTGCGGCACCATCGACCCGGGCGTGCTGATCTACCTCATGCGCAACAAGGGCATGAGCGCCGACGCCATCGAGAAGCTGCTGTACAACCGATCCGGCCTGCTCGGCGTGTCCGGCATCTCCAACGACATGCGGGTGCTGCTGGAAAGCGGCGACATCCACGCGGAGGAGGCGGTGGAGCTGTTCTGCCACCGCGTCGCCCGCGAAACCGGGGCGCTGGCCGCGGCCATGGGGGGCATCGACGCCTTCGTCTTCACCGCCGGGATCGGCGAGCGGTCGGCGCCCGTCCGCGAGCGGGTGGGGAGCAAGCTCGGCTGGCTCGGCATCGACATCGACCCCGCCGCCAACGCCGCGAACGAGACGACGATCTCCAGCGCCGCCAGCCGCATCCCCGTCCATGTGATCCCGACGGACGAGGAACGGATGATCGCCGTGCACACCCGCGACGCGCTGACCGCCAAGGGGTGAAACTCCGGAACGCGAAAGGGGCGCTTCCCGACCAGGAGGCGCCCCTTTTCGTTTGGCGTGTTCGGCAGGCCGCGGATCCGCGGGAGCCGCGACCCGGCACCGGTCGCTCAGTCCTGCACGGCCTTCTTGCGGCCGAGCCCCAGCTTGGTCGCCATTTCCGACCGCGCTTTGGCGTAGTTTGGGGCCACCATCGGGTATTCCGGAGGCAGGTTCCACTTCGAGCGGTATTCGTCCGGCGACATGTTGTAGACCGTCTTCAGATGGCGCTTCAGCATCTTCAGCTTCTTGCCATCCTCAAGGCAGACGATGTAATCCGGCGTCACCGACTTCTTGATCGGCACCGCAGCCACCTGCTCGACCTTCGCCGGGGCGGGCTTCTCCTCGCCGAGACCGCGGAAGGCGGACTGTACGTTGTTGATGAGCACCGGCAACTCGTTCACCGGCACGGTGTTGTTGCCGACATAGGCCGAGACCACCTTGGCGGTCAGGGTCTGCAGCTCGGACGGGTCGATGGGCATCGCGGGCCTCCGGATCGAAAGCGCGGCCGTCAGCCGTTGACGGCGTCGCGGAGTTGCTTGGCCGGCTTGAACTTCGGGGCCTTGGCGGCGGCGATCTTGACCACCTCGCCGGTGCGCGGGTTGCGGCCCTCGCGCTCGGCGCGCTCGGTCACCTCGAAGATGCCGAAGCCGGCCAGGCGCACTTCCTCACCCTTGCCCAGCGCGCCCGTGATCCCCTCGAACACCGCCTGGACGACTTTGGCCGCATCGGCCTTCTTGATCCCGGCATTAGTGGCGACGGTTTCAATCAATTCCGCCTGATTCATTAAGCGACTCCATCTCGTCGATTTCGACTGCGAGTTTCGGGTGTTATTGACCGACTGCCAGACCGGGCACAAGAGCTTACGGCCCCCGGTGATCCGCGAATACATGGAATCAGTTGAGTTCCAGCCCCACCTGTTGCCGGATTGCATCAATGCAAGCCGGCTTGTGTCGAAAGTTGCGGCGCGGCAATGCCCAAACCGGCGGAACGCCGGGCTTTTGAAACGCCGATGCCACGTCGGGAGGCTGATCGAGTCGGATCAGCCCTCTTGACCGGGGCGGAAGCTTCACCATCTCCGCGATTGTTTGGGTCCGGGCCCCTCTGACGGCCGAGGCGTCGGTCGTGATGTCGGATCCCCTTGAGACACCTGCCGACGCGGCGCCATCAAGTGGGTCTACGTATGGAATTCCTCTTCTTCGACGTTATGGGAAAGCCGGCCTGGGTCTGGCTGACCTTCGTCGGGCTCGTGATCGCCCTTCTCGCCTTCGACCTTGGTGTTCTCAACCGCAAGGACCATGAGATCGGGGTTGCCGAAAGCCTCAAGCTGTCGGCCGGCTACATCGGTGTGGCGCTGCTGTTCGGCGCCTGGGTGTGGTGGTCGATGGGCGAGACCGCGGGCGTCCAGTACTACACCGGCTTCTTCATCGAGAAGAGCCTGTCGCTCGACAACGTCTTCGTCATTTCACTGATCTTCAGCTATTTTGCCATTCCGCGGCAATACCAGCACCGGGTGCTGTTCTGGGGTATCCTGGGGGTGATCGTGCTGCGCGGCATCATGATCGGCGTGGGGGCCGCGCTGGTCAGCGAGTTCGACTGGGTCCTCTACGTCTTCGGCGCCTTCCTGCTGATCACCGGCGTGAAGATGCTGTTCTCCGTCGATCATGTCCCCGACATCGCCAACAACCCCATCCTGCGCATCCTGCGCAAGCGGATGCGGGTGACCGACGAGATCGAGGGGCACAAGTTCTTCGTGCGCCGCCCCGCCGCGGACGGATCCGGCCGCGCCGTGCTCTACGCCACCCCGCTGTTCCTGGCCCTGGTGCTGGTGGAGTTCGCCGACCTGGTGTTCGCCGTCGACAGCGTGCCGGCGATCTTCGCCATCACCACCGACCCCTACATCGTCTACACCAGCAACATCTTTGCCATCCTCGGCCTGCGCGCGCTCTACTTCGCGCTGGCGGCGATGGTGCACCGCTTCCATTACTTGAAGTACGCGCTGGCCCTGGTGCTGGTGTTCATCGGCGGCAAGATCTTCTGGAACCAGATCTACGGCAAGGTGGCCCCGGAAATCTCGCTCGGCGTCACGCTGACGCTGCTGATCGCGGGCGTGGTGGTCTCGCTGATCCGCACGCGCAACGACCCGCCGGCGGCAGTGACCGCGCCGGCGAACGGCGAGGTGACGGCCAAGGGCTGACCGGCAAGGGCGGAACGTCGAGGACCGACAATCGTGTGGGCGGGGACGGCGTTCCCCGCCCGCCGATCATCGGAACCCGAGGGCCTGGAGCTCCGCGATGGTGCGGGCGGCGGCGCGGTGCAGGATGAAGGTGCCGCCGGCGAGCACCCAGGGCTCCCGTGCCTTGTCGCGGTCATCCACGAGGATGCGGCCGGGACCGGCGTGTTTTGCTTTGTCCCGAGCCATGCAGGTGATCACCGGAACGGTGGGGCCCAGCATGCGCGCCACCCAGCGCCGCTTCTGGTCGGGCGCCCAGCGTCCTACCGGCAGGCCGGTCAGGATGGTGGGATGGAAGGGCTCGCAGAAGGCCCAGAGCTCCCGCGCGTCCTCCATGAACTCCAGCGTGCCGAAGAAGTCGGGGTGGCGGGACAGCGCCCGCCACATCGCCGAAACCGACAAGTCCTCCGGCCGGCGCCCGGTGACCGCGACGACGCCCCGGTCGAAATCGGCCAGGACGCCATCGAGATCAAGGAACAACTCCATCAGGCGAGGCCGGACGCCACCTTGAAGTCCGGCTCCGTCTTGGCGCGGATCTCGTCCACCGTCACGCCGGGGGCGAGTTCGATCAGGGTCATGCCGGCGTCGCCGTGCTTATCGACGCTGAAGACGCCGAGGTCGGTGACGATCATGTCGACCACCCGCGTGCCGGTCAGCGGCAGCGAGCAGTCCTTCAGGATCTTCTTCTCGTCGCCCTTGGCGACATGCTCCATGACCACGATCACGCGCTTGACGCCCGCGACGAGGTCCATGGCGCCGCCCATGCCCTTCACCATCTTGCCGGGGACCATCCAGTTGGCGATGTCGCCCCGGTCCGTCACCTGCATGGCGCCCAGCACCGACAGGTCGATGTGGCCGCCGCGGATCATCGCGAAGCTGTCGGCCGAGGAGAAGTAGCTGCTGGTCTTCAACTCGGTGATGGTCTGCTTGCCGGCGTTGATGAGGTCGGGATCCTCCTCCCCTTCGAAGGGGAAGGGGCCGATGCCCAGCATGCCGTTCTCGCTCTGCAGCGTCACCTCGATCCCGTCGGGGATGTAGTTGGCCACGAGCGTCGGGATGCCGATGCCGAGATTGACGTAGAAGCCGTCCTGCAGCTCGCGGGCGGCGCGGGCGGCCATTTCCTCACGGGTCCATGCCATGGTCTGGGTCCTCCCGTTGTCAGGCGCGCTTGCGCACGGTGCGCTGCTCGATGCGCTTCTGGTGGTCCTTCACCTCGATGATCCTCTTCACGAAGATGCCCGGGGTGTGGATGTGGTCGGGGTCCAGCGCGCCGGCCGGCACCAGCGTCTCCACCTCGGCCACCGTCGCCTTGCCGGCGGTCGCCATCATCGGGTTGAAGTTGCGCGCCGTTTTCCGATAGATCAGGTTGCCTTCGGTGTCGCCCTTCCAGGCCTTCACGATCGACAGGTCGGCGACCAGCCCGCGCTCCATGACGAAGGTCTCGCCGTCGAACTCGCGCAGCTCCTTGCCTTCGGCCACCAGCGTGCCGACGCCGGTCTTGGTGAAGAACGCGGGGATGCCGGCGCCGCCGGCGCGGATGCGCTCGGCCAGCGTGCCCTGCGGGTTGAACTCCAGCTCCAGCTCGCCCGAGAGGTACATCTGCGCGAACAGCTTGTTTTCACCGACGTAGGAGGAGACCATCTTGCGGATCTGCTTGGCCTCGAGCAGGATCCCGAGACCCCAGCCATCGACGCCGCAGTTGTTGGAGATGACGGTGAGGCCGGTGACCCCGCTCTCCCGGATGGCGCCGATCAGGGCTTCCGGAATGCCGCAGAGCCCGAATCCGCCGGCCATGATCGTCATGCCGTCGCGGAGCAGGCCAGCCAGCGCACTCGTGGCATCTTGATGGACTTTCTTCATCGTTCGAGCCTCACTCGCCTCCTTGTGGGGTTATGTGATTCTTGCCGACCGACCGACCCCTGCCGGCCCGCGGGTCCTGCCGCGGTTCATGACGCAACAGCGATATACCGGTGACGATGCGTGACGCCAACTGAAATTGCGGTGCGGCGTGCCGGCCGGTTGCGGAACCACCTCCCGGCCACCCTGTTGCACCCGCGAACGGAACGGCGGGGGAACGGCGCATGGCGGTCATCGGCATTTCCGGATCCTACGGCGGCTTGAACACCGGCGACGAAGCGATCCTGACCGCCGCCATCGCCGAGTTGCGGCGGACGATTCCCGGAGTCGAGATCGTCGTCTTCTCCCGCGACGCGGCCCACACCGCGGCCAACCATCCGGCGGACCGCGTTGTCAACCCGCGCATCGCCATGAAGGGGGAGATCACGCCGGAGGTCGCGCGGCTCGACCTGCTGCTGCTCGGCGGCGGCGGCATCCTCTACGACAGCGAGGCGGAGGCCTATCTGCGCGAGGCGGTGATCGCCCAGGCCCACGGCATCCCCACCTTTGCCTTCGCCATCGGGGTGGGGCCGCTGCGCGGCGAGGCGGAGCGGCGCGCGGTGCGGAACGGCATGAACCGCATGGCCGGGATCACCGTGCGCGAGCAGAGCGCCAAGCGTCTGCTGGAGGAGATCGGCGTTGAAGTCCCGGTGTCCGTCACCGCCGATCCGGCCCTGCTGCTGGAACCGGAGCCCTTTACCGACGCCATGCTGGCCGAGGCTGGGGTGCCCCGCGACCGGCGGCTGGTCGGGTTTTCCGTGCGCGAGCACGGCGCCGCCGCCCCCGACCTGTCGGAAGCGGCCTATCACGGGCTGCTGGCGGAAGCGGCGGATTTCGCCATCGAGCGCTTCGGCGCGCGAGTCGTCTTCGTGCCCATGGAACGTGCCGACGTGCGGGAGGCGCACCGCGTGATCGGCTCCATGGCCCTGCCGGAGCACGCGCATGTGCTGCCCTACCGCTACACCCCGCGGCAGACGCTGGGGCTGATGCGGCATCTGGATATGGCGGTGGGCATGCGGCTGCACTTCATGATCTTCGCCGCCATCGCCGGCACCCCGCTGATCGCGCTGCCCTACGCGTCCAAGGTGTCGGATTTCCTCGAGTCGCTGGGCATCGAGCGGCGGTCGCTGCGCAGCCGGGCCGGCACCTTCCTGGCCGATCTCGACCGGCTGTGGGACCACCGCGATCAGCACCGGGCGCATGTGGCGGCGCGGCTGCCGGCCATCCACGAGGCGGCGCGGCGCACGGCGCCGCTGGCCGCGGCGATCGTGGCACCGCGTGACAGGGGACCCGCCGCGGCGGTTGTCGGGGGAGAGTGACCGACAAAGACGGAGGATGACGTGCCGTTCCTGAGCTGCCCCTCGAGCCCCGACACGGTGACGCTGCCGCCGCGGCGG
>OFDN01001461.1_pt1 | contig 15312 bp, 10 predicted proteins | sample 1520971 | NCBI WGS metagenome assembly OFDN01 (sample SAMEA94257418, study PRJEB24077) | hot springs metagenome | biome: Aquatic biome; feature: Geographical feature; material: Water | place: India | collected 2012-06-12 | depth 5 m
CCCCCTCACCCAACCCTCCCCCCGGTGGGGAGAGGGCTTTGGATCAGCGCTCAGTTCGCCAGTTCGGCGTTCCAGAAGAACGGCCACGGGGTCGGGGTGTAGCCCTTCAGCTTGTCGGTGGCCGCGGCGAGGTTGTAGAAGTCGCCGACCTTGATCGTCGGCACCTCGCTGTAGAACAGCGACTGGAGGGTCACCCAGTGCTGCTTGCGGGCGGCGGGGTCCTGTTCGCGGTTGAAGGCGGCCAGCGCCTCGCGCTTGGCGGGGCTGTCCCACCAGCCGGGGTAGCTGGGGTTCAGCACGGTGATCAGCGACGGCTCCGGCACGAAGGTGTGGTAGGTGAAGAAGGAATCCCACGCCTTCTCGTCGGCCCGGCGCTGCAGCAGCGTCGCCCAGTCCAGCACCTGCAGATCCACGGTGAACCCGGCCGCCTGGAGCTGCGCCTGGGCCACCAGGCTCATCTTGTACAGGAAGTCGTACTGGGTGGAGGTCATGATGCGGATCGGCTCGCCCTTGTAGCCGGCGGCCTTGGCGGCGTCGGCCGCCTTCTTCGGATCCTGCTGCGAGTACGCTTTCGCGCTGGCCGCGTCGTAGAAGACGGTGCCGGGGCCGTAGATGGAGCCCTCGGTGGCGATGAAGTCGGGATCGCCGAAGCCGGCCAGCATCATGTCGCCGGGCGTCACCGCCTGCAGGATGGCGGCGCGCAGCTTCGGGTTCGCCAGCACCCCGGTCTTGGTGTTCATGATCATCAGCGGGAAGCCGAAGGGCTTCACGATCACCGGCTTGACGTTCGGCGTGGTCTTGAAGCGGCTCTGCATCTCCGCCGGCAGGCTGTCGGCGAACTGGTACTGGCCGGCGATCACGCCCGACACGCGGGTCGCGGCGTTGGGCACCGGAACGAAGCGCACCTCGCCGATCTTCGCCTCGCGCTTGCCGCCATAGCCGCTGGCCGCTCCCGGCGGGGAGGCGTAGCCGTCGTGGCGGACCAGACGGATGTACTGGTCGGGCTTGTGCTCCAAGAGCTTGTAGGGGCCGGTGCCGGTCAGCGCCTTCAGCGGGTTGGCGCCGTCGATCACCGCCTTGGGCACCACCACCGCGGCGCCGTTGTTCATCGCCAGCAGGGCGATCAGCGGGGCGTAGGGCTCCTTCAGCGTGATCACGACGCTGCTGCCGTCCTTCGCGGCGATGCCCTCGATCATCGCGGCGGCGGACTTGCCGCGCGGCGACAGCTTGGTCCAGCGCTCCAGCGAGGCCACCACGTCGTCCGCGGTCATGGCGCTGCCGTCGTGGAAGGTGACGCCGGACCGCAGCGGGATCGTGTAGCTCTTGCCGTCCGCCGACACCTGGGGCAGCGCAGCGGCCAGCAGCGGCACCGGCTTCCATTCGGCGTCGAAGGTGAACAGCGTCTCGAACACATGCTGGGTGATGATGCTGACGAGGTCGGCGGTCACGCCGACCGGGTCCAGCGTCGGCGGCTCGCCGATGGTCGCGACGGTGATGACGGAGCCGGGCTGCTGCGCCAGGACCGGGGTGGAGGACGCGGTCAACATGCCAGCGGTCAGCATCCCCGCGGTCAGCGCCGCCCCGAACGTTGCGGTGAACAGACTGCGCGCGATCGGTTTCATCAGCCCCCTCCGTCGTTCGTCCGCTATCGGCCGCCGCCTTCGGCTCGTCCGATATTTCGGACTGTGATCTTGTATTTCGGACAACAGGACGGTATATCGGACAAACACCGCTGGCAAGCCGAAAATCGGCGTGGTAAGCGATGCCATCGCGACGCAGGGGACGGGGCTTTCATGACGGACGGTACGGTGGACAGTCCCGCTGCCGGGCGCGAGGCTGGGCGGATGGCCGGGCGGGCCCGCGGCATCGACCGCGTGATCGCGCTGATGGAGCATCTGCACCGGCTCCGCAGCCCGGCGCGCATCGCCGACATCGCCCGCGACACCGGCACCCCGCGCTCGACCGTGTACGAGCTGGTGAACACGCTGGTGGAGGCGCGCTGGCTGGAGCTGCGCGACGGCGACGGCGCGGTCTATTTCGGGCCGGCGATGCACTGGTACGGCAGCGACTATCTCGACAGCGTCGACCTGATCCGCAAGGCCCGGCCGGAGGTCACCCACCTCGCCGAGACGGTGGGGGAGACCGCGCAGTTCTGCACGCTGGAGGGGGACAAGTATCTGGTGGTGCTGAACGAGCCGGGCCGGCGCATGTTCCGCATCAGCTCGGAGATCGGCATCAAGGTCCCGATCCCCTGGACGGCGTCGGGCCGGCTGCTGGTCGACCACCTCTCGCCCGACGAGATCCGCGGCTTCATTCCGCCCGTCGACTTCACCCTGCCCGACGGCCGCCGCATCGCCGAGGACGCGTTCCTGGCCGACATCGCGCGGGCACGGGCCGAAGGCTATGCGCGCACGACGGCCCTGGTCGACCGCTTCACCACCTGCCTCGCGGCCCCGGTGCGCGACGCCGCCGGGCGCTGCATCGCCACCATCTGCTTCGTCGTGCCGGTCGACACGCCGGAGGAGGAGCAGGCGCGCATGATCGACACGCTGAAGGCCAGCGGGGCCAAGCTGTCCGTCCCGCGCTGATCGCGCCCGGACAGCGACGGCCCAGCCCCGCCCGTGGTCAGGCCAGCGCCTCCTTCGGCCCGAAGAACTCATGGACGATGGCGGTGGCCGGCAGACCCAGCGCCGTCAGCGCCCCGATGACCGCCGCCATGAAGGGCTTCGGCCCGACGACATAGGCGGCGACGCCGCCGTCCTTCGGCAGCAGCCCGGCCAGCCGCGTCTCGTCCAGCAGGCCGGTCATGTGCGGGCGGTCGCCCGGCAGCGGATCGGCGTAGCAATAGACGGGCGTCAGGGCATCGTTCGCCGCCGCCAGCCCGTCGATGTGCCCGCGGAAAGCGTGCACCGAACCGTTCAGCGCGGCGTGGACGTAGATCACCCGGCGCCCGGCGGCCAGGGCCTGCTCGGCCAGCGGCAGCGCCGGGGTCTGGCCGACGCCGCCGGTGATCAGCAGCAGCGTGTCCGCACCGTCCTTCAGCACGAACTCCCCCGCCGGCGGGTAGGCGTCCAGCTCGTCGCCCACGCCGGCACGGTCGTGCAGGAAGCCCGACACGAGGCCCTGCGGCTCCCGCTTCACCGAGATGCGGTAATCGCGGCCGTTGGGCGAGGCCGACAGGCTGTAGTTGCGGTGCACCGTCTCGCCATCGACGCTCAGCCGCAGGCCGAGATACTGGCCGGGCCGGAAGTCCATCACCGGACCGCCATCGACCGGCGCCAGCCGGAAGGAGGTGATGACGGCGCTCTCCGGCGTCCTCTCCACGATGCGGAAGCGGCGGGCGCCGCGCCAGCCGCCGGACAGGGCGGCCTTGCGGGCGTATTCCTTCTCCTCCGCCGCGATCAGCAGCCGGGCGAGCTGCCAGTAGGCGGCCCCCCAGGCGTCGGCGATCTCCGGCGTCACCGCGTCGCCCAGCACCCGGCCGATCGCCTCCATCAGGCAGGTGCCGACGATCTCGTACTGGTCCGGGGTGATATTGAGGGAGACGTGCTTCTGCACGATCCCCTCCACCGCCGGCCCCAGCACCTCCAGCCGGTCGATGTTGGAGGCGTAGGCGATGATGGCGTTGGCCAGCGCCTCGGGCTGCGCGCTGTTGCGCTGGTGGCTCTGGTTGAAGACCGTGCGCACCTCGGGATGGCGCTCGAACATCAGGGGGTAGAAGGTGCCGGTGATCCGGCTGGCGTGGGCGGCGACGACGGGGGCGGTGGCCTTGATGACGGCGGTCTGGGCGGGCGTCAGCATGAGGGGGCGGTCCTTTTGCGCGGCATGGTGTCGCAAGGATTGAGCAACCCCCGTGCCAGGGCGGATGCGCTTGGATTCCGGGGGCGTGCCGAGGGGCTGTTGTCGAAAGGACCACCGGCGCTATGATGTCGGATGGACAACGATGCGGTCGATTCGACAACGGTGCTCGGGCTGGACGAGGCCGCGATGCTGCTGCGGGCGCTGGACGACCCGGGGCGGCTGTGGCCCCTGTTGCTCGAGCTGATGGCGTCCCATCTGCCCTGCGACGCCTGCGCCCTGCTGTGGCGGGACGACCGGGCGAACCAGCTCGTGCCGCTGGCCACCCGCGGGCTCAGCCCCGACACGCTCGGCCGGCGCTTCGCCCTCGACGACCACCCGCGGCTGCGGGCGATCGCGGAGGCGGGTCCAGCTCCGCTGCGCTTTCCGGCCGGTTGCGAATTGCCCGACCCCTACGACGGCCTGATCCCGGACGCCGGGGACCGGCTGCATGTGCATGACTGCGTGGGCGTGCCGCTGTCGGTGCACGGGCGGCCCTGGGGCATGCTGACGCTCGACGCGCTGAGCGAGGGGCGCTTCGACGGCTGCGAGGGGCGCATCGCCGCCTGGGCGCGGCTGGCCGCCGACGTCGCCGCGGCGGTGGAGCGGCGGTCGATGGCGGCGTCCTGGGACGGGGCGTCGGCCGGCTTCGACGACCACCCGATGGGCGCCCGGCCGCCGGAGGACGCGCTCGACCCCATCGGGGCCTGCCCGGCGATGGCGGCCCTGGCGGTGGAGATCGACTCGGTCGCCGCCAGCGATCTCGTGGTGCTGGTCCTCGGCGAGACCGGCGTGGGCAAGGAGCTGGTGGCGCGCCGCCTGCACCGCCGCTCCGGCCGCTCGACCGGGCCGCTGGTCTACGTCAATTGCGCCGCCCTGCCGGAGGCGCTGGTCGAAAGCGAGCTGTTCGGCCATGCGCGCGGCGCCTTCTCCGGCGCGGTGACCGACCGGCTCGGCAAGTTCGAACTGGCCGACGGCGGCACCCTGTTCCTGGACGAGGTCGGCGAGCTGCCGCTGCCGGTCCAGGCCAAGACGCTGCGCGCCTTGCAGAACGGCGAGATCCAGCGCGTCGGCTCCGACCGCCACATCACCGTCGATGTGCGGGTGATCGCCGCCACCAACCGCGACCTCGCCGCCGAGGTGCGCGCCGGACGGTTCCGCGCCGACGTCTATCACCGTCTCAGCGTCTATCCGCTGCGGGTGCCGCCGCTGCGCGACCGCGGCGCCGACATTTTGCGGCTGGCCGGCCTGTTCCTGGAGCGCAACCGGGCCCGGCTGGGGCTGCGCAATCTGCGCCTCTCGGCGGCGGCGGAGCGGTGGATGCTGGGCTACCCGTGGCCCGGCAACGTCCGCGAGCTGGAGCACGCCATCGGCCGCGGCGCCATCCGTGCCCGCGTCGCCCGGCGTGCCGAGGGTGGCGTGCTGACCCTGGAGCCCGCCGATCTCGGCTTGGCGGACGGCGCGCCGGAGCGGGCACCGATTCCGGCGGCATCGCCCGGCCCTGCCCCGCCGGCGGATGAACTGCTGTCCGACGCGGTGGAGGCCTTGCAGCGCCGGATGATCCGCGATCGGCTGGACCGCCATGACGGCAACTGGGCGCAGGCGGCGCGTTCCCTGGGGCTCGACCGCAGCAACCTGTTCCGCTTGGCCCGGCGGCTGGGCTTGCGCGACTGACGGTCCCGGCGCCTGGATCGTCAGCAGGCGCGGGCCAGCGTCCGGGCGTCCGGACAGGCGTGGCGCAGCTTGCCGAGCAGGCGCGACAGGGTTTCCGGCGCCACGCCGATGGCCCGCGCGATCACCACCTTCTTGTAGGGCAGCGCCCCGGCGTCGACCTGACGCGGTTCGATCCCGGTGCGTTCGAGGAAATGGGTCAGGCGTTGCAGCGCGGGCTGCACCTGCAGCTCCTCGATGTGGTCGGCGAACTGGCGGATGTGGCTCGACATCGAGCTGGCGAAATCGACGGCGGCGGCTCCCTGCACCCGCATCAGGGCGAGCAGGGCGGCGCGCGACCCCGTGATCACCCGCGCGCTTCCCACCGCGCGGGCGCTGAAGGGGTTCGGACCGAAGGACAGCGTGAACCCCGAGGAAAAGGCCTCCGCCCGGTCGACGATGCGGATCAGCGCCTCCTCGCCTTCGGCGGTGGTGCGGTAGAGCTCCAGCGTGCCGCTGACCAGCACGAAGAACTCGTCCGGCTCGTCATCCTGGAGGAACAGATCCTCGCCGCTGTCCAGCACCCGCAGACCCGCCGCACGCAGCAGCCCGGCGAATGCCTGGTCGTCGAGAGCGCGAAAAAACGGCTGCTTGCGGATGAAGCCCACCGCCTCGGCATCGGGTCTGGCCAGTGTCGCGCCCATGATGGTCTCCTCCGTCGATCCTGCGCCGGGAGGATCGCCGGATGGGCCGGCGCTGCGAATGAGCCAGATCAAACCTAGGTATGATTTTTATCGGTCGTTTGGAACTTAAGTACTAGTCCCCGACCAGCCCTGCCGTTCATGGCACAGGCGGCGGGTACACCGCGGTGATGCCGGACAGGATCGTCTGCGCCGCCAGCGCCGCCAGCACGATGCCGAGCACCCGGCTGACCGTGTGGATGACGGTGCGGCCGAGCAGGCGGCGCACCGTGTCGGCCACCAGGAACAGCAGGGCGCTGCCGCCGATCACCACGGCCGCCGCACCCAGCACGACGCCCTGCCCGGCCAGGGTCGAGCCGTAGCGGTCCATCAGCAGCAGGGTGGAGGTGATGGCGCCCGGCCCAGCGATCAGCGGCACCGCCAGCGGGAAGACGGCGAGGTCGTGCGCCTCGTCGTCGGTGCGCGCCTCGTCGGCGGCCCGCTCCTTGCGCTCGGCGCGCTTGGCGAACAGCATCTCGAAGGCGATCCAGAACAGCAGCGCCCCGCCGGCGATGCGGAAGGCCGGCATGGTGATGGACAGCGCCTTCAGCACCACCTCGCCGAAATAGGCGAAGAACAGGATCACCGCGAAACCGGTGGCCGCCCCGCGCAGGCCGATCACCCGCTTGCGGCGCGCGTCGAACCCCTGGGTCAGGCCGATGAAGAGCGGCACGAGCCCGATGGGATCGACCACCACGAAGAACACCACCAGCGCGCTGACGAAAGCATCCACGGCGTCCTCCCCCGGCCAACCCCACGCTTGATAGCGGAGGGGCCGGCAGGGGGCCAGCCGCTTCGTCGGTCCCGGCCGCTATTCCTTGGGCTTGCGGGTCTCGATCTCGTCGAGGACGGCCTCCGGGGCGACGTTCTGGGTCAGCTCTCCCAGCTCCCCGTCCACCTCGGTGCGGACGTCCAGCCGGTTGGCGATGGCGGCGACCAGCGCGGTGAGCTTGGTCACCTCGTGCTCGGCCAGTAGGCCGATCTGGAGATCCAGGTCAGCCCGCTCGTCGGCTGCCGCGGCCATGCGGTTCTGGCTGATCAGCACGAAGGTGGACAGGAAGATCGCCTCCACCGACGCCACCATCGCCAGCACCACGAAGGACGGGTCCCATTGAGGCACCAGCGGGATCCAGCCGAGATTGGCCAGGATCCAGAAACCGAAACCGCCGAGATGCAGCCACACGAAGCGCATGCTGCCGGTGAAGCGGGTGATTCGGTCGGCGACCCGCTCCTGGAAGCCGGCCTTGCGCTCGACGCGTGCGCGCCGGGCGTGCAGCGCCTCGATGTTGCGCTCCAGAACCGAACTCATGCCCGGCGGCTTGGGGGAGGGAATGGTCGGTGGAAGCCGCTCCCCGCCCGCCGCTGCTGCCCCATCCATCCCGATCCCCGCCCTGGTTGCCGCCGGACCAGAGAACCGTATGCGCGGGCCGGGGTTCCGTCCGGGCCACCGACGAAACCCCTCCGCTCCTCCGTATAAGGATCCGGTGGGGCATCGCGAATGGAACGGCGAGCATGGTTAGAGCTTGGAAACCGGTGCTTGGCGGGCTGGCGGTCGCGCTCCTTCTGGCAGGGGCGGGCATCGGCGGCCAGCGCTTCCTGACCGCCGCGGCACCATCCCCGGCCACGCCCGCAAGGCTGCCCAGCGTGCCGGTTCTGGCCGGCACCGTCGGCCGCGAGGACATGCCCGTCTGGCTGGAGGGGATCGGCACCGTCCAGCCCTTCAACAGCGTGACCGTGCGCGTGCGGGTGGATGGAGAACTCCAGCTCATCGCCTTCCGGGAGGGGCAGACGGTGAAGGCCGGCGACCTGCTGGCCCGCGTCGACCCCCGCCCCTTCGAGGCGCAGCTCGCCCAGGCCGAGGCGAAGAAGGCGCAGGACGAGGCGCTGCTCGCCAACGCAAGGCGGGACCTGGAGCGCAACCTGAACCTCAAGGAATACGCCTCGCGCCAGCAGGTCGACACCCAGCGCGCCCAGGTCGCGCAGTACGAGGCGCAGATCCGCGCCGATCAGGCCGTCATCGACAGCATCCGGGTGCAGCTCGGCTACACCACCATCACCGCCCCCATCGACGGGCGCATCGGCATGCGTTCGGTGGACCAGGGCAACATCGTACGCACCAGCGACACCGGCGGACTCGCCAGCATCACTCAGATCCAGCCGATCGCGGTGGTCTTCACCCTGCCGGAAAAAACGCTGCCGGCGATCCTCGCCGCCCAGGCGGCGGGTGCGGTGCGCGTGGTGGCGCTGGACCGCGAGGGGCGCGCCACCCTCGGCGAAGGGACGCTGAGCGTCATCGACAACCAGATCGATTCCACCACCGGCACCATCCGCCTGAAGGCGGAGTTCGCCAACGACCCGCAGCGGCTGTGGCCCGGCCAGTTCGTCGCCGTGCGGCTCCTGGCGGAGACCAAGCGCAACGCGACGGTGGTGCCCTCCACGGTGGTGCTGCGTGGCCCCCAGGGCACCTTCGCCTACGTCATCACCGCCGAGCAGACGGTCGAGCAGCGCGCCATCAAGGTCGGCCGCATCGAGGAGGGCAAGGCGCTGATCGAGGACGGGCTGGCCCCCGGCGAGCGGGTGGTGGTGGACGGGCAATACCGGCTCCAGCCCGGATCGCGGGTCACCGTCGTGGAGCGGCCGCCGGCCGGTGCGGTGCCGGCCACGGCACCCGGTGTGGCGGCGAAGCCATGAACATCTCCGCTCCCTTCATCCGGCGGCCGATCGCCACCGGGCTGCTGACGGTGGCTCTGCTGCTGCTGGGTCTGCTGGGATACCGGGCTTTGCCGGTGTCGTCGCTTCCAACGGTGGATTTCCCCACCATCCAGGTGACGAGCCAGCTTCCCGGCGCCTCGCCGGAAGTGATGGCCTCCACGGTGACGGCGCCGCTGGAGCGCCAGCTCGGGCAGATCGCCGGCATCGGCTCGATGATCTCCACCAGCTCCTTCGCCACCTCCGTCATCACCATCCAGTTCACCCTGTCGCGCGACATCGACGCGGCGGCGCAGGACGTCCAGGCGGCCATCGTCGCCGCGTCGGGCACGCTGGCCCGCGGCCTGCCCAACCCGCCCACCTACAGCAAGGTCAACCCGGCCGACACGCCGGTGATGGTGCTGGCGCTCAGCTCCGACAGCCTGCCGCTGGAGCGGGTCAGCGACGCCGCCGACACGCTGGTGGCGCAGAAGCTGGCGCAGGTGGAGGGCGTCGGCTATGTCGGGCTGGAGGGCGGGCAGCGGCCGGCGGTGCGGGTGCAGGTCGATCCCGCCGTGGCCGCCGGGCTGGGGCTGACCATGGAGGACATCCGCAGCGCCATCACCCAGGCCAACGTCAACGCGCCCAAGGGCAGCTTCGACGGCACGCGGCAGTCCATGTCGATCGCCGCCAACGACCAGATCGCGTCCGCCGCCGCCTACCGGCCGGTGATCGTCAGCTACCGCAACGGCGGCCCGGTGCGGCTGTCGGACGTCGGCAGCGTGGTGGATTCGGTGGAGAACACCCAGCTCGCCGCGTGGCACGACGGCCGGCCGGCGGTGCTGCTGAACGTGCAGCGCCAGCCCGGCGCCAACATCATCGGGACGGTGGACCGCATCCGCGCCCTGCTGCCGCAGCTCCAGGCCGCGCTGCCGCCGCAGATCACCGTCTCCGTCCTGACCGACCGGACGGAGACGATCCGCGCCTCGGTCGCCGACGTGCAGGCGACTCTGGTGCTGACCGCCGGGCTGGTGGTGCTGGTGATCTTCCTGTTCCTGCGCTCGGTGCGCGCCACGGTGATCCCCGGCGTGGCGCTGCCGCTGTCGCTGATCGGCAGCTTCGGGGTGATGGCGCTGGCCGGCTTCAGCCTGGACAACCTGTCGCTGATGGCGCTGACCATCGCGTCGGGCTTCGTCGTCGACGACGCCATCGTGATGGTGGAGAACATCCACCGCCATCTGGAGATGGGCAAGCCGCCGCTGGTGGCCGCGGTGGACGGGGCGCGCGAGATCGGCTTCACCGTGGTGTCGCTGACCGTGTCGCTGATCGCGGTGTTCATCCCGCTCTTGTTCATGAGCGGGGTGGTCGGCCGGCTGTTCAGCGAGTTCGCCATCACCCTGTCGGTGGCGGTGGTCATGTCGGCGGTCATCTCCCTGACCCTGACGCCGATGATGTGCGCCCGGCTGCTGCGCCACGAGCCGCCGCCGGAGGAGCGGCGGCGCGGCTGGAGCGAGTGCTGTTTCGACGCGGTGCAGCGCGGCTATGGCGCCACCCTGCGGGTGGTGCTGCGTCACCAGCCCCTGACCCTGCTGGTCGCGGTGCTGACGCTGGCCGGCACGCTGGCGCTCTACGCGGTGGTGCCCAAGGGCTTCCTGCCGCAGCAGGACACCGGCGTGATCGTCGCGGTGGTCGATGCCGCCCCCGGCATCTCCTTCCAGGCGATGGCGGAGCGGCAGCGGGCGGTGGCCGACATCCTGCGGCGCGATCCGGGCGTCGCCGCGGTCGGCAGCTTCGTCGGGGCCGGGCTGGTGAACGCCACCGTCAACACCGGCCGCATCACGGTGGCCCTGAAGCCGCACGGGCAGCGCGACGGGGCGGCGGCGGTCATCGCCCGGCTGCGGGCGGCGGTGGCCGACGTGCAGGGCGTGTCGGTCCACCTGCAGGCGGTGCAGGATGTGCAGATCGACGCCCGCGTCGGCCGCACCCAGTACCAGTATGTGCTCCAGGACGCCGACCCGGCCGAGCTCGCCACCTGGACGCAGCGGCTGATCACCGCGCTGCGCGCCCGGCCCGAGCTGGCGGACGTGGCGAGCGACCAGCAGCCGGACGGGCAGCAACTCTATCTGCGCATCGACCGCGACGCGGCCTCGCGGCTGCATGTGCTGCCGCAGGCCATCGACGACACGCTCTACGACGCCTTCGGCCAGCGTCAGGTCTCCACCATCTACACCCAGACCAACCAGTACCGGGTGATCCTGGAGGCCGAGCCCGCCTTCCAGCGCGACCCGTCTGCCCTGTCGCGCCTCTACGTCAAGGCGACCGGGGGCGGGGGCGTGGTGCCGCTCGACACGCTGGTGCGGGTGGAGCAGGGGGTGGCGCCGCTGGTCATCACCCGGCAGGGGCAGTTCCCGGCCGCCACCCTGTCCTTCAACCTTGGCGACGGTTATGCGCTGGGCGACGCCACGCGGGCGATCCAGGAGACGGCGGCGGCCATCGGGATGCCGGAGACGGTGACCGCCAGCTTCACCGGCAGTGCGGCGGAGTTCCGCTCCTCGCTGGCCAGCCAGCCCTGGCTGATCCTGGCCGCGGTGGTCGCCGTCTACATCGTGCTGGGCATCCTCTACGAGAGCACCATCCACCCGCTGACCATCCTGTCGACCCTGCCCTCGGCCGGCATCGGCGCGCTGGTCGCGCTGATGGTCACGGGGGAGGAGCTGACGCTGGTCGCCATGATCGGCATCGTCCTGCTGATCGGCATCGTGAAGAAGAACGCGATCATGATGATCGACTTCGCGCTGGAGGCCGAGCGGACGGAGGGCTTGTCGCCCGAGCAGTCCATCGAGCGCGCCTGCCTGCTGCGTTTCCGGCCGATCATGATGACCACCATGGCGGCCCTGCTGGGCGCCCTGCCGCTGGCGCTGGAGCAGGGTGCGGGGGCGGAGCTGCGCCGGCCGCTGGGCATCGCCATCGTCGGCGGGCTGCTGCTGTCGCAGGTGCTGACGCTCTACACCACGCCGGTCGTCTACCTCTACATGGACCGGCTCGGCGCCCGGCTGCACGGGGCGCGGCGGGATAGGGCCGAGGCTGCCCTGCCCGCCCCCGCTCTGCCGCCGGACACCGCGCACCGGCCGGCGGAGTAGCGGCCATGAACGTCTCCGCCCCCTTCATCCACCGGCCGGTCGGCACCTCGCTGCTGATGCTGGGGGTGCTGCTGCTGGGGATCGTCGCCTACCGCTTCCTGCCGGTGGCGCCGTTGCCGCAGGTGGAGTTCCCCACGGTGCTGGTCACCGCCTCCCTGCCCGGCGCCAGCCCGGAGACGATGGCGACCTCCGTCGCCACGCCGCTGGAGCGCCGGCTGGGCCGCATCGCCGGGGTGTCGGAGATGACCTCGACCAGCGCGCTGGGCACCACCTCCATCGTCATCCAGTTCAACCTGGAGCGCGACATCGTCGCCGCGTCGCGGGACGTGCAGGCGGCCATCAACGCGGCGGGCGCCGACCTGCCGAAGGAGCTGCCGAACCCGCCCCGCCTGCGCCGGGTCAACCCGGCGGACTCGCCGGTGATGGTGCTGGCCGTCACGTCGGACACGCTGGCGGCCGGCGACCTGTTCAACCTCGCCGACACGGTGATCGGCCAGCGGCTCAGCCAGATCGAGGGGGTCAGCCAGGTTTCCATCAACGGGGCGGAGAAGACCGCCGTGCGCGTGCGCGTCAACAGCGCCGCCGCGGCCGCCATGGGCATCAGCCTGGAGGATGTGCGCACCGCGCTCGCCCAAGCCAACGCCAACGCGCCCAAGGGCCGCATCGAAGGGGACCGTGAGAGCTTCTCCATCGCCGCCGACGACCAGCTCTTCGGGGCCGAGCGCTACCGCCCGCTGGTGGTGGCGGAGCGCAACGGGGCGTTCGTCCGGCTCGACGCCATCGCCTCGGTCATCGACGGCACCGAGAACAGCCGGCTCGCCGCCTGGTACAACGGCAAGCGCGCGGTCCTGCTCACCGTCCAGAAGCAGACCGGCGCCAATGTGGTGGAGACGGTGGACCGCATCCGCGCCGAGATGCCGGTGCTGGAACGCTGGCTGCCGCCCGGCGTGCGGGTGGACATCCGCACCGACCGCACGCCGACCATCCGCGCCTCCATCGCCGATGTGCAACGCACGCTGGCCGTCACGGTCGGGCTGGTGGTGCTGGTGATGGCGCTGTTCCTGAGGCGCCTCACCGCCACCGCGATCCCGGCGGTGGCGGTGCCGCTGTCGCTGGCCGGCACGGTGGCGGCGATGTGGCTGCTCGGCTACAGCCTCGACAACCTCTCCCTGATGGCGCTGACCATCTCGGTCGGCTTCGTGGTGGACGACGCCATCGTGGTGGTGGAGAACGTCGTCCGCCACCTCGACCGCGGCGTGCCCCCCATCGAGGCGGCGCTGCGCGGCAGCCGGCAGGTCGCCTTCACCGTGCTGTCGATCAGCCTGTCGCTGGTGGCGGTCTTCATCCCCATCCTGTTCATGGGCGGCATCGTCGGCCGGCTGTTCCGGGAATTCGCGGTCACCCTGTCGGTCGCCATCCTCGTGTCGACCGTGGTGTCGCTGACGCTGACGCCGATGATGTGCGGTCATCTGCTGAAGGCACCGGAGCGGGAGCGCCCGCCGGGCCGCCTGTCGCGGTGGCTGGAGTGCTCCTTCGACGCGCTGCACCGGCTGCACGCGCGCGCACTGGACGGGGTGCTGGCCCGCCCGCGGCTGATGCTGCTGGTCACGCTGGCCACCATCGCCGGCAGCGTGTGGCTCTACGTGCAGGTGCCCAAAGGCTTCTTCCCGCAGCAGGACACCGGCCTGATCCTCGGCATCACCGACGCCCCGCCCGACATCTCCTTCCAGGCGATGGCGAACCGCCAGCGCGCCATGCAGGACGCGGTGGCCGGCGACCCGGCGATCGCGGGGGTGGGCTCCTTCATCGGCGGCGGGCCGGGCAGCAGCTCGCTCAATTCCGGCCGGCTGTTCATCAACCTGAAGCCGCGCGACCAGCGCGACGACCTCGACACCGTGCTGAACCGGCTGCGCGGCCGGGCGGCGCGGGTGGTCGGCATCCGGCTGTTCCTGCAACCGGTGCAGGACATCCGCGTCGGCGGGCGCACCGGCAAGGGCCAGTTCCAGTACGCCCTGCAGACCGAGGATCTGGCGCTGCTGAACCAGTGGGCGCCGCGCATGGTGGACGCGCTGCGCGCCCTGCCCGAGCTGACCGACGTCGGCAACGACCAGCAGAACGGCGGGTTGCAGACCCGTCTGTTCATCGACCGCGACGCCGCCTCCCGCCTCGGGGTGGCGCTCCAGACCATCGACGCGGTGCTCTACGACAGCTTCGGCCAGCGTCAGGTTTCCACCATGTACACCATGCAGAACCAGCACCGGGTGGTGCTGGAGGTGGACCCCGCCGACCAGCTCGGGCCGGAGGCGCTGGCGAAGCTGTATGTGCCGGGCCGCGGCGGCACCATGGTGCCGCTGAACGCCGTCGCCTCGGTGTCGCTGGTGTCGGCCCCGGCCGCGATCATGCACCAGGGGACCTTCCCGGTGGCGACCCTGTCCTTCAACCTTGCGCCCGGCGTGTCGCTGGGCGAGGCGACGGCCGCGGTGCGGCGGGCGGAGGAGCGGGCCGGGCTGCCGCCTTCCATCCGCGCCGGCTTCCAGGGCAACGCCGCGGCGTTCCGCTCGTCGCTGGCGTCGCAGCCGCTGCTGATCGCGGCGGCCCTGGTCACCGTCTATGTGGTGCTGGGCGTGCTGTACGAGAGCATGCTGCACCCGCTGACCATCCTGTCGACCCTGCCCTCGGCCGGGCTGGGGGCGCTGCTGGCGCTCCAGGTCACCGGCGGCGAGTTGTCCATCGTGGCGATGATCGGCATCATCCTGCTGATCGGCATCGTGAAGAAGAACGCCATCATGATGATCGACTTCGCGCTGGAGGCCGAGCGCACCCGCGGCCTCTCCCCCCGCGCCGCGATCCGCGAGGCGGGGCTGGTCCGCTTCCGCCCGATCCTGATGACGACCATGGCGGCCCTGCTGGGCGCCCTGCCGCTGGCGCTCGACACCGGCATCGGCGGCGAGCTGCGCCGGCCGCTCGGCGTCGCCATCGTCGGCGGGCTGCTGGTGTCGCAGATGCTGACGCTCTATACCACGCCGGTGGTCTATCTGGCGCTGGAGCGGCTGGCCCGCCGCCCCGCCGCCGCCGCGCGGCCGGCGCCGGCGGAGTGACCGCGATGAATGGTGCCGCCTGCGATCCGGTGTGGATGGTGATGGACGGGACGGGAGCGGAGGACGCCGGCCGGGATGCCGCTTCGGCCGATGGCGACGAGGCGCTGATGGCCCGCGTCGCCGCGGGCGACGCCTCGGCCTTCGACCGGCTGGCCACCC
>OFDN01001467.1_pt1 | contig 15240 bp, 18 predicted proteins | sample 1520971 | NCBI WGS metagenome assembly OFDN01 (sample SAMEA94257418, study PRJEB24077) | hot springs metagenome | biome: Aquatic biome; feature: Geographical feature; material: Water | place: India | collected 2012-06-12 | depth 5 m
CTGATCCGTTGAGGAGGAACCGCTTCGCGGTTCCGCTGAACGGTGAATCAGGCTCCAGATTTAAAGCGAGAGCATGATTCACGCGTCTGTCGGAACCGCCTCGCGGTTCCGTCCGAAACGATCAGGCTCAAGCGTTTAAGACTTGCAAGCCGTCGGCGTCATGCGCATCTCCGGCCCATGTTCATCCAGACCGAGCCCACGCCCAATCCCAATGCGTTGAAGTTCCTGCCCGGCCGGGAGGTCTCGCCGTCGGCCACGCTGGAATACCGGACGATCGACGAGGCGACCGCCTCGCCGCTCGCCGAAGCCCTGTTCGAGCTGGAGGGGGTGGAGGCCGTCCTGTTCGGCGCCGACCATGTTTCCGTCGTCCGCAGCGTTTCCGGGCCGGAATGGTCGGAGATGAAGGCGCCGATCCTGGGCGTCATCATGGACCATTTCGTCTCGGGCGCGCCCCTGACGCGCGGCCAGGCCGCCGAGGTCGATCAGCACGCCGAGGCCGACAGCGACATCATCGCCGAGATCAAGGCCCTGCTGGACAGCCGCATCCGCCCGGCGGTGGCCCAGGACGGCGGCGACATCCTGTTCGATTCCTTCGACGAGGCCACCGGCGTCCTGTCCTTGCGGATGCGCGGCGCCTGTTCGGGTTGTCCGTCGTCCTCCGCCACCCTGAAGGCGGGGGTCGAACAGATGATGCGCCACTATGTGCCTGAGGTGACGCGGGTCGAGCAGACGATCTAGGGCGATCCCGCTTTAAATTATCGCCAGACGTGCAAGGAGGCGCCATCTTTAACTTCTGATGGCGCGCTTCGTCCCTGATCCTCACGTTCTCCGTCTCGGCGAGGCCCTCGCCGCCCTGCGTCGCCAACGCGGCCTGTCCCAGGCCGAGGCGGGCGCTCGACTGGAGATGACCAGCCAGGGTTGGGGCCTGTACGAGGCCGGTCGTCGGCCGGGCCTGTTTCGGCCGGATGTCCAGAGGCGTTTGACCGGCGCCCTGGATTCCACGCCCGAGGCCCTGGCTCTGCTGGCGGCCGGCGGTCCGGACGCGGCGCCGGCCGGTCCTGCGGCCGGTCTCGAAGCGCGGGGTCGCGCCTTCTCCGGCGCGTCCATTCCCCAGACCCATCGGCTTGAAGTGGCCGACGACGCCCTGTCGCCCTGGGCGGATCGCGGCGTCGTTCTGGAATATCGGCCGGGTCGCCCGCGACCGGGGCAGGGCTGCGTAATCCTGACGACCGACGGCCGGCGGCTGGCGCGCATTTTTGATCGCTCGGCCGCCGACGGCCTGCACGTGCGGGGCGCCGGCGGTCTGGAAGGGAAGGAAGTCATCGACCCCAGCCGGGTGGCGCAGCTCTGCCTCGTCACGGCGCGCCACGAGCCATGAAACGAAAAGGTTGCATACCCGGACAGGTTGCGCCATCTTCGAGCCATGAACAGCCGCCCCGCCGCTCCCCGTCGGAACGCCCGCTCAGTCGAGGCTGTGGACCTGCATGTGGGGGCGCGGATCGCCGCTCGGCGTCAGGCCCTGGGCCTGTCTCAGACGGCGCTGGGCGAGATGGTGGGGGTCAGCTGCCAGCAGGTGCAGAAGTACGAAGGCGGGCAGAACCGGATATCGGCCGCCCGGCTGCACAATCTGGCGATCGCCCTGTCCATGCCGATCAGCGCCTTTTTTCCGGCGCGGGCGGAGGCCGGCGAGCCGACCGACCTCTCGATCATGCGAACCCTCGCCGCCACGCCGGAAGGCCTGGCCATGGCCGCCGGCTTCGCCGCCATTGAGGACCGTTCCGTAAGACAGGCCCTGACGCAGCTGGTCGAGGTTCTGTCGCGCGCGGCCTGACGCACGGTCTGAGCGGCGGCTGAGGGCGGGTTGAGGCCGCAAAGCGATTTCCCATCCGCCTGTCAGCCTCTAGAAGGCCGGCATGAGACTCTTGGTCATTGATACGGCGCTGGGCGCCTGTACGGCGGCGGTTTTTGAGGACGACCGGCCCCTGTCGGTGCGGTTCGAACCGATGGCCAAGGGCCACCAGGAACGGCTGGGCGGTCTGGTGCGCGACGTCATGACCGAGGCGGGGGGCGGTTTCGATCGTCTTGATCGGATCGGCGTCACGGTCGGGCCGGGCTCCTTCACTGGTTTGAGAGTGGGCCTGGCCTTCGCCCAGGGTCTGGGCGCCGCCCTGGGGCGGCCGGTCGTGGGGGTGTCCACGCTGGACGCCCTGGCTGATCCCCTGGCGACGGCGGGCGTCCCGGTCGCGGCCCTGATCGACGCCCGGCGGGGTCAGGTCTACGCCAAATTCTTCTCGGACGGCCGGACCCTCGGCCCGGAAGAGGCCCTGCCCTTGGAGGCGGCCGCCGACCGCATCGCCGCTCTTGGGACGAAGGTTCAGGCGGTCGGCAGCGGGGCCGGTCTTCTGAGCGAAGCCTATCCTGAGCTGAGCCTGGCCTCGGCCGATCCCGTCGTCGCCCCCGCGCCGACGGCCCTGGCTCGGCTGACCCGGTCAGTCGATCCCGCCGCCCATCCGCCCCGGCCCCTGTATCTGCGCGCGCCCGATGCGGCGCCGCCCACCCGTCTGCCGGGACAGCCCCGCCAGACCGCGCCATGATCCGTCCCGATCCCGCCGCCTTGGCCGCCGTCCATGCGCGAGCCTTTCCGGCGCCCTGGAGCCGGGACGAGTTCGCCGCCCTGCTGGCCCAGCCCGGCGTCTTAGCGGTGGTCGAACCGGACGGCTTCATCCTGATCCGGGTCGTGCTGGATGAGGCCGAGATCCTGACCCTGGCGGTGCGGCCCGAGGCGCGGCGGGCCGGCCTAGGCGGGAGACTGGTCGGTCAGGCGGCCGTCGCCGCCGCCAAGGCCGGGGCCGTGCGCCTGTTTCTGGAGGTGGCCGAGGACAATGCGGCCGCCCGCGCCCTTTACGACCGCGCCGGCTTCCGCCCGATCGGGCGACGCAAGGCCTATTATGCGCGGCCCGACGGCGGTCGAACCGACGCCCTGGTGCTGGGACGCGATCTTGCGATGAATCCGGACACGGCGCCGCTTCCCTGAAGCGGCCTGAGCCCCTATTCTAGGCCTATGGACCGGATTGAAAAACTCTGCGCCGACCGCGGCATGCGTATGACCGAACAGCGCCGGGTGATCGCCCGGGTGCTCTCCTCGGCGGAAGACCACCCCGATGTGGAGGAGCTGTACCGCCGCGCCTCCTCGATCGACCCGCATATTTCGATCGCCACCGTCTATCGCACCGTGCGCCTGTTCGAAGAGGCGGGCGTGGTCGAGAAGCACGACTTCGGCGACGGCCGCAGCCGCTATGAAGAGGCCGGCGACGACCATCACGATCACTTGATCGACACTAAGACCGGCGAGGTGATCGAATTCTTCGACGCCGAGATCGAAAAGCTGAAGTCCGAGATCGCCGAACGGCTGGGGTTCGAACTGATCGGCCACAAACTGGAGCTTTACGGCGTGCCGATCGACGGCGCCGAACCGTCCAAGCGTGAAGGGCTCATCTTCAAACGCCATGCCGCGCGCGTGGCGCCCGAAGACGTGGATGCGGGCTGAAACCCGGTCTTGTTCTCGCCGGTTCGGGCGATCATAAGCCCGACATGACCGAGACCCTGGTTCCCAAAGCCGAGGCCGCGCAGAACACGCCGTCCAAGCGGCTGTTCATCAAGACCTACGGCTGTCAGATGAATGTCTATGACAGCGAGCGCATGGCCGATGTGCTGCGGCCGCTGGGCTATGCCGTGACGGAGGAGGTCGAGGCGGCCGACTTCGTCATTCTGAACACCTGCCATATCCGCGAGAAGGCGGCCGAGAAGATCTATTCCGAGCTCGGCAAGATCCGCGAACTGCGCGACCTCAAGCGCCAGACGGGCGGCGACATGACCATCGCCGTCGCCGGCTGCGTCGCCCAGGCCGAGGGCGAGGAGATCATCAAACGCCAACCGGCGGTCGACATCGTCGTCGGCCCCCAGGCCTATCACCAGCTGCCCGAGCTTCTGACCCGCACGGCGCGGGCTCGGGGCGAACGGATCGGCGCCGACTTCGCGCCTGACGACAAGTTCGACGCCCTGCCGGCCGCCCGTTTCAGCGAGGGGCCGACCGCCTTCCTGACGGTGCAGGAAGGCTGCGACAAGTTCTGCACCTTCTGCGTGGTGCCCTATACGCGGGGCGCAGAATGGTCGCGGCCCCTGGCCTCGGTGCTGGAAGAGGCGCGACAGCTGGCCGGTCGCGGCGTGCGCGAGGTCACCCTGCTGGGCCAGAACGTCAACGCCTATGACGGCGAGCGGCCGGATGGGCGCAAGTCCAGCCTGGCCGAACTGGCCTACGCCCTGGCCGAGATCCCCGGCCTGGACCGGATCCGCTATACGACCAGCCATCCCAACGACATGTCGGACGACCTGATCGCCGCCCACGGCGATCTGGACGCCCTGATGCCCTATCTCCACCTGCCGGTTCAGGCGGGCTCGGACCGCATCCTGCGGCTGATGAACCGCAAGCACGGCCGTCAGACCTACCTCGATCTGATCGCCCGCATCCGCGAAGCCCGGCCCGACATGGCCCTGTCGGGCGACTTCATCGTCGGCTTCCCCGGAGAGACGGATCGCGAGTTCGAGGAGACGCTCGATCTGGTGCGCCAGGTCCGATACGCCTCGGCCTTCGCCTTCATGTATTCGCCCCGGCCCGGCACGCCCGCCGCCGGCATGGGCCGACAGATCGAGCCCGAAGTGGCCAAGGAACGGCTGCACCGGCTGATCGAACTGCTGACCGAACAGCAGACGGCCTTCAACCAGGCCCAGGCGGGGCGGACCCTGAATGTCCTGTTCGACCGCAAGGGCCGCCATCCCGATCGCCGCCAGGCCATCGGTCGCTCGCCCTATCTCCAGTCGGTCCATGTCGATGATGCGGATCATCTGATCGGCCAGATCGTTCCGGTCGAAATCATTTCCGGCCAGCAGAACAGTCTGACGGGCCGGCTTGTCGCCTCCGGGACGACGGGCAAGACAGAAAAGGCGGCCTAGTGGCGAGAGATTCCGAGTTCGTTCCGCTGAACGACGCCGAGCTGCGCGCTGTGATCGGACCGAACAGTCGTCACGTCGCCCTGATCGAGGACGCCTTCAAGGTTCTGGTCGAGGCGCCGGGCGGCGGGGTCTCCGTCAACGGGGGCACGCGCGACCGGTCCGACGCCCGCCGCGTGATCGAGGATCTGGCCAAGCGCGCCGCCCTGGGGGCCGAGGTCACAGAGGCCGATGTACGCGCCGCCCTGGGTCAGGCGCGCGGCGGCAAGGGCGCGCCGGGTCTGGCGGCCGCGGGCGTCTCCCTGCCGGGCGGCAAGCGCGGCGCCATCGTGCCCAAGACCAAGGCCCAGGCCGCCTATGTCGACATGCTGGGCCGTTGCGAGCTCAGCTTCGGGGTCGGTCCGGCCGGCACGGGCAAGACTTTCCTTGCCGCCGCCTACGGCGCCTCCCTGCTGCGGCGCGGCCAGGTGGACCGGCTGGTCATCACCCGCCCTGCGGTCGAGGCGGGGGAGAAGCTGGGCTTCCTTCCGGGCGACCTGAACGAAAAGGTCGATCCCTATCTGGCCCCAATCTGGGAGGCGCTGAACGACATCCTCGGCGCCGAGGACGTGCAGCGCCGCCGCGACAAGGGCGAGATCGAGGCCGCCCCCATCGCCTTCATGCGCGGCCGCACCCTCAGCCACGCCTTCGTCATCGTCGACGAGGCCCAGAACACCTCGCGTCTGCAGATGAAGATGGTCCTGACCCGTCTCGGCGAGGGGGCGCGGATGGTGGTGACGGGCGACCCGTCCCAGATCGATCTGCTGAACCCGCGCGATTCCGGCCTGGCCCATGCCCTGCGGATTCTGGACGGGGTCCAGGGCGTCGGCATCCTGCGGTTCGCGGCCGAGGATGTGGTGCGCCACGCCATGGTCGAGCGGATCGTGCGCGCCTATGACGCCGACGCCGCCCGGTCCCGTCCGACCCCGGACCTTGAAGACGCCGAATGATCGACATCGAAATCGAGGCCGAGGCCTGGACCGCCGCCCTGCCGGATGTCGCAGCCGCAGCGGAACGGGCCGCAGCGGCGGCCCTGGGCGCCGTGGCGGGCGACGTCGTCGTCCTGCTGACCGACGACGAGGCGGTGCGGGCGCTGAACGCCCGATTCCGAGACAAGGACAAGCCGACCAATGTCCTGTCCTTTCCCGCGCCCGAGAACGCCGCGCCCCACCTGGGCGACATCGTCCTGGCCTATGGCGTCTGCGCGACCGAGGCGAACGTTCAGGGCAAGAGCCTGTCGGACCATCTGAGCCATCTGGTCGTCCATGGGGTGCTGCACCTGTTGGGCCGCGATCACGAGGACGAGGCCGAGGCCGAGGCGATGGAGGCCGAGGAGCGCGAGATCCTGGCCGAACTGGGCGTCGCCGACCCCTATGCCGCCGATGTCTCTGTAGATGGGCAGGACTGACCCGATGTTTCCCGACGCCGCGCTCGACCGTTTCGCCGCCCGCGTTCGCGCCCTTCCCGAGAAACGTCGCGCCTGGACCTGGCGTCTGATCCGCATCGGTCTGGCCTTGTCGGCCGGGGCGGGGACGGCCCTGGCCCATCCGCCGTTCGGGGTGCTGGTCGGCCTCCTGGGCTATCCGCTGCTGATGATCCTGTCGGAGCGGTCGGACGCCCCGCGCGGCGCCTTCTGGATGGGCTGGCTGGCGGGCTTCGCCTATTTCTTCATCGGCTGCTGGTGGGTGGCCGAGGCCTTCTTCGTCAATCCGGAACAGGCCTGGATGGCGCCCTTCGCCGCCAGCCTGCTGCCGGCCGGCCTAGGCCTGTTCTGGGGCGCCGCCTGCGCCCTCTATCGTCGGTTCGCCCCGATCGGCGTGGTCCGGGTCCTGTTGTTCGCCGCCCTGTTCTGCGCCGCCGAATGGCTGCGCGGCCATGTGCTGACCGGCTTTCCCTGGAACCCGGCCGGGGCGACCTGGCGGGCGGGCGGCTGCATGTCGCAGTTCGCCTCGGTAGTCGGAGTCTATGGACTGAGCTTGATCACGGTGGCCTCGACCGCCGCCCTGGCGCCCCTGGTCGGACCCGGCGCAGCGCGCGGCCGCCTGATCTCGGCGGGGTCGGGCCTTCTGGTTCTGGCCGCCGTCGGCCTCTTCGGCGCCGTGCGCCTGGCCCAGGCCGAGTTGCGGTTCACGGACACGGTGGTCCGTCTGGTCCAGGCCGACGTCAAACAGGAAACCAAGTGGTCGCCCGAGGCCTATCGCTCCATCGTCGATCGCTATGTCGCCCTGTCGGCTCGGCCGGCGGCCCGAACGCCCGACGTGGTGGTCTGGCCCGAGGGCGCCCTGCCGGCCTCGGCCAATGACGTCTTCGTCTCGGCGGACGCGACAGCCATGGCGGACGCCCTGCGCCCCGGCCAAATCCTGCTGATGGGGCTGGCGCGGGGCGAGGCGGACCCTTCGGCGCCTGAAGGCGCCCGCTATTACAACAGCCTGTTCGCCCTGGTGGACGAAGGCGGGCCGGGCCTGCGGATCGCCGCCGTCTATGACAAGCATCGGCTGGTGCCGTTCGGCGAATATCTGCCGCTGGGTTCGATCATGACGGCCGTCGGGCTTCGCAGCCTGGTTCACATGCCGAGCGATTTCTCCGCCGGGCCCATTCCTGCGCCCATCCGCGTTCCGGGCGTTCCGCCGGTCCAGCCGCTGATCTGTTATGAAAGCCTTTATCCCGGCTTCACGCCCGGCGCGGACGGGCGTCCCGACTGGATCGTCAACGCCTCGAACGACGCCTGGTTCGGCGCGACCTCCGGGCCGCGCCAGCATTTGAACCTGGCCAGCTATCGCGCCATCGAGACCGGCCTGCCCATCGCGCGAGCCACGCCGACGGGAATCTCGGCCATGATCGACCCCTGGGGCCGGATCGTTCAGAATCAAAGGCTTGATCCCGGCGTCGCCGGGGTGATCGATGCGCCCTTGCCGCGCCCGACGGCGGTGACCCCCTACGGCCGATGGGGCGACGCGTTCTTTTTCGCGGGTCTTCTGGCCGCCCTGGCGATTTCCCTTTTCGCCGGCCGCCGTCCCGGCTTGTGGCCGTTGACCTCTCCCACTAGGCTTCGCCTTAGGGGCTGACAGCGGGACGAGGGGAATCGGGATGGCGCGCGAAAAACTCGAGGAGCCCCATCCCGTCGATATCCACGTCGGCCGCCGCGTTCAGGAGAAGCGTCTGGGCCTGGGTTTGACCCAAAGCGCCCTGGCGCGCGCCTTGGGCGTCAGTTTCCAGCAGGTTCAGAAGTACGAGAAGGGCACGAACCGCGTCTCGGCCTCGAAACTGTTCGAAATGGCCGACTTCATGAAGGTGGAGATTCCCTACTTCTTTTCGGGCTTTCGCGTGGCCCAGGCCAGCGTGGGCGAGGAGGAGGCGCCCGCCTTCGACCACGAGCCCCGGATGACCAAACACAGTGTCGAAATCGCCCGTCTGGCGCCGCATCTGCCCCTGCGAAATCAGAAGCTGATCCTGGACATGATCCGCGAGATGCTGGGAGACGCCGCCGAAAAGCCGAGCTGAAGGCGGTCAGCCGACGGCCGTGATCTCCACCGTCCGGCCCGCCACCACCACCTCGTCGCCGATGCGCCGGCCCAGAACGGCGCGGGCCAGCGGCGACACATGGCTGACCGAGCCCTTCGCGGGATCGGCCTCGTCCTCGCCGACGATGCGCCAGGTCTGGGACCGCCCGTCGTCGCGCTCGATGCAGACCGAGCCTCCGAAACGAACGCGCCCGTCGGTCTCGCCCGGCTCCACCAGCTGGGCCGACGCCCTGCGGGCCGACCAGTAGCGCAGATCGCGGGTGGCGCGGGCCATGGCGGTCCGATCGCTTTCGATCGACCCCTTGATCTGGGCTGCGGCGTAGGCGGCGCGCGCGGAGGCCAGTTCGGCCTCGATTTGGGCCAGGCCTTCGGCCGTGACCAGGTTGGGGTGGGGCGAGATCGGCCGGTCCGCCAGGTCGGCGGCGGTGGCTTCCAGATCTTCTTCTCGGGTGAAGGCGACGCTCATCGGCCGAACATAACCATCCCGCCCCCTATAGCCAGCGTCGCGGTGAGCGGGCAAAGCGGGGCGATGACCCACTCCGACCGCCAAGCCGAGCCCGCCATCCATGTGATCGGCGCCGGACCGGCCGGCCTGACGGCCGCCGAACACCTGGCCCAGGCCGGATTGAAGGTGGTGGTGCATGAACAGACGCCGTCTCCGGCGCGAAAACTGCTGATGGCCGGGCGCGGCGGTCTGAACCTGACCCATTCGGAGCCGATGGAGCGCTTTCTGAGCCGGTACGGTCCGGCGGCTGAAACAGCGAGGGCCTGGATCGCCGATTTCGGGCCGGATGATCTGATCGCCTGGGTCGAGGGCCTGGGCCAGCCGACCTTCGTCGGTTCCAGCGGGCGCGTCTTCCCGCGCGCCATGAAGGCCTCGCCCCTGCTCCGCGCCTGGCTGGCGCGGCTGGAAGGGCTGGGCGTCGAAATCCGCACGCGGTCGCGCTGGATCGGCTGGTCGGGGCCGGATCTGGTGTTCGAAACGCCTGACGGCGAGCGGCGAGTGCGGCCTGACGCCGTCGTCCTGGCCCTGGGCGGCGCCAGCTGGCCGCGTCTGGGGTCGGACGGCGACTGGAAGCCGTGGCTGGAGGCCCAAGGGGTGGCCGTCGCCCCCTTCCGCCCCGCCAACGTCGGCTTTGACGTGGATTGGTCCGCCGCCTTTCGCGCGCGGTTCGCCGGGCGGCCCCTGAAGCCCGTCTCGGTCCGCCTGAGGGATCGAACGGTGCCGGGCGAGGTCATGGTCACGCGCTATGGACTGGAAGGCGGGGCGATCTACGCCCTGTCCGCGGCCCTGCGTGAGGCGATCGAGGCCGACGGTCAGGTCGAAATCCACCTTGATCTGAAGCCCGGCCTGACGGTCGAACAGCTGGCGGAGCGCCTGGCGCGGCCGCGGGCCAAGGCCAGTGTGGCCACCCATCTGCGCAAGACGGCGAAACTGGACCCTCTGGCCGTCGCCCTCCTGCGCGAGACCGGCCCCCTGCCGGCCGATCCTTTCAGCCTGGCGCAGCGCATCAAGGCCGCGCCCGTGCGGTTGACGGGGTTCCAAGGGCTGGAGCGGGCCATCTCCACGGCGGGCGGGGTGGCGCTGGAGGCGGTGGACGCCCGCTCGATGTTGATCGCCAGGCCGGGCGTCTTCGTCGCGGGCGAGATGCTGGACTGGGAGGCGCCGACCGGCGTCTATCTGCTTCAGGCCAGTTTCGCCTCAGGCGTCGCGGCCGCGCGCGGCCTGCTCGACTGGTTGGGGTCGAAGGGCTGAGAGACGGCTCCGGCTCAGTCGGCCGCCTCTACGGCTTGCGGCCGATCCAACTGGAGTTCCGGCGGGGCGGCGGTGGTGGCCGCGCCCAGCGGCAGATGAAGGATGAAGGCGGCGCCCTTTCCGGGTTCGCTTTCCACCTCGGCCCAGCCGCCGTGCAGTTCGACCAGGGCCTTGACCAGGGCCAGGCCGACGCCCGGTCCGCCCCGCTCGCGCCGGACGAAGCGATCGAACACATGGGCCTGCAGATGATAGGGGATGCCGCGCCCCGTATCGGAGACGGTCAGCCGTACCTCCGACGCGCCGGCCTCGGCCGTCAGGGTGACGGCCCCGCCTTCGGAAACGGCGCGGGCGGCGTTTTCCAGCAGATGATCCAGGGCCTGGCCGATCCGGTGCTCGTCGGCCCGAATGGGGCTGAGATCGGCGGCGCAGGCGACGGTCAGGACGGCGCCGCGCCCCTCGACCTTGGGCCGGACCTTTTCGGCCGCCTCGTTCAGCAGGTCGCAGACCCGGACGTCGCCCAGCGACAGCTCCATCTCGCCGGCGTCGATCTGGGCCATGTCCAGAACGTCGTCGATCGAGCGGGCCAGCTGGACGGCGGCGACGCGGATGGCGCCCGCATGCTGGCGGCTGCGCTCGGGCAGATCGCCCATCGTCTCCAGCAGTTCGGAATAGCCGACGATCGTCGTCAAAGGCGTGCGGAGTTCATAGGAGACATTGCCCACGAACTCGCGCTTCAAGGCCTGGCTTTCCGCCAGGGCCTGTTCGCGCTGAACCAGGGCCTGTTCCAGGCCCCGACGGGCCGTCACGTCGGAAAAGGCGACCAGGGTGGCGCCGTCCGGCAGGGGGCGGGTCTGCCAGGCGGCGATGCGGCCGTCGATCGTGCGCCCCTCGCCCGAGATGGCGATGCGGCTTTCGGGGTCCGGATCGGCGACGCGGGCCTTCAATCCCAGCCACAGGGCCGGGTCCGGCAGGACGGCCTTGCACAGTTCGGCCAGGGCGTCGAAGTCGATCGAGGCGGCGATCCGATCGCTGGGCAGGCGCCAGAAGGTCTCGAAGGCTTCATTGTGCAGCCGCAGCCGCCCGTCCGAGCCGAAGACGGCGACGGCGTCGTTCAGCTTGTCGAGCGTCGCCCTTTGCACCTGGATCTGGGCGTTGAACCGGCTGCGCAGATTCAGTTCGTCGGTGATGTCCGAGAAGATCAGCAATATGCCGCCCAGCGGATGGGGCTGGCGCACGACTCGGAGCGTCCGCCCGTCGGGCAGGGACCAGCTGTCGTCCGGCGCGGCCTGGGACGCGCCGTAGAATTCCAGCTCGCGGGCCTTCCATCCGGCGTAGTCCACCACCTCCGGCAGGCGGCGGCGCTGGCGCAGCCGGTCCAGCAGCTCGGCATGGGTCGGCCGTTCGTCCAGCCAGGCGGGGTCCAGGTCGAACAGGGTCTGGAAGGCGGTGTTGTGAAAGGCCAGGCGTTTGGAGGGGCCGAAGATGGCGACCGCATCGGCGAGGTGGTTCAGCGTCTCGTCGTGGGCGTCGACGTGGCGGCGCAGGGTGTCGCGGGTCTCTTCGGCCTCCGTCACCTCGATGGCGAAGGCGGTCACGGCGCCGCCGGCCGCCGGTTCGGCGATGATCCGCCAGGCCCGGCGATGGCCGCCGCCGGTCGTCCAGCGGAACCCTTCCTGACGCAGCCCCAGCCGGCCCGCCTCGGCGATCAGGGCGTCGGCCCCGCGGTCGAATGACAGGCCCTTGTCCAGCACCTCATCCACCGACTGGGCGCCGAGCTCGCTCAACCAGGCGCGGTTGGCCCAGGCCAGTCGTCCGGCGCCGTCCACGATCCAGGTCGGAATCGGCGAGGCGTCGCCCAGCAGAGACAGGCCGCTCTCGGTCGCATCGGCTCCGGTCAGCACCACGCGGGACGCCGGCGACAGGCGCAGCCAGGCGACCCCGCCGGCGACCCGGCCTTCGACGCGCCAAGGCTCGATGTCGCCGAGGTCGATCAGGCTCTCGAACGCCTTTCCGGCCTCGACCAGGGCCTCGATCGAAACCGCATGGCTCAACCTCAGCCGCGTCAGTATGGCCTGGCCCGCCTCGCCCTGATCCATGCCCGACCCCACGGCGGCGTCCGAGGCGGTCAGTCGGGCGATCAGTTCGGCGGGGCCGATGGGCGCGCCGCTCGCCTCGCCTTCGGCCGTCAAGGCCAGGCTCACGTCGTCGAAGGCGCGCAACATGCTGTCGTGGCGGCTTAGATCGGCCTGGGCGGCGTCACGGTCCCGCTCGGCGGCGGCGACGGCGGCGCTCAGACGCGCGCGCAGCCGCAAGGCCCAGGCGCTGACGCCCAAGGCCAGTCCGGCTGCGCCTGCAGTGGCGACATAGGCGATGTCGGCCTCGGCCATTCTTGTCCTTGAGTCCCGCGCCCTGATTCGCCTTTACCATACCTCAATGCAGCACGAAAAAGTCAGACCCTCCGATCGCGTCATCGCGCCCCGTTGCGCGCCCCGCCGACCGCGGCGATAGCGGACGGATGACAGAGCCCGCTCCCGACCTTTTCGCCCCCTCCCTGGACGATTTCGCGCGTCTGGCCCGTCAGGCCTTCGACGCCCTGCCGGCCGAGTTCAGGGCGGCGGCGGGGGAGGTGGTGTTCCGCATCGACGACTTCGCCGACGAACAGACCCTGGCCGAGATGGAGATCGAAGACCCCTTCGAACTGACCGGCCTCTACTACGGGGTGGACATCGGGCGGCGCGACAGCCTGGGGCCGGCGCCCGAGCCCTCGCGGATCTTCCTGTATCGCCGCCCCATACTGGACGAATGGTGCGAGCGCGGCGACGTGGGCCTGGCCGAGCTGATCGCCCATGTCCTGATCCACGAGATCGGCCACCATTTCGGCCTGTCCGACGACGACATCCACGCCATCGAGGACGCCGCCGACTGAAGCTTCAGGAGGCGGCGGGATAGGGGGTGGTCACGGCGCCGGAGATCATGCCGGGGATGGCTTCGCCCAGGCCCAGCAGGATGAACTGGATGGCCAGGGCGCACAGGATCAGGCCCAGCACCTTGACGATGATGGCCATGCCGACTTCGCCCAGCACCCGGCTCAGATAGCCGGTGAGGGCGAAACAGATGCAGGAGACGACGCAGGCGGCGGCGATGGCGACGACCGAGCCCGCCATGCCGGCGTAACCCAGTTGAGCGGCCTCGCCCGCATTGATGATCACGGCCGAGATGGCGCCCGGACCGATCATCAGCGGGATGGCGAAGGGCACGACCAGACGCTGGAACCGCCGGCGGGCGTAGCCGCGCACATCCTTGCTGTCGCTCAAGGCGTCCTTGTCGGCGAACATCGCCAGAAAGTCCCCGCGCGCCATGTCCAGCCCCAGGAACAGCAGCAAAATGCCCCCGGCGATGCGGAAGGCCGCCAGGGAAATGCCGAAGAACTGCAGCAGGCCCAGGCCCGTGAACAGGAAGAAGCTGAGGAACAGCATGGCGAACAGGCAGATCAGGGCCGAGACCGAGATCCGCTGACGCAGGGTGGCCCCGGCGGTCGCGGCGGCGAAGATCGGCAGATTGCCGATCGGGTCCAACAGGGCGAACAGGGTCACGAACAGGTTGACACCCAGATCGACCGCGTTCATCGCCTCGCCTCGCTCTTGAAATTCCACACGCCGGCCGCGCCGACGCACCTTCAGCGTTCCGGCATAGCCGCTCAGCGCGAGTCCGTCGATGACCCAGGTCCAAACCGTCGCCCCCAATCGCGGTCCCGACGAACGGATCATCTGCGCCCTGGACGTGCCGACGGTCGCAGAGGCCGCCGCCCTGGTCGGGCGGGTTCAGGATGCGGCGGGCTTCTACAAGATCGGACTGCAGCTGTTCGCCGTCGGCGGCATGGAGCTGGCGCGCGACCTGAAGGCCGAGGGCCGCAAGGTGTTTCTGGACTGGAAGCTGCACGACATCGGCGCGACGGTCGAAAAGGCGGCGGCGAATCTGGCGGCCTCGGGTTGCGACCTCCTGACCGTCCACGCCCGGCCCCAGGTCATGGCGGCGGCGGCGCGGGGCGTGGCCGGATCAGGGCTCAAGGTTTTGGGCGTGACCGTTCTGACCAGCCTGACGGCCGAGGATCTGGCGGCGGACGACCACAGTCTGTCGCCGGCCGAACTGGTGGAGCTGCGTGTGCGGCAGGCGCTTGAGGCGGGGATCGACGGGGTGGTCTCCAGCCCGCAGGAGGCGGCCCGGGTGCGCGAGATCGCACAGGCCGCCGGCCGGCCCGACTTTCTGATCGTGACGCCCGGCGTTCGGCCTGCGGGGTCGGCCCTGGACGATCAGGCCCGCGCCGCCACGCCCGAGGCTGCGCTTCAGGCCGGCGCCACCCATCTGGTGATCGGCCGGCCGATCACGGCGGCGGCCGACCCCCGCGCCGCCGCCCTGGCCGTCGCCGAAAGCATCGCCCTGATCTGATCAGCCGCGCTCGCCCGGTTCCTGGGCGTAGTACTGGCGGGGCGGGGCTTGCGGCGGAACATTGCCGGGCGGCGGCAGGTCGCCGTAATAGTCCGTCGTCGTCGGCGGCGGCGGCGGCGGAGGGGGAGGCGGCGGCAGGGGTTCAGGCTCCCCGTAGATCGGCGGGTGTTCGACATAGGGCGTCGGCGCCGGAACGGACCCTTCCTCCCTATAATAGCCGCCCGCCTCATAGGCCCGCTCTTCATAGGCGCGCTCTTCGTAGACGTGCGCCTCATAGGCGTCTCGGCGGCTCAGGTCGCGCCGATCGACAAGCTCAGCGTCGTGCTCGTGGCGATCTTCGGCGTCACCTTCCTGGGCGAACGGCTGACCCTGCCGAACTGGGCCGGCATCGCCCTGATCGCCGCCGGTGCGATCCTGGTGGCCTGGAAATGAGCCGCGTCACCGGCCGCACGGCGGTCCTCGGCATTCTCG
>OFDN01001468.1_pt1 | contig 15231 bp, 17 predicted proteins | sample 1520971 | NCBI WGS metagenome assembly OFDN01 (sample SAMEA94257418, study PRJEB24077) | hot springs metagenome | biome: Aquatic biome; feature: Geographical feature; material: Water | place: India | collected 2012-06-12 | depth 5 m
GGCGGTGGGGTGTCGGGCGGTGGGGTGTCGGGCGGTGGGGTGTCGGGCGGTGGGGTGTCGGGGGGTGCGACCGTCTGTCGCAGGGCTTCCCCCAGGACCATCGCGGCGGCGAGCGCAACATTAAGGGAACGGGCGGGCGGCACCAGCGGAATCACGAGGCGGGCGTCGGCGGCCTCATACACCGCGTCGGGAACGCCGTCGCTCTCCCGCCCGACCAGGATGCGGTCGTCGGGCGCGAAGCGGAAGGCGGTGTAGGGGACGGCCGCCCGTGCCGTCAGCAGCACGAGTCGTCCGCTCCGCGAACTGTTGCGGTAGGCGTCCCAGGAGCTGTGGCGGGTCAGGGCGAGCCGGTCCAGGTAGTCCATGCCGGCGCGTCGCAACCTGCGGTCGTCAAGGACGAAGCCGCAGGGCTCGATCAGATCCATGGTGACGCCGAGTGCCGCGGCAAGCCGCATCATGGTTCCGGCGTTCTGTGGAATCTCCGGTTCGAACAGCACCAGACGCAACGCGGAATTGACGGAAAGTCCAGCCATATGAGAACGCCATCATGTTGCGTTGCAACGCGCGACATCATGTCCGAAGACAAGGCCTTTTCAAGCGCCATGCGCGACGGTATACCGCACCTCCGTGGTCGGGCTCACCCATTCCGGCCGAATCCGGGTCGCCGGGCGCGGGCACCGCGCGGGCGCCCCCGGTCGTGCTTGAACTCGAAGGTCGAACGCATCATTCCGGCGCGCCGAGGCAGCTCGCGTGCCTGCCTTGAGGAGAAAGACGCTAATGGCTGAAACCACGCATCCGTCCGGCGTGGGCGCCCACGGGGCTCCCGACGGCGAGGGGACGACGCGCCGTGATTTCCTCTACCTCGCCACCGGAGCCGTGGGTGCCGTCGGTGTCGCCGCGGCCGCCTGGCCCTTCATCGACAGCATGAACCCGGCCGCGGACACGCTGGCTCTGGCGTCGATCGACGTCGACCTGGCCCCGGTCGCCGTCGGCCAGGCCGTCACCGTGACCTGGCGCGGCAAGCCGGTCTTCATCCGGCACCGCACCGAGAAGGAGATCACGGAGGCCAAGGGGGTCAACCTCGGCGACCTGCGCGACCCGCAGCCGGACAGCGCCCGCGTCACCAAGCCGGAGTGGCTCGTCGTCATCGGCATCTGTACGCATCTCGGCTGTGTCCCGCTGGGGCAGAAGCCGACCGACCCGAAGGGCGACTACGACGGGTATTTCTGCCCTTGCCACGGCTCGCACTACGACACGTCGGGACGCATCCGCAAGGGTCCGGCTCCGGCCAACCTGCCGGTTCCGCAGTACGCCTTCACCGGCGACACCGCCATCCGCCTCGGCTAAGCCGCTGAAGGAGTTGGGAGACCACGAATGGCTCAGGCTCACACGCCGAAGTTCAGCAACCCCGTCGTGACCTGGATCGACAGCCGCCTGCCGATCTTCACGATGCTGAACCATGAATACAACGAATACCCGATGCCCAAGAACGTCAACTATCTGTGGGCGTTCGGGGCGATGGCCGGGCTGATGCTGGTCGTCATGATCGCGACCGGCCTGTTCCTCGCGATGCAGTACACCGCCAACACGCACATGGCCTTCGAATCCGTCGAGCGCATCATGCGCGACGTGAACTTCGGCTGGCTGCTGCGCTATGTGCACGCGAACGGCGCGTCGATGTTCTTCATCGTCGTGTTCATCCACCTGTTCCGTGGTCTCTACTACGGCTCCTACAAGGCGCCGCGCGAGATCCTGTGGATCCTGGGCGTGGTCATCCTGCTGCTGATGATGGCGACCGCCTTCATGGGCTATGTGCTGCCCTGGGGCCAGATGAGCTTCTGGGGTGCGACCGTCATCACCAACCTGTTCTCGGCCTTCCCGATCGTCGGCGACCCGATCGTGACCTGGCTGTGGGGCGGCTTCTCGGTCGACAACCCCACGCTGAACCGCTTCTTCGCGCTGCACTTCCTGCTGCCGTTCGTGATCTTCGCGGTGGTCATCCTCCACGTCGCGGCCCTGCACATCTCCGGCTCGAACAACCCGCTGGGCATCGACGCCAAGGGCCCGCAGGACACCGTGCCGTTCAACCCCTACGTCACGGTCAAGGACGGCTTCGCCATCGTCGTCTTCCTGATCTTCTACGCGGCCTTCGTGTTCTTTGCGCCGAACTACCTCGGCCACCCCGACAACTACATCCCGGCGAACCCGCTGGTCACGCCGGCGCACATCGTGCCGGAGTGGTACTTCCTGCCCTTCTACGCCATTCTGCGCGCCATTCCCGACAAGCTGGGCGGCGTGCTGGCCATGTTCGGCGCCATCGCGGTGCTGTTCGTGCTGCCCTGGCTCGACACCTCGCGCGTGCGCTCCTGCAAGTTCCGGCCGATCTACCGCCAGTTCTTCTGGGTGCTGGTGCTCTGCGTGCTGGTGCTGGGCTATGCCGGCGCGCAGCCGGCGGAGGGTGCGTGGCTGCTGATCGCCCGCATCGGCACCTTCTACTACTTCTTCCACTTCCTCGTCCTGCTGCCGGTCCTTGGCAAGCTGGAGCGCCCGCTGCCGCTGCCCGTCAGCATCAGCGAGCCGGTTCTGAAGGGTGGTGGGCGCGTCCCCGCCGGAGCCACCGCCAAGCCGATGGAGAAGGCATAATGCGCGCGCTCAAGACCGTCCTCCTCTCGGCCGCCGTCGCCCTCGGGCTGGTCGGTGCCGCCCACGCGTCGGAAGGCGTGCACATCCCCACCCAGGACTGGCCGCACAGCGGCATCTTCGGCACCATCGACAAGGCGTCGGCCCAGCGCGGCTTCCAGATCTACAAGGAGGTCTGCGCCGCCTGCCACTCGATGAAGCTGGTCCCGATCCGGACGCTGGCGGGCATCGGTTACAACGAGGAGCAGCTCAAGGCGATCGCCGCCGGCTACGAGGTGCAGGCCGGCCCGAACGACGCGGGCGAGATGTTCATGCGCCCGGCCATCCCGGCCGACCGCTTCCCCAGCCCCTTCGCCAACGACCAGGCAGCCCGCGCGTCCAACAACGGCGCCCTGCCCCCGGACCTGTCGCTGATGGCCAAGGCCCGCAAGGGTGGCGAGGATTACCTCTACGCCTTCCTCACCGGCTTCCACGAGCCGCCCGAGGGCGTGACGGTGATGGACGGCATGTACTACAACGCCTACTTCCCGGGCCATCAGGTGGGCATGCCCAACATCCTGAACCCGGACGGCGTGACCTACGCCGACGGCACCAAGGCGACGGTGGAGCAGCAGGCGCGCGACGTGGCGACCTTCATGACCTTCGTCGCGGAGCCGCACATGGACGCCCGCAAGCAGATGGGCGTGAAGGTGATCCTGTTCCTGATCGTGCTCGCCGGGCTGATGTACGCCACCAAGCGTCAGCTCTGGAGCAGCGTCAAGCACTGACCACCCGGCACTGGCACCGGGCACGGCTCCGGCCGCGACCGATCGACACCGGACGGGGCGCCTCGCGGCGCCCCGTTTCGTTTGCACGGGTTCCGGCGTATCCTCACCGCAGCGCAGCATGCCAAGCCACGGAGACGCGGGATGGACAAGGCCGACCGTCTGATCGACGAGATCGTCGATTTCTGGTTCGACGAGGCGATGAAACCCTATTGGTTCGAGCCGTCCGACAGCTTCGACCGGCTGGTCCGGGAGACGCTCCTGCCGCATCACGAGACGGCGGCGGCCGGCGGATTCGATGGCTGGATGGAGGATGTGGACGGCTGCCTGGCGCTGTGCCTCCTCCTGGACCAGGCGCCCCGCAACGCCTTCCGCGGCAGCCCGCGGGCCTTCGCCACCGACCAGCAGGCCCGCAACGTGGCGGCGCACGCGGTGCGGTCGGGCTTCGACATCGACTGCACGGCGGAGGAGCGGCTCTTCCTCTACCTGCCCTTCATGCATCACGAGGATGTGGACAGCCAGCGGCTCTGCGTCCGGCTGGTGCGCGAGCGCTGCGCCATCGACGGGGCTGTGGCCTCCGCCGACCGCCATCTGGAGATCATCGAGCGCTTCGGCCGCTTCCCCCACCGCAACGCCATACTGGGGCGCGACAGCACGGCGGCGGAGCTGGCCTTCCTGAAGGAACCGAACTCGTCCTTCTGACCGGATGGGTACAGGGTCGGGAGGTGTCGGCACCTCAGGGCCGACACCTCCCCCGCGTCACTTGTCCTGGACGATCACGCCGTACCAGCCCATGCCCTTGTAGGTCTCGTAGCCGGGGGTGAGGGAGAAGCCGATCATGCGGCCCTCCGGATCGGTGTAGTAGCCCATCTTCTGGCCGCTGGTGCGCAGCGGCACGCTCTCCGTCAGGATGCCCCGGCCGTCGGAGGAGGCGATCACCCGGTGGCGCGCGTCGATCAGCAGGCAGCGGCTGCGGTTGCGCTCGCCCTCCTCAAGCCGCACACCCTCGACCACCGCGGCGGCCTGCGGCTCCCAGTCGAAGAAGATGCCGAGCACCCCGATCGGCTCCCCATCGGCGCGGCCGTCACGACGGATCGCCGTGGCGTAGGTGCCGACGACACGGTCGTCCAGAAGACGGTTGCGCGCCACGTCGCCCACCGTGAACTCGCCGCCGCTGCGGGTGGCGAGCGCCTGCCGGAACCACGGCTCGTCGATCACCCGGGCACCGACCGCGCTGGGGTAGCGGCTGGGCCGTCCGGTGGCGATCACCTCGCCGGCCAGATTGGCGATCCACAGGTCGAGATAGACGGTGTAGGATTCCAGGATCACGCCCAGCCGGTAGCTTGCCTGCTGCCGGTTCTCCGGCGTCGGTTCGGTGGCGCAATCGACCACGGCGCTGTCGGTGGCCCACCAGCGCACGTCGCAGGACCGCTCGTACAGGTTGCGGTCGATGATCTCGATCATGTTGAGCGCCAGATCGGCCAGCCGCTTGCCGTGCATCTCCTGCACCATGGCGCTGCCGGTGGAGGTCAGGTGATCGACCCTGGTCGCGATCTCCGTCCGCAGCTCCTTGGTGATCGAGTTGACCTGGCGCGAGATCTCCGACACCTCGTTCGCGACGACCGCGAACCCACGCCCTGCGTCGCCCGCGCGGGCCGCCTCGATCAAGGCGTTCATGGCCAGCATCTTGGTGCGGCGCGTGATGTCCTCGATCAGCGACACCTTCTTCGACGCCACGTCGAGCACCTGCCGCGACAGGTCGAACAGCTCGTTCCCCGCAATGCTCATGTATCCCTCCGGTGTGCGGCGTTGCACACGGTGCCATGTTGCACGTTGGTAACATCTTGCGTGCGTCGCAGCGGGATTCAAAGGAAAACGAACATCTTTTCATTCGCGCTATCGATCGTTTATTTCTTGATCATCGCTGCGCAGGTTGAAGGCAGCGGCGGATGAACAAGTGTGCATATCGATGGGCGGAGGGCCGGATGCGTGTATGCACGCAATTTTCGAATAAAACTAAAGCGAAGTTTGAAAGCGAATCGAGTCGTCTGGCTCACTCCGGCGGGTGCGGCACCGTCAGCAGACGACCGACGGGCGGCTGCTCGATCACCGCCACGGCGCCGTCCGGCCAGCGCACCTCGACCTGCTCCACGTGGCGCAGGTCGCCCAGGCCGAAATGGGCAACCGGCTCCATCTGGCAGAGATAGCCGGAGCCGGCGCAGACCGCCCGGATCTGTCGGCGTCCGCCGGCGGTGCAGAGGACGATGGCGCCGCGGGCGGGCGCGCCATAGGCCGTCAGCGGCTGCACCCGCAGCCAATGGTTGCCATTCGGCACTGGACGGAACAGGGCGAGCGGCTGCGGGTGGGGCCCGCCATGGCCGACGATCAGCTCCAGCCGGCCGTCGCCGTCCAGATCGGCCACCGCCGCCCCGGTGCCGAACCCCTTGGGCAGGGCGGCGTCGCCGGGATCGATCTCCTGCCAATCCTCGTGGCGCCACGCGAACAGCCGGTTGCGGTCGCCCTGGATGTTGAAGAACAGCTCCTCATAGCCGTCGTTGTCGAAATCGGCGGCGATCACGGTGCCGATGCGGACGGGCATGGACAGTTCGGCGTTGGCGGCGTCGGCAAAGGCCCCGGTGCGATGCAGGAACAGCCGCTGCGAGCCCTCCCAATTGGCGACCAGCAGGTCGAACTGCCCGTCGCCGTCGGCGTCCAGCGCCACCACGCCGCGCCCGGCTTGCCGCGAATCCGTCACCCCGCGCTCCTCGGCGATCTCCTCGAAGGTGCCGTCGCCCAGATTGCGGAACAGGAAGTTGGGGCCGGCCTCGTTGCAGGCGAAAATGTCCATGCGGTCGGACAGCAGCGGCAGGCAGACCAGCCCGCGCCCGGCGGCGTAGCTGTCGATGCCCGCCTCCTCCGCCACGTCGCTGACCCGCCCGCGGCGGCTCAGCTCGTACAGGCGGAAGGGCGCCCCGTCGCTCGCCACCACGATGCCGTAGCGCCCGGTGCCCTGCCGGTCGATGACCGCCACCGAACGCCCGGCCGAGGCGTTCGCTTCCGCGGCGTTCTCCGCCTGCGCCAGCAGGTCGAGCCAGCGGTCGCCGAATCCGGCGAACAGCCGGTCGCCGGCGTCCTTCGGACCCGAAGCCCGCTCGGAGTTCAGGATGTAGATCTCTTCCCGCCCGTCGCCGTCTACATCGGCGGCGGCCACGCCCAGGGCGCAACCGGTGGGGTCGGCCAGCACGGCGTCGGCGGTATCGACCAGCCGCTCCCCGTCCCATTTCAGGACGAGATTGCGCTCGGCGAAGCCGGTGACCACCACCTCCGCCACGCCGTCGCCGTCCACGTCGGTGACCGCGATGCCGTTGGACGTGCGCGGCTGGTTGTCGGCGATCCGGTCCTGGCTGTCGAGAAACATACCCTACCCCCCTGTCGGCGCGCGAAAAACCGCCCGGCGCGCTCTCCAACAGATACCGCCTGCGCGGTCGGGCGTAAACCCGGCCGGAGGGGGCGGGGCCCGGCGGCGTCCCGCTCCGCCGGGATGGGGGGTCAGCGCCGCTTGATGCCACCCTTGGTCAGGGCGGCACCGCCGCCGGCCGCGGCCTGCTTCAACGGCGGCTTGGTCTCCGCGTTGGCCGGCTTACCCTCCCCCTTGCGCTCCTGGTCCGGCTGCGGCAGCTCGATGTTGACCTCGAGCGTCGAGCAGTCGCCGCCGCGGTCCAGCTTCACCTCGACCTTGTTCTGGTCGATGTCCACATACTTGGCGATGACCGCCAGCAGTTCCTGCTGCAGCATCGGCAGATAGTCCGGTCCGGAGCGGCCGACCCGCTCGTGCGCCATGACGATCTGCAGCCGCTCCTTGGCCTGCGTCGCGGGAGTCTTCGACGAGGAGCGGAAGAAGTTGAAGATGCTCATGCGCTCCTCCGCAGGAGCCGGTTGAACAGCCCCTTCTTCTCGGGCTTCACGAAGCGGTGCTCGACATCCTCGCCGAGGAAGCGCGCGACCGCGTCCAGATAGGCCTGGCCGGCGTTGGACTTCTCGTCGAGGATGACCGGCATGCCGATGTTGGAGGCGCGCAGCACCGCCTGGCTTTCCGGGATGACGCCCAGCAGGTTGATCGACAGGATCTCCAGCACGTCGTCGACCTTCAGCATCTCGCCCTTCTCCACCCGCTCCGGGTCGTAGCGGGTGAGGAGGAGCTGCTGGGTGACCGGCTCCTGCCCCTGCTCGGCGCGGCGCGACTTGGCGTTGAGCACGCCCAGGATGCGATCGCTGTCGCGCACCGAGGAGACCTCGGGGTTGGTCACGATGATGGCGTGGTCGGCGAAGTACAGCGCCATCAGGGCGCCCTTCTCGATCCCCGCCGGGCTGTCGCAGATGACGTAGTCGAACTCCTTGACCAGCTCCTTGAGGATGCGGTCCACCCCCTCCTTGGTCAGCGCGTCCTTGTCGCGCGTCTGGGAGGTCGGGAGGATGTAGAGGTTCTCCACCCGCTTGTCCTTGATCAGCGCCTGGTTCAGCTTCGCTTCGCCGTTGATGACGTTGATGAAGTCGAACACCACCCGGCGCTCGCAGCCCATCACCAGATCCAGGTTGCGCAGGCCGACGTCGAAGTCGATCACCACCGTCTTGAAGCCACGCAGGGCCAGCCCGGTCGCAAAGGCGGCGGACGACGTGGTCTTGCCGACGCCGCCCTTGCCGGAGGTCATGACGATGATCTTGCTCAAAGAGCGTCTCCCACTATCCTAGAGTTTCCCCGACACCGCGGCACGAGGCGCGACCGCGGCCCGTCACATGGCCTCGATCTGCAGATACCCGTCGTTCAGGCGGATCTGCACCGCCTTCTTCACCATCGCCTTGTCGATGTCCTCGCTGACCTGGTAGAGGCCGGCGATCGACACCAGCTCCGCTTCCAGGCTCTGACAGAAGATGCGCGCGGCACCGTCGCCCGAGACGCCGGCCAGCGCCCGGCCGCGCAGCGGTCCGTAGATGTGGATGTTGCCGTCGGCCAGCACCTCCGCCCCGTGCCCGACGGCGGCGGTGACGATCAGGTCGGTTTTCTCGGCGTAGATTTGCTGGCCGGAGCGGATCGGCTCGGTGATCATCAGGGCCGGGCGGAAGGCCGGCTCGGGCGGCGGGGCCGCCGGCTGCGGAGCGGCGCTGCGCGCGTCCGCGCGGGCCACCTCCAGCTTGGCGGCGCGCCCCGTCGGCATCGGCACCAACCCGGCGGCGAGTGCCGCCTGCTGCACGGCGGGCGATCCGCCCTGGAAGCCGATGGGCAGCAGATGGTGCTCGCGCACGCCCTCGGCGAAGGCGGCGACGTCGAAGCCGCCTTCGAGCCCCGCCAGCTCCTCGAAATCGAGCACGACCGGCGCGTGCCGGAAGAAGTTCGGCGCCTGGCGGACCTTGCCGCCGAGCAGGGGGAAGAAGTTGGGAGACGCGGGGTCGAGCACCTTCAGCACCATCATGGTGAAGGAGTTTCCCCGCAACTGGAACGGCACGTCCCGTTCGGCGACCTGACTGGCGCTGTTCACCGCCACCACCTTGACTGTTCCTGCCGATCGCCTGCCCAGCCGCCGGGCCGAACGGCCAACCCCCTACCTTCCCGCGGCGAACCGACTCGTTGCGCCTTCTAGAGTGTGCCGCCGATCCGTTCAAGAGCTTCGCACGGCCGGCGGGGTGATATCCATGGTCCGCAATGCCGCGCCGGGCAGGATCCGTCCGTCATGGGTATCCCGCCGGGATCGGTCGGTGTACCTCCAAAGTCTTGCGCTGGAATCACAGGCTCCCACAAGAAATAGTACCCAAAGCGCAGCAATGGAGCAAAGGGAATTCAGTCCCGCTGCGGCCGTCCGGCGCGCGCCACGGTGTCGGCGCGGTGGCGTTCGTACTCCTCCTCGCTCATCAGCCCGCGGTCGCGCATGGCGCGCAGCGCCCGCAGCGACTGGCGCAGCGTGTCGTCGCCGGTGCCGCTCTCCGCGTCGGCGTCGGCGCCGGCCGCCGCCGGACGCGTGGTCACGCCGCGCACCGGCGACCGGCCGCCGTCTCCCCACACCGTGGTGAACCTCTTCGCCATGCCCGCCTCCATCGCCGTTGCAACGCTCGAACTGCGGCAAACCCACAACATCTTGTATTAATCTTTTTTGGCGACCGCAATTGCGGCTGACGGGCGGGGGTTGACCGCCTATGTTGGGTGTCACGAGGTCCATCCCGCGACGAGGTCCGGCGTGAACGCTGAGTCCGTCTTCCCGCGCCCCACCGAACCGCCTCCAGGGCGGCCGGCAACGGATGGTTTCCCCGCACCGGCACGCCGGCCCGCCCCTGGCACCGCCAACGACATCGCGGATGCCATCGCGGATCGTCACGAACCTCCCCCTGCGGGAGGTTTTTTTGTGCCCGGTGACCAGCGCCCATCCCCATCCCATGAGGAGAGCGATATGGCCAAACGCCAGCCCAAGGGCAGCGCCGTCGCGTCCGTTCCGGACGGCAAGGTCCACCCGCTGTTTCCCCGCACCGGCGGCGCCGGCGGCTGGGACCCGCTGGGCGGGGACGACCGCCGCGACCAGAGCTATGTCCGGAAGGTCAAGCCGCAGAGCCCGAACCAGCAGACGCTGATGGACGCGATCGCGGCGCACAACCTCGTGGTGGCGCTGGGGCCGGCGGGCACCGGCAAGACCTACCTCGCCATCTCCTCGGCCGTGGAGGCGCTGGAGGCCGGCCGCGTCGACCGCATCGTGCTGTCCCGTCCCGCGGTGGAGGCGGGGGAGAGCATCGGCTACCTGCCCGGCGACATGCACGAGAAGATGGCGCCCTTCCTGCGCCCGCTCTACGACGCGCTGGCCGACCGGCTCGGCGGCAAGCGGCTGCGCGCGCTGATGGCGGAGGGCACCATCGAGATCGCCCCGGTCGGCTTCATGCGCGGCCGCACCCTCAACAACGCCTTCGTCGTCATCGACGAGGCGCAGAACTGCACCTACGCCCAGATCAAGATGCTGCTGACCCGTCTCGGCTGGCATTCCACCATGGTGCTGACGGGCGATCCGGACCAGACCGATCTGCTCGACAACCTCTCCGGCCTCGCCGACATCGCCCGGCGGCTGGAGGCGGTGGAGGGCATCGCCGTCGTCCGCCTGACCGACCGCGACATCGTCCGCCACCCCCTGGTGGCGAGCATGCTGACGGTGCTGTAGGGGCAAGGGCGTCGATGCCGGGACGGCGCCCGTCCCGGCATCGACGTTCCGCCCCCTTGACCGCGCGCGCGAGACCCCCCACTACTGCGGCATGAAAGCGCGCATCATCCGCATCGCCCTCGCCTCGGTCGCGGGCCTCGCCATCGCGGCGGGGATCGCCTGGTACCAGGTGAGGATGGCCGAGACCATGACCTCCGCCGGCAGTGCGGCGGTGGGCGGTCCCTTCACCCTGACCGACCACACCGGGCGGACGGTCACCGACGCCGCCTACCGCGGCCGCTGGCAGCTCATCTATTTCGGCTACACCTACTGCCCGGACGTCTGCCCGACCGAACTGTCGGTGATGAGCCAGGCGCTCGACGCCATGGGGCCGACCGCCGAGAAGGTTCAGCCGCTCTTCGTCTCGGTCGATCCGCAGCGCGACACGGTGCCACACCTGGCCGGCTATGTGAGCCTGTTCCACCCGCGGCTGGTCGGGCTGACCGGCACGCCGGAGCAGGTGGCGGCGGCGGCGAAGGCCTACCGCGTCTATTACGCCAAGGTGCCGGTGAAGGACGCGGGGCCAGAAAACTACACCATGGACCATTCCTCCTTCATCTACCTGATGGGTCCGGACGGCTCGTTCCGCGGCGTCTACCCCGCCGGAACCAAGCCCGAGGCCATCGCCGACGACCTGAAAAAACGTTTGGCGGGCTGATCAACCCCGTGCCGCACGGGCGGGACCAAGCGACGCAGCCCCCGCCAACCGCGCCGACAGCGCTGGAATTCCAGCATATTCAAGCACTTGGGCGAGAGGTTTTGCCGCTTGACAGGGTAGAGCCCCGCCCGTATGGTCTCGCCGCTTTCGCGTGGCGGCGAGCCGACGGGGAACCCGAAGCGGTATGACCGAGGACCAGCCCCCTCATTCTTTGGATGAGCTCGACGCCCGGCTGAGGAAGGCGCGCGAGGGAGAACTCGCCCGCAGCGCGGGCAAGGGCTCCCGTCTCGACCGGGCCAGTCAAGGTCCGATCGGGGTGGCTTTTCGCATCGGGGCGGAGTTGGTGGCCGCCATGATCGTTGGCGTCGGCGGTGGGTATCTGATCGACCGCTGGCTTGACACCTCGCCCTGGGGCCTGATCGTGATGTTCTTCCTGGGCGCCGCGGCGGGTGTACTGAATGTCTACCGGGCCGTTTCCGGGCTCGGCTTCGCCCCCGGCTACGGCCGGGTCAATAAGAACGAACCCCGGCGCCCCGACGGCGGCGACGCACTGTGAGCGAGGAACGACCTTGGATCCGCTGCACCAGTTCCAGATCAATCCCATCCTCCAAATCGTCATCGCCGGCTACGACGTGTCGTTCAGCAACTCGTCGCTGTTCATGGCGGTGGCCGCCGGCCTGATCTACGCGCTGCTGGTCCAGGGGATGAAGCGCCGCGCGCTGGTCCCCGGCCGGCTGCAGTCGATGGCCGAGATGTTCTACGAGTTCGTCGCCAACCTCGTGCGCGACAACGCGGGGCACGACGCCCGTCCCTACTTCCCGTTCGTGTTCGCGATCTTCATGTTCGTGCTGTTCGGGAATCTGATTGGGATGATCCCGTACACCTTCACCTTCACCAGCCACATCATCGTCACCTTCACGCTGGCCTTCGCCGTGTTCGTGTTCGTGACCATCCTGGCCCTGGTGAAGCACGGGATGCACTTCTTCACCTTCTTCATGCCGCACGGCGTGCCCATGTTCCTCGCCCCGATCCTGATCCCGATCGAGGTGATCTCGTACCTGATGCGCCCGGTCAGCCTCTCCATCCGACTGTTCGCCAACATGATGGCGGGCCACACGATGCTGAAGGTGTTCGCCGGCTTCACGGTGCTCATGGGGTCCGCGCTGGGCGCGCTCGGCTTCGCGGTCGGACTGGTGCCGCTGGCGCTCAACGTCGCGCTGACTGGCTTCGAGTTCCTGGTTGCGTTCCTGCAGGCCTATGTGTTCTCGATCCTGACCTGCCTCTACATCCGCGACGCGCTCGAACTGCACTGAGCCGTCCGCGATCCGTCGTCACCCGTCCCTTCACAAACCGATCATCGAAAGAAGAGGAAGAGTATCATGGAAGCTGAAGCCGCAAAGTACATCGGCGCCGGTCTCGCGGTGGTCGCCCTGGCCGGTGTCGGTCTGGGCATCGGCAACATCTTCGCCAACCTGATCAGCTCGGTCGCCCGCAACCCGGCCGTCCAGCCGAAGGTGTTCCCGATCGGCATTCTGGGCTTCGCGCTGACGGAAGCCGTGGCGCTCTTCGCGCTCCTGATCGCGTTCCTGATCCTGTTCGCCTAAGGCCGACGCGGACGCGATACGCGGTTTGCGACGCGGCGCCGGTCCTCGACCACCGGCGGAAGCCGGTACCCCGTGCCCAGCACGGAGCCGGCTTTCCCCAGCGGGTGGTCGGGTGACGGCGCCGTTTTCTTATGCCTTTGGGGGACCGATCATGCCGAACCTATTGGCCCTGGTGCGGCCTCACCGGTGGTCGGGCATCGCGGGCGTTGCGCTCGCGTCTCTCACCGTGACCGCCGGCAGCGCGCTCGCGGCCGCGGCCGAAGCGCCGCACGGTGGGGAGCATGGCGGCGGCGGGCTGCCTCAGCTCAACCCGGCGACCTTCCCGACCCAGATCTTCTGGCTCGCCGTTGTCTTCATCACGCTCTATTGGCTGCTCTCCAAGAAGGCCCTGCCGCGCGTCGCGGAGGTGCTGGAGGAGCGTCAGGAGCGCATCTCCCGCGACCTCGGCAAGGCCGGCGCCCTCAAGGACGAGGCCGAGACCGTGATGGCCGGCGTCGAGAAGTCGCTCGCCGAGGCCCGCTCCAAGGCGCAAGCCGAGATCGGTCGCGCATCGGCGGAGATCGAGGCGGCGAACAGCGCCCGGCAGCAGCAGCTCGGCGCCGACGTGGCCGAGCGGCTCCGGTCGGCCGAGGCCCGCATCCTCGCCGCCAAGCAGGACGCGGTCGCCAACGTCCGCTCCGCCGCCGCGGACATCGCCCGCGACGTGGCATCCCGGCTGGCCGGCGTGGACAGCGATCCGGCCAAGGCCGAGGCGGCCGTGGCCGCCGTGATGGAGGAGCGCGGCTGATGCTCTACACCGCCGAATTCTGGGTCCTCGTCTCCTTCGTCATCTTCGTGGCCCTGGTCGGCCGCAAGGTGTGGGCGATGGGCACCGGCATGCTGGACAGTCGCGCCGAGCGCATCCGCCAGGAGCTGGACGAAGCCCAGCGCCTGCGCGAGGACGCGCAGAGCACGCTGGCCACCTACCAGCGCAAGCAGCGCGACGCGCTGAAGGACGCGGAGGAGATCGTCGCCCGCGCCCGCGAGGAGGCCGAGCGCCTGCGCAAACAGGCCGAAGCCGACCTGGAGGCGTCGCTGAAGCGTCGCGAGCAGCAGGCCATGGACCGCATCGCCCAGGCCGAGGCGACGGCGCTCGCCGAGGTCCGCAACCTGACCGTCGATCTGGCGGTCGCCGCCAGCCGGCGTCTGCTGACCGAGGGCATGGACGAAGCGCGGCAGCAGGCTCTGGTGGATCAGGCCATCGCCGACCTGCCGAAGGCTCTGCACTGACGAGGATCGGTTCGCGCAAGGTCCCCTGACCGGAACGACCCCGGCGCACCCGCGCCGGGGTTTTTCTTTGTTTCCGGAACGGGGCCGGGCGGAGTACAATCGAAACGCCCGATCGGCGTAGCCCGTCTTGGCGGGCGATGGATCTTACCGGGACCGGAATGGTCCGGTGGCGTGCCACGCGCGGCACGGCCCATTGGGGGGACGGTGAGGGGAGACGGTGTGACGGTGGACGGCGCCTTGCCCCGGCTGGATGGCCCCAAGCCCGGTGCGCGCGGCTTGCGCGCGCGGCTCGACAATGTGTCGATCACCGCCCGGATCACGCTCGGCTTCCTGCTCTCCCTGGGGATGGTGCTCCTGCTGGCGCTGACGGGCGTTGCGGTGCTCTACGGGGTGAGCGGCGACGTCGGCTCCTTCTCCCGCACCGCCGATCGGTCGCAGGGCGCCGCGGCGATCGATGTGGCCTTGCGCGGGCTGGAGGTCGCGGTGCGCGACCATCTGGCCGAAGGCGACCCCGACAGTCTCGGCGCCGCCCAGGACGCCCGCGACGGGCTGGCGCGCGCCCTGGAGAGCCTCGCCGCCGAGGCCACGACCGCCGACGACCGCCGGGATGTGGCGGGCGCCAGCGCCGCCTTGGACGGCTACTGGGCCGGCTTCGGCCATATCCTCGACCTCCGCCGCGAGCGCGCCGCCCTGCTCTCCGGGCAGCTCGAACCGCAGGTGCAGGCCGTCCGCGACCGGCTGGGCGCGCTGAAGGCCTCCGGCGGCATCGATTCCGCGACGCTGGCCGGCGACGCCGCCATCGCCGTCACCCTGATGCAGGACCACCTCGTCCGCTTCGTCGAGCGGCGCGACGCGGTGGAGGGCGAGCGCATGCGCGCCCAGCTCGCCGCCGCCCGCGCCCGTCTGGTCGAGATGAACCGCTATCTGTGGGTGCCCGGCACGCAGAAGCTGATCACCGAGGTGGACGGGCTGCTGACTGCCACCGCGGCGACGCTCGACCGCACCGAGGAGCTGCTGGTGGCGGAGGACGCGGTGCGTGCCGACGCCCTGCTCCCCAACGCGGCGGC
>OFDN01001470.1_pt1 | contig 15228 bp, 13 predicted proteins | sample 1520971 | NCBI WGS metagenome assembly OFDN01 (sample SAMEA94257418, study PRJEB24077) | hot springs metagenome | biome: Aquatic biome; feature: Geographical feature; material: Water | place: India | collected 2012-06-12 | depth 5 m
CGCGCTCGCCGATCCGGCGCAGCTTGTCGGTACGCGCGACGACAGCCTGTTGCTGAAGCATAACGGCCTGCATATCGAGATCGTGATCGATCCCGCGCACCCCATCGGCAAGGACGATCCCGCTGGTATCGCTGATGTGCTGCTCGAGGCCGCGCTCACCACCATCATCGACATGGAGGATTCGGTTGCGGCGGTCGATGCCGAGGACAAGATCCTCGCGTACACCAACTGGCTGGGCCTGATGCGCGGCGACCTTGAGGCGAGCTTCCCCAAGGGCGGCAAGACGCTGACCCGCGCGCTCGAGCCGGACCGCGATTATGTCGCGCCCGATGGCACCGCGTTTACGCTGCCGGGCCGCAGCGTGCTGTTCGTGCGCAATGTCGGTCACCTGATGACCAACCCAGCGGTGCTGCTGGCCGATGGATCGGAAGCGCCCGAGGGCATTCTGGACGCGGTGTTCACCAGCGCGATCGGCATGCATGATCTCAAGGGCATGGGCCGCTTCCGCAACAGTCGCGCCGGATCGATCTATATCGTCAAGCCCAAGATGCACGGGCCGGAAGAATGCGCCTTCACCAACGACCTGTTCGACGCGGTGGAGGACCTGCTCGGCCTACCGCGCCACACGATCAAGGTCGGCGTGATGGACGAGGAACGCCGCACCAGCGTCAACCTCGCCGCCTGTATCCATGCGGTGAAGGACCGGATCGTGTTCATCAACACCGGCTTCCTCGACCGCACCGGGGACGAAATCCACACCTCGATGCGTGCAGGTCCCATGTTGCGCAAGGGCGCGATGAAGGGCTCCGACTGGCTCAAGGCCTACGAGGCGAGGAACGTCGCCATCGGCCTTGCGCATGGCCTCTCGGGCAAGGCGCAGATCGGCAAGGGCATGTGGGCCGCGCCCGATCTGATGGGGCAGATGATGGTCGAGAAGATCGGCCACCTCAAGGCGGGCGCCAACACCGCCTGGGTGCCGTCGCCCACCGCCGCGACGCTCCATGCGCTCCACTACCACCAGATCGACGTGTTCGACGTGCAGAAGCACCTACCCGAGCCTGCGAGCCTCGACGACCTCTTGGCGATCCCGCTGGCCGAGGGCGCGAACTGGTCGGAGGAGGAAATCCGCGAGGAGCTCGACAATAACTGCCAGGGCCTGCTCGGCTATGTGGTGCGCTGGATCGATCAGGGCGTGGGCTGCTCCAAGGTGCCCGACATCAACGATGTGGGCCTGATGGAAGACCGCGCGACGCTGCGCATCTCCTCGCAGCACATCGCCAACTGGCTGCTGCACGGAGTGGTCAGCGAGGCGCAGGTGATGGACAGCCTCGCCCGCATGGCCGCCAAGGTTGACGCGCAGAACGCGGGCGACCCGCTTTACGTGCCGCTCACCGGCAACGAAGACGGCGCGGCCTTCAGCGCGGCCAGGGACCTGATCTTCAAGGGGGCGGAGCAGCCCAGCGGCTACACCGAGCCGCTGCTGCACGCGTGGCGCTTGAAGAAGAAGGCGGGTTGATTCTCAAACGACGGCAAACTGCAACCGGCGTCGGTGCCCGTCATTCGATCCGGTAAACAGCCGAATTGAAGACTGTGCGCGCAAAGGCATCGGGACTGAGGAAGATCAACACACTCTCATCCCGGTCGCTCACCTTCAAGCGGCCATCGAAATCCTCATAGACCTCGCCGGCGCACAGGATCACTTCGGCGCTGTCTATGTGCAAGGTGATGGTCTGGATGTTGCCCCTATCGTCGGCCGCCCATGTGACGTCCCTGAGTGCTCCTGACGGAAAGGCATCGAACCGGCGCACCCGAAACAGGGTCCGGTCCGGATCGGGATCGGGTGTGAGTTGTTCGCTGTGCGTCACTTCTTTCGGCCACAGGGCGAAGTCGTAGTCATCCTGCCAGCACCCGACGTGAAGGATCGCACCGTCGTCGAACCGCAATTCCAGTGTCAGCGCCTGGACGAAGTCGAGTTGGGAATGACTGAAGCATGGCGCGTCTTCGGGGCCGTAAAGGCCCATTTCATCGACCCAGGTTTCGGTCAGTGACCGCCCAACGCAGGCCGTCAGTGTCGCTTCGAGAGCCTGAGTCCATTTCATCCGGTGATTCGACATGTCGTTGGGCCTTGGGATCGTTCTTCATCGTGCCTGCATGGCCCGCGCGACCGCCACGAACTCCGCCACACTGACCGTCTCCGCCCGCCGCGTCTCGTCGATCCCCAGAGCCGCCAGCGCCTCCAGCGCCCCCGGCACGCCCTTGAGGCTCTGGCGCAGCATCTTGCGGCGCTGGCCGAAGGCGGCTTCGGTGAGGCGTTCGAGCGTGCGGGCGCTGACGCCCTCGGGCATCGCGGCGGGGGTCACGTGGACGATCGCGCTCATCACCTTGGGGGGCGGGGTGAAGGCGCTGCGGTGGACCTTCATCGCGAGCCGCGCTTCGGCGCGCCACTGGGCGAGCACGGCGAGGCGGCCATAGGCGTCCTCGCCTGCATTGGCGACGATGCGGTCGGCGACCTCACGCTGGAACATGAGGGTGAGGGACTGCCACAGGGGCGGCCAGCTCTCCCCGCCGAGCCAGCGCACGAACAGCGCGGTGCCGACATTGTAGGGGAGGTTGGAGAGGACGTGGAAGGGCTGATGGCCCATCAGCTCTGAGTGATCGAGCTTGAGCGCATCGCCCTCGACCACGGTGAGCTGGCCGGGAAAGGCATCGCCGAGTTCGGCCAGCGCGGGGAGGCAGCGGCGGTCCATCTCGATCGCGGTGACGCGTGCGCCCGCCCGCAGCAGCGCGCGCGTCAGCCCGCCGGGCCCGGGGCCGACCTCGAGCACCGCCTGCCCGCCGAGGTCGCCGGGCAGCGCGGCGATGCGGGCGAGGAGCTGCTCGTCGAGCAGGAAGTTCTGCCCCAGCGCCTTGGAGGCGGCGAGGTTGTGACGGGCAATGACCTCGCGGATGGGAGGGAGGTCAGGCACCGGCGGTGGCCCGCGCTGCCGCCATCTCCGCCGCCATCACGATCGCCGCCGCCATCGCGCCCGGGTCGGCCACGCCTTGCCCGGCGATGTCGTAGGCGGTGCCGTGGTCGGGCGAGGTGCGGATGATCGGCAGGCCGAGGGTGACGTTGACGCCCTCGTCGAACTCGAGCGCTTTCAAGGGGATGAGCGCCTGGTCATGGTACATGCACAGCGCCGCGTCGTACCCGGCGCGGGCGCGGGGGGTGAACAGGGCGTCGCCCGGGATGGGGCCGGTGGCGGCGACCCCCTCGGCTTGCAAGGCGGCGATGGCAGGGGCGATGATGCGCGCCTCCTCGTCACCGAACTGCCCGCCCTCGCCCGCGTGGGGGTTCAGCGCAGCGATGGCGAGGCGGGGCTGCGCAATGCCGAAGTCGCGCCGCAGACCCTCGGCCACGATGCGCGCCTTGTGGACGATCAGCTCGGCCGAGAGCAGCGCGGGCACCTCGGCGAGCGCGACATGGACGGTGAGCGGCACGGTGCGCAGGGAGGGCCCGGCGAGCATCATCACCGCGTCGCGATAGGGTCGGCCGCAGGCGTCGGCAAGGAACTCGGTCTGGCCCGGGTAGTCCCAGCCGATGGCCGCGAGCGCGCCCTTGGAGACAGGCGCGGTGACCAGCCCGGAGGCCACGCCAGCGAGCGCACACTTCGCGGCCAGCTGGAGCGAGGTGAGCGCAAGGCGGGCACCCTCGGGCGAGGGCTGCGCGGGGTGCCATGGCCCCTCGAGCAGGGCCAGCACCGGCAGGCCAACCGCGCTCGCGAACAGTGCCTCCGACGGGTCGGCGATGGGGACGATCGGGCAGTCGATCCCGAGCGCTTCGGCGCAGCCACGCAGCAGCTCCGGCCCGCCAACCACGAAGACGGGCGGGGCGCGGCGCTCCGCCCGGAGGCGCGCCCAGGCGCCGAGAATCACCTCGGGGCCGATGCCCGCCGGATCACCGAGCGATATCGCGAGCGGAGCGGGCAATGCGCTCAATTGTACTCGATATAGGCGTCGTTGCGCAGGTCGCGCAGCAGGCGCTGGGCCTGCTTGTTGACCCGCTCCTGCTCGAGCTGGTCCATCACCGCGGCAAAGGTCGGTGCGCCGGCGTCCTTGGGATCGTCGCGCCCGCACAGCATCAGCACGCGCACGCCCTCCTGAATGCCGCCGAAGGGCGGGGTAGCCTGCCCGATCTGGAGCTGGAGCACCACGTCGCGCAGCTGTGCCGGCAGGTTCGCGGCCTTGATCTGGTCGTTGGCAATGACCTCGGCCCCGATCTTGGCGGCGCCCGCCTCGACATCGGCGCAGCCGCGCAGGCTGCCGAGATACTGGCTGAACTGCTCGACCTTGGCTTCGGCCTGCTCCTGCGTCACGCCGGGGGGGAAGGTGATCGAGATCTGCTTCAGGCTGAGCACGGCCTCGGCGGGATCGGCCATCAGCACCTGGCGCTTGTTGATGAGGTAGATGATCGAGAAGCCGCCGGGGATCTCGATCGGGCCCTGAAGCTGGCCGGGCTGCATGGTGCGCACCGCCGCGGCGAGCGGCGCGGGCAGCTGTCCCGCGCGCACCCAGCCGAGATCGCCGCCGACCACCTGCGTGCTCGCCTCGGAATATTGCCGCGCATAGGCGACGAAGCTGCCACCCTGCTGCAATTGCTGCAGGATCGTCTGCGCGTTCTTGAGCACCGCGGCGCGGTTTTCTGTGGTGGCCGAGAGGTAGATCTCGCCGATCCGGTATTCCTCGGTGCCCTTGGCCTCGGTCATCCGCTTGAGGACTTCGTTGACCTCTTCGGCCGAGATGTTGACGCGCGGCATGACGTTGCGGCGCAGCAGGTTGTCCCACGCCACTTCGCCTTCGATCTGGCGCTTGAGCGAGGCCGCCGAGGAACCGATCGATTCGAGATAGGCGTCCATCTTCCTGGGGTCGCCGCCGAAATTCTGCGCGGCGAGCTGCTGGTAGGTCTGCTCGATCTCCTCGCGCTTGACCTCGATCTCGTCGGCCTCGGCGGCCTGGATCTTGAGCGTCTCGTCGATCAGGTTGCGCAGCACCTGGACGCGCAGGCGCAGCATCTCCTCGGGCGGGATCTCGGCGTCCGAGGCCGCCGTCACCAGCGCGACGCGCTGGTCGATGTCGGTGCCGGTGATGACATAGCCGTTGACGATGGCGGTCGCGGTGCGCTTGTCGGGATCGGCCTTGCCGAACAGGGTGATGTCTTCGGGCAGGCCGAAGGGATTGTCGGCCGTGGGCACGGCGACGGTCTGCGCCGTCGCAGCCATGGGGGCCGCGGCAAGGCCCAGGATCGCCGCACCCGCCAGCGCGGTTCCGGCCTTGGCAAACAGCGCCTTCGAAAACAGCTTCACACTCACTCGTTCATTCCCGCCTTGTGGCCCCGGTCTTCAGGCCGAAGTCGCGTGCAAACCCGCACGCCTTGCTGCGCCGATGCCCGGCACCGGCTGAATGGAAGCTGAGCCCTCCGCGATCCTGGAAAGGGGTGCAGCTTGCCGCGGTGCGCTCCTTAACGCGATTCACGCGCCCTGCCAATTCTTGCAGGGATGCAATGGGGGGCAGCTCAACCCGAGGGTGCAGGCCTGCGGATCAGCGGAATCCGAGATTGCGCAAGGCGAAGAACAGCTGGAAGGCATTGCCGCGCCGCGCGTCGCCCGCGTCGATGAAGTCGCGCCGCCAGGTCGCGCCGAATTCGATGCAGTCGTCAGCATAGGCGACGCCGAAGCGCGTGCGGATCGGCTGGAAGCCGTCGGGCTGGAACACCGGATCCTCGTCGCGATCGGTGAGGTTGAACACCCCCGAGCCGAACATCGACCACTTGCGCCCGATCGCCACGCGCGCAGCTGCACGCAGTTCCTCGCGGTCGCGCAGGTCTTCCACGGTGGCGATGTCGCGGTTCAGCCGCAGGTAGCCGACCTCGACATAGGTGCGGCGCGAGCCGATGGTCGCGTCGATCTCGTTCCGGCGGATCGCGAGGTTGTCCTTGTCGAGCCGGAAGCGGTGGGTGAACTGCACGAGGTTGCGGAAGCGCACCTCGGTGCGGCCGACGAAATCGGTGACGCGCTCCGACAAGCCGGTGCCTTCGGGAAACAGGCCGTCGCGCGGCGCTTCCAGCCGGAAGGACTGGCCGATCGTGGTCTTGATCCTCCAGCCGGGGCGCTGCAATTCCCAGTCGAGCCCCCAGGTGACGCGGCTCCCGTCCTCGACCCGGTCATAGCCGGGGAAGCGGTTCAGGGCGAAGAGGTTCGAATCCTCCAGATCGATCGCGCGCGCGTCCTCGTTCGGCACGTCGAGATTGCGCACCCGCGGGCTGGCGACGAATTGCAGGCGCGGCTTGAACACCTGCGTGCCGCCGAAGGCCTCGCCGACGAAGGGCCATTCGATATCGAGCGCGGCGGTGGCGATGCCGCGCGCGGTCCAGCCTTCGGTGCCCCGATAGGAGAGCGTGGTGGTCGCAAGGCTATTGTTGGTGTTGTAGATGTCGCCCCGCACGAGGCCGGTGAGCGTGACGACCTGGCCGAGCGGGGTGAGGCGCTTCAGATCCCACTGCGCCCCTGCGAAGGCGCGCTGGGTGTCCTGCCCCTCGTTGCGCAGCAGCGCGAGGCTGTTGGCCTGCACCATCAGGTCGCCGCCCAGGATCTTGTCGCCGATCTTCTGGCGATAGTCGATCGCGGGCAGGGCGAGCGGCACCTGCCCCTGATCGGCATTGAGCCGCAGCGTCTGCGTCGCCCAGCCCGCGATCGAGAGGTAGGAGCGATCGGTGATGCGTTCGAGATTTATCGTCGATCGCAGCCGGTCGTCGCGGCTGATATCGTAACGGCGCAGGAAGGTGCGGTCGGAAGCGAGGCGGATCGAGCCGGTGAAGCTCCAGTCGGGCGAGAACTGGAAGCGGCCATTGGCATCGAGGTAGCCGCGCGGGTCGTTGCGCAGGCTCTGCCCGCCGGTGAGGTCGGTCGCGCGGTCGGAGAAGGTGGCGTAGCCGGTGACCTGATAGGCGCCCTTTTCCGTGAGGTGCCGCCACCTGGCGCTCGCCATCGGGGCGACGTTGGAGAAGACATAGGCGCCCAGCGTCAGATCGCGGTTGTCGGCGAGGCGCCAGTAGTATTCGCCGCTGAGCTCGAGCCCGTTGACCTGCGTCAGGCGGATGTCGGGCACCAGGAAGCCGCTTTCCGCCTTGCCGTCGGTGCGCACGGCAAGGCCGGGCATCGGCAGGATCGGCGTGCCGAACAGCTCGAGCATCGCGCCCCCGAAGCGCACGCGGTTCGCCTTCTGGTCATAGACCACGCGGCGCGCGGTGACGCGCCAGCTGGGGTTCTGCGGGCAGCCTTCGGCATCGGTGACGGCGCAGGCGGTGTAGGCGGCATCGGTGAGCACCGCGACGCCGTTCTCCCCGCGCATTGCCGAGCGCGCCGCCAGTCGTCCCCCGGCGCGCAGGGCGATGAGGAGCTCGCTCATCGCGCCGGTATCGAATTCTTCCGTCAGTTCGACCTGATCGGTGAACAGCTGGTTGCCCGCCTCGTCGACCAGCCGGATGTTGCCGGTGGCGATGATCTTGCCCGACTTGCGATCCCACACCACTTCATCGGCGCGCACCGAGCGGTCATCGGAACGCAGGATCACGTCGCCGCGCGCGATGACGGTGTCGGTCTGGTCGTTGTAGCTGAGCTCGCGCGCCTCGAAGTCGATTTTTCGCGGGGCCTCGGCGCTGCTGGCGGGTGCCGCCGCGGGCTCGGCCTCCTGCGCGGCGAGCGGGCCGGCGGCCAGCGCGAGGGCGAGCATCAGCGCAAGACGTGACACCGCAGCCGGCGCCGGGAAGCGCGGGGCAGGGCGCGCGGCCACGCGCGGTGCGTCATGCAAGCCTCCCGACATGGCCTTGCCTATTGCACCGCTCGCGCTTAATCGCAATCGCCATTGCGCAGGGCCCGAGCGCGGCCTGTCGCAGGGGGCAAGCGCCCTGTCAGCCCCGGCTTTTCCAGTGTCCTTCGGAGTATCCATGCAGATTCATCTCACCGCCGCCCCGCCCGCCGACATCCGCTTGCACGCGCGGGTGGTGAACCAGGGGCAGGCGCTGGCCGGGCTCGATCCGGCGCTGGTCGAGGGCGCGGCGGCGAGCCGCTTCTCGGGCCGCGCGGGCCAGGTGTTCGAGGGTTTCGCGAGCGTCGATGGTGCGGTCAGGCGCATCGCCATCGCCGGGCTGGGCGAGGCCGCCTCGGCCGACCGCCGCCACCACTGCGAGCGGGCGGGCGCGGCGCTGACCGCCAAGTATCTCGTCTCGGGCGAGAGCGCGATGGTGCTCGACCTCGGCGGCGCGGGCCTCACCGCCGATCAGGCCGCTGCCGTGCTGCTCGGCCTGCGCCTGCGCGCCTGGCGCCACGACGCCTACCGCACGCGCCTTGCCTCCGACAAGCGCCCCTCGCTGGCGGAGGTTCACGTGGTGAACGCCCCCGAGGGCACCGCCGATGCATGGGAGCGCGAGGCGGCGCTCGCCAAGGGGGTGGAGTTCACCCGCGGCCTCGTCACCGAACCGGCCAACATCATCTACCCCGAAAGCTTCGTCGCCGCCTGCCGCGAGGCCTTCGAAGGCACCGGGGTCGAGATCACCGTGCTCGGCGAGGCGGAGATGAAGGCGCTCGGCATGGGCGCGCTGATCGGTGTCGGGCAGGGCTCGGCGCGCGAATCGCAGCTCCTCGCGATCCGCTGGAACGGCGGCGCGGAAGGCGAGAAGCCCACGGTCTTCGTCGGCAAGGGCGTCACCTTCGACACCGGCGGCATCTCGCTGAAGCCGCCGCCGGGGATGGAAGACATGAAGTGGGACATGGGCGGGGCAGGCGCGGTCGCCGGCGCGATGCTGGCGCTCGCCTCGCGCAAGGCCAAGGCCAACGTGATCGGCGTCATGGGCCTCGTCGAGAACATGCCCGACGCCGCCGCGCAGCGCCCGGGCGATGTCGTCACCACCATGAGCGGCCAGACGGTCGAGGTGCTCAACACCGACGCGGAAGGCCGCTTGGTGCTCTGCGACGCGCTCCATTGGGCGCAGGAGCAGTATGCGCCCGCCCGCATCGTCGACCTTGCCACGCTTACCGGCGCGATGATCATCAGCCTCGGCAACGAATATGGCGGGATGTTCGCCAATGACGACACGCTCGCCGCGCAGCTTTCGGCGGCGGGCCTTGCGAGCGGCGACAAGTTGTGGCGCATGCCGCTCGGCCCCAATTACGACAAGCTGATCGACTCGCCGATCGCCGATATCAAGAATGTCGGCCCGCGCGAGGCCGGCTCGATCACCGCCGCGCAGTTCCTCCAGCGCTTCATCAAGGACGGCACCCCCTGGGCGCACCTCGACATCGCGGGCATGGTGTGGTCGCAGAAGCCCGGCCACACCTGGGAGAAGGGCGCAACCGGCTACGGCGTGCGCCTGCTCGACCAGTTCGTGCGGGATGTGGTCGAGGGCTAAGGGGGGAGACTTCCCATCCCCAAGATGCGGAAAAAGTCGGATTTACCCACGAAAACCTGCCTCGCCTGCGGGCTGCCCTTCGCGTGGCGCAAGAAGTGGGAGCGGGATTGGGACAATGTGAAATATTGTTCCGACCGCTGCCGCAGGTCGAAGTCGCCGCCCTCAAGTAGCGAAGCGGTAGGGCGACAAGGACTCCGCTCATGAAACTCGATTTCTGGCAGGTCACCGACGATCCCGTGGAGAAGGTCGTCGCGCTGATCGCCCGGCGCGTGCTGGGCGAGGGCGGGCGGGTGCTGGTAGTCGCCGCCGACCCGGCTCAGCGCGCGGCCATTTCGAATGCCTTGTGGCAGGCGGGGCCGGAGAGCTTCATGGCGAATGGCGAGGCGGATGCCCCCGGCGCGGATCGCCAGCCGATCCTGCTCGCGGCCGAACCGGCCGCCGCCAACGGCGCGACCCACGTGATCCTCGCCGACGGCACCTTCCGCGAGACCGAGGGCTTTGCACGCGTCTTCCTGCTCTTCCCCCCCGATCTTGCCCCGGCAGCGCGGCAGGCATGGCGCGCGGTCGACGGGCGCGAGGGGCTGGAGCGCGCCTATTTCGCGCAGGAGGCGGGGCGCTGGGTGAAGAAGGGCTGAGCCCTTGCCCGAATCCCCGCGATGCGAGATGCTGCCTCCCGCGTTGATCGGAGGGGGACAGGCGATGAAGCAGGCGGCACTTGTGATGGCGGGCGGCGCGGCGCTGTTGCTGGCGGCGTGCGGATCGGAAACCTCGGGCGAATTCAAGACCGAGGACGGCAAGAACGCCGAATACACCATCGACAAGGAAACCGGCGAGACCAGCATGACCATCACGGACGAGGATGGCGAGGCCTCCTTGCGATCGGGCGCCAATGTCCCGGTGAGCCTGCCGGCCGGGTTCACGCTGTTTCCAGGATCGAAGGTCGTCAACAATGCAGTGGTCAACAAGCCCGAAGGGCAGGGGACGATGATCACCTTCGAGGCCGAAGCCCCCGCCGACAAGGTCGTCGCCCATTTCCGCGACGCGGCCAAGGCGGCCGGGTTCGACATCCAGCTCGAGATGAACACCAACGGCACCCAGATGGTAGCGGGCGAGCGCAAGGCGGACAGCGCGACCATATCGGTCACCGCCAGCCCGGGCGAGGGCGGTGGGGCGACCTCCGGGCAGATCATCATCGCCACCAAGAAGGGCGGCTGAGCCGCTACCTAAGCGCTGATCCAGCTCGTCCGGCCACGCCGCAGATGGGCGCGCGCGCACGCTTGCCATTTTGCAGCGCAGCAACTAGGGGCGCGGCCAAAGATCCCCCACAACGAATAAGCGTTCACAGGAGCATAGCATGGCGGTCACCCGCACCTTCTCGATCATCAAGCCCGACGCCACCCGCCGCAACCTCACCGGTGCGGTCACCAAGATGCTGGAAGAGGCCGGCCTGCGCGTCGTCGCCTCCAAGCGCATCCACATGACCCGCGAACAGGCCGAAGGCTTCTACGCGGTCCACAAGGAACGCCCCTTCTTCGGCGAACTCGTCGAATTCATGATGAGCGAGCCGGTGGTGGTGCAGGTGCTCGAGGGCGAGGACGCCGTGACCCGCAACCGCGACATCATGGGCGCGACCAACCCCGAGAACGCCGAACCCGGCACGATCCGCAAGGAACTGGCGCTGTCGATCGGCGAGAACACCGTCCACGGCTCGGACAGCGAAGAAAACGCCGCGATCGAAATCGCCTTCTTCTTCAAGCCGGAAGAGATCGTCGGCTAAGTCTTCGGACTTCGCTGCAAGCAAGGGGCCGTCCTGCAAGGGGCGGCCCTTTTGCTTTAGGCGCCTTGCGCAAACCGCGCGAGTTGCTCGGCATGCTGGCGGTGGTGGCCACTATCGCTGGCGGCCACGACCTTGCGCATCGCCGCCACCGCCTCGGGCGTGAGGGCGAGGCCGAGATTGGCGTATATGCGCGCGATGGCCGCCTCCCAGTCCGCGTTCAGCGCATCGAAGCAGGCGCGCGCGACCGGGCCCTGCCAGCCTTCCAGCGCCTCGGCCATGCGCGCCTCGCGCAGTGCGATCTTTTGCCGCCAGCGGGCTTCGATCCGCTCGAGGCAGCAGGTGTCGGACTGCATCGCCATCTGGTTGGCGGCGAGACTGATCGCGCTCTTGAGCACCGCCTCGTGCTCGCGCTCGGCCAGCACGAGGCGCGCTTGGGGGAACAGGGCAAGCAGGGTCGCGAGGTCCTCGGCGAAGGCGGGGACTTTCAGGACGCGGGGGCGGTCGGCGAGACCGCGATGGCCTGCGTCGGTCTGGAGAATGCGCCGGAACTCGCGGTAGATCGGCAGGGGATCGCGCGCCTCGCTCCACGCCGAATAGGCCGGGATGTGCCACTGGCTCTCGTAGATCGAATGGTGGAGCGCGGCTGAGAGCCACGCCAGTTCCTCCTCGACCGCGGCGGGGGCCATCGGATGGATCGACTGCATCCACGGGTTCAGCAGCCCGAGCATGGCCAGCTCCATCGCCGCCTTCACCCGGTTCATCCCGAAGCGGGCGGGCACGGGGTGATAGGCGTCGCAATAGCGGGTGTGCGAGTGCGCGGGATCGGCGGCGAGCAGCGTGTGGATGCGGGTGGTGCCGCTGCGCATATGCCCGATGACGATGATCGGCGGGGCGAGGGGCGTCTCCAGCAGTTGGGGCCGGTCGAGCCACAGCGCCCCGAAGGCGAGGCGGTTCTTGACCACCCGCGACAGCTGCCCCCATGCCATCGCCCGGCCGAGCGGGTTGAGATCGGCCTCGGCCGCGATGGCGGCGATCAGGCGCTCCAGCCGCTCGCGGAAATCGGCGACGTCCTCGGGCGAGCGCCCGCCATGTTCCGCTGCCTCGGCCCGCGCGCCGTAGGGCTTGGCGGCGAGCTGCCACAATGCCTCGGGGTCAAGCGCAGGCGGTGGCAGCCAGCCGCGCGCCCACGCCTTGCCGAGGAAGTCATTGGCCTTCTCGGCAAGCGGGCCGCGGGCGAGCAGGTGATCGCGGGTGGGCGGGGGCATCAGAATGCGATCCCGCGTGATCGAAGCCATGTGCTCAGTCCTTGCACGGACAGAACAAAGGCCAGCACGGCGAAGCACCAGGGGATCGGGGCGAGGATCGCTTCACGAATGATCCTGGGCCGGTTTTCGATCTGGTGCCTGATCGATGCTTCGCATTCGCGCGTTCCGGGGTCAGGGCCGTGCCCCTCGCTGTCGGCGCAATCAATGGGTGCAGAATAGGTCTGCCATCCTGACAGCGCGGACAATCCGAGCGTCAGCAGCAGGCCGAACGCCAAGGTGAGCAGCATCGTCTTCAAAATTCGTCCGCCACGTCCATCAGCCGCGTCAGCCGCTTGGGCGCCGCGCCGCGCCAGCTGCGTTCGAGCCATGCGGCGACAGCGTCCCAATCCACCCCCGGGCGGTTGAGGATGATCCCCACCCACCCGCTCGCGCCGTAATAGGCGGGCTTGAAATAGACCTCGGGTTGATCCTCGACCAGCGCCAGCAGCTCGTCCATCGATCCGGTGCGGACCAGCAGGGCGATGTGGGGCGTGCCGTGGTGCTGGTCGGCGAAATAGGCGAAATACTTGCCGGTCTTGTCGCCGCCGACGCGGAAGCCGGGGCTGCCGTGGCTCTCGCGCTCGTCGGTTTCGGGGAGGGCGAGGGCGAGGGCGCGGACCCGTGCCAGCAGGGCGGCCGGATCGCGCCAGCGGCTTACGTAATCGGCGACGGCGCGCGGGTACAGCTGGTGTTCGGCAAGCTTTACCCGCTCGGCGAGGCTCTCCGGCGTCTCGCCCGCCCCAATCGGCACCGCGATCTGCGCCAGCACCTCGCCCGCGTCGAGCTCGGGCGTGACCAGATGGACACTTGTGCCGCCGTGGCTGTCACCCGCTTCGATGGCGCGCGCATGGGTGTCGAGGCCCTTGTAGAGCGGCAGCAGCGAGGGGTGGATGTTGAGCATCCGCCCCGCCCAGCGCTCCACGAACCCGTCCGAGAGGATGCGCATGTAGCCCGCGAGCACAATATGGTCCGCGCCTGCTTCCAGCACGGCGGCTTCCATCGCCGCGTCGTGATCGGCGCGGGTCATGCCCTTGTGGGGCAGGGCGAAGATCGGGATGCCCTCGGCTGCGGCGAGGGAGAGGCCCGTTGCTGCGGGGTCATTGGAGGCGACCAGCACCACCTCGTAGGGGCACTCCGCCATGCGGCTGGCATAGACCAGCGCGGCCATGTTGGTGCCCGCGCCGGAAATGAGGACGGCGATCTTGGCCTTACCGGTCATCCCGCATCCCCTCCTCCCGTTCGTGCTGAGCTTGTCGAAGCACCGCTCTTCCCTTGCGAGGTAGAAAGTAAAGACAGCCCTTCGACAAGCTCAGGGCGAACGGAGAGGGTTATCCCAGATGCGTCGCGCTCCAGTCAGCCTTCGCCGACCAGGTTTCCACGCTGCCGCGCACTGTGCAGCCCTTCTCGCCAGCTGCGATCCGGCCGACGGGCACGACCGTCTCGCCCGATGCTTCGAGCCTTGCTGTGACCTCGGCAACATTCGCCTCGCTCACCGCCAGCACCATGCCGACCCCGCAGTTGAAGGTCCGCGCCATTTCCTCGGGCTCGATATGCCCCTGCGCCTGCAGGAAGGCCATCAGGCGCGGCTGGGGCCAGAGGTCGGCATCAACATGGGCGTGGGTGCCATCGGGCAGAATGCGCGGGATGTTCTCGAGCAGCCCGCCGCCGGTGATGTGGGCCAGCGCATTGATGCGGCCTTCGCGGATCAGCGGCAGGAGGCTCGCGACATAGATGCGCGTCGGCGCAATCAGCGCGTCGATCAGCAATTGCTCCTGATCGAACAGGGCAGGGCGGTTCAGCTTCCAGCCCTTGTCGGCCGCGAGCCTGCGGACCAGCGAATAGCCGTTGGAATGGACGCCGCTTGAAGCGAGGCCGATGAGAAAGTCACCCGGCGCGACCTTGTCGCCCGTCAACTGCTCGCCGCGCTCCACCGCGCCTACGCAGAAGCCGGCAAGGTCATAGTCGCCTGCCGCATACATTCCCGGCATCTCCGCCGTCTCGCCGCCGATCAGCGCGCACCCCGCCATCTTGCAGCCCTCGGCAATCCCGGCGATCACCCGCTCGGCGACGCCGTTCTCGAGCTTGCCGGTGGCGAAATAGTCGAGGAAGAACAGCGGCTCGGCGCCCTGCACGATCAGGTCGTTGACGCACATCGCAACCAGATCGATCCCGACCGTGTCGTGCCGGTCATGCTCGATCGCGAGCTTGAGCTTGGTGCCCACGCCATCATTGGCGGCGACCAGCAGCGGGTCACTATATCCCGCCGCCTTGGGGTCGAAAAACCCGCCAAAGCCGCCCAGCTCGCTCGTCGCCCCGAGGCGCGCGGTGGCCTTGGCAAGCGGGGCGATGGCCTTGACCAGCGCATTGCCCGCCGCGATCGACACGCCCGCATCGGCATAGGTGTAGCCCGAGCCCTGCGGCTTGCTCTCGTTTGTCCCCGAAGTCATGCACGCCGCCATAGCTGTTCGCGCTTGGAATTCCACCTGCCTTTGGGCAAAGGGGCAGGGCTTTCCCCATGCGTGCGACGCTTCCCCTTCCTGGCCCGGTGGCCGCACCCTCCCGCGCCGCCGGTCGGCGTTGGCTGGCAGGCGCGTTGCTGATGCTGGCCCTGCTCGGCGGCGGCTTTGCCGTGATCGCGCAGGTCGCCGGCGAGCGCGGGATCGCGCCCACCGCCGCCAGCGCCGACATCGAGGTCAAGGGCATCA
>OFDN01001472.1_pt1 | contig 15222 bp, 15 predicted proteins | sample 1520971 | NCBI WGS metagenome assembly OFDN01 (sample SAMEA94257418, study PRJEB24077) | hot springs metagenome | biome: Aquatic biome; feature: Geographical feature; material: Water | place: India | collected 2012-06-12 | depth 5 m
TTGTACCGAAAAAAGATAACAGCATGATTTTCTCAATATTATGTTTATTTAATATTTATAATAAATTGATATAAAATTCGTAGGGTGTAACAAATGTTTCCAATGCAATGCAGGTTTGGAGTATAAACCAAATCTGATTGAACATGACAAAAACAGTATCACTCGCTAAAAAAGGAAGCATCGTTTCCACTGAACACGTAAACTCCTTGGTAAAAAATTACAAGCTGGAGCGCTGGCTTGACAATTCCCAAAAAATTGGGAAGCCGGATGCATTAAGCACTTGGTATGGGCTCGATGAATTACAAGAGTTTTTGGAAAAAGCCAGACAAAATCAGGCAGATGGCATCAAAATGTTCTATGGCGTGTACCCTTCCGATCACCCCAATGAATTGATGGCCGGACGTCAAACAGTTGTTTTGGTGGCTACAAGAAAAAGCCATGCCGACCCTCGTTCTACCAATAAGGCGATCATGATTTCTCAGAACGGGAAATCGGAGATCCTTGCATTCAATCTGGGAGAAATGTGCCCGCCGTTTTGCGGAGGTATGCCACCGGATTATGATGGAGACTTATCCATGGAATTGGAAAATATAGGACTAACACTCCAGGAAGTAAACGGAAAGCTGAATGTTATTTAATAAAGTCAGTAACCCATTTAAAATACAATAACTCTTGTAAATTACAAGAGTTATTGTATTATGAACGATTTAAGACTGGATTGGATTGTACTCACCCTTGCGAGTATTGCTTGCTTTTTATATATAAAAAAGCAGAAAGACTACTATTTAAAGACATTACCGTTCTTTTTTTTGATAACACTGGCCGTAGAACTGGTCGGTAGATACTACAAATTAAGATCCATCAACAATGTTCCGATATTCAATCTGTACTCGGTACTACAACTCACCTACTTTATCGGTTGTTTGTATTTGATCCTTAATAGATCATTCATCAAAAAGCTCACAGTACTGATCCCTATTGTTTGCATTCTAAATATTGTCTGGATCCAAGGAATAAAAGTATTTCATACCTATAGTTATACTGTGAGTGCTATCATCATAACATTTCTCTGCGTTTATTACTATTACTATTTATTTAAAGACGCACTCGTTGAAAATTTATGGAAAGATTCCCCATTCTGGTTTGTTACTGCTGTATTTTCTTTTTATACCATCTCGCTAACCATTATAAGCGTGATGAATTACATTGCAGACCTACCACCTGATACAATAAGATTAATAAGAAAATCATTATTGAATCTAAATTCCATTTTCTATTTCTTATTATTCATCGCCTTTATATGCAATTTAAACACCCGGAAATATTCACCCAATTCTTAGCAAACATGCTAATTATAGCAATTTTAGTAGGATTTATAGTCCTATTAACCTTGTTATACCAAAAAAGAAAAATTCAACAAAAAAGAGAAGTAGAACAGATAAAGGCGGAAATCGAAAAAGAATTATTAACAACCCGATTAGAAATCCAAGAGGACATCCAACGACTCTTTTCTAGTGAAATTCACGATAATGTGGGTCAATCTTTACTATTGGTCAATGTCAACTTTACGATATTATTAAAACAATTTAACGAAGACCCCAATGCGGTATCATTAATAAAAGAAAGCAAAGAACTGCTGACCCAATCGATGGAGAATTTAACGTCATTATCTAGAAGCATGAATCCGGACAGGATTGTTGAAATGGGTGTATTCAAAGCAATCACTGAGGAACTCAGACAACTAAGTGACAAAAAGCTATTCGAAATATACATTCAAATACCTGAAATATTTCAGGATACGCTACAACTAAAACCGGATCTACAATTGGTCATTTTTCGCATTTACCAGGAAGCTGTGAAAAACATCATTAAATATGCAGAGGCGACTAAAATCAAATTTGAAGTCAAAGAATCTGAAAATGAATTATTCATATCCATCATAGATAATGGAAAAGGATTTGACACAACTGACCTTTCGAGTGTTACAGGAATCGGATTAAGAAATATGCAAAAAAGATTGGCTATTTTCGGTGGAAATGTAACTGTTCAATCTACCATAAACGAGGGTACTTGTATCCAACTCATCGTTCCGTATAACAAACTTGATAAAGAATAAACCAGTTATGGAAAAAAAACTGTCACTAGGATTTGCGGATGATCATACCATGCTTAGAAAAGGTTTAATTCGTTTGCTACAAATGTTAGGGAATTATCAGATTTGTTTTGAAGTAGAGAATGGCAATGAAGTAATCACTGCAATTAAAAAAAATCTTATCCCTGACATCATTGTTTTAGATGTTAATATGGCTGGAAAAGATGGATTCCAAACAGCAAAATGGTTAAATGAAAACTACCCACAGATTAAAATATTGGCACTCTCCATGTACAATGATGAAACCACCATATTAAAAATGATACATGCTGGTGCGAAAGGTTTTATTACTAAAAATGCTGAACCAGAAAAATTACATGAAGCGATACAAGTCTTGGCTAAAACAGGCACCTACATTCCTGATCATATATCACATAAAATTGTAGCTGGCATTCAAAAAAACCTACTCCAAGAAAATCCGATTCATACACTTTCTGATAATGAGCGAAAATTCATGAAATTGTTATGTCAAGAACTCTCCTATCAAGAAATCGCTGAAAAAATGTTCCTAAGTCCCAGTTCGATGGATGACTATCGAAAAAAGTTAACCAAAAAGCTCGGCGTGAAAGGAAAAGCAGGACTGATTGTTTTTGCGATGCAAAATGGTTTGAACTAAAGATAGCCATACATCACCTTCGAAGTTTACTCATCACGCACTCCACAAACTGCTTGCGGGGTCTTGGAGCGGGCACTTCCTTACAACAAGAAGAGATAGCCGTTTGAATAGCAGCTTCTGAATACTGAGGGTAAAATTTTCTGATTTTTCGGATATTATCACCATTTTTAATCCTTTTGGAATTTTCTTACTATCCACTGCATCAGTTTTTCCAAGTTTTTTGATACCTCTGCTAGGCAATTCCACTGGATGTACTACTTTACAATTTATACCTTTTGCAGCTAATAATCTTTGCATCCAAAATCCACTAAACCCCGCATCACATGCCATATGATAGTTCGCATTTTTTGAACGGCTTATGAGGTAGCTATGAAGTCTATTGACACCTGGAGTCATACATCGCCTTCGAACAATTCATTAATAAATAATAGTTTATGAAGGGACCGATAGAATTTACCATCATTACAGACTTAGGCACTATATTAGACGTTGAAAACCTTGAAATTGAATGGCTTTATTTAACAAATCTGTACTGCTTTCACATATTCAGCAACTTCCGCAAGAGGTCATAACCCAAAAGTTTGCAGTATTCTCCGATAAATTCCTGTCATTGCAACGCCAAGAGCAAATTCTGTTACTTAAAGAAGAACAATATCAGGAAGGATTTCTAAAAGATCTTTTTGTAGACGTGCTTGGATATACAATGCCGCCATCGTCTCTTGCTAATCTTTATACAGAGTTTAAGAATATAAAGGGTAGTAAAAAGGCAGATGGTGTGATTCGCATCAATGACCAGGTAAAGGCTGTGATTGAGTTGAAATCCACTTCGACAGTAAACCTTGAGTATATAGAAGATCAGGCCTTTGGTTATAAAAATAATCACCGTGACTGCAATTATGTAATCACATCGAATTTTCAAAAACTCAGATTTTACATAGATAATCTCAATGATTTTATCGAGTTTAACCTTTTTACCCTTTCAGAAGAAGAGTTTACTGTTCTTTATCTATGCCTTTCTTTAAACAGCATTATTCAGAATATTCCCCTTCGGATGAAAACTTCTTCTTTAATAAAAGAAGAAGAAATCACGACAGAATTTTACGAGCAGTACTCAAGTTTCAGAACCTCACTTTTCGAAAACATTGCTGAGTTAAACAAACAATACGACAAAGTGTTGTTGTTCAAAAAAACGCAAAAGTTACTCGACCGTTTTCTCTTTATCATGTTTGCTGAAGACAGGCAACTGCTTGCAACCGATTATATACCATATATATTCAAAGAACGTGATCACTTCAGAGAATATGGTGAGAAGAAACCACTTTACGACTTTTTCAAAAAGCATTTTAACCATCTCAACAATGGATTTAAAAACTCACAGGTTGAAATTTATGCCTATAATGGCGGGCTATTTCAGCCCGATGAAGTGCTTGATACAATTGAAATTGAAGATCAGGTACTTGAACCGCATATAAAAAAACTGGATGCCTACGATTTCAACTCAGAAGTGGATGTCGACATTCTTGGGCATATTTTCGAGCATTCGCTTAATGAGTTTGAGAGTATTCAGCGTCAATTAGAGCAAGGTGATAATCCGACATCAACGCGGCGAAAAAGAGATGGCGTATTTTATACCCCTAAATATATAACAAGGTATATTGTTGAGAACTCAGTCGGTAAACTGTGCGAACAAAAGAAAAAAGAACTGGGTATAATTGAGGCGGAATACAAAAAAGAAAGGAAGGGGAGAAAATCGGATACACTAATAAGGCAGCAAAACAAAATAAAATCATATAGACAGTGGCTTCTTAATTTAACGATTCTGGATCCTGCTTGCGGTAGCGGCGCATTTCTGAACCAGGCGCTTAACTTCTTGATTGATGAACATCATTACATTGATGAATTGGAAGCAAGACTATTGGGGTCTCGTATGGTATTCAGAGATGTTGAAAATGAGGTTCTCGAAAACAATATTTATGGCGTTGATATAAATGAAGAAAGTGTAGAAATTGCAAAACTTTCTCTCTGGTTAAGAACTGCAAAAAAAGGCAGGAAACTTGTTTCTTTGAATAATAACATTCAATGCGGCAACAGCTTGGTGGATTCCTCGGTTGTTGCAGGCGACAAGGCATTTAACTGGTCTCAGAGATTTGAAACAATTATGAAGGCAGGTGGATTTGATATCATAATAGGTAATCCACCATATTTACGCGTTCAGGGTTTAAGAAAGAATTTTGAAGCCGAAACTGAGTATTATAAAAGTCTGTTTAAGACTGCAACAGGAAGATTTGACATATATGTGCTCTTTATTGAAAAGGCTTTTCAATTGATCAATCAGCGTGGACGTATTTCATTGATTCTTCCACATAAATTCCTGATAAGTGATTTTGGAGAAGGTGTTCGGGGATTCCTTGCTGAAAACAGAGCAGCAAGTTCAATTGTGAGCTTTGGATCCGAGATGGTCTTTGCAGATGCTTCGACCTACACTTGCATACTTGATTTGAAAAAGAATAATACAGATTTGCTGTATAAGCAGGTTAAACCAGTTGACTTATTTAATGGAACTGAATACAGCCGGATTCCCTATGTTGGTCTCGGAAAACAACCCTGGGGTCTTCAGGATACAGAAAGTGCGAAGTTTTCTAAAAAGTTATATAGCCTGCCATACAAGGCTTCAGATATATTCAGTAACATCAGTCAGGGAATTGTTTCAGTTGGCGATGACATATACTACTTGGAAGGAAATATAAAAGGAGATTTTTTTACAGGGTATTCAAAAAAAGCTGCAAAGCAGATAGTATTGGAAGCAAGACGATTCTACCTGGATTAATGGACATGCATGTCCATCTCGAAATAAACCTTGACCCCGGATATAATTTCCATCCGGTTACAGAAAACGCCAGCAAAAGAGTTCTTCGGGCTGCGAGCAATGCAAAGTTGACACTAATGTCAGGATTTACGACTGTTAGAAACATGGGGCAAACGCATCCTTCACGAATTCTGATTGATGTAGCATTGTCAGAGGCATCGGACAAGGATTGGATTGAAGCTCCGAGAATAATTCCATCTGGTCATATGTTAAGCATAACAGGAGGACATGGAGACCCGGCAATGCATGGAGGGTTTTCAGAGGGTGTCATGGATTTAGGACCCGAGAATGGTGTAGCGGATGGCGTAGATGAGGTAATAAAAGCGACTCGTTATCAAATTAAGTATGGTGCAAGGGTAATAAAAATAATGGCAACAGCCGGGGTTTTTTCTCTTGAAAATACAGTCGGTGCGCAACAATTCACTTATGAAGAGATGAAGGCGATTGTGGATGAAGCCAGAAGGCACGAAGTAAAAGTTGCTGCGCATGCTCATGGTACAGAGGGCATCATTTCTGCTATTCATGCAGGGGTTGCCTCAATTGAACATGGATCGATACTGGATGATATAGCCATTAACCTGATGAAAGAGAAGGGAGTATACTTAGTACCCACTACAGCACTGATGGATTTACTAGCGGATAGTTATGACAAGCTGGACAAAAGGATTGTAGAGAAAGCAAAGTATGTGACAGCATTAGGCCGGGAAAGTCATTCGAAAGCATTCAAATTGGGCGTAAGGGTAGCCATGGGTACCGATGCTCCTTTAGTACCGCATGGGAAAAATGCACTTGAGATAACCGCAATGGTTAAGCGAGGAATGAAGCCGCTGGAGGCAATCCGTGCAAGTACAATTAACTCGGCAGACCTTTTAGGAATCAAAGACAGAGGGGAATTAAAAGCCGGACTTTTAGCCGACATCATTGCAGTTGAAGGAAATCCCTTGGATCAAATTGAAATTTTAGAGAAGGTGTATTTTGTCATGAAGGGTGGGAAGATTTACAAGCATCAACATTGACAGAAAAATATACAACAGGTTACACTTAATCCCTGCTGATAAAACGTTGTGGACGGAGGATAAATTTCAAGACTTTACTAAATCAAGAGCAAATCTGATTTTGAATTGTAGTGTAACCCAAGTAAAATAGCCTTTAGAATTGGCTGTTGCATCTTCAAAATGCACTCTTATTACAGCGAAGCAATGAAAGACAAATTATTCAAAAATCTCCCGCACAATGCCGAAGATTATGTGCTTCTCAATTCTGGTGGACAACTCACAAAAGGATACAAGCCAGATACAGTTTTGCAAAAGGAGAATGAGTACATCATTATGGAGTGTGATACTGGGACAAGCCGTAAGGGGTATTTAGGTGCAATGCTGAAAGCAGCAAAATTCTTGGTCAAGGAAAGGAATGGTATACTAATACTGGTAATAAAAGAGAAGCCTAATACAACGGTTAAGCAAATTGCTGAACATCTTCGGGAGTATTTAACCTGGCTAAAGCCGCTTACCAACCTGAGAGTAGTTTGCTTAATAGAAACAACTAAATATTGCCCGGATAAAATCCCTCTGAAACTTTTGAGTTCAGAATTTGAGAAATACGCCATTACCATTAAGGCCGAAAATTAAAAATAGGTACTCACCCCAAATTGAAATCCAGCCAGCTTGGCTGGTGGATTACCTAAGATATCTTTCTGCCAATTGTAACGGTAGTTCAACCGAATCACTGTTTGTGCTGTGGGTCGCCAACTGATGGCTGGAACAATGGAAAATAGTTCATCCCCAATATTATCGCCGGAAGACTTAAATCTTCCCCTATTCCAATCCACATATTCAAGACGCAAAGCCGCATTAATAATTGACTTGTCAAAACCCAATACAGGTTTTCGGATAACAGGTTGTACTAAATCAATAAAGCCGCCTTGTTGTTTTCTTCCAAATTGCTCGGTATAGGTTTCTGGCACATCTACATTGACCCATGCCCATTCTGCAGTAATATAGGTATTGATTGTAGCAAGGGTAGTATTAAAGTCTATCGCAAATACATTAACGCTTCTTTTCTTATCCAGGACCAATCCATCAGCTTGATATTTATTATAAATGCCCCCCATATAGGATAGTCCCAATTCACCTATCCTCCTGTTTCTTACCGCAACTTTACCGGTGAACAATGGGCTGCCATTAGCGCTTTCTTCGAATCGGTTTTTGTTTTCTTTACTGGCTGGCAGGAATGTTTTACTCTCTGCGTTGTCAATAATTTTATCGTCGAACCCATTGGTGAGGAATGCTTCATAAGCATACACCCAATCCTTGGTGTATTTTTTCCCAAACAAACCAAAACCTATATTACTCCAGGTGGCCGGGAGCATTTGAGTAGCCGACACAGGACGATCAATAAATTCCCATTTAGGACCATCATGATTTTGATTAAATGCGCCGATAGGGTTCATTACAATACCACCCCTCAAATTAAAAAGAGGTGCAAATTCAAAATCAACAGATCCAAATTCAATATTGATTTCTTTGGTGCCGTCTTCAAACTCTATTTCACTTAAAAATTTTATTCTTTTTGAAATAGAGGAGGATACAAATAAAGTCAACCTTCTCATTTGAAACTGGTGACCCTCTGATATACCATCTTTCTGGAAATATTGATAATTGGCTTCCGCATAACCACCCAATGCTACAGGTAGTTTACCCGATTGAAGAAAAGGTCGGTTATACACGGCATCCATATTTAATAGCATACCCGATGTGTCTTTTGCCATTCTGCGAAGCAATACAGGGTCTATCTGTGCAATAGCAGTTGAGGAAAAGAAAACAAATGTCACTAAGTATATAAATAGTCTCATATTTTTCTCAAGTCAATGAATAGTTCGTTGTTATTGATGGTTACAGGAAAAGTGCGCAGGTTTTTGTCGGCAGGTCCGTTGGTTACCTTACCCCGATTATCGTACTCACTGCCATGTGCCGGGCACTGCAGGTAATCGCCTGCCACATTAAGTTCGGCTCCCTGGTGCGCACATTGCATCCAGATAGCTGAATAGTCTTTATCACTAAACCGATACACACAAATCGGGAACACCAACTCCTCATTACGTACTACAATGTATAAGCGATATTTATCACTTCCATTTATGACAAACTCTTGCATATCAATTACAATTCCGTCTTTGAGCAACCTGCCATTTGAAAATTTTGTAGTTGCACAAGAACCTAAAAGTGTTGCCACAGAGGATACACCGAGACAAGCTGTACAGGAGCTAAGTATAAAATCTTTTCTGTTCATCTTTTCAAAATACTACAGTGATGCTAAAAATTTCAGCAGGTTGTTTTTATCTTGTGTTGAAAGTTGTATAAATTTATTTTTACTCTGCTGTGCTTCGCCTCCATGCAGGACTATGGCTTCTTCAATACTCTTTGCCCTACCATCATGCAGCAGAAAATATTTTCCTCCCTGCGAATTCGGAGACAGACCCAATCCCCAAAGCGGTGGAGTTCTCCATTCAGCAGTTTTTGCACTACCTTCTGTATATCCATCGTCTAAGCCCGGTCCCATATCATGCAACAGCAGATCTGTATAAGGATGAAATGTTTTGTTTGATAATGGAGCGATGGTAGAAATATCTGTTTTCAGTGTCTGCTTATGACAACCCTCACAACCCGTTTGTATAAATGTGTTCTTCCCTTTTATTACGTCAGCATCATTTTGATTTCTTTGAATAGGTGCTTTCAAAGTTTGTAGATAGAAGACAACATGGTGTACCGTTACATCAGAAACTTCGGGTTCAATATTTAATCCGGTATAAACGTCTTTTGGCTGAAAGGTAGAAGTGATACCAATATCCTGGTTGTAAGCATTTACTGTTTGTTGCAGCAAATTATACGCCGCAGCCTTTTTACCAAAACGATGAATGTACTTTCCGTTTCTTGCAATGGCATTTGGAAAGGGAGTTACAAATGGAGGCAGGTATTCATAGTTGGGTACACCGCTGATCCCATCACCATTTACATCAGTAGGATCAGCCATTGCTAATATATCTGCATCTGTAACCAGTTCTAAAAATCCTAATCCCGTATTAGCGGGTGGCATAAAATTTGAAAATGTGGCTCCACTAGGTATCTGCTCAGGCATATAGCCGGGTAATGCCCTGTTTTGTAATTGCGGACCGCCCAGGTGCAAAAATTTGTTACCTGTACTGTCTACCTGACCAAACCTTGTAAGTGTGGTAAAAGGGTGTCCCTTGCCATCACCTGCATGACAACTGCCACAACTGGTGGCTACAAACACCGGACCTAAACCATTTGCCGAAGTGAAAATTTCGTCATTAAAAGCCACATCACCTGCCAAAAATCTTCTTTGCTCTTCGTAACTAAGACCTTCTACAGGACCGTCCAATAACGCATCCTCTGGAGGAGCTTTTGGTAATATTTTTTGACAGGCAACGATGGCGGTAATGCTCAGAATAATTAGGGATAAGAGGATTGTTTTCTTCATTGTAAATACAGATACGTTAAGTTAAAATTAGATTATTTTAATTAATAAATTAGGTTAATCTAATTTATTTTTTATACAGGTTTACGTATCTTCATCAAAACAATAGAATCGGTGCATTCATTTACAGAAGAAAACTATCTCAAAGCTATTTATAAGTTGCAGGAAGCCAATGGTTTAATAGTTGCCACTTCAGCACTTGCGCAAGTACTCGAAGTGCATGCCCCATCTGTAACGGATATGTTGAAAAGGATGGCAGGAAAGAAACTCGTCACTTATCAAAAGTCTAAAGGAGTAAAACTAACAGAAAAAGGAAGACAGGTGGCTGTCGGCATCATTCGCAACCACAGGCTTTGGGAAGTGTTTCTGGTTGATAAATTGGGGTATAAATGGGATGAAGTACATGACCTTGCAGAACAACTGGAACATATACACAGTGAAGACCTGACCAATAAACTGGATATGTTTTTGGGATTTCCCAAAGCCGATCCGCATGGCGACCCAATACCAGATGCGAATGGCATTCTTCCGAAATCGAAAGCCGTTTTACTATCTACCCTTAAAATGGGTGAGCGAGGTACTTTCACCGGAGTGACAGATCATACGCCTGCATTTTTAAATTACCTGGACAAGTCAGGTATTTCTTTGGGCAACAGTATAAAAGTTAAAGCCATTGAAGAATTTGACCAGACTTACACAATACAACTAAAGGATAAAAAAGATACAGTAATAAGTTACAAAGTGGCAAATAGCTTATTAGTAAACAAAGTAGAAACAACTTAACCTAAAAAATTGGCTATTTTTTTTGATGGCATATACTTGAAACGCTCTATCATCCGAAATCGTATTGAAAAAATAATCGTTTGATGAGTGGCTTTTACTTTCAAAAAACTATTTACTTACAACAAGATTTATTCATCTGTATAGGTGGACAAGCGACAGTGCCATAACTACAAAATACGCAACAATCTCCCTGCTGCGGTTTTAATACAGCTTGGCAGTTTGTACATTGATAAAAATATTGACAAGCATCCGTGGGCATTGTCTCCTCTTGCTGAAAACCACAATTTGGGCAAGTGATAGTGGATTGCAGTGTTAATGTATTTTCCATACTTTCTTAGTTTTTATCGAAGCAAGATTTACCACTATCGGGTAAAATCATAACCTTTTACTTTATACCCTGTTCTATTAATGGCTGCTTCTATTGTTTTCTCATCAATTTTTGAGTTGTCAAAACTGACTAAGCTGCTTTTGGTGGCATAGGAAGTTTGATACGTTAATACTCCATTTACTGTAGACAGCGCTCTGTTTACATGCTCCTCACATGCTTCGCAAGTCATGCCTTGTATAGTGAACTTTATTTGTTGTTGATGATCAACCACTGCAGGAGCTACTGCCTGTACTTTTTGTTTTGGATAAAACATTTTTGCATACAGCGGAAAAGTCATCATCAAAATAGCAAATACAGTTACGATGGCTAAAAATGTTGTAGACTGGAGGAATGAAGGTTTCTTAGTTGTTTCGCAGTTGCAATCTATAACGCTTATCTTAGCTGGTTTTAATTTAAGATACCATGCAAATGCTAATACAGCAATTGATAACCCTACTAAATACGGTCTGGCCGGTTCTATCCATGAAAAATTAGCGACAATACTGCTGCTACCGGCAAGTAATGCAATAACAGGGGTTATACAACAAAGTGAAGCAGCGATAGCAGCAAGAACACCTGCGCCCGTAAATGTGCCCGATGATTTTGCACTTATCATACCGTTTCCAGTTTTTGAGTTTGTACCTTAATATGTTTAAAGAAAGGCTTTAAAATCTTTAGGTTTTCCTGCGTGAGGGTATAATAAATTGTTTGCCCTTCCTTCCGGGCTTCCACAATATTTCCATCCTTTAGTTTTCGCAGATGTTGTGATACTGCTGGAATACTCATCCCTAAAATATCAGCAAGGTCGCAGGGGCATAACTCTTTTTCTTCTTCCAATAAATAAATAATTTTGAGCCTTGCTTCGTTACCTGCTAATGCCAATATGTTAGACAAGCCTGCAAAAGACTTTTGTGCAGTTCGCAACTTGTTTTTACAATTCTTTATTTGTTCGTGGTCGGCTAATAACCTAATACAAGTATTGTTTTCCATACGGCAAAGATAGAGTAAATAATTATTTAAGCAAATGCTTAAATAATTAGGATACCGTTGGATGAAAAGTCCCGGATACTAAAAAAACGGTCAGTATTATATGATATAAAGAAATTGCCGAGAACGCTCAATGGGAAGTTCGAGGTTTGCCAGGTTAAATTTTAATATGAATCGTAACATAAACATTTCTTCCATCACTCGGCCAAATACCAGGTCCGGGATAAAAAGTAGGCCTTTTGGTGAAATACTTTTTATTGAGAAAATTATTTATACCAGCCCGTATAGTAAACATCGAGTTGGCTCGTAACGAAGCGTTAATATCCCAAATGTCATAGCCAGGCGTGTAACCTCTGGCTCCACTTGAAGGTGGGATGACTGTATTTAATGCATCTGAAAAAGAAGAAGATGTATAACTGTAAAGAATAGTACAGCTAAAGCCTCTGTATAAAATGTCAAAACCGTTTCTGGTAATCCAGTCAGGAACTGCCTCTAATTTATTACGGGCAATAGATTTATTGATTGTTCCCGTCGAAACCTGCCCTTTGACATAATTAGCCTGCATATAAGAAGTAGAAGTAAAAAAACCTGCGAATAATTGATTGGTGAGTGGAAACTTATATTGCAAAAAGACTTCGATACCATTGGTTCTGCTGTTGCCAATATTTGTTTTGTAAGTATACGACTGACCGTTATTATCCTGTAACACCAATGTGCCGAGGCGGTTTTTGTATTCAATTCTGAACAGGCTTATATCGTATTGAAGCCGTTTAAATGCTTTTCCCCTGATACCAAATTCTGCATTATACCCAAAAGCATCTTTCAGTTTTTTATCAATTTGTTCATAGGTAGACGCTGGAACAATATCTTTAAAAATCACTGGCCGGTACGACTGCGATATACCACCATACAAATTATTTTCTTTATTTAATTCAAATTGTGAACTGATTCCTGTTAAAACAAAACTGTGCCTGATTGTAGTAGGCAATGGATTTACAGTGTAGTATTTTATTTCACCAGTCATTTTTGAATTACCATTCTCAAACCTTATACCGGGTGAAATAGTCCAACGGGAATTTATTTGAAAGAGGTTTTCTGCAAACACTGCAATATTATTTGTTTTAAAATGCATGTCTCTGCCAAAGACAGGATCTGAAAGTGACAAATCATAATTGGTGCTGGTAGTTCCTTTACCTAACTGACGCCTGTGTAAATCATTATTCATGTAAACAATTCCGGTAGCCAATTTACTTTGCAATTTGCCTATATGATAATGATGCAATATTCTTGCTTCAATAGTTTTGCTGTTGAAGTTGTCAATATCGACCTGCCTGTTTCTATATTGGCCTGTAGCCCGGTTAACAGTATCCGGCACATCAGCAAAAGCATCGAACATCACACTACTCCTCCTCCCAAATACACCTGAAGCTGTAAGGTTTATTTTAGTTTTCTCTGATATTTTCCAGTTGAGGTTGAGGGAAGGAACATTAATATCCGGGCTGAAATAGTTCCGGCTTCTTGTACTCATTTGCGGATTCGCATTAAACATACTATCGTTTAAAGGGCCGGGAATATGATAAAGATATTCTGAACGGCCAATCTCAGCTTTTAAAGAAATTCTATCAGAAATTTGATAGTTAAGTTGTAAAAATTGAGAAGTTGCATCGGATTCACTATTATCTCTGTAACCACCGGAATGCCGTTTGTAATAGTAAGTATAATATGAGAACCTTTTATAAGTTCCATTGATAGCACTATAGGTACTTAGCAGATTAAATGAACCTGCCGTGTTTATACTTTCAAAAGTGAATGTTTTTGATGTATCCGGCTTTTTACTGATATAGTTAATCATTCCTCCAAACTGAGCGCCATATTGTAACGAACCCGTACCCCGGATAAGCTCAATTTTCTCGTAGCTCTCCATCGGCGCACTGTAATGACTGGCAGGATATCCATACATATCAGAATTGATCAAAATTCCGTTTTGCCGAACATTGTATTCCCAACTACGGTGAGGGTCAAGGCCACGGGTAGCAATATTCAGTTGGTTGCCGCTACCGTCCATATCATATATAAACACACCCGGTATTTTAGCAAAAAGCTGTCGCCCGGTTTTAATCGCAATATTTGCGTTGGTACCTGCCAGGTTCACTACTTCATTCTTTTTCCCATTATTGAGAAATCCGTTATGCTCGTTAGGCAATCTTGTTATATCTCTTCGTTGCCAGGATTTAATAATTACTTCTTTAAGTTCTTTATGCTTTATGGTATCGGATTGAGCCTGCGCAAACGAAGTAAAACAAACCACAAACAAATAAATGCAAACAACAAACTGTTTCATAAATGCTAAATTACAAAAATGGTTTGAGCATGAAACTGACTATACCTTCATCCTTTGAATTCTAACCGCATTTAATATGGCTAATAAAGCAACCCCAACGTCCGCAATGACTGCTTCCCATAAAGTAGCTACGCCACCTGCGCCTAAAATCAATACAAATGCTTTTACCGTCATCGCGATAATGATATTTTGCCAAACAATGCTTCGGGTTATCTTTCCAATTTTAATGGCCGAAACTATCTTTTGTGGCTGATCGTTTTGAATAACCACATCTGCTGTTTCAATGGTGGCATCGCTCCCTAAACCGCCCATTGCTATTCCGGCATCCGCTAATGCAACCACGGGTGCATCATTAACGCCATCACCAACAAAAGCGATATGTAGTCCTTCATCTTTTAATTTCTGTACTTTCTCAACCTTGTCTTCTGGCAGTAAATCACCATAGGCCTTATCTATGCCAATCTTCCTTGCGACTTCATCTACTACAGATTGTTTATCACCTGAGAGCATTACCGTTCGAATATTAAGACTGTGCATGTCTTTGACCGCCTGCACAGCATCGTCTTTTATTTCATCAGCAATAGTTATAAAACCTGCATATTGATTGTTTATGGCT
>OFDN01001476.1_pt1 | contig 15156 bp, 14 predicted proteins | sample 1520971 | NCBI WGS metagenome assembly OFDN01 (sample SAMEA94257418, study PRJEB24077) | hot springs metagenome | biome: Aquatic biome; feature: Geographical feature; material: Water | place: India | collected 2012-06-12 | depth 5 m
GCGCCTGCCGCGCCGCCCGCGCGCGGCGCAGGCGCTCGACCAGCGCGATCCGCGCGCCCAGCCCGGCGCCGTTGACATTCTGGATCTCGAGCCCGGGGAAGGCATTGCATTCGAGCACCTGGACGCCGCGGGTGGCATCGATCACCAGATCGACCCCGACATAGCCGAGCCCGAGCGCTCCCGAGCAGCGCCGCGCCGCCTCCACCGTCTCGCGCCAGAACGGCAACTGCACGCCGATCAGCGCGGCCTGGGTGGAGGGGTGATCGAACACCTCGTCCTGCCCCAGCACGGCGCGGACGATCGTCCCGTCGCGGAAATCGATCGCCGCCCCCACCGCGCCCTGGTGCAGGTTCGCGCGGCCCCCGCTTTCCACCGTCGGCAGGCGGGTCATCGCCATCAGCGGCACATCGTGCAGGCAGATGATGCGGATATCGGGCAGCCCGAAAGGCACCAGCTGCGCGAAGGCGGGATGGGTGCGGATCAGGGGTTCGATCAGCGCGGCATCGCTGTTGCCGCCCTCGAGCGAGAGCTCCCCGGCAAGGATGCGACCGACATGGGCGCGCAGCATCTTCTCGGTCAGCACCTCGCCATTGAGCTTGCGCCACCCGCCCTGGCACCGACCATCGACGAGGATCACCCCCTCCCCGCGCCGCCCGCGGTTGGGCTTGATCGCGAAAGCCTGCGGAAGGCTGGCGTAGTCGAAGTCCGCCGCCTCGGCCTCGCCCGCGATCAGCGCGAGGGTCGGGGGCACCGGCACCCCGGCGGCCGCGAGGCGCTGCTTGGTTTCGAACTTCTGGTTCACCCCCCTGATCGCCTCGCGCGGGTTGAGGCGGGCGATCAGGGCGTTGCGGCGGTTCATTCCGAGCACGGTCATGGGATCAGCCTTGTTGCTTGGCGGCGCGGAAGCGCGACAGTTCGGACAGGCGCAGGCCCTGGTAGCGGCCCAGCAGGATCATCGCCGCGATGCTCGCCAGAGGCAGCGCCAGCGGGTGCTCGGCGGCGAGCCACACCACCCTCGGGGCGGCAACCAGACCCTGGATCAGCAGTGCGACCGCAAGGGTGGTGGCGGTCATGCGCACCGCCTTGGTCGGGCCGTCGGCCTCGTAGGCGTTCCACCACCGTTCGACGATCAGCGCGGTGACCACCACCGGGAAGGCGCTGACCAGCGCGGGCTGGCGGAACTCCAGCGCCATCGCTCCGAGCGCCGAGACGACGATCGCGATGAGGGTGCCCAGAAAGCCGACGCGCGAGAGGTTCAGCGCCTTGAGGAAGGGCACTGCCAGCATCCCGATCAGGATCGCGGTGGTCGAGATCACCGGCCCGGCAATCGGCCCCGCCTGCAGATAGGCAAGCGCGAGCAGCATCGGGGTGAACAGGCCGAAGGTCTTCCAGCCCAGCACGGAGCGCACGAACACCACCACCGCGGCGCCCACCGGCATCACCAGCAACAGGTGCATCCCCGGCAGGTTCCACGGGCGCGAGGGATCGCCGAAGGTCGCGATCACCGCGCTGGTGACAACGTTGTCGGAGCGGTCGAACAGCGTCCAGACGATCGCGCCGAAGATCGCGGCGAGCGCGGCGGCAAGGGCATAGCCGATGCGCCGCAGGGCGATATCGCCCGGCAGGGACAAATCATCAGAACGCATGGGAAACCTCCACTTCGAAACGATAGCCCGAGCGGTCGAAGGCCGGATCGGTGGAATTGCGGACCACGTAGCGCGCCTCACCGGCGATGCGCCACGGGCCGGGGCTCCAGATCAGGGTGAGCTCGGGCCAGAACAGATCGTCCTCGCGCGACCCCCCGCCCGCCACCGGGCGCCCGCCGAAGTCGAGCCGCTGGTAGCTCAATTCGCCGCGCAGCCGCAGATCGCTGGCGATGGGGCGCTGGTAGCTCGCCTCGGCGAGCCAGCGGGTGAGGTTGCGGCGCGCCTCGGCCGAGTTGATCTCGTCATAGCGGCCGCGCAGGAAGGCATAGTGATTGGGCCCGAAGCGGTAGCGGTACTCGCCGTCGACGCGGATGCCATCGCCGCGCGATCCGGTAGCGTCGTCATAGCCGCGCTCCCGCCAGCTTGCGCCGAGCGCCACGCGGTTTGCGTCATCGAGGCTGTGCATGATCTCCCCGCCGAACTCCCACTCGTCGGTCGAGGTGAATTCGGCGGCGAGGAGATTGTCGCTGCGCTCGCCGAAGACCGAAAGGCGGGTGGCGTCCGACATGTCATAGGCGATCGTGAGGCGCGCGGCATTCTGCCAGCGGTCGGTGCGGGCCTCGTCCTCGAATTCGAGGCGGGTCGTCGCGTTGCGCAGGGTCACGGTGACATCGTCCCTCGAGAGCACCAGCGAGGGGGTGATGACCACGGCGAGCGCATTGCCGTCGACCACCTCGTCCTCGGCAGGCGCGGTCGAGCGGGCGGTGATCCCGCGCGCGCTCAGCCTGAGGCCGGGATCGAGGCTCCAGCCGGAGCCCGCCCTGGCAGCGGCGGCATCATCGCGCTCGTCGTCGATGGTGCTGCCTTGCGCATCCTGGTCGGGTGCGGCGGTCTCGGCGAGGGCGGCGGTGGCGAAGCACATCACGGGAACCGCCAGCACGAAGGCTTGCAGCAGGCGGCGGGGCAGGGGGTTGCGAGAGGTCACGAAGGGCTCCTGTTGCGGTCCGGCGTTCATGCCGGTTCAGGGGCCAAACGGGGCAGGCGGCGGGCTTATTCCCGCGAGCGACGCAGAAAATTTCCGCCCTCCTAGGGGAATTTACGCAGGTGCCCGCCCGTTAGCGCAAGATCAGCCCTGCACCAGGAGAAGCCCCGTGCCGCAGCCATGTCCGCCCGAGCCTTCGCTTGATCCCGGCAATGGTGAGCCCCGCCCCGGCACCTCGCCCGAAGCCCCCTCGCGGCTCGCGCCGGGCCTTGCGCTGGGCGTGCTGGGGGCAATCGATATCGCGCCCCTGCGAGCTGCCGCTGGCTGCGCGATGACCACTGGTGCCGCGCCGACGCTCAGCTGGCTGCTGCTCGGGGACCTCCGCGGCGAGCGGGGCATTTTTTCCGGAAATCGGGCACAAAATGCAACATAGGTTATTTTATATCGCAACGGCCAGTCCGGCCTTTTCCTGAAGGTTCGAAGATGACGATGAAAGCAATGATCCGCAGGCTCGGTGCTGCGACGCTGATCGGCACGGCCATCGCGGGCTCCACCGCGGCGCAGGCGCAGGCCGACGGCGAGCAGAAATCCAAGGCGCTTCCCCGGCTCGAGGTGCAGTGGGAAGGGATCGACATCCGCCTCACCGCAGGCGCCGCCGCGCAGGGCGCGGTGTTCGACGATGACAATCCGGACACCGATTCCCCCGATGCCCAGGTCGATCTGTTCGCCCGCCTCAACGCGCAATGGACCTCGCCCGGCGGGATCATCATCGGCGCCAATGTCGAGCAGAACAGCCGCCGCCGCGCCTCCGAGGTGCTCGAGGCGGGCGAAATCTACGGCTTTGTCGCGAGCGACTATGGCCGGATCGAGGTGGGCCTGCAGGATGGCCCGGCCGACACCCTCGCCTTCGCCGCGCCGCTGGTGGCGCTGGGGCAGGTGCGCGGCGAGTTTGCGCGCTATGCCGGGACGCAGGCGCTGCTGCGCGCGCTCGACACGCAGGACGCCTTCAAGGTGATCTACCTTTCGCCCCCCGTGGGCGGCCTGCGCGGGGGCGTGTCCTATTCGCCCAAGGTGCGCCGCAACGCTGCCGCGGTGGACTCGCGCGACCGGATCGAAGTCAACGACGCCTTCGAATTCGGGGTGCAATACCAGCAGGTGGTGGGCGACTGGATCCTGGGGGCGAGCGGCGGCTATGCCACGGGCGACGCCGATCCGGTGACCACCCGCGCCGATCTCGACAGCTGGAGCGTGGGGGCCGAGGCCCGCCGCGGCCCCTTGCGGATCGGGGCGGCCTATGTCGACCGCGGCGATTCCAACCGGCTCGACCGCGGGTTCGACCAGTGGGAGGTCAACGGCGGGGTGGGCTGGGTGACCCCCGAATGGGGCGTGGCGGGCAGCGTCGCCTACACCAGGGCTTCGGACCGCGAGAACCGGTTGATCGGCGTCGGCGGCTTCTACCAGCTCCACCCCAACATCCAGATCCGCGCCGACGTGGTCTCGTTCCGCGAGGAGCGCTTCCTCCTCTCCACCGACAGCGGCTTTGCCAGCGTGGTCGAGGTGCTGTTCACCATCTGACGCAGCGCCGCCGCCGCGCGGCACGCGAAAAAGCCCGGGCGACCAGCAGGCCGCCCGGGCTTTTTGTCCTCGTGGCTTTGCCTATTTCTTCCCGAGTTCGGCGAGCTCGTCGGGCCCGGTCACGGGATCGCTGCCGATCATCGCGTCGACCGCGGCGACCACCGCGGGGGCGGCATCGCCGCCTGCAAGCTTCATCTCGCCGACCGGAGCCGCGCGCCGGCCATAGGCCTCGATCTGCCAGCCGCCGCCGTTCCCGCCCGCGCAGGCGAGCGCATCGCTGGTCGTTCCGCCCTTGCCCTCGATCAGGAACTGGCGGCACAGCTGGCCATCGGCGTTGCGGAAGGTGAGCACCACCTCGCCCTCGCCCAGCGCGGCGAGATCGGTTCGCTGCCCGCTCGGCGCGCTGTCCAGCATGGCGTCGAGCTCGGTGCTGGCGAGCACCAGGCCATCGGCTCGGGGAGCGTCCGCGCCGCCCTTGAGGAGCGGGCCGCCGATCAGCACACCCAGCGCGAGGCTCGCGGCCATCGCACCGAATTGCGGCCAGCGCCAGCTGCTGCGACCACTGTCGTTGGCAGGGGTCGGCGGCGGCGCGGCCGACTTGGCGGCGCGCGCGGCGGCGAGATCGACCACATCGGCCGCAGGCGGGGTGAGGGCAGCCGTCAGCCGCTCGGGCACGGGCGCATCCAGCACCGGGGCGAAGGCATCGCGCACCAGCGGCGCGAGGCCATCGCCCGCCGCCAGCGCCTCGGCCCGCTCGGCAAGCGCCGGATCGGCATTGAGCGCGGCCTCGATCGCATCGATCAGCGCCTCGTCCTCAATCGTGCCTGCCATGAAGGCGGCGAGCTCGGCATCGGTGAAGCCTGCGCTCATTGCAGCGCTCCTTCGGCGGCGATCCGCTTCGCCAGCGCCGCCTTGGCCCGCGACAGGCGGCTCATCACCGTCCCGATCGGCAGGCCGAGCAGATCGGCCGTCTCTCGGTAGCTCAGCTCCTCGAGCATGACGAGCGCGACCACGTCGCGCTGCTCGGCGGGAGGCTGTCGACCGCCGCGCGCACCATCCGCGCCTCGGCGCTCGCCTCGACCACCGCCACGCCATCATCGCCCGCCAGATCGAGCATCGCGCCGATATCGTCATGGCCCATGCGGTTGTGCGCCCGGCGCCGGTCGTCGACCCAGTGGTTGCTGGCGATCCGGAACACCCAGGCGTCAAGCCGGGTGCCAGGCTGATATTGTTCCATGTTCACCATCGCTTTCTCCAGCGCCGCCTGCACGACATCATCGGCATCGGCGATCGACCCCGTCAGCACCCGGGCGAAACGGCGCAGGCGCGGGATCAGCGCGATCAGCGCCTGCCTGGTCGTTTCGTCCGGGGTGATCGGGCGGTTCATCGGCTCAACGGTTCAGCGAGTGGCAATATTCCGCCCATAGACAGGACGCGGGAATAAAAGAACAGCCCGTTTCGTATGGAGCAAGGCAAGGAACGAAACAGTCATTTCCGGCTTTATTCGCCGGGGGGCACAAGGGGCATTCGATGCGCACGCGGGTCATCATCGCCTATTTGCTGATGCTGGGGCTGACGCTCGGCCCGGTTGCGTGGGCCTGGCACGCCCCCCTCGCCGCGCAGGACGCGGGCGATGATGACGACGACGATGACGGCGATGCCGGCGATGACGATGACGCTGTCTCCGACCCCGACACGCAGGACCCCGGCGGCGACGACCTCGGCGACGACGACCTTGGCGGCGACGATGTGGGCGGCGACGATGTGGGCGGTGACGACCTTGGCGGGGACGACGCGGGGGGCGACGACGCGGGGAGCGACGATGCCGGCGGTGACGACACGGGCGGCGATGACGCGGGCGGCGATGATGCCGGTGGCGATGATGCCGGTGGTGACGATGCCGGCAGTGACGATGCCGGCAGTGATGATGCCGGCGGCGACGATGCCGGTGGGGACGACGATGGCGCAACCGGCGGCGGCGATGATGACGGCGGAGCCTCGGGCAGCGATGACGACGATGGCGCGACCGGTGCCGATGACGACGATGACGACAGCGCGGCCGGGAACGACGATGACGCCAACGACATCGCAGGCGACAACGGCGACACCGACGACGGCATGGACGATCTCGACGACGACCCCGGCCAGTGGCTGCTCGCGAGCGGCGAGACCGAGGCCGAGCGCGCCGAACGCGACGAGCGCGACCGGATCGACACCGATGGTGACGGCTTCCGCTATCGCCGCGGCGAGTTCGTCGCGCTCGATCTGGGCCCTGACGAGCTTGCCGAACTGAAGGCGGGCGGCTTCGAGGTGATCGCCAGCGAGAAGCTCGCCTCGGTCGAGGGGACGGTGCTGCTGCTGCGCGGCCCTGCCCAGAGCGCCGACGAGGCGGCGCTCGACACGCTCGAGACGATCGCCGATCCCGACACCATCGGCTATAATCACCTGTTCGACAGCTCGTCGGTGCAAACGAAGCGCCGCAAGGGCGCGAGCCTGCCGCAGCGCGTTGCCTGCGGCTGCCAGATCGGGCTGATCGACACCGGGATCGCGACCGGCCTTGCCTATTTCAAGCATGTCACGCTGAGCCAGCGCGCTTTCAACGGCAAGGTCGCCGAGGCGCGGCTGCACGGCACCGCGGTGGCGCATCTGATGGCGGGGACCAAGGCCGATCCGGCAGCGCGCACGAAGATCTTCGTCGCCGACATCTTCTCCGGTCCGCGCGAGTCCGCCGGGTCGAGCTTCGCGCTGATCAAGGCGCTCGATTGGCTCGCAGGACAGGGCGTGCCGGTGATCAACATCAGCCTGTCCGGCCCGCGCAACCCGGCGGTGGCCGGAGCGATCGCGCGCATCACCAGGCGCGGCCACGTCATCGTCGCGGCGGCGGGCAATGACGGCCCCGCCGCCCCACCGGTGTTTCCGGGCGCTTACGAGAACGTCGTCGGGGTGACCGCAGTCGATGCCCAGAACCGGATCTACCGCTACGCCAATCGCGGCGCGCATGTCGATTTCGCGGCGCGGGGCGTCGCTGTCCCGGCGATCGACGCCAAGGGCGAGGTGCGCGATGCGACCGGCACCTCCTTTGCCGCGCCGCTGGTCGCCGCGCGGCTGGCGCGGCAGCTCGGCAAGGCCGATCCCGCCGCCGCCCAGAAAGCGATCCGCGCGCTCGAGGCCGAGGCGCGCGATCTGGGCCCGCGCGGGCGCGATCCGATCTATGGCGCGGGTCTGGTGGGGGCCGAGCCGTGAGCCGGGGCCTCCCCGCCGCCGCCGCGCTGGCCGCGGCGCTCGCCGCCTCGGGTGCGCTCGCCGTCCCCGCCGCAGCCCCTGCCCCCGCGCCCGTTCCGCTCCCCGAATACGAGCCGGGCGACGCCTTCGTCTTCTCCGATGGCCGGGTCGAGCGGGTGATCGCGATGGGCGACACGCGCATGACCTGGGCCGGCCTGTCGGGCGCGAGCTACCAGCGCAGCCGCAATTTCGTGGTGCCGGTGCTCGAATGGCGCAGCGGCCGCGCCACGGGGCGGCGCGAGGTGCATGGCAATCCCGATGCGCTCTGGCCAATCGCAAAGAGCAAGTCCGCGCGCTTCCGGGTGGTGACCGAGACGAGGGCGAACGCCCAGGCCTCGCTGCGCCGTTCGGTCAGCCTGTGGGTGTGCAAGACAGGCAAGCTCAGGATCTTCGCCGTCACGGCCGGCACCTACGAGGCGATCCCCGTCAAGTGCGACCGCTACTCGCCCACCACCATGCGCCTCGTCGAGCAGCGCGAGTGGGACTATGCGCCCGAGCTCGGCCACTATGTCCGGCGGGTCACGGTCAATTACCTGCGCGGCACCACGCGCACGGTCGAGCTGGTGGCGGCGCTATCGGGCCCTGCGGCCAGCAAGGCCCGGTTGACCGCCCTCGCCCGCGCGGCACGGCAATCGGCCACGACCGCCAGACGCTAGCGAGGGCCAGCCAAGCCACGCATGATCGCGGCGATGGGCCTCACTCCCGCCTAGTCGTCGAGCCACTGCTTCCACGCGAACCATCCCATCACGCCCGCGCCGATCGCCACGCAGAAGGCGACCACGCCCCAGAACGACCAGGGCTCGTGCGCGAAGGGAATGCCCTCCACGTTCATCCCCAGAAGGCCCGTGACGAAGGTCAGCGGCAGGAAGATGAAGGCCGTCACGGCAATCGCGAGGCTGCGCTGGTCGATCATCTCGGCGCGCAGGTCGGTCAGCTGTTCGTGGAGCAGCGCGGCGCGCTCGCGCACCGCCTCGAGCTCTTCGGCCATGCGCGCGAAGCGGTCGGCCGCCTCGCGCAGGTGCAGGCGGTCGTCCTTGCTGATCCAGTCGAATTCGAGCTGCGCCATCTGCGCCAGCGCATCGCGGTCGGGCGCGACGAAGCGCCGCAGCACGATCGCCTGGCTGCGGATGCGGGCGATCATGCGGCGCAGGGCATAGATGTCGCCATCGAGCATCCCCTCGCAATCGTCGAGACTGTCGCCGAGCTCGGCGACCTGCGGATCGAGCTCCTGGCTGATCGCCTGCGCCAGCTGCGCGACGAAATCGCCCCCGTCGGTGATGCGTCCGGCGCGCATCAGCGCCTCGACCTTGCCGAGCGCGGCGAGCGGGTAGCGGCTGACCGAGGTGACGCGCCCCCGCTCCACCCACACCCGGATCGAAACCAGCCCGTCGCTGCCATGCGATGCGGCGAGCGCCGTGCCGCGCAGGTTCATCAGCACCGCATCATCCACCTCGTCGCAGCGCGGCCGGGTCTCATGGGCAATCAGCGCATTGGCGGCCATCCGCGGAACGTAGCCCGGCAGGTCTGCCGGATTGAGCTCGCCGGAGCCTTCGGCATGGAGCCAGACGAAGCCGGGCCCAGCATAGCCCGCGACCGCTTGCGGATCGATTTCGGCAAGGATGCCGTTCTGGACGACCAGCGCCCTGGCGGTCAGCGGGTTGGCGGGGCCGTTCATGCCCTGCCTGTTAGCCTCGCGCAGCGCCTCGCGGCAAGCGGGCGCCCGAGCAATCCTTTTCAGAAATACTTCTCGCTCGCGATCGCCGCGCCCTCGGCGAGCGCGGCGAGCTTGGCCCAGACGATCTCGGGATCGAGCGCATTGCTGCCCGCGTGAACCGAAAAGCCGCAATCGACCCCGGCCATCACGCGGTCGGCCCCGAGCAGATCGGCGTAGCGGCCGATGCGCTGGGCGATCAGTTCGGGGTGCTCGATATAGGGGCTCTGCGGCTCGACCATGCCGGGGCACAGGATCTTGCCTTCGGGAAGGGGATGCTTCTCGAAGAAAGCGAATTCGTGCGCGTGGCGCGGGTTCGCGCCTTCGAGCAGCACGGTCTGCGGCTTGGCGGACCAGACGATGTCGGCAATCTCGTCCAGCGCGACGTCGCAATGGTGCGGGCCGGGATAGTTGCCCCAGCACAGGTGCATGCGCAGCTGCTCGGCGGGGATGTTCGCGACCGCGTGGTTGAGCGCGGCGATGTTCATGCCGATGCGCTTGCGGAATTCTTGCGTGGACAGGTGGGTGAACTGCACGTGGCGGCCCATGGCGAGGTCGGGGCAGTCGACCTGCAGCGTGATCCCGGCCGCCGCGATAGTCTCGTATTCGTGGCGCAGCCCCTCGGCGAGCGCGAAGACATACTCCTCGTCGCTGGCGTAAAACTGGTTGGGGAAGAACAGCGCGGTGACGCCGGGCGAGGCCGCCGACATGAAGGTGGCGTGGCCGCCCGCGAGGCGCTTCAGCCGCTCGGCATCGATCCGGGGCGCTTCCATGTCGATCACCTCGATGGGCGCGGTGCAGGCCGGGGCGGAGCGCTTGGCGCGGCCCTTGTTGCCGAACACCTGCGCTTTCGCGCCGGGGAAGGCTTCGAGGTCGGCGAATTCGTACTGCCCCGCCTCGCCGCCGAAGCCCGACAGGCGGTGCTTGATATAGGTGGCGTAGGAGGGTTTGGACTGCTCGCCGTCGTTGACGATGGCGACGCCCGCCTCGATCTGGCGGCGGATGACGTAAGCCGTGGCATCCTCGACCGCAGCGTCGAAATCGGCCTCGGACACAGCCTCCCCGCCCTCGCGCGCGAACACAAGATCGAGCAGCGCCTCGGGGCGCGGCAGGCTGCCGACGTGGGTGGTCAGGAAGCGCTTTTCGGTCATGGGTGTGGCCTTGTGTGAGGGGCGGCAAGATTGCGCAGGAATGCGGCGACCAGCGCGTTGAAGCGGGCCGGGTTGTCGGCGTTGGCGATGTGCCCGGCCTGCGGCACCAGCGCGTGCATCGCGCGCGGGGCGACCTGCCCGAGTGCCTCGGCGCAGGCCTTGCGCCATGCGGTGTCGTGCGCGCCGGTCAGCGCCAGCACGGGCATCGCCAGCATCGCCAGCGCCTCGCGCGGGACGTCCGGTGCATTGGCGGGAGCGAGCAGATCGCGGCCGTCATAATCGGCAAGGATCATCGCCACCAGCGCGGCCGCCTCGGGCGAGCGGGTCTGCATCAGGGGATGCCGCGACCACTCGCCGCGCAGGCGCGCAAGCTCGCCCGTCGCCGCCAGCGTGCGGAAATGCTCGAGGTCGATCACCTCCTCGCGCGGCACCAGCGCGGGCAGCGGCGCGCCGGACACGATCAGCCCGGTCAGCCTCGAGGCGAACTTGCACGCCACGTCGAGCGCGACCGTCGCCCCGCGCGAGAGGCCGAGCAGTGCGAAGCGATCGAGCCCGAGGCTGTCGGCGATGGCGATCACGTCCTCGGCCTCGCGCAGGAGGTCCGCCGGGGCCGTGGCCCGCCCGCAGCCGCGCCGGTCTGGCATCACCAGGAAATGCTCGCCCGCCAGCCCTGCGATCTGCGGCGCCCACATGCGGTGATCGAGCGTCCAGCCGTGGAGGAGGATCAGCGCGGGACGATCCTCCTCCCCGGCCATGCACACCGGCAGCGCGCCGCCTTCCACGGCGACATCGCGATACCATGCGCCGGCGGAATCAGGGGTGCGCGCAGTCGGCATTTCGCTGACGCACCCCCGCCCGAAAGCTCAGGCCGCTTCTTCGGCGCGGAACGGGTTGTTGTTGTGGTGATCGCCCGCCAGCCAGCGCTCGAGCTCGGCGTGGGCCGAGGCACGGCGCGCGGCATCGAGCGGCGCGGCGCGCTCGTCGTCATGGGTGAATTCGAGGATCATGCCGTTGGGATCGGTGACATAGAGCGAGCGGCAATAGCCGTGCTCGAGCACATAGGTCTGCGGCTCGGTGATCCCGGCGGCGGCGATGCGGCGGGCGAGTTCGGCCTGCCCGTCCGCATCGACGTGGAGCGCGATGTGGATGAAGGGGCTCGAGGGGATGTCGGGCCCGAATTCGGCCTGGTCCGCGGGATCGGCGAACTGGAAGAAGGCGAGCGCGGAGCCGTCGGCGAGCTCGAAGAACACGTGGCAATAGGTGCGCTCCTTGCCGAACAGCTCGTCCTTCTCGCAATAGGTCGCCATCAGCGGGAAGCCGAGCACGTCCTCGTAGAAGGCGCGGGTGGCTTCGAGGTCCTTGGTCACATAGGCGGTGTGGTGCAGGCGGTTCGCCAGGATCTTCGTCATCGTGCTCTCTCCCTGTCTGTTCACGCGGCCAGCTTCGCCGCGATCCGCGCGACGTGTGCCCCCTGGAAACGCGCCCCGGCAAGCTCGTTGTCGCTCGGCATGCGGCTGCCGTCATTGCCCGCCAGCGTGCTCGCGCCATAGGGGGTGCCGCCGCTAATCTCGCCCATCTCGCTGTTGCCCGCAAAGGTGTAGGGCAGGCCGACGATCACCATGCCGTGATGCAGCAGCGTGGTGTGGAACGAGGTGATCGTGGTCTCCTGCCCGCCGTGCTGGCTGGCGGTCGAGACGAACACGCTCCCGACCTTGCCGACCAGCTTGTTCTGGAACCACAGCCCCCCGGTCTGATCGAGGAAGTTGCGCATCTGCGCGGCCATGTTGCCGAAGCGGGTGGGGGTGCCGAAGATGATGGCGTCATAACCAGCCAGTTCATCCGGGGTCGCAATCGGAGCCTGTTGGTCCGTCTTCATCCCGGCACCCTTGGCGACCTCATCGGGCACCAACTCGGGGACACGTTTCACGACGACCTCGGTGCCGGGGACGCTTGCGGCGCCTTCGGCAACCGCTGCGGCCATCGCCTCGATATGGCCATAGCTCGAATAGTAGAGCACCAGCACCTTGGTCATGCGTTTTGCCTTTCGTCAGAACTTGTAGCCCACCTCGACCCCGTAGCGCCGCGGCCGGGCGCGGAACACGAAGCCGCCGGGGGAGAATTCGGCGTTGTAGATCTCGTCGAACAGGTTCTGCGCGAAGGCCGTGACCGAGACGCCGTTCGCCAGCGTGAACCCGGCGCGGGCATCGACGATGTCGACCGGATCGCGCGAGGTGGTGTTGAACGGCTCCCACCAGGTGCGCCCTGTGCGGCGATAATCGACCCTGAGCAGCGCATCGACGCTGTCGCTGATCGGCCCGGCATACTGCGCGCCGAGGTTCAGCGTGTAGCGCGAGATCTGCGGCGCCTCGTTGCCGATCACGCTCGGATCGGGGAAGGCCTCGATCTCGCTGTCGGTGAAGCCGAGCGCGGCGTTGACATCGAGATTGGGGACGATCTCGGCGCTCGCTTCCAGCTCGAAGCCGTTGATCCGGGTCTCGGGAATGTTGCCGAGGTTCTGGGTTGAGGACTGCGCGAGGAAGACGAAGAAGTAGGAGTTCTCCGACTTGGTGGTGTAGGCCGCCGCGCCCAGACGCACCGGGCCGACCTTTGCCTTGGCACCCACTTCGAAGGTGTCGGCGGTTTCGGCCTGGAAGATGTCGCCCACGCCGACGATCCCGGCATTGACCGATTCCGCGCCCACGCCGGTCTGGTTGAACCCGCCCGAGCGGAAGCCGCGCGAATAGCCGCCGTAGAGCGTCAGGTCGGGGGTCGGCTCCCAGGTGAGCGTGATCTTGGGCTGCCAGTCGTCGAAGGAGACGGTGCGCACCTCGCCGCTCTGCGCCTGCGGCACGCCGGGGACGTTGGGCAGGAAGTTCTGCGGCGTCAGCGTGGTCTGGCGGCGCCGGTCGCGGTCATAGCGCAGCGAAGCATCGACCCGGAATTCGGGCGAGAACTCGTAGCCCGCATTGGCGAACAGCGCCCAGGCGAAGTTCTCCTGCCCGTCGGCGAGGAAGCTGAACTGCGGGTTGAGCGGATTGGTCGAAGGCGAGCGGAACACCGGGAAGACGCCGTTGCCGGTGTCGATCATGTTGCCGGTCGAGATGAAGCGGGTGGTGTCGATCAGGTAGCCGCCGACCATCCAGTTGAACTTGCGGCCATCCTCGGCCGAGGCGAGGCGCACTTCCTGACTGAACGCCTTGACGTTGAGATACTGGCTCTGGTTGAGGTCGAAGCCGTTGCCCGGCCCGAAGATCTGCTCGAACAGGTTGAAGAAGAAGCTGTCGGGGATCGGCCGGAAGTCGAAGGCGTCGCCGGTGAGGATTTCCTTGAGCGTGTCGTAGGACGAGACCGAGGTCAGCACGGCGTTGTCGCCCGCATATTCGATCCTGAGAGCGACGTTGTAGATGTCGCGGTCGTTCTGCCCGGGGTTGTTGACCAGCACCGGGGCGATCGTGTTCACGTCACCCACGATGTTGTAATAGAGCCCCTGGGTGCGCAGCTGATTGAGGCTGGCGCGCAGGTCGAAGGTCAGCTTGTCGGTCGCCTCGATCAGGAGGTTGCCGCGCAAGCTGAAGTCCTCGACCGGATCGGCCTTCTCGTCGAGGAAGGCGTTGTTGATGAAGCCGTCGGTGTCGTACCACGACCCGGCGATGCGGAACTTGACGTTCTCGGCCAGCGGGCCACTGACGCCGCCGCGCAGGAAATAGCCGAAGCCGTTGTCGATCCCGGCGGTGAAGTTGCCGGCAAATTCGTCGGTCGGCTTCTTGGTGTTGATGATGATCGCCCCGCCGATGGCGTTGCGACCATAAAGGCCGCCCTGCGGACCTTTCAGCACTTCGATCTGCTCGATATCGAACAGATCCTGATTGAACTGCGCGGGGTTCACCTGCTGCACCCCGTCGACGATCACGGCGACCGAAGGCTCGGAATTGCGGTTCTGGGTGATCCCGCGGATGATGACGAAGGCATTGCCCGCGTTCTGGGTCTCGACCAGCGTGACGTTGGGGGTGAGACCGATGAAGTCGGCGGGGCGTTCGATCCCGGCGTTCTCGATCGCCTGCGAATCGAAGGCGGTGACCGCGGCGGGGGTGTCCTGCAGCGTCTCGGTACGGCGCAGCGAGGTGACGACGATTTCGCCTTCGGTTTCGGCGGTCGGCTCGGCGGCGGTGTCCTGCGCAGAAAGCGGCGTTGCGGCAATCGCGGCGACAGCGATGGCGGTGGTGCCGGCAGCGGCGCGGCCGATGCGATCCTTGGCGCTGCGGCCCGGGCCCGAAAACTTCATATGTCTCTCCCCTGTTTGCGCGCGAACGCGCCGCTCTTATCGGCGACCCCTCTCTGTTCGGCTGGTTATGAAATTCGCAATGCGAAGTCAACTTCGATATGCGAAACTTGTGCAATGTTGCGTTGCGGCAACGCCAGCTTGGCGCGAGGCAGGCAAAGCAGGGATCGGGTTTGGCCCGGGTAGGATTTTCGCGGGGCGCCGCGGCACGGGAAATGGCCTGCGGCTGTGTGCGGGCTGTATCGGGGTAATTGTCGTTCCATAGGCGGGTATTCGACAGGCACACGCGCCGTTCGGGGCTCTGGAGCCGATCCCCCGGCTTGGCGACCTGCTTGCCTACGGGACGCGAGTGTGGCCGGGCCGCGTGGCCGCGTTCAAGCCAGTCGTCACCCCGGACTTGCCGTGGAAGCCGGCAGGAGGATTTCAGGGCCGCCCTCGGGCACGGCTGTCAGCCGGGATCGGGTGGATAGCTGTTTAAGCCCTCTCCCCTTGCGGGAGAGGGTTGGGAGAGGGGTCTGGCCCATCGCTCC
>OFDN01001477.1_pt1 | contig 15149 bp, 18 predicted proteins | sample 1520971 | NCBI WGS metagenome assembly OFDN01 (sample SAMEA94257418, study PRJEB24077) | hot springs metagenome | biome: Aquatic biome; feature: Geographical feature; material: Water | place: India | collected 2012-06-12 | depth 5 m
TCCGGCTGCTCGGTGTCTTCAACAACACCACCACCGTCGGCTTCGGCGACGTCACCCCCGGGTGATCGCCGACCCGCCACCGGTGCCATGAGAAAGGGGGCGCTCCGCGAGGAGCGCCCCCTTTTTCCGTTCCCGGACCGGAGAACCGGTCGTCTACCCCGGCCGGCTTTCGGGAAGCCTCTCCAGAGCCGTCACGTAGGTCCGTCCCGAGCCCTGGATGTGGGCGGTCATCAGCGCCTCGTAGGCGGCGAAGTCGCCGCTGTCGAAGAGGTCGAGCAGCCGCCGGTGCTCCTGGTAGGAGCGCGGCGTCATCACATCGACCGGCGACGACAGGTTGGTGCGCAAGGCCGCCACCCGGCTCGCCACCAGCCGGTAGGCCTCCTCCACATAGGCGTTGCCGGAGCGCGCCACGATGCTGTCGTGGAAGGCGGTGTCGGCCCGGCCATAGGCGACCGTGTCGCCGGCGCCGACCGCCGCCTCCATGGCCGCGACCGCCCCCTCCAGCGCCTCCACCACCCCGGCGCGGTCGTGCGCGAAGGCGAGTTCCGCCGCGCGCGGCTCCAGGATCATGCGGAAGCGGCAGAGCGCCTCGATGTCGGCGACGCTGGGCGAGAAGACGAAGCTGCCGACCTGCGGCCGAATCACCACCAGCCCCTGGATCTGCAGCAGGTTCAGCGCCTCGCGCACCGGCGTGCGGCTGACCCCGAAACTCTGCGCCAGCGTCTCCTCCGGGATCATCGAGCCGAGCGCGAACCCGCCGTCGATGATGGCGTCGCGCAGCCGCTCGCACACGAGCCTGGCGCGGGATTTCGGCGGTTCGAGCTTCAGGGACTTCATGAGGGACCGCACATACAGCCACACCACCCCGCGCACAAGCCCCCGACGAGACTGCCGCCCCGGCGGGAATCCGGACGGGACATCATTTGCCGCGGATCGCCTTCAACTCGCCGAAGACCAGATCCAGCGCCTCCTTGCCGATGGTGGCCGCGTGGCGGTCGTAGATCACGGCCAGCTTGGCGCGGATGCGGTCCAGCTCGGCGGGGGCGATCTCGTTCACCGCCATGCCGTTGGCCTTGAGGTTGGCGAGGCTGACCTGCGACTTCTGGCGGTTGACCTTGCGCTGCTCGGCGCCGCCCACCACGGCGCACGCCTTCAGCACCGTCTGTTCGCCGGCCGACAGAGTGTCCCATATCTTCTTCGAGAACAGCACCAGCGTCGGCGAATAGGCGTGCTTGGTCAGCGTCAGGTATTTCTGCACCTCGTAGAACTTCATGTTCTCGATGTTGTTGTAGGGGTTCTCCTGCCCGTCGACGGTCTTGGTCTCCAGCGCCGAGTAGATTTCCGAGAAGGCCATCGGCACGGCGTTGGTGCCGAGCTCCTTGAAGGTGTCGATGAAGATGGTGTTCTGCATCACCCGCATCTTCACCCCCTGGAAATCCTCCAGCCTGGTGATGGGGCGGCGCGAGTTGGTGGTCTGGCGGAAGCCGTTCTCCCACCAGGCGAGGTTGACCGCGCCGACCGCCGGCAGCTTGGCGGCGAACCAGTCGCCCGCCTTGCCGTCCAGGACCTTGTCCGCCTCCTCCTCGTTGTCGAACAGGAAGGGCAGGTCGAAGACGCCGAGCGCGGGGATGATCGCGGTGAGCGGGGCGGTCGAGGTCAGCACCATCTCCAGGGTGCCCGAGCGCACCGACTGGGTGGCGGTCAGGTCGTTGCCCAGCGCGCCGTCCCAATAGGGCTGGATCCTCATCTTTCCGCCGGTGCGCTCCAGCGTGCAGGCCCCCATGGCGGCCAGCCCGTTGCCCATCGGGTGTTCCTTGCTGACCCCGTTCGACACCCGGAACACGCGATCCGGGAAGGGACCTTGCGCTTGGGCCCGTGACTGGGTCGGGGCAATGGAGACGCCGGCCAGCAGGGCGGCGGCGAGCAGCAGCGATTTGACGGTCATGGCATTCCCTCCGCAGGATCTTGTTCTGACATTCAATGGGTGAGCCACCACAGCGGGCCGGTGACGAGGCCGGGGAAGAGGACGAGCAGGAAGAGGACCGCCAGCTCCGCCCACAGGAACGGCCACAGCCCCTTCATCAGGTCCGACATGGATATCTTGGAAATGCCGCACATCACGTTGAGCACGATGCCCACCGGCGGCGTGATCAGGCCGATGGCGTTGTTCATGATGAACAGCACGCCGAAATAGACCGGGTCGATCCCCGCCTCCTTGACGATGGGCATCAGGATCGGCGTCAGGATCATCAGGGTCGGGGCGAAGTCGAGCGCCGTCCCGACCACCACCACGATGATCATGATGACGAACATCAGGAGGGTCCGGTCCCACATGAAGGGCTCCAGCAGGGCCTTCACCTGCCCCGGCAGTTCGGACAGCGTGATCAGCCAGGCGGAGATCAGGGCCGCGGCGATCAGGAAGACGACCACCGCGGTGCTGCGCGCCGCCGCGGTGAAGAGCCGTGGAAGCTCCGCCGGCTTCAGTTCCCGGTACACGAACAGCCCGACAACGAGCGCATAGACGGTGGCGACGACGCCCGCCTCGGTCGGCGTGAAGACGCCGAACTTCAGCCCGCCGATGATCCCGAACGGCATCATCAGCGCCCAGAAGGCGTCCAGCAGCGCCTTGCCGCAAGCGTCCCAACCCTGCCGTGGGCGGATGGCGACGGCGTCGCGCCGCGCCACCCACAGCCAGGTCAGCACCAGCGCCGCGCCCATCATCAGCCCCGGCACGATGCCGGCCAGGAACAGCTTGCCGATGGAGACGTTGGCGACGACGCCGAAGACGATGAGGCCGATGGAGGGCGGAATGACCGGGGCGATGACCCCGCCGGCGGCGATCAGCCCCGCCGCGCGCGGCACGTCGTAGCCGGCCTGCCGCATCATCGGGATCAGCAGGGCGCCGATGGCCGCGGCGTCGGCGGCGGCACTGCCGGAGATCGCGGCCATCACCACCGAGGCGAAGATGGCGACCAGCCCCAGCCCGCCGCGGATGTGTCCCACGAAGGTCAGGGCGAACAGCACGATGCGCCGCGAGATGCCGCCGGCGTTCATCAGCTCCCCGGCGAGCATGAAGAAGGGGATGGCGAGCAGCGGGAAGCTGTCGGCGCCCTCCACCAGCTTCTGCGACAGGATGGTGGTGTCGGTCTGCCCGCCCGCCACCATCAGCACCACGGCGCAGACCAGCAGCGCGAAGGCGATCGGCATGCCGATGGCCATGGCGCCCAGCAGGGCGCCGGTGAACAGCGCCAGGGTCACGGCCGCTCCTCCCGCAGGACGGGGGCCTCGTCCTCGCGCACCTCGATCAGCTCGTCGTCGCGGATGGTGCCGGTGGCGATGCGGACCATCCGCAGCACGGCGTGCAGCCCGATGCCGGCCGCCGTCACATAGACGATGCCGAACACCCAGGACATCGGGATGCCGGTGACCGGGGCCATGGTCGTGGCGTTGATCTCGTGCTGGCGCAACGTTCCCAGGAACAGCAGCACGCAGCACAGCAGGATCAGCGCATTGCTGAGCGCGGCGCAGACCATCCGCCCGCCCCGGCCGAGCCGGGCGACGAGACTGTCCATGCCGAGATGCGAGCCGTCGCCCATCGCCACCACCGCCCCGATGAAGGTCAGCCAGACGAAGAAGATGCGGGACAGCTCCTCCGACACCGTGATCCCCGAGTTGAAGACGTAGCGGAGGACCACGTTGCCGAAGACCATCGCCACCATCCCCGCCAGCAGCAGGGCCAGGACGGCGTCGGCGACGCGGACGAGGTGTCGCATCATCCCACCACCTTTCCGGGGTTGAGCAGCCCGGCCGGGTCGAGCGCCGCCTTCAGCACCCGCATCAGCGCGATCTCCGCCTCGCTGCGGGCGTAGGGCAGCCACGGCTTCTTCAGCGTGCCGATGCCGTGCTCGGCCGAGATCGAGCCGCCCAGCTCGCGGATCGTCCCGTAGACCACCGTATCCATGGCGTGCTTGGGCTGTTCGGCCAGCGACCGGCCGGGGACCCAGGACACCAGATGCAGGTTGCCGTCGCCGATGTGGCCGTAATAGACGCTCTCGCAGCCCGGAATGGCGGCGGCCAGACCCGCCTTGCAGCGCGTCGTGAATTCGCCCAGCTTCCCGGTCGCCAGCCCGACGTCGTAGGAGATGTGCGGCCCCAGCACCCCGACGAAATCGGCGCAGGCGTCGCGCAGCCCCCAGAAGGCCTGCGTCTGGGCCAGCGACTGGGCGACCGCCGCATCGGCCAGGACGCCGCGCTCCAGCACGCCTTCCAGCCAGGCTTCGAAGCGCGGCTGGTCCGCCGCCTCGTCGGTGCCCTGCGCCTCGACCAGCACATAGGCGCCGTGCCCGCCGCCGATGGGTGCCCGCACGCCGCAGCGTCCCGTCACCAGCTCCCAGTAGTCCGGCCACATCACCTCGAAGGCCGACAGCAGCGGCCCCAGGCCGCGCCGCGCCTCGGCGAGGAAGGCCAGCACCGCCTGGTAGTCGGGCAGCGCGCAGAGCGCCGACATGGTGCTGAGCGGCTTGGGGTAGAGCCGCAGGACGACGCGGGTGATGATGCCCAGCGTCCCCTCCGACCCGATGAACAGGTGCTTGAGGTCGTAACCGGCGTTGTTCTTGAGCAGCTTGTTGAGGCTGTTGAGGACGGTGCCGTCGGGCAGCACCACCTCCAGCCCGAGCACGAGGTCGCGCGCCATGCCGTAGCGGATGACGCGGTTGCCGCCGGCGTTGGTGGAGAGGTTGCCGCCGATGGCGCAGGAGCCGCGGGCGCCGAGGTCGAGCGGAAAATACAGCCCCGCCTCCTCCGCCGCCCGCTGGATGGTCTCCAGCGGCGTGCCGGCCTTGACGGTCATGGTGGAGGCGGCGGCGTCGATCTCCTCGATGCCGACCATCCGCTCCATCGAGATGGCAACCCACCCCGCGCGCGGCGTCGCCCCGCCGCACAGGCCGGTCAGCCCGCCCTGCGGCACAAAGGGAATACCCGCCTCGCGGCAGGACCTGACCGCGGCCGACACCCCGGCCGCGTCCACCGGCCGGATCACCGCGAGCGGGGAGGCGGGTTCCAGCCCGCTCCAGTCGCAGCGGTTGCGCGCCGGCACCGCGTCCCCCACCAGAACCGCGGCCGCTCCAAGCTCCGCCGCCAGAGCATCGAACACCCCGTGCGCCTGTCCCACCCTCGGCCCCGTCCATCTTGTATGTAAGGTACATTTTGGTATCACCCGTCCACGAACAGGTCAAGGGGCCTATTGCCGGTGCAACAGACGATCCGGAAGACGGAGGGGCATAGGACGTGCGACCGCGGTGTGGACCGCCAGCACACTTGACGATTCCGTCAATCCCGCGGATGGTGCTCACGGCACCATGCCGGGGGACGGCCGGAGGAGCGGATGGCACCGAAATTCGTGATGGCGGGGGAGGATCTGCGGCGGCTGCGCGAGCGGCGGCGGCTCGACCAGCAGGGGTTGGCGGAGCTGCTGAACGACCAGCTCGGCCGCTCCTACGACCGCAGCCGGATCTCGCGCTGGGAGAAGGGGACGGAGCGCATCCCGCAGGTGGTGGCCGCCGCCCTCCAGGCGCTGGAAGCCCCGTCGGAGCCGAGCGGCCCCGGTGCCGCGGTGGTGCTGGCGGTGGCCAACCAGAAGGGTGGGGTGGGGAAGACCACCTCCTGCGTCAACCTCGCCTTCCTGCTGGCGCGCCGGGGCTTGCGGGTGCTGCTGATCGACTGCGACGGGCAGGCCAACGCCACCATCCATTTCGGGCTGGATCCGCTGGCGGAGGAGCATGCCGGCCACACGCTCGACCATGTGCTGTTCGCGCAGAAGCCGCCGGGCGACGCGGTGGTGCGGGTGTGCAACGACCTGCTGGGGCTGGTCCCGGCCAGCATCAACCTCGCCGCCGCCGACACCGAGCTGATCCGCGAGCCCAACGGCTCGCTGGTCCTGCGCGAGAACATCGACGACATCCGCGCCGACTGGGACTTCATCATCCTGGACTGCGCGCCCAACCTGGGGCTTCTGACCATCAGCGCGCTGAACGCCGCCGACCTCGTGCTCATCCCGTCGCAGACGGAGATGCTGTCCATTGCCGGCATCCCCAAGATCATGGAGACGATCTCCAAGGTGCGCCGCCGCATCAACCCGCGCGTCGCCGTGGTCGGCATCCTGCCGACGCTGCACAAGGCGCGCCGCGCCCAGAACCGCGACATGATGGACCAGCTCCGCGCCATGGCCGATCGCTTCGGGGTGCCGCTCTTCGACAGCGTGCCCGACGCCGCGGACTACGGCAACGGCGTCACCGCCGGCCGCCCGGCGCTGGAGATGAACCCCGCCGTGCCCGGCGCCGACATCTACGCCGCCGTCGCCGACCGTCTGATCGCCCACCGCCGCGAGCGCGCCGAGGAGGGCCGCCATGCCGCCGCGTAACACCCGGCGCCTCGCCAACGCCGCCCTGCTCGCCACCGCCACCGACCGCACCGCGCGGCTGTTCGGGGTGGAGGGTGGGCACACCCTGCGCGAACTCGACGTCGACCGGATCGAGACCAACCCCGAGCAGCCCCGCCGCCATTTCGAGGAGAGCGACCTCGCCGAGCTCACCGCCTCCATCGAGCGGCACGGCCTGCTGCAGCCGGTCTGCGTGCAGGAGACCGCCCCCGACCGCTTCCGGCTGGTGGCCGGCGAGCGGCGGCTGCGCGCCTTCGTTCGGCTGGGGCGCGCGACCATCCCGGCCATGGTGGTGCGCACCACCGACCCGGAGGCGCTGTCGCTGATCGAGAACGTCCAGCGCGTCGACCTCGACGCCTTCGAGGTGGCGGGTGCGCTGGATCTGCTGCTCGCCAAGCACGGCGCCACCCACGCGGAGCTGGGCAGCCTGCTCGGCAAGAGCCAGCCCTACGTCACCCGCACGCTGGGCATCCTGCGGCTGCCCGCGGCGATCCGCGAGGAGTACGCGCAGCACCGGCACGTCCCGGCCTCGGCCCTGATGATCATCGCGGAGACCGACGGGGAGCGGCGGCAGATGGCGCTGTGGCGCCTCGCCAAATCCGGAGGCAGCGTCCGCGCGCTGCAGGAAGCCCGCAAGGCGGAGCCGCGCGAAACCCCGCCATCCCCCGACTTCGCCCGCCTCCACAAGGGGTTGAGCCGCAACATCGCGGCCCTGCAAGCCCTGCACGACGCCGGCGCGCTGGGTGCGGCGGAGCGCACGGCGTTGCGGGAGCTGCGCGACGCGTTGAGCGGTCTGCTCGACGGGCCGGCGGACTGACCCTCCATTTGCGCAGGGTTGGCCACCGGGTCCGCGCCGATTAGACGTTTAATAGGTCGGCTCCCGTCACCAGGAGCGCGCGGCCTCCGCCGCTCAGTTCTTGGCGTCCTCGGCGCTGCGCTCGATGGCGCGGCCGGCGTCCTGGATCGCCTCCCCGGCGCGCTCGCCGACCCGGCCGACCGCGTCGCCGGCGTTTTCGCCGGCCCGGTCGATGGCCTGGCCGATTTCTTCGCCGGTCTCCTCGGCCGATTGGTCGCAGGCGGCGACGAGCGGCATGGCCGCGAACAGCAGGGCGGCGGCGAGGGTCCGGGTACGGGTGGTGCGCATCATGGGGTCATCCCCTGTTGTTTCCGATGCGGGAGAAACGCAAAAGGGGTGCTGTGGGTTCCGTTCACCGCAAGCCGCGCGCCACCACCGCCCCGTCGACCGGCGCCGTGATCTCGTAATGCGCCCCCTGGACCACCGCGGTGACGTGGCGCGGCCGGTAGGCGACGGCGTTGACTCCGCCGCGGTGGCGCAGGCTGTCATAGAGGATGCCGTCGCCACCGGCCGCCCTCACCCCCTCGCCGAACGCCTGCGACGCGCCGTAATCGGCGGGGTGGTAGAGATCCGGCCGGGCGTCCCGCAGGCCCCGTATGTCGGTGTATGCGCCCTGCAGACGTGCGGTGTACGCGCGGTACTGCAGCCGCATCTCCGCCTTGCGCCGGAACAGCGCCTCGCGGCGCAGGTGGTGGGCCACCTCGGCGATGGCGGTCTTCAGCGTCAGCCCGGCGTACCAGCCGCCGAGCTGGCCGGAGGTGAAGCGCGTGCCGGCGGGCGCCGCGTGCAGGAAACTCGCCATCACCACGCTGGCGCAAGGGCTGCCGAACACCCATTGGTCGCGCGGCAGCCGGGCCAGACGCTCCGCCACCAGCCGGTCGTTGGTCCAGCCCTCCAGCTCCATCACCGCGGCCAGATCCTCGGCCGACGCCACATGGTCGAAGGCGGCGACCGGCGGGAAGCGGGAGGGGATCAGCCGGTGAGTCGGCCCGTCGATGGCCGCGGTGGGAAGGTCCGTCACGGACGCGGCTCAGACGATCACGATATCGTCGTCGCCGTACGCGTCGGCGGTACCCGCCGCGCCGGGTGCGGCGAAGACGCCGCCGCGCAGCGCGTCCAGATAGCGGCGGACCAGCATGATGCCGTCCGGCGTGCCGTTGGTCAGCAGCGCCAGCGGCGGCTGCCCGCCGAAGGTGGGGGCGTCGTGCGGATCGCGCAGCCACGCCAGCCCCTCACGCTCATCGGCGAACAGGATGCGCAGCGCCTTGTGCACCCCCAGCACGCCGGAGATGCGCAGCAGCGTGTCCACCGGCAGCGTCAACGCCTGCCCCGCCCGCGCCTTGGCGACCCACCCGAAGTAGGTCGACCGCCCCGGCAGCCCCAGCAGCATCAGCCGCTCGCCCTCGCCCAGGCCCCAGGCGTCGGCGATGGCCAGGAAGCTGCGCAGCCCCGGCCCGCTCAACCGCCGCCGGTTGTCCGCCGCGAAGCGCCCGGCGTCGAGAATGGCGGGGCCGACCGCGATGTCGTCGGTGGGGTTGGCATGGAGCGCGTGCCGGGCCATGGTCGATCCCAGTCAGTCCAGATATGGACAAAGTGATGCGACGCTGGACCCACGTCAAGGACGCAATGCCGGCGTGATCCGACGGGGCATGGCCGGAGCGTCCGGTGGTATCAGATTGTTGGTGGTTCCCCCTCGTCGTTCCGGAGCATCCGATGACCCTCCGTCCCGCGCTGGCGCTGGCCGGCGCCCTTGTCGCCCTGTCCGCCTGCGCCGCTGACCGCATCGCCCCGCCGCCGCGGCCGGCACCCCTGCCGGCGACCCTGGCCGCGGTGGAGCGGCTGGCCCCGCACCCGTGCGACCGTGAGATCGCCGGCGTGCTGACCGGGGTCGGCATCACCGGCGACAGCATCAGCGCCATCACCGTGGAGGAGCGGCGGGAGCTGGATGGCGACCGGCTGCTCGGCTACGAGGCGTGGGTGTGGCGCACCGGACAGCCGGGGTCCGTGGTGGTCAGCCTGGACGACATCTGCGTGCCCTACCAGGTCTACGCCCGTGAAGGCGCGCGGCTGCCGTCGCGCTGACCGCGCCCGCGCTCATCGTCGCCGGTCCGCCTCCACCACCCCGACCCGGTGGCGGTAGATCAGCTCGCCGCCGGCCCAGGCGGTCAGGCCCAGCAGAGCCGCGGTGGCGGCCGACAGGGCGAGCCCGCGCGGCACAACGTCCGCCTCCGGATCGCGGCGGCGGGTGGCGAGGTTGGCCGCGGCCAGCCCCAGCACCGCCGTGTTGCCCAGCGCGTGCAGCGGTCCGACGCTGTGCTTGCGGGCGCGCGGGATGGACAGGTAATCGACCGCGCCAGCGGTGGCCGCCGCCGCCCCGGACGCCAGCCCCGCTTTCAACAGCGCCGCCGAGGCGCGCGCCCAGAAGGGATCGCGCGTCCGCCAGTAGGCGAGGTCGCTGCCCAGCGTTGCCGCCAGGAAGGCGATGGGGAAGGGCACCAGGGTCGGATGGATCGGGTGCTTGCCGATGGCGGCGACGCTGGGCGCCGCGGCCCGCTCGTCGGCCGGTGTATCGGGGCCGGCCCGGCGGACGGCGGTCAACGTCTCGACGACGGTCATCTCGGTCGGTCCTGCTCAGGGGATGGTTCCCACCCGAACAGGGGCTGCCTCGGCGAGGTTCCCGTCAGCCGGTGCCGGGCTGCGACGACGCGTCGTCGTCCTCCGCCCGCTCACGCAGCTCCCTCACGGTCAGCCCGGCGGGGGTGGAGCCCTGGAGCGAGCCGTCGCCCGGCGTGCGGTTCATGTCCAGCCGCTCGTCGCCGGGCTTCTTATCGGTCGGCTCGTCGGAGGTCGGTGTGTCGGGGGTGGAATTGCGGGTGCTGTCCTCGGCCATGGCGTGTCTCCTCATGGGAAGCCTGTCCGAGGACAACACCGCTGGAGGTCGGGTGGTTGCGCGGGGGGGCCGCGACGACGACTGGCCCCCCCCTCGTCACGACCCCATCTGCGTCACATACTTGGTGTTGAGGTAGGCCTCCACACCCTCGCTGCCGCCCTCCGAGCCGTAGCCCGAATCCTTCACGCCGCCGAACGGCGTTTCCGGCAGGGCGAGGCCGTTGTGGTTGATGGTCAGCATGCCGCTCTCGATGGACGACGCCAGCGCCGTCGCCGTCCGGGTGGAGCGGGTGAAGGCGTAGGAGGCGAGGCCGAAGGGCAGCCGGTTCGCCTCCGCCACCACCTCGTCGAAATCGCCGAAGCGGGCGAACAGGGCGACCGGGCCGAACGGCTCCTCGTTCATGGCGCGGGCGGTGACGGGCACGTCGGCCAGCACCGTGGGCTCGAAGAAATAGCCCTTGTTGCCGATGCGCTTGCCGCCGGTGCGCAAGGACGCGCCGTGCTGCACGGCGTCGGCGATCAGCGTCTCCATGGCCTGCACGCGGCGCTCGTTGGCGAGCGGGCCCATGGTGGTGCCGGCCTCCAGCCCGTTGCCGACCTTGATCGCCTGCGCCGCCGCGGTGAACTTGTCGAGGAAGGCGTCGTACACCCGGTCCTGCACCAGGAAGCGGGTGGGGGCGACGCAGACCTGGCCGGCGTTGCGGTACTTGGCGGCGGCCAGCACCTTGGTGGCGGCGTCCAGATCGGCGTCGTCGAACACGATGGCCGGGGCGTGGCCGCCCAGCTCCATGGTCGCCCGCTTCATGTGCAGCCCGGCCAGGGCCGCGAGCTGCTTGCCCACCGGGGTGGAACCGGTGAAGGAGATCTTGCGGATCACCGGGTGCGGGATCAGGTACTCGCTGATCTCGGCGGGAACGCCGTAGACCAGCCCGATCACGCCGGCCGGCACGCCGGCGTCGGCGAAGGCGCGGATCAGCTCGGCCGGGGCGGCCGGCGTCTCTTCCGGCGCCTTGACGATCACCGAGCAGCCGACGGCCAGACCGGCCGACAGCTTGCGCACCACCTGGTTGATCGGGAAGTTCCACGGGGTGAAGGCCGCCACCGGCCCCACCGGCTCGCGCACCGACAGCTGGTAGATGCCGGCGCCGCGCGCCGGGATGACACGCCCGTAGGTGCGGCGAGCCTCCTCCGCGAACCACTCGATCACGTCGGCCGCGACCAGCGTCTCGCCCTTGGCCTCCGCCAGCGGCTTGCCCTGCTCCAGGGTCATCAGCCGGGCGATGGCGTCGACCCGCTCGCGCATCAGCTCGGCCGCGCGGCGCATGATCTTGGAGCGCTCATAGGCCGAGGTGGCGCGCCAGACGGCGAAGCCCTTCTCCGCCGCCGCCAGCGCGCGGTCGAGATCGACGCGCGACGCGTGCGCCACCGTGCCGATCACCTCCTCCGTCGCCGGATCGAGAACGGGGATCGTCCGCCCGTCCGCGCTGCCGGTCCATTCTCCGTCGATGAAAAGGCGGACGTCGCTGTACATGCCGGTTGTCCTTTCTGTCCCGAACCCTGTGGTCCTTGGGGAAGGTTATTGGGGCATCGGGGGAGCGTGCGCAAGGGGTTGCGGGCGAGGGGCCGGATTGACTTCACGGCATCGGTGAAACCATGTAGGGTCTTTGCTCGCGACGCGCTCATTCGGCGCCATGGGGTGACGCATGTCTGGTCCGCAGCCGGTTACTGAAACGGTCACGCTCTACAACACGTTGCTTCGGCTGGAGCCGTCGGAGCAGGCGGAAATCGGACGGGTCGTTTGGCAGCTTCAGAAATTGAGGCGGGCGCACCCTGCTGACCTCGCAACCCTCGTCACCCTTGCGCAAGCGTTGGTGCTTCAGGGCAAGCCGGAGGAAGCAGCACCGATCGCCGGAGACCTGTGGTATCGCCGTCAATGGATGGATGCGGACGTTCTGTACACATACAGTACTTTGCTCCTCAGCCTGGGCGATTTTGAACGTGTCGTAGACATCACCAAGGTGGCTCTCGACCTCGCGGGTGCCCCAAGCCAGCAGGACACCTTTGTTCTGCTCTCGAATTCCGCACTCGGCTCCGGTGACATCGAAACAATGCGCAGAATCGCGGCGTATGATGGACTGCGGATGAATGATGGCGGGTCCACAGCGACCCCTCGACGCGATTCTGTTGTCGCGGTTTCGTGCGTTCTCGATGGTCTTGAGGACATCGGACTGCTGCCCCACCTCACTTGGCACCAGTGCATCGTCAACGGCTTTCTGCGCCATCGGATCACCAATGTCGATATCATGGTGTATGGCCGCGGCGGCAATCTGGAAATCGGCATCCACTACTATATGCCGGGAACCCGCGCCGAGCGTCGGAGCCTTCTCGCCGAAATCGATACAGCGATCGAACAGGCGGCGGCCGCGCGTGGTTTGGATGCTGGAATCTTTGTGCCAACCCTGACGGTCGATCTGCTCGATCACGTCGCACACCCGCCCTACGTGCAATGAACCGGCAGGAATCATTTTCGTGACGCCATTCGAACTCGCGGAAAAGATCCTCGCCGAAGGGCGATCGGAAACCGAACATCGGGCCGCGGCATCCCGCGCGTACATGGCGGTTTTCCAACATCTCCTTTTTCACCGGACGCTCGCGCGGTTCCCAGCGACGCGATCGGGTGAGGACCACAGACTGCTGATCGCATATCTCAAGAACCGCCGGGAGGAGCCGTACCACACGATCGGTATGCGGCATCTCCCGCGGTTAAGGGTCATCCGCAATCGTGCCGACTACGATCTGGCACGTTCCTTTCCCCGGTATCTGGCCGAAGAGTCCGTCGACCGCGCCTCCGAAATCATTCACGTCCTCCTCCCCTGACCGCCCCCTCAATACACCACCGCCCCCGTCACCGGGTTCTTGCCCATGATGATCATGCCGAGGATCTCGTCCTTGGACAGGTCCTTCGTGCGCACCACCCCCACCATCTTGCCGTTCTTCATCACCGCGCAGCGGTCGGCGAGGTCGTAGACGTCGTGGATGTCGTGGCTGATCAGGAAGATGCCGATCCCCTCCGCCTTCAACTGGCGAATGAGGTCGGCGACCATGCGGGTCTCGGCGGGGCCGAGTGCGGCGGTCGGCTCGTCCATGATCAGGATGCGGGCGTTGAAGTGGATGGCGCGGGCGATGGCGACCGACTGGCGCTGGCCGCCGGACAGCGAGCGGACGGGGGTCGTCAGGTTGCGGAAGTTGGGGTTGAGGCGTTGCATGACGCTGCGGGTTTCCGCCGCCATGCGCTCCTCGTCCAGCGTTCCCCAGGGGGTCATCAGCTCGCGGCCGAGGAACAGGTTGCCGGCGGCGTCGATGTTGTCGGCGAGCGCCAGCGTCTGGTAGATCGTCTCGATCCCGTACTTCTTGGCGTCGCGGGTGGAGCGGATGTCGGCCGGCTCGCCGTTCACCCGGATCTCGCCGGAACTGGCCTGATAGGCGCCGGACAGGATCTTGATCAGGGTGGATTTGCCGGCCCCGTTGTGGCCCAGCAGCCCGACCACCTCCCCCGGCATCAGATCCAGCGACACGCCGTCCACGGCGCGCACGCCGCCGAACTGGATGGAGATGTCCCGCATCTCCACGAGCGGTGCCTGCGGTGCGGTCATCACAGCTTCCCCCGGCGGTAGGACTGGTCGAGCCAGACGGCGAACACCAGCACCGCCCCGATCACCACATTCTGCATCGGGCTGGGCAGGCCCAGCAGCACCATGCCCGATTGCAGGCTCTGCATCGTCAAGGCGCCCAGCACGGCGCCGAAGATGGTTCCCACCCCGCCGGCCAGCGAGGTGCCGCCGATCACCGCGGCGGCGATCACGCGCAGCTCGTCCAGCTCGCCGGTGGCGTTCAGCCCGGCCTTCAGCCGCGCCGTGGCGATGGCGGCACCCACCGCCACCAGCAGCCCCATCACCACGAAGATCCACACGGTGATGCGCTTCACGTTGATGCCGGACAGCTCCGCCGCCTCCGGGTTGCCGCCGATGGCGAAGACGTAGCGGCCGAAGCGGGTGCGCGTCGCCACCACCGTCATCACCAGCGTCACCGCGATGACGATCAGCACCGGCACCGGGATGCCCATGGGGATGCCGGTGCGCGGCTGGAGATAGGCGTTCATCACCATGACGAAGGCGATCACCGGCACCACCTGCGCCAGCAGCACCGTGGCCTCCGCCCACAGGGGCCGGGTCGGGCTGCCGAACTGGCGCCGCCGCCGACGCGCGAAGACGGCCCGCGCGGTCAGCCCCAGAACCGCGGCGATCCCCAGCGCCCAGGACCAGAAAGCGCCGATCGAGCCGTTCAGCCCGCCGCCAATCACCTCGAAATTCGGGTTCAGCGGCGCCACCGTCTGGCCGCTGGTCATCCACCAGGCGAGCCCGCGGTAGATCAGCAGCCCCGCCAGAGTGACGATGAAGGCCGGCACCCCGCGGTAGGCGATCCACCAGCCCTGCAAGCCCCCGACCGCGCCGGCCAGCAGCGCCCCGCCGACCAGGGCCGCGATCCAGGACAGATCCCCCGCCCCCGGCAGCCAGCGCGCCTGGATCACCGCCATGACCATGCCGGTCAGGCCGAGCAGAGCGCCGACCGACAGGTCGATGTAGCGGGCGACGATCACCAGCACCATGCCGGTCGCCATGGTGGCGACCGAGCTGGTCTGCACCGCCAGGTTCCACAGATTGCGCGGCGTCAGGAAGACGCCGCCGGTGACGAGGTCGAAGACGACCCAGATGGTGGCCAGCGCGCCGACCATGGCCAGCATGCGGGTGTCGAGATCGAGGGCGTCGAGAACGCCGCGGGCCGTGGGCCGCGTGGTCGCCGTCGCGGGGCTGGTCGCGGTCATGGGGATGGCCTTGGTTATGGGAAGGGGTGTCGCGTCGGGCCCCCACCCCGGCCCTCCCCCATCTTCGACGGGGGAGGGGGAAGGAA
>OFDN01001483.1_pt1 | contig 15108 bp, 12 predicted proteins | sample 1520971 | NCBI WGS metagenome assembly OFDN01 (sample SAMEA94257418, study PRJEB24077) | hot springs metagenome | biome: Aquatic biome; feature: Geographical feature; material: Water | place: India | collected 2012-06-12 | depth 5 m
CGGCGCTGGGCGCCCACGCCGTCAAGGCGGCGCTCGGCCGGGCCGGCGTCGATCCCGGCCGCATCGACGAGGTTCTGCTGGGATGCGTCCTCCCCGCCGGGCAGGGGCAGGCACCGGCCCGGCAGGCCGCCCGCGGCGCCGGCCTGACGGACTCCACGGGCGCCACCACCGTCAACAAGGTCTGCGGCTCGGGCATGAAGGCGACGATGCTGGCCCATGACCTGCTCCTGGCCGGCTCGGCGGAGCTGGTGGTGGCCGGCGGCATGGAGTCCATGTCGAACGCCCCCTATCTGCTCGCCAAGGCGCGTGGCGGTTACCGGATCGGGCATGACCGGCTGCTCGACCACCTCATGCTCGACGGGCTGGAGGACGCCTACGAGGGCGGCCGGCCCATGGGCGACTTCGGCGAGGCGACCGCCCAGGCCTATGGTTTCAGCCGCGCGGAGCAGGACGCCTACGCGATCGAAACGCTGACCCGCGCCCGTGGCGCCGTGGAAGGAGGCGCCTTCACGGCGGAGATCGCACCCGTCACCGTCGCCGGGAAGGGCGGGGACCGGTTGGTCGATCGCGACGAGAACCCGCTGAAGGTCGCGCCGGAGAAGATCCCCGGCCTGAAGCCGGCCTTCCGCCGGGAGGGCACGATCACCGCCGCCAGTTCCTCGGCGAACGCCGATGGCGCTGCGGCGCTGCTCCTCACCCGCCGCTCCGTTGCCGAGCGCGAGGGCCTTCCCGTCATGGCGGTGATCCGCGGGCATGCCACCCACAGCCAGGACCCGGCCTGGTTCACCACCGCCCCGATCCCGGCGATTCGCAAGCTGCTGGACACAATCGGCTGGACGGTGGGCGACGTCGACCTGTTCGAGATCAACGAGGCCTTCGCGGTTGTCGCCATGGCGGCGGAGCGCGATCTGGCGATCCCGCGCGAGCGCCTCAACATCAATGGCGGGGCCTGCGCACTCGGCCACCCGATCGGCGCCACCGGCGCCCGGCTGATCGTCACGCTGCTCCACGCCCTGGCCGCGCGGGGGCTGAGCCGGGGTGTCGCCTCGCTGTGCATCGGCGGCGGCGAGGCCACGGCCATCGCCATCGAACGGCCGTGATCCCCGCCGCCCCCATCCGATGGCAAGCTGTGCCCTGCCCTCCACGGAACGAACTGCTGATATCGGCTCATCACCGCGGCGCCGACGTCACTCCGGCGCGGCGCCGAACGCGGTTCGGGCCGCGGCCAGGATCTCGTCGGACAGCGCCGGATCATCGACCGCTCGGGCCAGGACCAAGGCCCCGACCAGCCCCGACAGCGTCGCCAGCGCCTTCTCCCGCTGCGTCGCCTTCGTGCGACCGGGAACCAGCCGGGCGAGAAGATCGGTCAGCGACCGTATCCCGTCGGTGAGCGCCCGGCGAACCGCTCCCTGCTGGCGTCCCGCATCGACGCCGAGCGCGGCGATCGCGCAGCCGGCGGCGGGGGCGTCGCGGTGCGCCGCCGACAGATAGCGGCCGGCGACCACGGCGAGCCCGTTGCCCGGCGCCTCCTCGACCAGCCCTTCCCACCGCTCCATCGCCGTCGCCATGGCCGTGGCGACCGCTTCCGCGGCCAGATCGTCCTTGGAGCCGAAATGGCCGTAGAAGCCGCCATGGGTCAGCCCGGCCTCCTTCATCAGGTCGGCCACGCCGATGCCGTTAAAGCCGCGCTCGCGGAACAGCGCGCCGGCCGTGTCCACGATCCGCCGGCGGTTCTCCGCCGCCTGCTGCTTGCTCACCCGCATGGCCAATCCCCGCCGAAGCCCGCCTGATTATATGATGATCGTACGCAATCAGGTAAGGGGCTGGGCGATCGGCCGCCGCGATCCTTCGTCGTCACACCATCTCACGCGTGGACGGGGGGAGGCGTGGCGGCGACCGCAGCGGCGGGTGCGGTGGGGAGCAGGCGCCCGGTCGCCAGCAGCCAGATGGTCCGCAGGATGATCGCGGCGAGCGCCACGGTGACCAGTGCGAAAACGGGCGGGGCCAGCACGGCAAGCGGCCCGCCGTCGGAGCGGCCGACGAGCCTGACCATGGCGGTGGCAAGGGCCGTCAAACCGAAACTGAAGCTCCAGGCCGAGACGGTGAAGCCACCGGCGAAGATCCAGCGCGACAGCCGGGCGAGGACCAGGATTTGCACCAGTCCATACCCGATCAGGCCGTAGACGACGAGGTCCGGCGGCCCGGAGGTCACGCTCACATAGGCGGCCGCGCCGACCGTGGGCGGGGCGAGTTGGATGCCCAGCGTCGGCCTGAGCGGCACCGGCATCTCCGTTGCGGTGTACAGCCGGTTCACGAGAACGGACTCGATGGCAAGCCAGGACAGGACGCCAGCGCCGAAGGCGAGCTTGCCCCACTCCGGGAATCCCAGGGTGGCGCAGGCGATCGCGGTGACATAGGACCCCGCGACCGAAGGGAGATACAGCACGGGTGTCGTCGCCCCCGGGTCGCGCCCCCCCTGCCAGAGCGCCCCGGTGCGCCAGACGGCGAAGCCAAGGGTGAAGATCGAGCCGGCGGCGAACAGCACCAGGGCCACCGGCGGGGCGTAACGATGGATGGCGATGGAGACGAGCATCGTCGCGACGCCGGCCAGCCCGATGAAGCAGCACTGCACGGGATGGCGCGCCTCGGCGAGCGCTTCGTCCCTCGCGACCAGCCACTTGGCCGCGAAGAGCACAACCAGAATCGCCCAGACGATGCTGCCGGCGAGCATCGACGCCTCGCCGACAGCGGCGGGCAGGCCCCAGACCTCGTGCGCCGCCCGCCAGCCGCTGCCGAGTCCCACGAGGCCGAGAACCATGCCGAAGAAGGCGGCGGGCACCACGGGGATCCTGGATTTCATGCCACTCATCGCAATTCTCTCATGGAGGGCCGAGACCACCATGACACCGGAATCAACGATCACGCGCAAGTCGAGCGCGATGCCGCCGCCGCCCGCGATGTCCGGTCAACAGCGGACGAACTGGCGGTAGAGCGCCGGCAGCGCGGTGGTCAGCCGGTCCACATGAGGGAAGATGGCGAAGGAGCCGCGGCCGAACAGGGTGGGGAAATGGTCGCGGGCCTCGGCGTCCACGGTGATCCCGAACACGGCGACGCCCTCGCGCCGCGCCTCGCGGATGGCCATGCGCGTGTCCTCGATGCCGTAGCGGCCCTCGTAATGATCGACGTCGTTCGGTTTGCCGTCCGACAGCAGGATCAGCAGCTTCTGCCGGTTGGGCCGTTCCGCCAGCCGGGCCGTGACATGGCGGACGGCGGCGCCGATTCGGGTGTAGTGGCCGGGCTTGAGCGCCTGGATGCGGCGCGCGACGCGGGCCGTGTGCGTCTCGTCGAAGCCCTTCAGCGTCCGCACCCACACCTGGTCGCGCCGGCGCGAGGTGAAGGCGAACAGCCCGTGCCGGTCGCCGCAGGCCGACAAGCCGTGGGTGAGCGCCAGCAGCGCCTCCTTCTCCACATCGAGCACCCGGCGGTTGTCGATCCAGCCGTCGGTGGAGAGCGAGGCGTCGACCAGCACGGCGACCGCAAGATCGGGGGCCGCGTTGCGCGCCTGCAGCCAGACGCGGTCGTCGGCGGTGCCGCAGGCAAGCCGGTCGGCGCGCGTGCGCACCAGAGCCGCGAGGTCGAGCTCGTCGCCGTCCGGCTGGCCGGAGAAGACCCGACGCTTCGGGCGCAGCGCCTCGAACTGCCGGCGGACACGGTCGATGCGGCGCCGGGCGGCGGCGTCGGGCGCCCAGTCCTCCCCCTGCTCCAGCGCGGTTTCGGCGATCACGCGGCAATGGTCTCTGTGGTGGACGGCGCGCGACCAGTCCCATTCGGGGTAGGTGAAGTCGCCCGCCAGCGCGCCGGTGTCCGCGGCGGCCGGGGCCAGGTCGAGCTCCAGCTTCAGCCGGGTCGCGGCCTTGCGTTCGTGCTGGCCGACGGCGATCTCGTCCAGGTCGTCGGCGGCCTGCTTCGCCGCCGACTCGTCGTCGTCCTCCACCTTGCGGTTGAGGTTCATCATCTCGGCGAGCCCGAGGATCTTCTCCATCCGGTTCAGGATCAGCGGGTCGTCGCGGCGGGTGCGGTCGTTCTGCCGCCGCGTCGCCATGCGCCGCTTGCCGTCGCCCTCGGCGGCGTCGCCGGTGCCGGTCTCCTCGTCCACCGGGGCTTCGGGTGCCATGCCTTGGCCCCTCGTCACCGCCTCGCCCCACAGCGGCACCGGCAGGAACGGGTGGTAGCCGGCGGGCGCCCGCCGTCCGGCGTCGGGGAGAGGTGGGTTGTGAGCGGGGTCGGCGAGCAGGGCGAGGATCGTCGCCTCCAGCTCCGCCTCGACCGCCGGCAGGCGCCGGGCCGGGCGGACCGCCGTCAGCGCGGCGGCCAGCTCGGCGTGCAGCGACGCCAAGCCGGGAAAGCGGGCGAGCGCCCGCCGGGTTGTGTCACGCGCCGCCAGAATCGCGCCGATGTCCGCGTGGAGTGGATCCGCGGCGCGCTGCGCCAGCGGCTCGGCGTGGGCGAAGAAGGCAGCCAGCCACTCGTAGAGCGCCGCGTTCAGCCGCGCGTCGGGGAACAGCGCGATGCGCTCAGGCAGGGTCAGCGCCTCGCCATCCAGCGTGGGGCGGTCCAGCCGCTCGGTGCCCATGCCGATCCGGCCGATCAGCGACAGCCGGTGGCCGGAGGTGCCGGGCGCGCCGGCGGCGATGCGCACCCCGCGGTCGCCGCCCAGCCCGCGGAAGAACACCGCAAGGCGCGGCTTCACCGACTCCAGCGTCACGGCGGCGTCGGGATGTTGCGGGTGGCTGGTGCGCTCCCCCACCAGCCGGTGCCAGAGGCGGCCGATCGTCTCCTCCGGTTCGAACAGTGACAGCATGGCCGTCACCCCAGCGTGACCTGCGCGACGCGGAGCAGCGCGTCGCGCACGTCGGGATCATCGGTCAGCGGCTCGATCAGCGCGGTGCGGATGGCGCGGTCCGGCTTGATGCCGGAGCGGATGAGGGTGGCGCAATAGACAAGCAGGCGAGTGGAGACCCCCTCCTCCAGATCCTGGCCCTTGAGGGCGCGCAGGGCACCGGCGAGACGCACCAGCGCCGCCACGCGCGCCTCCGGCAGGCCGCTTTCGGCGGCGACCACGCGGGTCTCCGCCTCCGGTTCGGGGAAGTAGAACTCCACCGCCAGAAAGCGTTGCCGGGTGCTGGGCTTCAGCGCCTTCAGGACATTCTGGTAGCCGGGGTTGTAGGAGACGACCAGCATGAATCCCGGCGGTGCCTCCAGCAGCTCGCCCGTGCGGTCGAGCGGCAGGACACGGCGGTCGTCGGTCAGCGGGTGGAGGACGACGGTCACGTCCTTGCGCGCCTCGATCACCTCGTCGAGGTAGCAGATGGCTCCCTCCCGCACCGCGCGGGTCAGGGGCCCGTCCACCCACACCGTGTCGCCGCCCTTGATCAGGTAGCGGCCGGTCAGGTCGGCGGCGGTCAAATCGTCGTGGCAGGACACGGTGTAGAGCGGCCGGCCCAGGCGGGCCGCCATATGCGCGACGAACCGCGTCTTGCCGCAGCCGGTCGGCCCCTTCAGCAGCAGCGGAAGCTGGTGGCGGAAGGCGTGCTCGAACAGCTCGCACTCGTCGCCGGCGGGGAGGTAGTAGGGAAGCGGGGCGGCCGCGTCGGCAGCGGCCAGAGCTTCGGGCGTCATGGGATGCTCCGGAATTCGGCGGACCGGGAGGCGGACGTCGGGCCGGGGGACGCGGGCCCGACGTCCGTCCCGCGGCTCACTCCGCGGGTTGCAGGCCGTGGCCGACGGACGCCGGCTTGCGGGCGCCGACCGGGCCGAAGATGGCGTAGAGGAAGAGGACGACGCCGACGAACACCGCAAGGCCGGAGCCGAGCCGCATCCAATAGAAGATCGCGAGCTGGTCCTGCACCTCCATGTAGCCCATGCCCATCACGCGCTGCAGGTGGATCTGCACCACGCCGGCGACGGTGAGCGCGAAGGTCATGAAGGCCATGCCCGACGACATCAGCCAGAAGCTCCACATGTTGAGCAGCTGATGGTACGGCGCGCGGTTGCGGAGCTGCGGCATGGCGTAGGTGATGATCGCCAGGTTGATCATGACGTAGGCGCCGTAGAAGGCGAGGTGCCCGTGCGCCGCCGTGACCTGGGTTCCGTGCGTGTAGTAATTCACCGGGGCCAGCGTGTGCAGGAAGCCCCACAGACCGGCGCCGAAGAAGGCGAAGACGGCGCAACCCAGCGACCACAGCAGGGCCGCCTTGTTGGGGTGCTGGCGGCCGCCCTTGTAGACCATCATGAAGGCGAACACGACCATCGCGAAGAAAGGTGCGACCTCCAGCGTCGAGAACAGCGAGCCGATCCACTGCCAGAAGCCGGGCAGCCCGATCCAGTAATAGTGGTGGCCGGTGCCCAGGATGCCGGTGAACAGCGTCAGCGCGACGATGGCGTACAGCCACTTCTCCACCACCTCGCGGTCCACGCCGGTCATCTTGATCAGCAGGAAGGAGAGGATGGCGGCCATCACCAGCTCCCACACGCCCTCGACCCACAGATGCACGACCCACCACCAGTACATCTTGTCGAGCACGAGGTTGGCCGGGTTGTAGAAGGCGAACAGGAAGAACAGCGCGATGCCCCACAGCCCCATCAGCAGGATGTTGGTGATCACCGTGCGCCGGCCCTTCATCACCGTCATGGTGATGTTGTAGAGGAACATCAGCGCCACGATGACGATGGCGGCCTTGATCCACAGCGGCTGCTCCAGGAACTCCCGCCCCTCGTGCACGCCGAACAGGTAGCCGACCACGGCGGCCAGCGCGCCGACGGTGAACAGGCCGAGCTGGACATAGGCCAGTAGCGGGCTGTGCAGCTCCGTCTCCGCCTCCTCCGGCACCAGATAATAGGCGGCGCCGAAGAAGCCCATCAACAGCCACACGATCAGCGCGTTGGTGTGGATCATGCGGATGACGTTGAAGGGCACCAGCTCCGACAGCGTGCCGGGCAGGACATAGACGGTGCCGGCCAGCAGACCGCCCAGCACCTGCACCGCGAACAGCCCCATCGCCACGGCGAAATAGGCAAGCGCGACCTTTTGGGTTTCGTATTTCATGGATCGGTCCTTATCAACCGGACAGCTTCGGCGGCCAGTTCTGGGCCTTGATGGTGTTGACCCAGCGCAGGAAGGCGGCGAGGTCGTCGAGCTCGCGGTCGCTCAGGTTGAACTGCGGCATCTGGCGGCGCCCCTCGATGCCGGTGGGCTGGGCCTTCATCCAGGCCTTCAGCGCGTCGCGGGCACCGTCGGGATCGTCCTTGCCGCCGAAGCGCTCCCACACATTGACCAGCTCGGGCGCGAAATAGGCGCCCTCCCCCATCAGCGTGTGGCAGTTGATGCAGGCGTTCTTTTCCCAGACATGCTTGCCGCGCACGACCTCGTCCGACAGGGTCGCGGCATCGGTGGAGGTGTTGAGCGCGTAGCTGTGGCTGTAGGCCACCAGCGCCACGAACACCACGAAGAAGAACAGCGACCCGCCGAAGAAGATGTTCCGCGCGGCCGCCTTGGTGAATCGTTCAGACATCGGTCGTGTCCTCGTACGGGTGATGCGGCAGACATCCCCGTGATCGTCGAATGACTCGGGCGACCGTCGGGCCGGCCGATGCGGGGACCGCGGGCACGGGATACGGGATCGCCGGGGGGTGTCCCTTCATGGCGGCGGCAGCCCCGCGAATCCTTGACGGTGGTCAAGACCGGAAAGTGCCACCGGACCTATGGTCGCCCGGTGCCCGAATTCCCCGACCGGAGGTCCCTTGGACGCGAACATCGAGCCGCTGCTGGCGCGGATTCCCATCCTTTCCGGCCTGCCGGAGGAGGACCGGCGGCGGCTGGCCGGCTACAGCGGCCGGATGCCGTTCGCGGCCGGGGACCGGTTGCTCGCCACCGACGCTCCACCGGACCGGGTGCTTGCCCTGCTCGACGGCACGGTCGCGCCGGACGGGGCCGGGCATGGTCATGCCGCGCTCTTCGGGAAGGGCGACCTGATCGGGATCGAAGCCGTTCTGGAGGACACGTCCCCTGACGCCGGCGCGCGTGCGTTGACGGACGGGGCGGCGCTGGCCATCGCGGCCGGCCCGTTCCGGGACCATCTCACCCTGCGCTTTGACCTGATGCTCGGCCTGCTCGCGGCGACGTCGGCGCGGCTGCGCCGCACCGTGCACGGCATCACCGAGATCAAGCTGCGCTCCACCACCCAGCGGCTGGCCGGCTATCTGACGGAGCTGGCCGCGGTGCGGGGCCGCGCCGGCGCCGCCGGCCCACTGCGTCTGGTGCTTCCCTGCGAGAAGCACCGGCTGGCCGAGCGGTTGGGCATGCAGCCCGAAAGCCTGTCGCGGGCTTTCGCCCGGCTGCGGGACCAGGGGGTGACCACCGGCCGGAACGAGGTCGTGCTGATCGCCGACCTGCCGGCCCTGGCCCGCTTCTGCCGGCAACCGGACGCAGCCGGCATACCGTGACCACCAAACCCGGACACCGGACACGCCGATGAAAGACGCCATGCCCTGTGCGGCGAAGACCTGCACCGCTTCCGTCGCCGGTGGGCGGCCGGAGCGCTGCCGCACCCGCCTCTGCCGCCGGCGCCGGTTGGATCCGCGCTCGGTCCTGGCGCTGCCGATGTTCGAGGGCGTGCCGGCCGGCCCGGTGATGCGGCTCCTCGACGGGGCGACGGTGGAGACCCATCCGCCGCGCGCCGTGCTGTTCGACGCCGGCACACCGGCCGACGCCTTCCACATCCTGCTCACAGGCCGCGTGAAGCTGTACGCGCTGACGGCCGACGGGAAGGAGAGCATCGTCGAGATCATCCGCCCCGTGACGAGCTTCGCCGAGGCGGCCATGTTCGCCAGCGGGGTCTACCCGGTCAGCGCCGAAACCATAGAGCCCAGCGACCTCGTGCGCGTGCGGGCGTCCGGCTTCCTGGACGGCCTGCGGGCCAATCCGGATGTGGCGCGCCGCATCCTGGCGGCGCTGTTCCGCTGGAACAGCCGGCTGGACCGCGAACTTCGCATGATCAAGGAGACGCCGCCGATCCGCCGCGTGGTCGATTACCTGCTGGATCTGGCGCCCGACGGCGAGGGCGGTGCGGTGCTCGAACTGCCGCTGAAGAAGGCCGTCATCGCCAGCCGTCTGGGGATGGAGCCGGAGAGCCTGTCGCGCGTACTGGCCCGCCTGCGCAAGATCGGTGTCCTGTCGAAGGGCCGCGTGGTCGCGATCGCCGACCTGGAGGCGCTGCGCCGGTTCGAAGCGAGTGCCGCCGCGGCGGACCGCTGATCGGCGGGGCCGCGGCGGACGGAGCGGGGATTGACCATCGTCAAGGTTCGCTGGGGAGCGATGGACGATCGTCCGGAACGCGCGACGGCGCACTCTCTCCACGGCACCCGTGCAATCGCTGAAACTTCCGGGCCCCGCACCGCCGGTGCGGGGCCTCCTTTTTCATCGGAACAGGCCATGACCCAGGTACACGCCGTCCTTCTCGTGATGACCGCCGCCTGCATCGCCACCGGGGTGGCGTTGCACCGGCAGAAGGCGCTCGGCACCGGCGGGCTGCTGCTCGTCACGCTGGTCGCGCTGGTCATCGCGGCGGCCATGATCTTCGCGCAGTGACGGCGGCGCAAACCGGACGCGCGTCGCAGGGCCGGGCCGACGACGCGGATCACGCGCCCCGCCTCTCCAGCGCGACGAGGCGGGCGGACAGGCGGGCGAGGTGGCGGATGGCGATCTCCTGCACGCGTTGGGCCTCGTCAAGGACAGCCTCCTCCTCCGCCCGCATGGCGGCGTCGCCCATGGCCTCCGACAGTCGCTCGCTGGGCGCCAGCGCGGCGCGCAGCAAAGCGGATGAGGATCCGGCGACCGGGATCGTGCGCGGAGCCGGGGTGCTGCCCGCCAAGGCCGCCTCGTCCGCAGCGACGGCGTGCAGGAGCGCCGCACTCTCCCCATCGCCCAGGATCTCCAGCGTCGCGGCGATGGCCCGGTGTGCGGCCGCGGCGTCCGCGGCCAGCGTGGCGAGTTGCGTCCGGAAGCTCCCGGTGTCCACCCGCCCCGCCGGCACACGCGGACCATGGCGCCCGGCACAGCGCCCGGCGTGGAAGGCGCGCCGGCGTTCGCGCCGGAGCAGGGCGGCATGGCCGAGTTCCTCCGCCGCCAGCGTCTCGGCGTTGCGGCGCATCGCATCGTCGGCGGTTCCGGCGGCGATGTGGCTGTAGACGGCGAAGGCGCGCATCTCGTTGAGCACGGCGACCGCGAGGGCCTGATAGGGCGTGACCTCCGTGCGGTCGGTCAGGTCGTCCCAGGACTCGGCGATCTCCCGTGGCAGGGCCCAGGTGAAGGCCCGCGGATCGGGCGGCGGCTGGTCGAGCGACCGCGCCCAGGCGGCGACTCCGTCGACATGATCGCGCTCCTCCTCCGCCAGCGCGCGGAAGGTGGCCGCCACCGCCGGCATGCCGCGCCGACGCATGAGGTCGGCGAGCTCGCCATAGCGCCGCACGGCCTCCGCCTCCAGCGCCGCGGCGAAGGCCAGCAGGTCGGCGGACCTCGTGATGCGGATGGAGGGTTCGTACCTCAGAAGCTGTCTCATCGCCGTTTCCACCGTTCGAATGACGGCGCCACCATCCGTCGTTACGTGTGCTGCCGACTTGACCACAGTCAAGAACCGAGGGGCCCGGGTGCGGTCTACTGCGTCCACGCCCGACCGGCGCCTGTCCATGGACGGGTCCGGGGCGACCGGAACCCGTCCGACACCCATGACGCCCCTTCTGCACCACCTCCTTCGCTTCCTCCGCCGGCTCCCGTCCATCGCCGCCCTGGCGGCCGTGGTGATGGCGTCGGTCCTTGCGTCCGGCCCCGTGCGGGCGGCGGAGCCGAAGCTGATGTCCTTCCTGGCGACGGTCGCCCCGGCCGAGTTGTTCCCCGGTGCTGACCGCTTCGGCCCGCTGGAGCCGAACGCCCCGGCGGTGGCGGTGTATGCCGGGAACCGGCGGCTTGGGTACGCCTACCTGAACGCCGACTTCGTCAACAGCACCGGCTATTCGGGCCGCCCGATCCATGTGGTGGTCGGCATCGGGGCGGACGCCCGCATCGCCGGGGCCAAGCTGGTTGACCATCACGAGCCCATCGTGCTGGTCGGGATCCCGCTCGACAAGATCACCAACTTCATCAACGGCTATGTCGGCCGCAGCGTGTTGGAGTTGACGGCCCAGAGCGCCAGCAGCCCACCGGTGGACGTGGTGTCCGGCGCCACCGTCACCGTGCTGGTGATCGGCGATTCCATCGTGCGCTCCGGCAAGCGGGTGGCCCAGGCCTTCGGGCTCGGCGGTGCTACCGCCGACGCCGGGCCCACGGTGCGCAAGACGATCGACGCGACGAAGACCGGCACCGCGGATTGGGAGACGCTGGTCGGCGACGGCTCCGTCCGGCGTCTGCACCTGACCGTCGGCGACGTGAACGCCGCCTTCGGGCGCACGGGCCGGGCCGACGCGATCGCACGGGCCGAGCCGGGCGCCCCCGACGACACCTTCATCGACCTGTACGCCGCCCTCGTCACCATCCCCACCGTGGGCCGCAGCCTGCTGGGCGACGCGGCGTACGACGCGCTGGCGGCGCGGCTGGAGCCGGGGCGTCACGCGATCGCGGTGGCGGGCAACGGGCGCTATTCCTTCAAGGGATCGGGCTATGTGCGCGGCGGCATCTTCGACCGGTTCGAGCTGATCCAGGGCGACGCCAGCACCCGCTTCCGCGACCGCACCCACACCCGGCTGGGATCCTTCGCCGCCGCGGGCGCGCCGGACTTCGCCGAGATCGGTCTGTTCGTCCTGCCCAAGGAGATGGAGTTCGACCCCGCCACACCCTGGCGCCTCCAGCTTCTGGTGCAACGGGCGGTGGCAGCGCTCGACAAGGCCTTCGTCACCGTCGATCTGGGCTACACCCCGCCTGAAAAATACCTGAAGGCCGAGCCCGTCGCGGCCGTGGCACCGCCGCCTGTTGCCGCCGCCCCCGCCGCACCGGCGGAGGAGCCGGCCGAGATCCCGCTGTGGCAGCGGATCTGGGAGAACCGGCTGGCCGACATCGCCATCGTCGTCACCGCCATCGCCGTGCTGACCCTGATCTTCTTCTTCCAGGATCCGCTGGTGCGCCGCCCCGTGCTGTACCAGCGCGTGCGCACGGGATTCCTGCTGTTCACGCTGCTGTGGCTCGGCTGGTACGCGAACGCCCAGCTCTCGGTGGTCAACATCCTCACCTTCGCCAGCGCGCTGCGCAGCGATTTCCAGTGGGACTATTTCCTGATGGACCCGCTGGTCTTCATCCTCTGGTTCTCGGTGGCGGCGTCGCTGCTGTTCTGGGGGCGCGGAGCGTTCTGCGGCTGGCTGTGCCCGTTCGGCGCCTTGCAGGAACTGGCGACCAAGGCCGCCAAGGCGCTCAAGGTCCCGCAGATCACCGTGCCCTTCGGCCTGCACCAGCGGCTGTGGCCGATCAAGTACATGATCTTCCTGCTGCTGTTCGGCCTGTCGCTGCATTCGCTGGCGACGGCGGAGCGAGCGGCGGAGGTGGAGCCGTTCAAGACGGCCATCATCCTGCATTTCATGCGCGAGTGGTGGTTCGTGCTGTTCGCGGTGGCGCTGCTGACGGCGGGCCTGTTCATCGAGCGCTTCTTCTGCCGCTACCTGTGCCCGCTGGGCGCCGCACTCGCCATCCCCGCCCGGCTGCGCATGTTCGACTGGCTGCACCGCTACCGGGACTGCGGCAACCCCTGCCGGCGCTGCGCCAACGAATGCCCGGTCCAGGCCATCCACCCCGACGGCCGGATCAACCCCAACGAATGCATCCAGTGCCTCCACTGCCAGGTGCTCTACCACCACGACCGCAAATGCCCCGTGGTGATCCAGAAGCGCCTGAAGCGCGAGCGCCGCGATGCCGTGAACGCGACGGAGCCCCCGGCGGCCAAGCCCCGCAAGGCGGTCCTGTCGGCGGACCCTGTGACGGGCATGCTCACCGCCCGTCCGGACCACGCACCGAACACCCCCTCTTCCTGAGATCATGAGAACGAAGGAGCAGTCCATGACGGACCACAACGACAAGCCGGCGGGCGTCAACCGTCGCGACCTTCTGGGCGGCACCGCCAGGGCCGCGGCGCTGGCCGGCCTGACCGGCGCGGTCGGCGGCAGCGCGCTGACCATGGGCGGCCTGAGCGTCGGCGAGGCGCAGGCGGCCGGGGCCGGCAAGCAGAGCTACGAGGTGAAGCCCGGCGATCTCGACGAATACTACGTCTTCCATTCCGGCGGGCACTCCGGCGAGATCCGCATCCTCGGCCTGCCCAGCATGCGCGAGCTGCACCGCATCGCGGTGTTCAACCGCTGCAGCGCGTCCGGCTGGGGGCAGACCAACGAGAGCCTGAAGATCCTCACCGGCGGGCTTGGCGAGGACACGCGGAAGTTCCTGCAGAGCCGTGGCGGCAACTACCTCAACGGCGACCTGCACCACCCGCACATGTCCTTCACCAACGGCACCTACGATGGGCGCTACATCTTCGCCAACGACAAGGCGAACACCCGCGTGGTGCGCGTGCGCTGCGACATCATGAAGCCCGACAGGATCATCGAGGTCCCCAACGTCTCGGCGATCCACGGCCTGCGGCTCCAGAAATACCCGCGCACCGGTTACGTCTTCGCCAACGCCGAGCAGCTCATCCCCATGCCCAACGACGGCAAGGTGCTCGACGACCGCCGCAAGTACCGCACCCACTTCACCGCCATCGACGGCGACAGCATGACCGTCGCGTGGCAGGTCTGGGTTGACGGCAACCTCGACAACACCGAGGCCGACTACCAGGGCAAATACGCCTATTCGACCTGCTACAACTCCGAGGGCGGCGTGACGACCGCGGAGATGACAGCGAACGAGCAGGACTGGATCGTCATCTTCAACATCAAGCGCATCGAGGAGGCGGTGAAGGCCGGCAAGGCCACCCTGATGAACGGCGTGCCGGTCGTCGATGGCCGCAAGGGCTCGCCCTACACCCGCTACGTCCCGATCCCCAACAGCCCGCACGGCATCAACGCCGCCCCCGACGGCATCCATGTGACCGTCAACGGCAAGCTGTCGCCGACCGTGTCGGTGATGGACGTGCGGCTGCTGGACGACCTGTTCGACGACAAGCTCAAGCCCCGCGACGTGATCGTGGCGGAGCCGCAGCTCGGCCTCGGGCCTCTGCACACCGCCTATGACGGGCGCGGCAACGCCTACACCACCCTGTTCCTGGACAGCCAGGTGGTGAAGTGGAACATCGACAAGGCGCGCCGGGCCTTCAAGGGCGAGAAGGTCGATCCCATCGTCCAGAAGCTCGACGTCCACTACCAGCCGGGCCACCTGCACAGCTCCATGGGCCAGACCAAGGAAGCCGACGGCAAGTGGCTGATCGTGCTGAACAAATTCTCCAAGGACCGGTTCCTCAACGTGGGACCCAGCAAGCCGGAGAACGACCAGCTCATCGACATCTCCGGCGACGAGATGAAGCTGGTGCACGACGGCCCCACCTACGCCGAGCCGCACGACACGCTGATCGTCCACCGCTCCAAGGTGAATCCGAAGAGCGTCTTCGACCGCAACGACCCGATGTGGGAGGACGCCCGCCGGCAGGCCAAAGCCGACGGCGTGTCGCTGGAGGACGACGCCACGGTCATCCGCGACGGCAACAAGGTCCGCGTCTACATGTGGCAGCGCGCGCCGGCCTTCGGGCTGGAGGAGTTCACGGTGAAACAGGGCGACGAGGTCACCCTCTACCTCACCAACATGGACGATGTGGACGACCTGACGCACGGCTTCACCCTGACCAACCACGGCATCGCCATGGAGATCGGGCCGCAGCAGACCAGCTCGGTCACCTTCACCGCCGACCGGCCGGGCGTGCACTGGTACTACTGCCAGTGGTTCTGCCACGCGCTGCACATGGAAATGGGCGGCCGCATGATCGTCGAGCCGCGCAACACCTGACGCGGAAGACTGTCGCGCCCGGCCCCCCTCCCGACCTCCCCCCGCTGGGCGTGGGGAGGAGAAAAAAGGCCCTCCCCCGCCCA
>OFDN01001484.1_pt1 | contig 15101 bp, 13 predicted proteins | sample 1520971 | NCBI WGS metagenome assembly OFDN01 (sample SAMEA94257418, study PRJEB24077) | hot springs metagenome | biome: Aquatic biome; feature: Geographical feature; material: Water | place: India | collected 2012-06-12 | depth 5 m
GCCGCCCGCCTCGAGGCGCTCGCGGCCGGGCTGCCACTCGCCGCCCCGTTCGCGCTCACGCGCGAGCCCGCCGCCCGCGCCGCGCTGTGGCACGTGCGCAAGGGCCTCTACCCGGCGGTGGCCGAGGCGCGACCGAGCGGCACAACGGCCCTGCTGGAGGACATCGCGGTGCCCGTGCCGAACCTGCTGCCGACGTGCGAGGCGCTCGAGGCGCTGTTCGCGCGGCACGGCTACGAGAGCGCGGTGATCTTCGGGCACGCGAAAGACGGCAACATCCACTTCCTGCTCACGGAGCGCTTCGACACCCCGCAGGGGGTCGCCCGGTACGCGGCCGTCACCGAGGAGATCGTCGCGCTCGTGCTCGAGCAGGGCGGCACGCTGAAGGCCGAGCACGGCACGGGCCGCATCATGGCGCCCTTCGTCGAGCGGCAGTATGGGGCCGAGCTCACCGCCGTCATGCGCGAGGTGAAGCGGCTCTGCGACCCCGCCGGCGTGCTGAGCCCGGGCGTCGTGCTGACCGACGACGCGCAGGCGCACCTGAAGCACCTGAAGACCACGCCGACCGTCGAGGCCGAGGTCGACCGCTGCGTCGAGTGCGGCTACTGCGAGCCGACCTGCCCCAGCCGCACGCTCACGCTGACGCCGCGGCAGCGCATCGTCGTGCGCCGCGAGCTGGCGGCGGCCGACGCCCGCGGCGACACGGTTCTGGCCGCCGCGCTGCGGGCCGACGAGACCTACGACAGCGTGCAGACCTGCGCGGTCGACGGGATGTGCGGCATCGCCTGCCCCGTGAGCATCAACACCGGCGATCTCGTGCGACGGCTGCGCGCCGAGACCCGCACGCCCGGCCGCGGTGCCTGGAACGCCGCCGCCGACCGCTGGGATGCCACGACCCGCACCGCCGCGGCCGCCCTCACGGTGGCGGATGCCCTGCCGACGCCCCTGGTGCGGGCCGCGAGCTCGGCCGCGCGCGCGGTGCTCGGCACCGACGTCGTTCCGCGCTACGAGGCCGGACTGCCGCGCGGCGGCGAGCGTCGCTCGCGCCCCCTGCAGGCCTCCCCCGCGGTGCGCTTCGCCGCCCCGGTCGGCACGGCGCTCGCGGCGGCGGTGTATCTGCCGGCGTGCGTGGGCTCGATGTTCGGCGCGGAGGGCGCGGGCGGCAGCTCCGGCGGGGCCGCCGGCGCGACGGCCGCCTTCCTCGCCCTCTGCGAGCGGGCGGGGGTGACCCTGCTGGTGCCCGAGGCGATCGACAGCCTGTGCTGCGGCACCCCCTGGAAGTCGAAGGGCCACCGCGCGGGCACCGACGCCATGCGCGACCGCGTGCGGGCGGCGCTCGACGGGCTCGGCCCGGCCGCGGCCGGGCTGCCGGTCGTGAGCGACGCGGCCTCGTGCACCGAGGGCTTCGCCGTGCAGCAGGGCGAGGGTGCCGGCGCTCCCCACGTGGTCGATGCCGTCACCTTCGCGGCCGAGGTTCTGCTGCCGCGGCTCACGGTCGCGCAGCGGCAGGGCCGGGTGGCGGTGCACCCGACATGCTCGACGCAGCAGCTCGGTGCCACCGACGCACTCGTCGCGATCGCGCGCGCCGTCGCCGATGAGGCGGTCGTGCCCGAGGCGTGGGGATGCTGCGCCTTCGCCGGCGACCGCGGCATGCTGCACCCCGAGCTGACGGCGGCCGCGACCGCGCCCGAGGTGGCCGACCTGCGGCGCCTCGAGGCCGAGGGCGGGGCGTTCGATCACGCAGTCAGTGCCAACCGCACCTGTGAGCTCGGCATGTCCCGCGCCACCGGCATGCCGTACGTGCACGTGCTCGAGCTGCTCGAGCGGGCGACCCGGTCGTAGGGCGCGACCGCGAGGGCGGCGAGCAGTCTCGCTCAGCCCGCGAACGGGGTGACGGGCAGATCGAGGCGGGCGCTCGCGATGCGGAGGGCATCCGGGTGCGCGTCGATGCTGATGCTGCGCCGCTCGAGCCCGCGCGCGGCGGCGGCCGTCGTGCCGCTGCCGGCGAAGGGGTCGAGCACCCAGTCTCCGGGGCGGCTCGAGGCCTGGATGATGCGACGCAGCACGCCGAGCGGCTTCTGGGTCGGATAGCCGGTCTTCTCGGGCCCGCTCGTCGGCACGATGGTGTGCCACCAGACGTCGGTGGGCAGCTTTCCGCGCGCCGCCTTCTCGGCGGTGACCAGCCCGGGCGCCATGTAGGGCTCGCGGTCGACGGCCTCGCTGTCGAACCAGTAGGTCTCGGGGTTCTTCACGTAGACGAGGATCGTGTCGTGCTTCGTCGGCCAGCGCCGCCGCGACTTGGCCCCGTAGTCGTAGGCCCAGATGAGCTCGTTGAGGAAGCAGTCGCGCCCGAAGAGCGCATCCAGGGCGACCTTCGCGTAGTGCGCCTCGCGCCAGTCGAGGTGCAGGTAGAGCGTGCCGTCGTCGCGCAGCACCCGGCGCGCCTCGATCAGTCGGGGCGCCAGGAAGGCCCAGTAGTCGGCGAAGGTGTCGTCGTAGCTCGTGAGCGCCTCGATCGTGCGCGAGTAGCTCTCGCCCGAGAACCCGAGGTGCGCGCCGTCGGGGTCGCGCACGCTGCGGGTCGTGGCCCGGCGCTGGGTGCGGCCGGTGTTGAAGGGCGGGTCGAGGTAGACGAGCTGCACGCTTTCGTCGGGCAGGGCCCGCAGCACCGCGAGGTTGTCGCCCGCGATCAGCAGGTCAGGGCCGTCGGGAGTCCACAGGGAAGAAGCATGCCCTGCCGCGTTAGGGGATGCTGCATTCGGGGACGACGCTTTCGGGGACGACGCTTTCGGGGACGACGCTTTCGGGGACGGCGCTTTCGGGGACGGCGCTTTCGGGGACGGCGCGGATCCCGGCGCATCCGACGGCAGGCTCCCCATGCGCTGAGGTTAACAGCCTCCGGCCGTGCTCAACTCGCGAGCCGCACGGCCGGCTCGGTGCGATACCGCCGCCCGCTCGGCGATCGCCACTCGAGCGCGCCTCCGCCCGCATGATGCACGCGCCAGTCGGTTCGATGCTTGAGCTGATGGTGGGACGAGCACAGGTGCGCGAGGTTGTCATGTCGCGTCGCGCCTTCGTGCTGCCAGTCGACGGTGTGGTCGATGTCGGCATTCACCGCTGCGCGCCCACACCCCGGAAACCGGCAGGTCTCATCGCGGACACGCAACCAGAGCCGGAGGTCGCGCGGCACCGCGTAGCGCTCTCGACCGACCGACAGCACGGTGCCGGTCTCGGGATGTGTGAGCACCCGCACGAAGCTCGGCGCGTGGGCGGCCAGCCGCGTCGCGACCTCGGACGAGATCGGGCCGTAGCCCTCGAGTGTCGAGGGGGCGTCGGAGGCGGACGGTGTGCCGAGCAAGGTCAGCGCCGGCACCGAGACGAGCACGGTCGCGCGTACGCCCCGCCCCGCACCCGACTCGGCCACGATGCCGTCGATGAGCAGGTCTGCCAGCACGTCGGCTCGCCGCTGCGGCAGGGTGCGGTGCTCGTCGGGGCCCGACAGCCCGGAAGCGATCTCGGTCAGGCGGCGATAGGCCCCGATCGCCTGCTCTGCCGGGAGGTGGGCGGTGAGCCACGCCATGCCATCGCGCCCGGGCTCGACGGTCACCGATCGCATCTCGGCAGCGGCCCGCCGACGAGTGTCGAGCGAGTCGGGATGAAGACCTTCGCGCACCGCTCGGGCCCGCTGACGGAACCCCCCGACCGTGCGCACCTCGGCCTCGGGCAGAGCAGCGTGCTCGAACGACGGCCATGCCGCCTCGGGCAGCGATCGGGCCTCATCGACCAGGATGCTCGCGTGCCGGTAGCTCACCCGGCCCTCGCGCAGTGCGCTGAGCGTCGCCGGCAGCTGCGTGACGAGTGCGGCGCTATCGGCCACCAGCTGCTCGGCTTCGCGCTCGCTGATGCGCAGCGCGGCGCTGACCTCGGTCGCGGCGACCCGGCGAGCGGTCACCTCGGCCGACCATCCCCGATCACGCGTCGGGCGGTCGGACTCGGCTGCACGCGCGAGCCTCCGCACCTCGTCGAGGGCGACAGCGCGATACGCGGTGAGGGAGGCGATCATCCGCTCGACCTCGACGAGCGTGTCGAGCACTGTGCCGATCGCGCCGTCGACCACGGCGGCGGCTGTCGCGGGCATCGTCGCGACATCGCCGGGCACGCCACCGACCGGCGCGGCGCTGGCCAGAGCACTGATCGACATGACCGAAGTCAACCAGGCACCCCCGACATTCCGACGCCCTCCCGCGCACCGCATCGGGTGCTGTGAAAAGGATGCTGATCAGGGGTTCTGGAGAGGAGAGGTGGCGTCTTCCCGACGGTCAGACGGCTCGAATGCACCGGAGCCCGTGCCCGAACCAGTGCCCGAGCCCGCATCCCCGCGCACGCGCCGCCGCGGCGACCGCAGCAGCACGGCCAGCAGCAGCAGCGTCACCCCGATCGCGGCGCCGTACGCAGGGGTGAATCCGGCGATGAGCAGCGTTACGACGCCGCTGATGCCGAGCACGACCTTGAGCGTCGCCATCCACGGCCCGACGCGCGCCGGCTCGGCCGCGGCGATCGCCCCCGCCTCCGCCCGCGCGGTCGCCCCCGCCTCCGCCCGCGCCGCCGCGCGGGCCGCTCCCGCCTCATCGCGCCGCTCGAGCCAGGCGACCCCGACGACGACCGGGATGAGCAGCAGCGCCACCGCGACGAGGAACGGCGGCCTGCTCTGCCACCAGCCCTCGCTGAGCGGCTCGGGGAAGGGCGCACCGGCCACCACGAGCACCACGGCGACGAGCACGATCACGGGCACATGCCAGAGGTAGATCTGCATCGCGTTGCGGTTGATCGCGTCGCTGAGCCCGGCGAGGGTCGGCCGCTCGGCGAGGCGGGCGAGCCACGGGCGCAGCCAGGCGAACAGCAGTGTCTGGCCGACACCGAGCACGAGCAGCGCCGCGGTCGGCGGGTTGAGGTTGTCGTACATGTCGGTCGAGTACCCGACGACGGTGGTCAAGAACAGCAGCGCGCCGAAGGCGGCGAGGCCGGCGAGGGCGAGCATCCACCGCCGACGCCAGTCGAACCAGCCGTCGGCGAGGCAGAAGCCCAGCTGCTGGATGAGCAGCCACACGAACGCGAGATTGAGCGCACCGATGAGGGGCTGCGCGGTGAGCAGCGCGACGGTGTCGACGACCATGACGGCGCCGAGCAGCGTCAGCAGGGTGGCCCACGGCGCGCGCTCGTGCAGGCGGGCCATGACCGGAACGAGGCCCGAGCATCCCAGGTAGACGGCCAAGAACCACAGCGGCTGCCCGATGCGGAACCCGACATCGCTGAGCACGCCGTCGGGAAGGCCGGCGAGGCCGAGGATCGCGAGGGTCACCCCGACGAGTCCGAGCGGCAGCAGGGCCGGTCGGGCGAGGCGCGCAACGCGATCGCGCACGTACTCAGCCCCCGTCACCCCGCGGTCGCGCTGCCGGCGCCAGGCGAGCAGGCTCGAGAACCCGCCCATCACGAAGAAGAGGGGCATCACCTGCACGAGCCACGTGCTCCAGGCGAAGATGGGATGCCCGTCGAGCGAGTTCGTGATGGCGAGCCCGTCGCTCTCGACCGTGATGCCGGCCATCATCACGTGCAGGCCGACGACCACGACCAGGCACGCCGCCCTCGTGAGGTCGACGGCTCTGTCGCGTGCGGTGCTGCCCATGGTGGCTTCAGGCTACGCGCGCGCGCCCGAGGCCGGAAGCTGCCGCGCGACCCCGGATGTGCGCCGACCGTACGCTGGGGGCATGACGAGCGGCGATGACTCCGGGGGCGCGGTGCGCCCCGAGCCGAGCGTCGAGCTCACCACGGTCTGATCAACACAATCGTTGACCGGACCTCCGGAACCCCCTACTCTCCGAGAATGAGGTTTCTCCAATTTGTCTCGGTGGTCCAGATTGTCGCGACGGGCGCATTGGCGATCTTTAGTGCAGGCACCGCGACGAATCTTCTTCCGCAAGGAAAGTCATTGGTGAGTTCGCTGGATGGCGCGTTTTCCGAGAACGAACTCAGTGATCTTGGCGTCTGGGCCGCTCACAATGGCATGACTCTGGATGAGGCCGCGCGTCGGTTCACCGGGCAGATGGAGTTCATGCGACTCGCTCACGAGGTAGAGCTATCGCAGCCTGAACTGTTCGTAGAAGCCGAATGGTTTGCTGGAGTGGAACCACACGGAATCCTTCGGGTGGTTGGTGCACCAACGGATTCGCTCCGAGAGTTGTTGACTCAGACAAAGGTCGACGTCACGGTCGAGGGTGGGTACCGACTTAGCGCCCAAGATTTTGACAACAAGCTCGCGGACATTTACTTCACTGTGGCATCTGCCATTGGCGAGGAGAATGTCACGGCTTCGGGAAAACCGAGTGCGGGCGCGATCGAGATCGTTGTTGCGGAGCACGTGAGATCGGAGTGGGAAGGGGCCCTCAGCTTGATCGTGGAGTCGGTTTCCCCCGAGCTCGCGGTCGCGGTTTCGTTTGCCAAGTTTCCGCAGCAAGGTGGCGCTGAGGGAATCGTTGGCGGCAGACAGTGGGGGCAATGCACGGCTGGCTTCAGCGTTAGAAGAGGCTCCGTTTACGGAATGACCACGGCGCAGCACTGTAGGTCAGTGGGCCTGTCGACCGCTTACCAGGGCACGGCAATGACTTCTCCGTCAGCCCCGATCGAACTATCCACGAGTTCTGGTGACATCAAGTGGCGGCGCACTGTATCCGTTGTTGCAGATCCACTTTTTCAGGCTGCTGCCGGCACATACCGCATGGTCAGCAGCACACTCAACCCTGTTGTCGGAACCGCCATCTGCAAGTACGGAGTAACGACGGGCCAGACCTGCTCGACCGTCGCGGTGACGTCAATGTGCGCGAACGGATACTGCGGACTAACCCGCGTTTTCGCTGATATCTCCGAGCCCGGCGACAGTGGCGGGCCGTGGTTCTTTGGCAACACTGCAATGGGAATCCATCACGGCACCGCTGCGGTCGGCCCGTACCTGTACAGCGCATTCACTCGAATAGGTGGCGTGAACGCGTTGAACTTGTTGGTTCTGACCGGCTGATGAAGGCCATGATGCCAGCGGGCGGTCACCTCCTCATCGGCGCGGCTCTGATGACCGTGCTTATGTTGACTGGTTGCTCGGGGCCAGCGAACCAGGAAGTCGACGGCGTGATTGCCGTCGTTGGCCGTGAGCCGACGGGTCTTCAGGAGCTTGCGCAGGGAGAACTGACCACGACGAGGGGGGGATGCCTCGCTCTTGAGGCTGACGGTCGGACCTTCTTGCTCGTCTGGCCCCCTGACGTAGAGATTGCGACTGAATCAGGACGGACTACTGTGATCGTGCCAAAGGCGGACGAGAGCCTGACACTCGGCGGTCCCGTGATCATCGGAGGGGGTCTGCTTTCGGCCGATGCCGCGCAAACGTTCTCTATCCCGGCCGGGTGCGTGGGGTTCGACGGGGTGTATCTCGTCAACGGTCTCGATTGACGTTGCCGGTCAACTAACCCCGCGATCGAACGGGCTGTACGCCCGCCCGCCTTCGACGATCTCGCGGTTGAGCGCGGTCAAGCGGCGCACAAGCTCCGCCGAGTCTTGCGCCACCGACGCCGGCCAGCCGTAGGCCGCGGCCACGGTGACGTCGAGCTTCTTGTGCAGAGCGGCGAGGTCGGTGAAGCCGCCCTCATCCATGAGGTTGTAGAGCGCCGTCAGGCCCATGTTGTGCTCGCGGCACAGCTCGCTTCGCAGGGCATACAGGGCGGCGGATGCGGAGGCCACGGCTTCTCGCTGCTCAGGCGTCACGGGGTCGGGCCACGGGAACGTCTCGAACACCGTGGTCGGCGTGTAGCGAAGCCGTGTCTCGAGGGTTGACGACTGCGCCCAGGCCCACGCGTCGTGCGCCATCGAAAGCAGGATGACCATGCTGTAGTCATCGTCAAACGCGAAGACGTTGGTGGCATCGCTCGGGCTCACTGACATCGGCTGCCATGTCAGCAGAAGGCGCTTTCCAACTCGGCCACCCGCGATCCACCTGTCGACCCCGTGTAGAGCTTGCCGCAACGCGCGCCGTGGCTCTGCGAAGAGCCACCAGTTGTCGCGATAGATCTTTCGCCGATTCCCAGCTCGTTCAGGCTTAACGAACTGCCGGGCGTGATCAATCGGCGCGGAGAACTTCATCGCGTCCTCAAGGGGCATGATCCCGAAATCGATCGCCCACCTGCTAGGAGACTGGTCAGGGCGCTTAGCAATGTCCTCTGAGGTCAAATAGCGCCTGACGACCTCAGCGTTTCGCGGATCCGCCTCGATCATCTGCAGGGCAAGAGCTTCCGACAGGATGAGGCCTTTCGCCTTCGGGCTCGGGCCCTCGAAACAGAGACCCTTGTTCGGGCGCAATGGTCGGACGGTCCACTCGTTCGGAAACGACTCTCGTAAAGACGAGGTGATACCGTTCACGTCGTCGCCGTCCAGGACGAACTCTTCGACCGGCCTCGCTGGGTCCTTGACCCAGTTGACGATGCTCACGTGAACCTTCGCATCTCCAGGCCACCGTTGTGATGACACCGCGTCGGTAATGACTCCACCTCGCTGCAGGATGTAGTCGAGTGATGCGTCACGGCCCGTGTTCTGGCTAATTGAGTTGGTGCCTACGAGACCCGCCCGCTGACCGGGCTTCAGCTGGTCATGTGCTTTGCGGAACCAGTAGGTGCATAAGTCCCTAATGCCAGTCCCGAAGCGCTTCTTGAGCCACTCGACATAGTCATCGCCGAGCTTTGACCGAATCTGTCCGCCGCCGACGAACGGCGGGTTGCCGATGATCGCGTCGACCTCGGGCCACTCGGCCTGCAACGCATCGATCGCCCGCACCCCCGAGAGGTCGGTCAGCGGTAGCACGGGCTCGGCGGGGCCGAAACGCTCGACCATCTGGCGGTGACCCATCCAGAGGGTGACGCGCGCGACCATCACGGCGACCTGCTCGATGTCGATGCCCTTGACGTTCGTCAACGGGTAGTACGGCAAGTCGCTCGCGGCCGGAACGCCCTGCTCGGCACACAGTCGGGCGTAGCGCTGCTTCAGCTCGAACTCGAGACCGCGCAGCTCGCGGTAGGCGACGTACAAGAAGTTTCCGCATCCGCACGCCGGATCAAGAACGCGGAAGGTGACCAGCTCATCCAGCAACGCACGCACCTCGGCGGGCGTCGACGTCGCCTCGACCCGCTCGCGCCACGGCCGCACGATCGTCGGCCCGACGATCTTCATGATGTCGGCCTCGTGCGTGTAGTGGGCTCCGAGACGCTCACGGCGCTCGTCGCCGAGAATGCCCTCCATCAGTGAGCCGAAGATGGTCGGGTCGACCGCACGCCAGTCGAACTCTGACGCCCGCTTGAGGTGCTCGAGCTCAGGCTTCGTCATGAGCACCTTCGCCGGGCGGGCGAACAGCTCGCCGTTGACGTAGCGCGTGCCCGCGTAGCGACCCTGCCGGTTGTGGTCGCCCTTCTGGTTCAGCAGCTCGAACAGATACCCGATGTCGCGCGCGCTATCGGGGTGCGGCGAGGCGAGCAGTTCGAGAATCGTTGCCTGTAGCGGGTAGCCGTCGAGCATGCCGAGGTCTTCGGCGAACAAGCACCACACCAGTTGCATCGTGAAGCGCTGAATCTCATCGATCGGCGCCGCCGCTCGGTCGGCCAGCGACGTGTAGAGGTCGGCGATGTGCCGCGCGGCATCAGTGGTGAGCTCGCGACGATGCTCGGCAAACACCGGCTCGATCGTCTCGCTCTGCAAGAACAGCAGCGCGTCGTAGCGGTCGGGCAACTCGGCGAGGCTGAAGCGCGCGCGGGCCGCCCCCGGAAACCGCCCCGGCTCCCAGATCTCGAACTCGCGGAAATTGCACGCCACCACCCACCGCGCGGCCGGGATGTCTTCAGCCTCGTTCGCGGACTCGCGCCAGTATCGCTCTCGCTGATCGGCCGCCTTTTCGAGCCCGACCGTCGGCGCCTTCATCTCGACGATCAGCACGCCGGGCCAATGCAAGTCCATGAACCCGGCCGACGTCGCGAAGTCTTCGAACAGCGCACCGACTTCAGAGCGGTCGCTGCCGTAGCAGGCGAACAGCTCGTTGAGGAAGGTTTGGGCCTCGGCCTTCTCGGTGCCGTTGAACCCCGACCACTTGGCGACGAAGGCGGCGAGAGCCGCCTGAATCTCGAGACCGCTGCGCACGGTCAGATCAGACGCAGCGAATCGCCGGCGTAGTAGGTGTCGTGCATGAAGCGCTTGTGATTGCGCTCGAGGTCGGCGATCAGCTCGGTGAGCGCGAGCTCGACGTTGTGGTCGCCGCCCGACTTGCGCACGCGCTGCAGCGCCTTCTTCGCGCGGGCGAGCGTGTGCTCGAGGTTGAGCAGCACGTCGCTGATCTCGCCGAGCGCCTGCTCGCGCGCAACCTCGGCGGGCGAACGCTCGTCGGCGGCTGCGCTGCTCATGGGGCCTCCGTCAGTTTCGAGTCGTCGTGCTGCAGAACTGCGGCCAGTCTAGGGCGCGGCACCGACGTGCGGCGGAGCGCGAGCATCCATGTCAGGGCAATCGCCCTAGGGTCGAACCGTGGACGAGACGACAGGCCCCGGCGGGCCGAGCGCAGAGCTCACCACCCACGGGCTTGGGCCCTGGACGGGCGCCTGGCCCGACGACCCGCGCCTCGACCCCGAGCTGCTCGCCCACGGCGACACCCGCAACGTCATCGACCGCTACCGCTACTGGAGCATGGAGGCGATCGTCGCCGATCTCGACGCGCGGCGGCACCCCTTCCACGTCGCGATCGAGAACTGGCAGCACGACCTCAACATCGGCTCGATCGTGCGCAGCGCCAACGCCTTCCTCGCCGCCGAGGTGCACATCGTCGGCCGCCGACGCTGGAACAAGCGCGGCGCCATGGTCACCGATCGCTACCAGCACGCGCGGCACCACTCCGACATCGGCGAGCTCGTCGCGTTCGCGCGCGACGCGGGCCTGCCGATCGTGGCCGTCGACAACGTGCCGGGGTCGGTGCCGGTGGATGCGGAGCCGCTGCCGCGCGCCTGCCTCCTGCTCTTCGGCCAGGAGGGCCCCGGTCTCTCGCAGGAGGCACTCGCCGCCGCCGACCGGGTCGTCGAGATCCGGCAGTTCGGGTCGACGCGGTCGATCAACGCGAGCGCCGCGGCGGCCGTCGTGATGCACGAGTGGGTGCGGGTGCACGCGGCGGTGGGGGAGCATCCCGAACCGGGCTCTTGACGGCGTTCGCGCTGGGCAGTGGACTGAGCGCATGACCGCGATCACCGACGATCTGCCAGCGCAGCTGATCCACCAGGAGCACGAGCAGTGGGAGGCGATGGGCCGGGGCGAGGGCGGCAGCCATGCGCACACCGCGATGCTGCCCGACGCGGTGATGGTCGTTCCGGGCGCGCTGCTCGAGCGCGGCGCGGTCATCGCGGCCCTCGACGGCGTCGTGTGGCGCGACTGCCGCATGAGCGACCAGCGCGTCGTGCGGCTCGGCGACCGGGCGGCACTGCTCGCCTACCGGCTGCGGGGCACGCGCGACGGCGCGCCCGTCGACCTGTGGGCGACGACGACCTACGTCTACAGCGAGGGCCGCTGGCGGGTCGGCGCCCACCAGCAGTCGCCCGCGGAGGACTAGCGCCGCCAGCGGTTCGCCAGTCTCGCAGCCGCTCTGGGTGATCTGCTCGGGGCGGGGGTCTCCGGGGGGGGAGAGAGGACAATCAGATGCGCCAACCCTTCGGTGCGATTCTGCCGGCCGTTCTCCTCGCGGCTCCGGCAGCAGCGCTCGACAGCGTCACCGCGATCACGGCATTCCAGAGCGCCGCGGGCCTCGGGGTCGCTGAACTGTCGCCGTGGGCGACACAGGCCGCCGTCGGGGCCGTCGTTGCGTGGGCAGGAGTTGTGCTCGCGGTGGTGGGCGTCATCGTCGGCTCGGCTCTGCTGCGACTCGGGGCCGGCTTCCTGTGGCTGATCGCGGCAGGAGTCACGTGGGCGACGCCGACCTCGTGGATGTACGTCTCGTGCGGACTCGTGGCCCTGCTCGCAGGCGTCGACCAGTGGAACCGCCGACGAGGTCGGCACCTGCGATGGTCGGAGCGCAACGGTGCTGTTCGGGCCGGTCTCGTCGTGACCCTCGCGGGCGGTCCGCTCTCGCTGGTCGTCGGCCCGCTCGTGGTCATGCTGACGGTCATCGGAACGACGCTGATGGTGGTGGGGTCGATGGCAGAGGGCGATGGACTGCACGGAGGCGAGGGCTCGGCCTTTACCTCGCCATCGACGGATGCCTTCGAGCGGGCGCGGCTTCGGCGTCGCCGCATCCACGCGGCCAATCTCAGCCTCGGTGCCGGGCTGATCGCTCTCGCCAACCTGCTCTACGCGCTCATCGACCCGCCGACGACGGGCATCGAACCCGCTCCGTTGATCCTGATCGGCGGGCTGTTCCTCGTGGCGGTGCCGATGCTCGCGATCGGTCTGGGTCTCGCGGCCTGGGCAATCAGCGAGGGCCGTCGGCTCGCCAGGAAGCCGCCGGAGGCTGAGCACCCGCTCAGCGCGCGCGTCGGATCCTGATCGGGCCCTTCGCCGTCGAGGGGTCGACGACCGCTCCGGCCTGCGTGATCTCGACCTCGCCCGCGGCGACGAGGCGACGGGCGGCGCGGCGGGCTGGCTCCATCAGGTCGCGCCACGCATCCTCATCAGCGGCACCCGCAACGGCGCGCGCCGCTTCGCTCGGGCAGATGGTCGCGCCGGCCGCCCGATCGGCGAGCAGGCTCCGGATGCTCTCCTCGAGCGCACGGTCCACGGGCCGCACGCCGCGCGCGCGGCAGGCGTCGCTGCACCAGCGCACCGCCTCCCAGTCGCGCGCCCACTTCGCCCGCCACTCGATGCGGCGCCCGCACGAGCCGCAGACCTTGTCAGCGCGCGGGTCAGCGGATTCTTCCGCCCGCGTGTTTCGCTGCCGACCCATGCCGACAGTCTCGCGGCTGCCGCCGAACACACGCCGAGCATCCGCTCACAGCCACGAGGTGGGCGCGTGTCACCCGACGATCGTGCGCTCGACCCAGAAGACGGGGTCGACAGCGCGGACTTCACCCTCGATCATCAAGACCTCGATAGTCGAGATGGCACCATCTTCCCGTTGCAGGGAGACGATCATCGATCCAGAGTGCGACGGCTCAACCGCGAGCATGACGTTAGACCATGCACTGACTGTCTCAGGCCGAGAACCATACTTGCGTAAGGAACTTTCACACATTGTTTGGTCCGCTGCGTATTCAGCGCAGAATGAGTTTGGGTCGAGCACGTTGGATTGCCCAATCAGGCCTCGGACAAAGTCTTCGGCAGACGCCTCCGTTACGCGACTCCCGAGACCCGCGTCTTCCACCCCGCTTTGGCTTCCAGAAACACAACCCGTGAGTGCAAAGGTCACACAAGCGGCGATCGCTACAAGAGTGCGAAACATGGTCATCCAGGAATCGAGCTGTACCCGGTCATGGAAGCGTTTGTGGTTAGTCGTGGTGTTCCTCCTTGCGGAACTCCAAGACTGATTTGGTACTCAACGCCCCGTTCACTGTTCAGCACTCGTGGCGTGCGGAAGGTGTTGGAGAAGCTTCCTGGCGCAGTGAACTTGGTCATGTCCACAGTGTCACACGCCTCGTAGGAGCCGCTGGCGGAGATACCAAAAACGCTTACGCCGATGGACACTGACCGACAGGGCCCAGTTGAGTCGCCCCGGGGGGCCCAATCTTCCCAATAGAGCGTGCTCGAACTGCTGGATCGGGTGCTGGAAAGCCCACAGGACTGGACGTAGTAGATCGCATTGCTTTTGCAGGTGCCGTAGTACTTGAAGACCCAGTGGTCTCTTGCCGAATCCCCATCGTTGACGACCTTGCCCCATTGGGTGCAGCGATCAAACCACCCGTAGGTGGTGGTGTAGCGCGCGAAACATGTCGGTGCGTTCCAACTCAGCGTTCCCGCCCTTGAGCCCACTCCGCCGTCCAGGCTTCCGCCCCTGGCGAGGCCGATCTGCTCCTCCGGGGAGGACTCCACAGAGAAAGTGACCTCGAACGAGCCGTCGCTTTCCGTGAATACAACCTTCGGAAGCGTTGAACCGTCGGGCAAGATCCAAATCGCACCATCAATGTCGCCTGGCACGTTGCTGACGACGGCGTAGTCGCTTGTGTCAGGAGCTAGACCTGGCAGCTCCTCGATTCGCTCCTCGAACTTCTCAAGGTAGGCCTCGCCCGCCGGCGTATCCGTAAGGACTTCAAGACCTTCCTCTGCCGCAACGGCAGCGGCAGGAACTAGGGCCAGTGAGAACGCTAGAGACGCCACTGCCGTCATCCCGAGGAACTTCATCGTTACCTGCCTTCTCATAGAGACAACGAAAACTTTGACTGGGCCTCAACCTAGACCGATGGCGAGGTCGAGACAGTCCCCATTTGTGAGGACTAGAGCGGCTTGGGCTGGATGCTGTGATGAGGCTTCAAGCGGCGCGCGAGCAGCAGCCCGACCCCCGCGACGACGAGCACCGTCACCGCGGTGCCGACGAACAGCAGGGTCGCTCCGCCGAACTCGTAGGCGAGCCCCGAGACACCGGCGGCGATCGTCGCGGCCGCGAGACCGATGCCGCGCAGCAGGCCCTGCGCCGAGCCGGCGCGCGCCGGGTCGACAGCGTGGGCCATCGCGGCGGCCGCGCCGATGAAGGCGAGGGCCTGGCCGGTCGACTCGACGAAGCCCATGCCGGTGGCGAGCCAGGGGTTGCCGACGAATCCGTACAGGGTGACGATCGGCAGCAGGATCAACAGCCCGCGCGCGTAGGCCGCGACGCCGCCGCGGCGGTCGGCGAGACGACCGGCCCACCCGGCGACGAGCACGTAGGGCAGCGCGAAGAGCGCGTAGCTGGCGGCCGTCAGCACGGGGTCGGCGCCGATGTCGGCCATGAAGCGCGGCCAGATGCCGTCGTAGGCGCCGGTCGGCACCATGACCGCGGCGTAGAGCAGCACGATGCCGATGATGCGGCCAGAGCGCAGCAGGTCGAGGCTCGTGCGCGGGGCGCTCGAGCCGAAGCGCAGGGTGCG
>OFDN01001485.1_pt1 | contig 15101 bp, 15 predicted proteins | sample 1520971 | NCBI WGS metagenome assembly OFDN01 (sample SAMEA94257418, study PRJEB24077) | hot springs metagenome | biome: Aquatic biome; feature: Geographical feature; material: Water | place: India | collected 2012-06-12 | depth 5 m
GGCTCGCCGAGGCGATCGCCGCGCGCACCGGGCGGCCCGTCGTCTGGCGCGCGGCCGGAGCGAACGGCGCGACGTCGCGCGACCTCGTGCGGCAGTACCTGGCGCACGCGCTCGAGGGGCCGACCGACCTCGTCTTTCTGACGATCGGCGCCAACGATGCGCTCGCGCTGCGGTCGGCGCGGGCGTTCCGGCGCGATGTGCGGCGCATCGTCGAGCGCACCTTCCACGCCCACCCGCAGGCCGCGCTGCTCATGTCGTCGCTGCCGGCGTTCTTCCGGTTCACGCTGCTGCCCGAGCCGCTGCGCAGCAGCCTGTACCGGCACTCGCAGGCGCTGGAGGCCGCGGCCCGGGCCCTCATCGCCGCCCAGCCGCGCGCGCACATGTCGCCGCCCCCGCCGCCGTACACCGAGGGGTTCTTCGCGAGCGACGACTTCCACCCCAGCGCGATCGGCTACAAAGATTGGGCCGATTTCGCTGTGGAGGATGCCTGGAGCGTCGGCCTCGGGCGCCTGCTCGACGACCACTGACAGTGGCACCGGCCTAGACTCGCGGCCATGACAGCCAGCCCCCGCCCCCTCCGTGGTCGGCGGCTCAGCCGCGCGGTCGCCCTCGCCCTCGCGCCCATGCTCGTGCCGCAGACCGTGAAGCTGCGGGCGACGGTGCCGAAGCTGCCCGAGCCGCCGCAGCCGTGGGAGGGCGGCGGCGGCACCGACCCGCTGCACCTGCTCGTGCTCGGCGACTCGATGGCGGTCGGCGTCGGGGTCGACGACGCGGCCGCGGGGCTCGCCGGCCACGTCGCGGAGGAGCTCACCGCGCGACGGGGGCGCCCCGTGCGGTGGCGCGCCCGCGGCCGCAACGGCGCGACCGCGCGCGACGTCATCCGCGACCACCTCGACGACGCGCTCGCCGACCCGACCGACGTGGTCGTCATCAGCCTCGGCGCGAACGACGCCATGCAGGTGCGCTCGCACCGCGCGTTCCGCCGCGACATCCGGCACATCGTGCACAACATCGCCGCCCAGCACCCCGAGGCGGTCGTGCTGATGAGCGCGCTGCCCGCCTTCCACCACTACGGCCTGCTGCCCGAGCCGCTGCGCAGCACCCTCGCCCTGCACGCGCAGGCCCTCGAGGTGGCCGCGCGGCGGGCCCTCGAGCGCTTCCCGCGCGCCCACATGACCCCGCCCCTGCCGCCCTACCCCGACGACTTCTTCGCCACCGACGACTTCCATCCCGGGCCGGCGGGCTACCCGGTGTGGGCGCGCTTCATCGTCGACGACGCCGTGCGGCACGGCATCGCGGCGCGCATCCCGGCGTGAGCGGGTCGGGTCGGGCACCGGCGGGCCGCGCGCCGGTCGACCTGCCCGCCCTCGCCGCGATCGTCGAGGGGATGCTCGCCGCGCGCTCCGCATCCGGCCCGCTGCTCGTGGGCCTCGCCGGAGAGCCCGGCGCCGGCAAGTCGACCGTGGCCGCCGAGCTGGCCGACCGCCTGCCGGCCGCGCGCGTGCTGCCGATGGACGGCTTTCACCTGCCGCAGGCCGAGCTCGTGCGGCTCGGGCGCCGCGACCGCATGGGGGCGCCCGACACCTTCGACGTCGAGGGTTTCGTCGCGCTGCTCGCCGCCCTCCGCGACCTCCACAATTCAGGAGCGACCGTGCACGCTCCGGGCTTCGACCGGCGTGTCGAAGAGCCCGTGTCGGGCGCGCTCGCGCTCACTCCTGAATTGCGGTGCATCGTCGTCGAGGGCAACTACCTGCTGCTCGAGACGGGCGGCTGGCAGCGGGTCGCGCCGCTGCTCGATCTCACTGTCGGGGTCGTGCTCGACGAGGCGACCCGGCACGAGCGGCTCATCGCGCGGCACGTCGCCTTCGGCAAGAGCCCCGAGGCCGCGCGCGCCTGGGCTCTCGGCCCCGATCAGGCGAACGCCGCGCTCATCGCGCCGACGCTCGCCCGCGCCGACGTGCTCGTGCAGGCTCAGTAGACTCGAGGCATCCACCCGCTGACGCACCCAGGGAGTCTGCCGTGCCCACCATCGTCGTCGAGGTCATGCCCAAGGCCGAACTGCTCGACCCGGCCGGCAAGGCCGTCGCCGGGGCGCTGCACCGCCTGGGTCACGAGGGCATCAGCGACGTGCGCATCGGCAAGCGCTTCGAGCTGCACGTCGACGTGGCCGACGCGGCGATGCTCGAGACGGCCCGCCAGCTCGCCGCCGACATGCTGAGCAACGGCGTGATCGAAGACGTCGTGAGCGTGCACGTCGCCGAGGAGGCGGTTCGCTAGTGCGCATCGGCGTCGTCACCTTCCCCGGCTCGCTCGACGACCGCGACGCCCAGCGCGCCGTGCGCCTCGCGGGCGCCGAGCCCGTCGCGCTCTGGCACGGCACGCACGACCTGCAGGGCGTCGACGCCATCGTGCTGCCCGGCGGCTTCAGCTACGGCGACTACCTGCGCTGCGGCGCCATCGCGGCCCGCTCGCCGATCATGGCGGAGGTCATCGATGCGGCGAACAGCGGGATGCCCGTCCTGGGCATCTGCAACGGCTTCCAGATCCTCGTCGAGGCGCACCTGCTGCCCGGCGGTCTGATCCGCAATGACCACGGTGACTTCATCCGCCGCGACCAGCGGTTGCGCGTCGAGAGCACCGACAGCGCCTGGACGAACGGTTTCGAGCTCGGGCAGGAGATCACGATCCCGCTCAAGAACGGCGAGGGAGGCTTCATCGCCGACGAGGCGACGCTCGACCGCCTCGAGGGGGAGGGTCTCGTCGCCTTCCGCTACCTCGACGTGAACCCCAACGGCTCGCTGCGCGACATCGCGGGCCTGCGCAACGAGCGCGGCAACGTCGTCGGCCTCATGCCGCACCCCGAGCATGCGGTCGAGCCGGGCTTCGGGCCGAACACGCCCGAGGCGATGCGCTCGGGCGTCGATGGCCTGACGTTCTTCACATCGGTGATCAAGCAGAGCGTGCTGAGCTAGCGGCGTGACGTCGACCTCGGCCCCCGCCTCCCGCCTGACCCCGAAGAAGCTCTACCGCATCGTCGCGATCGCCGAGGCGATCACCTGGACCCTGCTCATCACGGGGCTCATCCTGCGCGCCACGGCCGGGCTCGACATCGCGGTCACCATCGGCGGCAGCATCCACGGCTTCGTCTTCCTCGCCTACGGGGCCACGGCGGTGCTGACGGCGATCAACCAGCGCTGGGGCGTCGGCCTCGGGCTGCTCGCCGTCGTCACCGCGGTCATCCCGTACGCCACGATCCCCTTCGACATCTGGGCGCACCGCACCGGCAGGCTCGAGGGCGACTGGCGCCGCGAGGCCACCGACGACCCGCGCGATCAGCGCTGGTTCGACCGCCTCGTGCGGTGGATGCTCAAGCACCCGTACCTGCTGGCCGCGCTCATCCTGCTCGCGGTCGTGGTGCTCTTCACCGTTCTGCTGATCCTGGGCCCGCCGGTTCCGAAGAGCTAGCTACAGCCCCGCGCGGCTCGGCGCCTCGGGGTCGGCCGACGGCGCCATCATCTGCGTCGCGCGCTGCTGCGCCTCCGGGGTGCCGCTGAACAACTGGCGGCTCGCCGAGCCGTCACCGGCAACGGATGCGGGCTCTCCCTCGCCGCCCGACGCGGCACCATCGACGACCTGCACGCGCGTGCGCGGCATCGCGCCGGGACTCTCGTGCCGCACCCACTCGACGAGCTGCTCGCGCACGTAGTTGCGCAGGTCGAACAGCGAGCCGGCATCCGCGGCACTGACGAGGATGCGCACGCGCACGTGCCCGCCCGTCGCGTCGGAGACCTGCAGCACCGACACCCGGCGATCCCACAGGGGCGTGCCGTCGAGCACGGCGTCGAGCCGCGCCCGCATCGCGGCCGGGCTGACCCGCCAGTCGAGGTCGAGCTCGACCGAGCCGAGCAGCTCGCTGCCCGTGCGCGTCCAGTTCTCGAAGGGGGTGGTGGTGAAGTGGGTCGACGGCACGACGAGGCGCCGGTCGTCCCAGATGCGCACCACCACGTAGGTCAGGGTGATCTCCTCGATGCGCCCCCACTCGCCCTCGACGATGACGATGTCGTCGACGCGGATCGCGTCGGAGAACGCCAGCTGCACGCCCGCGAAGACGTTCGACAGCGTCGACTGCGCGGCGAGGCCGGCGATGATGCTCGCGAGCCCGGCAGAGGCGAGCAGGCTGCCGCCGAGCGCCTGCATCTGCGGGAAGGTCAGCAGGGCCGCGCTGACGGCGACGACGATGATCGTGACGGTCGCAAGGCGCTGCAGGAAGGTCAGCTGGGTGTGGGCGCGGCGCGTGCCGCGCGTGGCGTCGGCGCCGGTCGGGTAGCGCGCCATCGCACCATCGAACGCGTGGTCGACCACCTCGATGAGCACCCAGGCGAACAGGCCGATGACGGCGATCGTCAGCAGGCGGTCGAGCGCGACCGAGAACCGCGTCTCGGGTGCGGCGAGGCTCACGGCGATCTGCACGGCGACGCCAGCGAGCAGCAGGCGCAGGGCGAGCCGCGTCTCGCGCAGCAGGGATGCGGCCCAGGGCTGCGACGGCGCGACGAGCCGCACGATCAGCTCGATGATGAGCACGACGAGCGCGGCGACCGCGAGCAGCAGCACGGTCAGCAGCAGCAGGAAGCCGAGCCCGCGCTCGGGCACCCCGTCGAGGTCGACGAGATCGAGGAGTGCCATCGGGATCATGCGCTCAGCATCCCGCGGTCACCCGTTGAGCGCCAGCCCGAGGAACATCGCGCCGAGGAAGACGAGGATGCCGATGGCGGCGTACATCCAGATCATGCGGGAGGTCATGGCGGCTCCTGGGGCTGTGGTGGCGAGGGCCGGCGGCGGGCACCGGGCGACAGCCCCAGCCTAGGCCGCCGATAGGCTGAACACCGTGACGAATCCCGCGACCATCCCCGCGCCCGACACCGTTGCGAACGCCGCGGCGACGCCCGACAAGGTGCAGCCGTTCGAGGCTCTCGGGCTCAAGGCCGACGAGTACGAGGCGATCAAGACCCTGCTCGGGCGCCGCCCGACGAGCGGCGAGCTGGCCATGTACTCAGTGATGTGGAGCGAGCACTGCTCGTACAAGTCGAGCAAGGTGCACCTGCGCCAGTTCGGCCAGAAGGTCAGCGACGAGATGCGCGAGCACCTGATGGTCGGCATGGGCGAGAACGCGGGCGTCGTCGACATCGGCGAGGGCTGGGCCGTCACCTTCAAGATCGAGAGCCACAACCACCCGAGCTACATCGAGCCGTTCCAGGGCGCGGCGACGGGCGTCGGCGGCATCGTGCGCGACATCATCTCGATGGGCGCGCGGCCGGTCGCGGTCATGGATGCCCTGCGCTTCGGTGCCATCGACCACGCCGACACGGCGCGCGTCGTGCCCGGCGTCGTGAGCGGCATCAGCCACTACGGCAACTGCCTCGGCCTGCCGAACATCGGCGGCGAGACCGTCTTCGACGCGGTGTACCAGGCCAACCCTCTCGTCAACGCGCTCGCCGTCGGCGTGCTGCGGCACGACGACCTGCACCTCGCGAACGCCCGCGGCGTCGGCAACAAGGTCGTGCTGTTCGGCGCGCGCACGGGCGGCGACGGCATCGGCGGCGCGTCGATCCTCGCGAGCGACACCTTCAGCGAGGGCGGGCCGACCAAACGTCCTGCCGTGCAGGTGGGCGACCCTTTCGCCGAGAAGGTGCTCATCGAGTGCTGCCTCGAGCTGTTCCAGGGCGAGCTCGTCGAGGGCATCCAAGATCTGGGCGCCGCCGGCATCTCGTGCGCGACCTCGGAGCTCGCGAGCAACGGCGACGGCGGCATGGTGGTCGACCTCGACCAGGTGCTGCTGCGCGACCCCTCGCTCACGGCCGAGGAGATCCTCATGTCGGAGAGCCAGGAGCGCATGATGGCCATCGTGCGGCCCGAGAAGCTCGAAGCCTTCCTCGCGGTCACCGCGAAGTGGGATGTCGAGACGAGCGTGCTCGGCGAGGTGACCGACACCGGGCGCCTCGTCATCCACTGGAAGGGCGAGACGATCGTCGACGTCGACCCGAAGACGGTCGCGATCGACAGCCCGGTGTACCACCGGCCCTACGCGCGGCCGTCGTGGCAAGACGGGCTGCAGGCCGACTCGGCCGCCCGGCTCGCCCGACCCGCCGACGACGCCGAACTGCGGGCGCAGGCCCTGCGCGTGCTCGGCGGCCCGAACCTCGCCGACACGGCCTGGATCACCGACCAGTACGACTACTACGTCGGCGGCAACACCGCGCTCGCGACGCCTGACGACGCCGGCATGATCCGCGTCGACGAGCAGTCGGGCCTCGGGGTCGCGCTCGCGACCGACGCGAACGGCCGCTACTGCCAGCTCGACCCCTATGCCGGCGCGCAGCTCGCGCTCGCCGAGGCGTACCGCAACGTCGCCGCCACCGGGGCCGTGCCGCGCGCCGTCTCCGACTGCCTCAACTTCGGCAGCCCCGAGAACCCGGATGTCATGTGGCAGTTCGAGCGCGCGGTGACGGGCCTGGCCGACGCCTGCCTCGAGCTGGGCATCCCGGTCACCGGCGGCAACGTGTCGTTCTACAACCAGACCGGCGACATTCCCATCCACCCGACGCCCGTCGTCGCGGTCATGGGCGTCATCGACCACGTCGACCGCCGCCTGCCCTCCGGCTGGCAGGACGACGGCGAGAACCTCTACCTGCTGGGCGTCACGCGCGACGAGCTCGACGGCTCGGTGTGGGCCGACGTCGTGCACGGCCACCTCGGGGGCCTGCCGCCGCGCGTCGACCTCGCGGCCGAGAAGAACCTCGCCGGGCTGCTCGCCGCGGCGGCCTCCGACGGCCTCGTCACCTCGGCGCACGACCTCTCGGAGGGCGGCCTGCTCGCGACCCTCGCCGAGGGGGTGCTGCGCTTCGGCATCGGCGCGCGCGTCTGGCTCGGCGAGCTCATGGAGCGCGACGGCGTGGATGCTCTCGCCGCGCTGCTCGCCGAAACGCAGGCCCGCGCGCTCGTGTCGGTGGCGCGCGAGGACGACGTGAAGTTCCGCGGCCTGTGCGCCGGGCGCGACGTGCCCGTGCTGCGCATCGGCGTCACCGACGCCGAGGTCGACGGCCTCGAGGTGCAAGACCGCTTCACGCTCTCGCTCGCCGAGCTGCGCCACGCCCACCGCGACACGCTGCCGGCCCGCTTCGGGCCGGTGGTCGGCGGCTAGAGCACAGCCCCAGTTAGGCCCGCCCATAGGGTTGCGCGGCTAGGCTCGCGCGCGTGAGCCTGCCGACGCCGCCGACCCCCGCCTCCGCGACGCCGACCGATGCTGGTCAGCCCTCCCCCGATCAGACCGTCACCGCGCACCCCGCGACAGCGCTGACCCTCGCCGAGGTGCGCGAGCGCCTGGCCCGCGGTCAGGGCAATGCCATGCCGAGCGACACCGGCCGGTCGTTCTGGCGCATCATGCAGGCCAACCTGTTCACGCTCTTCAACCTCATCGTCGGCGGCAGCTTCGCGCTGCTGCTCGTGCTCGGCTACTGGCAGGACGCGCTCTTCGGCTTCTTCGTGATCGCGAACGTCGTCATCGGCGTGGCCCAGGAGTTCCGCGCGAAGCTCACCCTCAGCCGCCTCGCGGTGCTCAACGCCCCGCGCGCGCGGGTGCTGCGCCGCGACGAGTCGGGGGCCGAGTCGCTGCACGAGGTGCGCGTCGCCGATGTCGTGCTCGACGACGTGCTCGTGCTCGCGGCGGGCGACCAGGTCACGGCCGACGCGGTCGTGCTCGAGGCGAACGGGCTCGAGGTCGACGAGTCCCTGCTCACCGGCGAGTCGGACGCGCTCGATGCCGCGCCCGGGCGCGAGCTGCTCTCGGGGTCGTCGATCGTCGGGGGCAGCGGGCTCGCGCGGGTCATCCGCGTCGGCGCCGACTCGTACGCGGCCCGCATCACGGCCGAGGCGAAGCAGTTCTCGCTCGTGCGCAGCGAGCTGCGCTCCGGCATCGCGCGCATCATCAAATGGATCACCATCGCCCTGCTGCCGGTCGGCGCCATCGTCGTCAACGGGCAGATGCAGGCCGTCGGCGGGTGGGAGGCCGCGATCGCGACGGGCGCGTGGCGCGAGGCGACCGTCGCGTCCGCCGCGAGCCTCATCGCGATGATCCCGCAGGGCCTCGTCTTCATGACGAGCGTCGCGCTCGCCGTCGGCGCCGTGAAGCTCGCCCGCCGCGAGGTGCTCGTGCAAGAGCTCGCGGCCGTCGAGGGCCTGGCCCGCGTCGACATGCTGTGCCTCGACAAGACCGGCACCCTCACCGAGGGCCGGCTGGTCTTGGACGCGGTCGAGCCGGTCAGCGACATCGCCGGGTGGGATGCGGCGCTCGGCCACTTCGCCGCCGACCGTGACGCCAACGCGACCGCGAAGGCCCTCGGCGAGCGATTCGCCGCCGTGGCGAGCCTCGAGCTGCACGCCGCCGTGCCGTTCAGCTCGGCCCGCAAGTGGAGCGCGGCCGAGTTCCGCGACCCGCGGGCCGCGGGCAGCTGGGTGCTCGGAGCCCCCGACATCGTGCTGGCAGGAGCGGCCCCCGCCGCCGCGCAACCCGTGCTCGCGCGCACGAGCGAGCTCGCCGCGAGCGGCCTGCGCACGCTCGTGCTCGCCCACTCGCCCGAGGCGCTGCCCGAGACCGAGCCGGCCGCAGCGCACCTGCCCGCGCGGCTGGTGCCGGCCGCCGTGCTGACCTTCCGCGAGAAGGTGCGGCCCGATGCGCACGAGACGCTCGGGTACTTCCGCGAGCAGGGGGTGAGCATCCGGGTCATCTCGGGCGACGACCCGCGCACGGTCGCCGCCGTCGCCCGCGAGGCCGGCGTCGAGCACGTGGGCGACGGATTCGACGCCCGCCGGCTTCCCGACGCGAGCACGCCGGAGGGCGAGTCCGAGCTCGACGCGATCATGGGTCGCGAGCACGTCTTCGGCCGCGTCACCCCCGAGCAGAAGAAGGCGATGGTGCTGTCGCTGCAGCGGCTCGGCTACACCGTCGCCATGACCGGCGACGGCGTCAACGACGCCCTCGCGCTCAAGCACGCCGACATGGGCATCGCGATGGGCTCGGGCGCCGCCGCCACGCGCGCGGTCGCGCGGCTCGTGCTGCTCGACGGGCAGTTCAGCCGCCTGCCGCGCATCGTCGCCGAGGGTCGTCAGGTCATCGCCAACGTCGAGCGGCTCGCCAAGCTGTTCCTGTCGAAGACCACCTACGCCATCTTGTTCGCCGTCGTGTTCGGGCTGCTGCTGTGGCCGTTCCCGTTCCTGCCGCGGCAGCTGTCGATCGTCGACGGGCTGACGATCGGCCTGCCCGCGCTCGTGCTCGCGCTGCTGCCGAACATCCAGAAGTACCGGCCCGGGTTCCTGCAGCGCGCCGCACGGTTCTGCATCCCCTCCGGTCTCATCGTCGGCGGCACGCTCATCTCGGTCGTGGCCTACGCCTACCTCGGCGGCTACGCCGCGCCGGTCGTGCAGACCGCCGCGGTCATCACGCTGACGCTCACGGCGCTGTGGGTGCTCGTGATCCTCTCGCGCCCCTTCACCTGGATCACGACGCTCGTCGTCATCGCCGCCTACGCCGGGCTCGGGGTGGTGCTGTCGATTCCGATCGTCACCGACTTCCTGCAGCTCGGCGCACCCCCGATCGAGCTCATCGCGGTCGCGGTGGGGGCGAGCGTGATCGGTTCGGCCGTGCTCGAGATCACCCACCGACTGGTGGCGCGGAACGGTGACGACTCGGCAGGCGCAGCCGGCGCTGCGCGAGCAGCACGCCGAGGATGACGAGCACGGCGCCGACGGGCTCGTTCCAGACGAGTGTCTCGCCCAGCACGAGCACGCCGAGCAGCACGCCGACGGGCGGCGAGAGGTACGTGACGGTCGCGGCCCTGGTCGGTCCCCACGCCCGCACGACGTTCTGGTTCCACGCGTAGGCGAGGCCGGTGCCGAGGGCTCCGAGCAGGATGATGGCGAGCAGCACCGTCGGCGTGAGCGTCATCGGCTGGGCGCCGATGGCGGGCGTCAGCAGCAGCATCCACACCGCCGCGAGGCCGATCATGACGAAGCTGAACACGATCGCGCTGACGCCGCTGTCGGCGAGGAAGCGGCGCATGTACGAGAGGCTGAAGCCGTAGCAGGCCGTCGCGCCGAGCAGCGCGAGGTAGGGCACGATGCCGCCCGAGCCCGGTTCGATTCCCTGCCAGGGCCCGACGATGACGACGACCCCGATGATGCCGACGGCGATGCCGAGCACCTGCTCGCGCGTGAGCTTCTCGATGCGGAAGGCGAGCCCCGCGATGAGCGCCGTCATGATCGGCGTGGTGGCGTTGAGGATGCTCGCGACGCCCGAGGCGACGTACTGCTGGGCCCACGCGAACAGCTGGTACGGAATGACCGCGAACGTGATCGAGAGCACCACCAGGTGTCCCCACACCCGCGCCGACCGCGGCAGGCGATCACGGGTGACCAGCACGAGCAGGCCGAGCGTGATCGCGCCGAAGAGGGTGCGGCCGGTGGCGACCTGCACCGGCGACAGGCCGTCGAGCGCGAGGGCGATGAACAGGAAGCTCGCGCCCCACGTGACGCCCGCGAGCGTGAACTGCAGGGCGATCCAGGCGTCGGAGGTGCGCCTCACTCGGAAGCGGCCGTCTGCACCGTGCCGGTCGTCGCGATCTGCTCGTGGTGGTGGATGACCTCCGCCACGACGAAGTTGAACCACTTCTCGGCGAACGCGGGGTCGAGGTCGGCCTCGATGGCGAGGGCGCGCAACCGGGCGATCTGCTTCTTCTCGCGCTCGGGGTCGCTCGGCGGCATGCCCGACGCCGCCTTCAGCCGCCCGACGGCCTGCGTGCAGGTGAACCGCTCGGCGAGCAGGTGGATCAGCGCGGCGTCGATGTTGTCGATGCTGCGGCGCAGCGCCGCGAGCTGGGCGAGGGCGGCATCATCCATGCCTCGAGGGTATCGCCCACGGGCCCTGAGCGGCTCTCGACCCCGGTCACCCCGGGGCCCTACAGTGGCGCCATGACGACTGACGCCCCGACCCGGCGCTCGTGGCGCGACACGGCGGCCGTGCGGGTGCTCGGCTCGGTGCTGGGCTGGTTCTCGACCGCGCTCGCCCTCACGCTGCTCTATCGCTCGACCGAGGCGCTCGCGGCGCTCGGCGGCTCGTGCGCGCGCGGGGGGCCGTATGTCATCGCCGTCGAGTGCACCGACGCGATCGCGCTCTTCATGCCCCTGAGCATCATGGGCGGGCTCGCGGTGGTCACCATCGCGAACGCGCTCGCGCAGGGGTTCGGCGCGCCCGTCTGGCTGTACGCCTGGCCCGGGCTCTTCGTCAGCCTCAGCATCGTCTTCTTCCGCACCTTCCTGCTCGGCGGCGACGGCGTCGGGCTCTTCCTGGGGCTGCTCTTCCTGGTGATGGGGCTGGCCCCGCTCGCGCTCATCCTCCCGGCCGCGCCGCAGCGCATGCTGATCGGGCGGGTGGATGCGCAGGGCCGCCCCTTCTGGGAGGCCCACCCCGCCCGCGCGCACCTGCTGTCGCTGCGCCCGCCCGCCGCGCCCGGCGAGAACCGCGCCTCGGCCGCCGATTGGGCGCTGAGCCTCGGCATCGCGATCGGCGGCTCGCTGCTGGGTGTGTGGGTCGGCGCGGCCTGGTTCGCCTCGGTGGCTTAGGGCGCCCCGGCCGCGAGACGCTGCTCGAGCCCCGCGCGCACGGTCGGCCAGTCGTCGATCGTGATCGCGTAGACCGCGCCGTCGCGCCACGAGCCGTCGGCGCGCGGTGCATCACGGCGCGCGATGCCCTCGAACTGCGCCCCGAGCTTCTCGATGCCCGCGCGCGACCGCGCGTTGCGCACGTCGGCCTGCAGCTTGACGCGGCCGTAGCCGTGGTCGAAGAGGTGGGTGAGCAGCAGCAGCTTGCAGGCCGGGTTCACGTGCGTTCCCCAGACCTCCGGTGTGTAGGCGGTGTAGCCGATGTGGGCGGACTCGGTCGCGGGGGTGAGGTCGAGGATCGTCGAGGTTCCGATGATGGTGCGCGCGGCATCCCGGATCACATACACGTGCGCGCGCCCGATCGGCAGGTAGGTCGGAAGCCAGGCGGCGAAGGCGTCACCCTCGCGCGCGCCGGCGGGCCCGCCGCCCCAGCCGCCCGCGAACACCTCGGGCCGACCGAGCGCGGCCGTGAGCCCCGGCAGGTGCGCGGGCGCGTAGGGCTCGAGCCGCAGGCCATGGCCCTCGAGCCCGACGTACGGCAGGTCGGCGGCGGTCACGAGCGCAGCCCCGTGCTCAGTCGAGCAGGTCGTGGCGCACGACGATCGCGTCGCGGCCGGGGCCGACGCCGATCGCCGAGATGCGCGCACCGCTCATGGCCTCGATGGCGAGCACGTAGTCCTGCGCGTTCTTCGGCAGGTCGTCGAAGGTGCGGGCACCGGTGATGTCCTCCGACCAGCCGGGCAGGTTCTCGTAGATCGGCGTCGCGTGGTGGAAGTCGCTCTGCGAGACGGGCACCTCGTCGACGCGCACGCCGTCGACCTCGTAGGCGACGCAGACCGGGATGCTCTCCAGCCCCGTGAGCACGTCGAGCTTGGTCATCACGAAGTCGGTGACGCCGTTGACGCGCGCGGTGTAGCGGGCGATGGGCGCGTCGTACCAGCCGCAGCGGCGGGGGCGGCCCGTGGTGGTGCCGAACTCGAAGCCGGTCTTGCGCAGGAACTCGCCCGACTCGTCGAAGAGCTCGGTCGGGAAGGGCCCCGAGCCGACGCGCGTTGTGTAGGCCTTGACGATGCCGATGACGCGGTCGATGCGGTTGGGGCCGATGCCCGAGCCGGTGGCGGCTCCGCCCGCGGTCGCGTTCGACGACGTGACGAAGGGATAGGTGCCGTGGTCGACGTCGAGCATGGTCGCCTGGCCGCCCTCGAACAGCACGGTCTCGCCGCGCTCGAGCGCCTGGTGCAGCACGAGGCCGGTGTCGACGACCATCGGCCGCAGGCGGTCGGCATAGCCGAGCAGCTCGTCGACGATCTCGTCGACGCCGATCGCGCGTCGGTTGTAGACCTTGACGAGCAGGTGGTTCTTGACGTTGAGGGCGCCCTCGACCTTCTGGCGCAGGATGTTCTCGTCGAACAGGTCCTGCATCCGGATGCCGATGCGGTTGATCTTGTCGGCGTAGGCGGGGCCGATGCCGCGACCGGTGGTGCCGATCTGACGCTTGCCGAGGAATCGCTCGGTCACCTTGTCCATCGTGCGGTGGTACCCGGTGATGACGTGCGCGTTGGCGCTGATGAGCAGCTTCGAGACGTCGACGCCGCGCGCGCTGAGCGCGTCGAGCTCGCCGAACAGCACCTCGATGTCGACGACGACGCCGTTGGCGATGACCGGGGTCACACCCTCGGTCAGGATGCCGCTCGGCAGCAGGTGCAGCGCGTACTTCTCGTCGCCGACGACGACCGTGTGGCCCGCGTTGTTGCCGCCGTTGAACTTCACGACGTAGTCGATGCGGCCGGCGAGAAGGTCGGTGGCCTTGCCCTTCCCTTCGTCGCCCCACTGGGCGCCGATGATGACGACGGCAGGCATGGGTGTCCCTTCGAGAGGTGGTGAGGGCGTGCCCCTCAGTCTATCGGGGCCCCTCGTCGCACTATCGAGCGGGGGCTTCGGCCCACTGCCCGCGGGCGGGCACGGGGTTGGCGCGGGCCAGGATGCCCGGCTCGAGCCCGAGCTGCCGCTCGGCGACCCCGAACACCATGTCGTTGGCCTCGTCGACGTCGATGGCGCCCACCACGTGGTGCTGCACGGCCACGCCGTCGGCGACGGCGGTGAGCAGCCGGGAGTCGGCCGCGGGGTCGGCGCTCGCGCCGAGCCCGGCATCCACCACCCGCTCGATGACCCGGGTGAGGATGCGCTCGCAGTCGTCGTGATGCCGCGCGAGCGCGGCGGCGAGGGCGGGGGTGCGCGGCGCCTCGCTCCAGGCGTCGATCCACACGTGGTAGTGGTTCTCGTTGGTGGCGGCGAGCCAGCCGGCGAGCGCCGCGATGGGGTCGAGGCCGTCGAGCTGCTGCTGGTCGGTGGCGAGCTCGCTCGTGACGGCGAAGTCGAACGCGGCGGCGACGAGCTCGTCGCGGCTGGCGAAGTAGTGGCGGATCAGCCCGTGCACCACGCCGACCTCGGTCGCGACCTCGCGCAGGGTGACGCCGGCGAAACCCTTGGCGGCGACGAGGCGCAGGGTGGCGCGCACGATCTCGTCGCGCCGCTCGTCGCTGCTCTTGCGCGCGCCGGGCCGCTTCTCCACCGCCGACTGTGCCACGCCTCGAGCATAGGCCGCGGTACGGTCATGTTGTCCAACCGGACAAGCGGTGCTAGCTTGTTATCCAATTGGACAACAACCGGAGGTCTCCCATGTCCCCCCACCAGCGAGCGGCCCGCCAGCGGCGCCTGCTCGTGCCGAGCGTCGTCGCCGCCATGGTGCTGCTCTCGTCGGCGTCGTTCGTCGTCTTCCCCCTGATCCCGGCCCTGCAGGGCTCGCTCGGCGTCAGCACCGCCGAGATCGGCTACCTCGCCGCGGCCGGATTCGCCGCGGCGCTCATCGCCGAACTGCTCGTCGCCCCCGCCGCCGACCGCGGCCACGCCCGCCTCATGGCCGTCATCGGCGTCCTCATGGTCGCGGCATCGCTCGGCATGAGCGCGCTCGCTACCGAGGGCTGGCACCTCATCGCCGGCCGTGCCGTCGGCGGCTTCGGCTTCGGCATCTTCGTCATCGCCGCGAGCGCCCTCATCGTGCGGTTCGACCACGCCCGCAGCGGCGAGCTGCTGGGGCGCCTCGGTGCCGCCGAGCTCGCGGGCATCGCGGTGGGGCCCCTCGCATCCGGCATCGCCCTCTCGTTCGCCGGGCCGTCGGCGATCCTCGCCGTGTCGGCGATCGTCGTGCTGCTCGCTCTCATCCCCGTGCTCGTCGGGTTCTTCGAGGCCACGCCCGTCGCGGTCGCCGCCTCCGGCGAAACGCCGTTCCGCGCCGACGACCCCAACCCGCCGACCGGCGGCATCGCGGCAGGCGTCATCGGCTTCGACGGCACGGATGCGGACCGCACCCTGCGCTTCGGCTCGAGCGCCCC
>OFDN01001486.1_pt1 | contig 15100 bp, 14 predicted proteins | sample 1520971 | NCBI WGS metagenome assembly OFDN01 (sample SAMEA94257418, study PRJEB24077) | hot springs metagenome | biome: Aquatic biome; feature: Geographical feature; material: Water | place: India | collected 2012-06-12 | depth 5 m
ACCACTTTTTGCCCACAAACTGCAGCGCGCTGCGTGTGCAGCGGGCCCGGCGCATGCCCGCCCGGTCCCGCCGGCTGCCCTACATCTCCGAACACGGCCTGCCGCGGGAGCCCTATGTGGGCCGCGTCCAGCGTGTGACGCGGCTTGGCACCGGGGCGCTGGGCAAGGCGTGGTACGCGGCTCGGCTGGCGGGTCGCGCGGTGTCGGGCGACCCGGCGCCGGTGCGCAAAATCCTGGTGGTGCGGCACGGCTTCCTCGGCGACTTCGTGGTCATGATGCCGGCGCTGGCCCATCTGCGCCGCCAGTATCCGGAGGCGCGGATCGTGCTCGGCGTTCAGCACGACATGACCAGCGCGCCGTTGTTCGACGGCAACCCGTATGTCGATGAGGTCATCGGCATCGACTTCCTCAAGCACAAGGGCAGCCGCGCCGCGCAGCTCCGCGGCATGGCCGGTCTGTTCGCCCGTGGCTTCGATCTGGTGATCGCCGGCGGCGAGCCGAACGCGCTGTCGGAGGGGCACCAGACCGGGGCGCCGCGCTATTACGGCCTGTACGACGGCTATCCGGACCAGGAGCTTCAGGGCCGGCTGATGATCCGCGACGGCTTCCGCCACGAGGCCGACAACAATCTGGCGCTGGTCGAAGCGATCACCGGCGTGACGGCGACGCAGGAGCAGCGGGCGCCCGTCCTGCCGCTGCCCGAACCGGTCATCGCCGAGCGCGCCGCCGCCCTCGGCTCGGCACTCGGCCTGCCGGCCGGTGGGCGTGTGCTGACGATCCATCCCGGCTCCAAGCGCGCCAGCCGACGCTGGCCTTTGGAGCGGTTGGCGGAGGTCGCCAGGCGGTTGTTGGCCGGGATGGACGATCTGACCGTCGTGCTGACCGGCGGCGGTGGCGAGGCGGCGCTGACCGGCACCATCCTCGCCGGCATTCCGGAGGGGCTGCGCGACCGCGTGCGCGACGCCGCGGGGGCGACGGACCTGTTGGGTTTGGTGGCGCTGCTCGATCGCTCGGCCGCGTTGCTCAGCAACGACACCGGCGTGATGCATCTCGGCCGCTCCCGCGGCACGCCGCTGGTCGCCTTGCTCGGGCCGGAGAACGACAAGCTATGGGGGCCGCATCCCCTGGGGCCGGGGCCGGCCGTCGCCCTGCGCCGGATCGTGCCCTGCGCCCCCTGCCAGCTCGACCGCTGCGGCCCGCACTATTGCATGCGTGGCCTGACGGTGGACGAGGTGGCGGCGGCGGTCGTGTCGATGATCGAGGCGGGACGGCCGACCGACGGCCGGCTGGTGCCGCTGGCTGTCCGCCGGCATAGGGCCGGCTGGAAGGCGCTGGCGGCGGAGGGGTACGCGTTGCCGCTGGTGACCGTGCTCGCCCGCGCCGACGGTGGGCGGACTCTCGCCGGGACGCTGGACGCCGTTCTTCCGGTGGTGGAGCGCCAGAGTTACCCGAACATCGAGATCCTGGGTGTGGGTGGTCCGGCCGACGCCGGCTGGACCGACAGCCGCGATCCCGTCCGCCGGCAGGCCCTTCCCATCCGCAGCATTGTCGTGGAGCCGGAGACGGAGCCGGCGTTGCGCGCCGCCGCGGCGGCGGCGTGGGGCGAGCTGGTGGCGCCGCTTGCCCCTGGACAGGACTGGCCGTCCGCGCATTTGGCGGTCGCCGTCGCCGCGGCGACGCGCGCGCCCGAGTTCGACGTGTTCCGCGACGGCCGCCCGATGCCCGGCGCGGGTGCCGATGCCGCGGCGCGGCCGGGGGCGGTGCTGCGGCGGCGGCTCCTGCTGACCGAGAGTGTGCCTGCCTCCCGGCTGGCCCCGAAGGGTGGTGCTTTGGCACCGCCGCTCACCGGCGACCGGTGATTCCGTGACTATGGCCATAAGGGGCGTGGATTTCGCACCGGCACACACCCTTAAGTGCAGGAGACATGGTGCGTACGGCTCCTTCCTACTGTTTCGTGTGTTGAGTGGGTGGCGGCCCCGTGCCATGCGCGGAAGAAAGGGGTTGACGTCAAGAACCTTCCGGCCATGACCGAAGGAGACAAGCGTTGCAAAATCAATCTCCCGCCCTTCCCGATGCCATTCTCGTGGTCGATGATCACGCGCTCGTCCGTCACGGCCTCGCCCTTGTCATCAAGACGAGTTGGCCGGATGTTGCGGTGCATGAAGCGGGAACGCTGGCCGAAGGGCTTCGTGCGGCCCAGGCGACGGACAATCTCACCGCCGTGCTCTACGATCTCAACCTTGCGGACAGCACAGGCTTGCCCGGCCTCACGGCCATGATGAAGGCGGCCGGCAGCGCACCGGTGATCGTGGTGTCCGGGCAGGTGGATCACGGCACGATGTCGCAATGCATCATGGCCGGAGCTCGTGGTTTTTTGCCGAAAGGAAGTCGACCCGAGGTGCTCGACCACGCGTTGGCGATGGTGATGGCCGGCGGTGTCTTCGCTCCCATCCTTTCAACCCCCTTGGTGGACGAGCCGAAGCCGTCGGCGATTCTCGGGGAACTCACGAGCCGGCAGCGCGACGTCCTCCGTCTGCTGATGTCCGGCCGGTCCAACAAGGAGATCGCGCGCTCGCTCGGCGTGCTGGAGGGCACCATCAAGGTCCACCTGCGCTCCATCATGATGAAGCTGAAGGTGCGCAACCGCACACATCTCGCCATCGTGGCCGCACAGGCCGGGGTGAGCGCCGACTGACGCCGGCGCCCCCTTTCGACAGGTCGTCAGCGGTCCTGCTGATGACCCTGGTTGGTGGTGTTCTGTTTGATGTTTCCCTGGCGATCCTGTTCGCTGAGGTTCTCCGGGGTGCTGCGGTCCTGCTGGGTACTGTCTGACGCGGCCTGGGAATTGGCCGGATTCGGCCCCTTGTTGCTGCGCCCGGCCGGTGGAACCGGCGGCATTGGCTTGGACATGATGCGTCTCCTTTCCGGTCAGTGCCGCGGCACGCCGGGCGGATCCGGCTGCCGCTGGCGCTTGCGGCGGCGCATGGCGTACACCAGGACGCCCGCCAGAATGATCGGACCACCGGCGACACCGATCAGATAGAAATAGTCGGGAAGCTGGTCCATTCCTGTTGATCCCGTTCGGTTGAACCCCGAAAACAGGGCGATCTGCAGCGGGGTTCCGGCTGACGGGTGGCATGGACCGGAAGACTCAGTCGCCCTCGTCCTCGGCACTCGCCACCGCAGCGGTGGCGTCCGGACGGGCTGCCGGGTCCATGCGGCGGGCGGCCTCGCGTCCGGCCTCCTGGATCATCGGGGCGAGGTTGTGCACGGGACCGCGGGTGACGATCAGGGCACGGTCATGGTCGGCCAGGAAGGCCCGCAGCCGCAACTCCACCTCGTTGCCTTCCATCACCATCTCGCCGGTGAAGTAGTGGGGCACCAGACCCAGCGAGTAGCGCGTCATGCCCACCAGCCAGGACACGTCGAACCGGTGGCCGACCGCGTCGATCTCCTTTTCCAGCGGGTGCTTCTCGACCTCGATGTTGCGCACGGCCTCGCTCTGCTGGCGGATGGCGGTGGCGATCTCGTCCACCACCCGGCGGGAGACCACCTCCGATGTGAAGCCCTGGGTCTCCACGGCATGCGGCACACGGATCGGTTCCACGATGATTTCGGGTCCCGACATGACCGAGTATCCGAACAGACCCGCAAAGGCCATTGCCGGGATTGCCAGAAGTCCGAAATCCATGATCGGGTTTCCTTTGCCGTCACGCTCTGTTGGATTGTATTTCCGTGACAGAAACGCGTCGCACGTGCGGAAAGGTCCCTGGATCTTGTGGCATTACTCTGAAAGGGGTGGTTCCCATCCGTAAGGGAGCCGTAGCAGGCACCGGCCCTTACCCCACCGGGTGGTGGGGATTGCAAGGGCCGGTGCCGCCCGTGTCACAGGGTGGGAGCGGCGACGGGCGTGAGGTCGGCGTGGCTGCCGGTGTCCGACCGCTCGCCGATCGAACGGTGGTCGCGCTGACCATCCTCCAGGCTGGCCTTGAGCGCGCAATGGCCGGTCATGCCCCGGGTGATCAGGGCGGCCCCCGCCAGCCCCATCAGCGCGCCGGACCAGCTGGCCCCACGGTTGACGCCGGCTGCAGCCAGCGCCAGCCCGAAGCCGGTGGAAACCACCCGCTCCACGGTGCCGAGGTTCGCCTCGCCGCCGAAGACCCGGTCGTAGGTGTCGTGCAGGGTGTGTTCGATGCTCATCGTCGACTCTCCGGTACCGCTCGCGTTTCGATACCGGATCAACGCCGCCCTGCCGCGGCCGGTTCCTCCGACGCCCCCGATGGGTGAGCGCGGCTCGGTTCAGTCCGGGCGGCGCAGGAAGTCAACCGTGGCGGGCCGCCCGTCGAGCGACAGGCGCGCCTGCACCGGCTCCGTCCGGCTGACCACGCGCCCGCGGCGCAGCACGGCCAAGCGGGCGGCGCGGGTGCGGATCGCCTCGACCGGGTCGGGCGCCTGCAGCATCACCAGATCGGCGTGGCAGCCCGGCTCCAGCCCATAGCCGTCCAGATGCAGCAGGCGGGCCGGGTTCTCCGTCACTGCTCGGAAGGTCGTGGCCATGGCGTCGTAGCCGGTCATCTGCGCCACATGTAGGCCCATGTGCGCCACCTCCAGCATGTCGCCGGAGCCCAGCGGGTACCAGGGGTCCATCACGCAGTCGTGACCGAAGGCGACGGTCAGCCCGGCGGTCATCAGTTCCGGCACGCGGGTCATGCCGCGGCGCTTGGGGTAGCTGTCGTGGCGTCCCTGGAGCGTAATGTTGATCAGCGGGTTGGCGATCACCCCCAGCCGCGCCTCCGCCATCAGCGGGATCAGCTTGGAGACGTAGTAGTTGTCCATGCTGTGCATGGAGGTGAGGTGCGAGCCGGTGACCCGCCCGTGCAGCCCCAGCCGCTGGGCCTGGAACGCCAGCGTTTCCACATGGCGTGACAGCGGGTCGTCGCTCTCGTCGCAGTGCATGTCGACCAGCAGGCCACGCTCCGCCGCCAGCTCGCAGAGAATGCGCACGGACTCCGCCCCGTCCGCCATGGTCCGCTCGAAATGCGGGATGCCGCCCACGACGTCCACGCCCATGTCCAGCGCGCGCGTCAGCTGCTCCAACGCGCCCGGCGAGCGCAGCACCCCGTCCTGCGGGAAGGCGACCAGCTGCAGGTCGAGGTAGGGGGCGACGCGCCTCTTGACGTCGAGCAGCGCCTCCACCGCCAGAAGCCGCGGGTCGCAGATGTCCACATGGCTGCGGATCGCCAGCAGCCCGCGCGCGACCGCCCAGTCGCAATAGGCCAGCGCCCGCTCGACGATGGCGTCCTGCACGAGCTGCGGCTTCAGCTCGCCCCACAGCGCGATTCCCTCCAGCAGCGTGCCGCTGCGGTTCACCCGCGGGATGCCGTAGGTGAGGGTGGAGTCCATGTGGAAATGCGCGTCCACGAAGGGTGGGGTGACCAGCCGGCCGGTGGCGTCGATCTCCGCGCCGGCCGTGCCCTCCAGAGCCACGCCGAGGGCCGCGATGCGGCCGTCCTTGACCGCGATGTCGATGGCGGTGCGGCCGTCGGGCAGATTGGCCCGGCGCAGGATCAGGTCGAACATCACCGCTCTCCCTTGCGGTAGGGGATCATCAGGGCGCGCGGGTAGGCCGCCCGGCGGGACATGAGCACCAGCGCCGCGATGCTCAAGAGGTAGGGCAGCATCAGGAAGAGCTGGTAGGGCAGGGCGCCGCCGGCCACCTGCTGCAGGCGAAGCTGGAAGGCGTCGAAGGCGGCGAACAGCACGGCCCCCAGCAGCGCCTTGCCCGGTCGCCAGGAGGCGAAGACCACCAGGGCGATGCAGATCCAGCCGCGCCCGTTGATCATGTTGAAGAAGAAGGCGTTGAAGGCCGACAGCGTCAGGAAGGCGCCGGCCAGCCCCATCAGCGCGCTGCCCGCCACCACCGCGCCGACGCGCAAAGACGTGACGCTCAGCCCCTGCGCCTCCACCGCCGCCGGGTTTTCCCCCACCGTACGCACGGCCAGCCCCAAAGGCGTACGGTAGAGCACATACGCCACCAGCCCGACCAGCGCCACGGCCAGATAGGTCAGCGGCGTCTGCGCCAGCAGGCCGGGCAGGGCAAGCGGCTGGAACGGCTCGACGGTGGGCGGCGTGCTCGCCTGCGGCAACACGAGGCGATAGGTGAAGTAGGACAGGCTGGAGCCGAGCAGCGTCACGCCGATCCCCGCCACATGCTGCGACAGGCCGAGCGGCACCGTCAGCAGCGCGTGCAGCAGGCCGAGCAGGGCGCCCGCCGTGCAGGCGGCCAGCACGCCGACCCACAGCCCGCCGCCCTGGTAGACGGTCATCCAGCCGGTCATGGCGCCCAGCACCATGATCCCTTCGATGCCCAGGTTCAGGACGCCGGCCCGTTCGCACACCAGCTCCCCCAGCGTGCCGAGGATGTAGGGGCTGGCGATGCGCAGCACCGCCGTCCAGAAGGCGGCGGACACGAGGATGTCGAGGATCTCCGCCATGGCTCAGCCCCGCCGCAGCCGGTAGCGCGCCAGCAGGCCCGCGACCATCATGCACAGCAGCGACAGAGCGACCAGCACGTCGGCGATGTAGTTGGGCACCGCCGTGGCCCGGCTCATGGCGTCCGCACCCACGAAGACGGCCGCGATGAAGACCGCGGCACCGACGACCCCGATGGGGTGGAGCTGCGCCAGCATGGCGACCACGATGCCGCTGTAGCCGAAGCCCGGCGACAGGTCGAGCGTCAGGTAGCCCTTCAGCCCCGTCACCTCCGCCGCCCCGGCCAGCCCCGCCAGCCCGCCGGAGACGAGTGCCGTGCGCAGCATGATGCGCGTCACCGGCATGCCGGCGAATTGTGCTGCGCGCGGGTTGGCGCCGACGGCGCGGTTCTCGTAGCCCCAGACCGTGCGCGTGTCGACGAACCACAGCAGCGCCGCCAGCCCCAGCGCCAGCAGCAGGCCGGCGTGCAGCCGCGTGCGCTCCACCAGCTTGGGCAGCTCCGCCGCCTCGATCACGGGGGCGGATTGCGGCCAGCCCATGCCCATGGGGTCCTTCAGGGCGCCTTCCAGCAGCATGGAGACGAACAGCAGCACGATGAAGTTCAGCAGCAGCGTGGTGACCACCTCGTCCACGCCGAAGCGCACCTTCAGCACGGCGGGGCCGAGGAGGGTAACGCCGCCGGCCGCCGCCCCGGCGATCAGCACCAGCGGCAGCAGCAGCCAGGACGGCAGGTCGAGCAGCCCGCCGCCCAGCACCACCGCCACCAGCGCCCCCATGTAGAGCTGCCCTTCCGCCCCGATGTTCCACAGCTTGGCGCGGAAGGCGACGGCGGCGGCGAGCCCGGTCAGGATCAGCGGCGTCGCCCGCGTCAGCGTCTCCGTCAGCGCGAAGCGGGAGCCCAGCGCCCCCTCCGCCATCAGGGTGTACGCGCGTGGCACGGAGGCACCGCTCCACGCGACCAGCAGGGCGCACAGCAGCAGCGCCGCCGCCACGGCGCCGACCGGAGCCAGCAGGCTCAGCGCCAACGGCACATGCGGGCGCGCTTCAAGGCGCATGAGCGGTCTCTCCCAAGATGTCGGGCAGTATGTCCCAATGGCCCGCCATCAGCAGGCCGAGCTGGCCGACGCCGACGCGGTCGTGCGGCAGAAGGGGCGTGATACGGCCGTGATACATCACGGCGATGCAGTCCGCCACCGCCAGGATCTCGTCCAGATCCTCGGAGATCAACAAGACGCCGGCACCCTGCGCCCGCGCCTCCAGCAGCCGCCCGTGCACGTAAGAGACGGCGCCCACATCCAGCCCGCGCGTCGGCTGGCTGGCGAGGATGAGCCGCGGCCCGTGCGCCAGCGTACGGCCGAGGATCAGCTTCTGCATGTTGCCGCCGGACAGGAGCTGGGTTCGCGCGTCCGGCCCCGGGCAGCGCACATCGAAGTCGCGTATCACCGTCTCGGCGTGGGCCCGCGCGGCCCCGCGGCGCAGGATGCCGAAGCGGGAGAAGGCGGGATCGCGGTGCCGCTCGGCGATCAGGTTCTCCCACACGCTCATGGCGCCGACGAGGCCCGTGGCGTGCCGGTCCTCCGGGATGCGGGCGACGCCGCGGCGGATCATGTCCGCCGGGTCGGCCCGTCCGACATCCGACCCGCACAGGGTCAGCCGCCCGTCGTCGGGGTGGATCAGGCCGCTGATCAGATCGGCCAGCGCCGATTGGCCGTTGCCGGACACGCCGGCGATGCCCACCACCTGATGCCGGCGCACGGTCAGCGACGCCCCGTCCAGCAGCGGACGGCCATGGCCGGAGGCGACGGTGACGCGGGTCAGCGCCAGCACCGGCTCTCCCGGCTCCATGGCGGCCGGGGTGGGGGGCTTCACGCTGCGGCCGACCATCAGTTCGGCCAGCTCCTCCCGCGTCGACGCGGCGGTCGTGCGCGTCGCCACCAGCCGGCCGCCGCGCAGCACCGCCACCCGGTCACTGGCGGCGAACACCTCGTTCATCTTATGGCTGATGAAGACCACGGCCAAGCCGTCCGCGGTCAGCCGCCGCAGCGTCTCGAACAGGCCGGCCGCCTCCTGCGGGGTCAGAACGGCGGTCGGCTCGTCCAGGATCAGGATGCGGGTGTTGCGGTACAGCGCCTTCAGGATCTCCACCCGCTGCCGCTCGCCCACCGACAGGGACGCCACCGTCGCGTCGGGGCGTACGGCCAGCCCGAACCGTTCGGACAGGTCGAGCAGCCGCCGCTTCGCCGCCCCGCGGTCGGACCACAGGCGGAACAGTGGCTCCGTCCCCACCATCACGTTGTCGAGCACCGACAGGTTGTCGGCCAGCGTGAAGTGCTGGTGCACCATGCCGATCCCGGCATCGAGCGCCGCCCGCGGCGACCCCGGCGGCAGCGGCCTGCCGAATGCCTCCACCGTGCCCTCGTCGGCCACGTAATGGCCGAACAGGATGTTCATCAACGTGGTCTTGCCGGCGCCGTTCTCGCCGAGCAGCGCCAGCATCTCGCCAGTGTGCAGCTCCAGCGACACCGCGTCGTTGGCGACGAGCGGGCCGAATCGCTTGGTGATGCCGGCAAGACGCAGGACCGGCTGGCCGGGTGGGGTGGGGGGCATGGGGGCTTTCGTGCGGGGGAGTGTACGCGTTGGTCGCCCACCCCGGCCCTCCCCCATCTTACGACGGGGGAGGGAGAAGAAAGCCCTCCCCCGCGACGTGGGAGAGGGTTGGGTGGGGGGCCGGGTGCCGGAGCCTTACATGGTCGACTTCGGCTCGCCGTCGTTGACCTTCACGGTCACCTTGCCGTCGCGCAGATCCTGCTCGCGCTGCTTCACCTTGCCCATCACATCGGCCGGCACCTTGCCCTCGAAGGTGCCGAGCGGGGCGAGGCTGGAGCCGCCGACCTTCATCATGCTGTAGGGGCCGTAATCCTCGGCCTTGAAGCTGCCGGCCTTCACCTGCGCGATGGCGCGGTCGATGCTGGGCTCCATGTGCCAGAGGGCGCTGGCCACCACGGTGTCGGGGTACTGCGGCTGGGTGTTGATGACGTTGCCGATCGCCAGCACCTTGCGCTCCTTGGCGGCGTCGGACACCCCGAAGCGCTCGGCGTACATCACGTCGGCGCCGCGGTCGATCATGGCGAAAGCGGCTTCCTTCGCCTTCGGCGGGTCGAACCAGGAGCCGATGAAGCTCACCATGAACTTCACCTTGGGGTTGATCTCCTTTGCGCCTTCCATGAAGGCGTTCATCAGCCGGTTGACCTCGGGTATCGGGTAGCCGCCGACCATGCCGATGACGTTCGACTTGGTCATGGCGCCCGCGATCATGCCGGTGAGGTAGGCCGGCTCCTGGATGAAGTTGCCGAAGACCGAGAAGTTCGGTGCCTGGGCCGGGAAGCTGGAGCCCATCAGGAAGGCGGTCTTCGGGTAATCCTTGGCGACCGCGCGCGCGGCGCGCTCCACCCCGAACACCTCGCCGACGATGAGCTGCTGGCCGCCCTCGGCGTACTGGCGCATGACGCGCTCATAGTCGGTGTTGGCGACCGACTCCGCCCACACATACTCCACCTCGCCCCGCGATTCGGCGGCCTTCAGCGCCAGGTGGATGCGGCTGACCCACTGCTGCTCGATGGGAACGGTGTAGATGCCGGCGACCTTCAGCTTCGTCTGCGCCATGGCCGGCAGCGCCATGCCGACGGCGAGCGCCGCGGCCCCGCCCAGCACCGCACGCCGCGCCAGTTTCCCCCACGCACCCCAACCCGTCATGATCCCAGTCCTCCTTGTTCCGGCCGGCTTCGCCCGTTCGGCCTAAGCCGTCGGGAGTTTCGCAGAACTGCAAGGTGAATGCCAAGCGCCGCCGTGATGCACCGCAACCAGGGGCCGGACCGAAAATGCCGAAAACCCGTGCAGGCCGGTCAGCGGGTGCCGTACAGGCGGTCACCGGCGTCGCCGAGGCCCGGCAGGATGTAGCCCTGCTCGTCCAACCGCTCGTCCACGGCGGCGGCGTACACCGGCACGTCGGGGTGCGAGTCGTGGAAGGTGCGCAGCCCCTCCGGTGCGGCGACCAGCACGGCCAGCTTGATGCTGGCCGCCCCCGCCTCCTTCAGCCGGTGCACGGCGGCGACGGCCGAGCGGCCGGTGGCGAGCATCGGGTCGATCAGCAGCACCAGCCGCTCCTCGATGTCCTCCGGCACCTTGAAGTAATACTCGACCGGGGTCAGCGTCTCCTGCTCGCGGTACAGGCCGACATGGCCGACGCGGGCCGACGGCAGCAGCGTGATGAAGCCGTCCAGGATGCCCTGGCCCGCCCGCATGATGGACACGATGCACAGCTTCTTGCCCGACAGGATCGGCGCGTCGAAGCGCGCCATCGGCGTCTCCACCGAGAAGCTCTCCAGCGGCAGGTCGCGCGTCAGCTCGTAGGCCATCAGCGTCGACAGCTCGCGCATCACCTCGCGGAAGCGGCCGGTCGGCGTGTCCTTCTTGCGCAGCAGGGTCAGCTTGTGCTGGACCAGCGGGTGATCGACGACGGTGAGGGTGGGGATCGGCATGGACGGGTCGTTCAAGTCAGGAGGAAGGGGAGCTAGAAAACGGTGCCGTCGCTGAGGATGCGGATGGGGGGACCGCCATCGGCGCGCCGCTGCCGCGCGATGGCGCGGCCGGCCGACCAGCTTCCGCCCTGCAGCATCTTGGCGAGCGGGAAATCCTCGGGCCGTACGCCCAGCCGTGCGCGCACGCGCTCCGCCAGCCGGTCGAGCAGAGCCACCGTCAGCGCCCGCCATTCGACCACGGCCTCGTTCCCCACCTCCAGCGTGGCGTCGAGGATGCCGTCGTGCTTGGGCACCAGCACGCCGGTGTCGATCAGCAGCCCGCCGTTGCGATACTCCGGCAGGCCGGTCAGCCGGTCGAGCCCGGTGACCGTGATCCCCGCCTCCTCCAGCGGCTCCACCAGTGAATAGCTGAGCCATTGCGACAGCTTGTGGAAGGGCAGGATGCCGGCGGCCGGATGGCGCCACGCGTCGCCGAGGTTGACGCCGTCCAGCGTGATCCGTCCCGGCCAGATGGACCCCAGCCCGCGCAGCACCGCGCCCAGGACAGCCTCGGCCGGCAGCGCGCCGTCCACCGCCTCGGCCTTCAGCGCGTCGTACAGCCCGCCGATGCGGCCGGGGGACCCGAACAGCGCCGGCGACGCCGCCAGCGCCCCGCCGAGGCAGCGCAGCAGCCCGGCGCGCCCGTCCAGCCCGACCAGCGGGTTGTCGGCCGTCACCTGGAATCCGCGCGCGAGGTCGTCGGCGGTGAAGCGGGCAAGACTGGAGGCGTCGGCCCGCAGCGGTCGGTCAGTTTCCGAGGAGAAGGCCCCGCCGCGGAACAGGTCGAAGCTGGCGATGGCCAGCCCCTCCGACCGCGCCAGCACCGCGCCGCCCGCGTCCCGGTAGCGCCAGCGTTCCCCGGCGCCCGCGTCCAGCAACACGCTGGTGACGGCCAAGTCGAAGCGCACACGCGCCCGCTCGTCCGCATCGACGTCCAGCGCGGCGGACAGGGCGGCCCAGCGGTTGTCCGTGCCGACCACGAAATGACGCCAGCGGCTGTGGTACGGCACGTCCAGTTCCGGATACGCCTCGCGCGTGACCTGCGCCACGAGCTCGGCTGCCTCGTCCAGCCGGTCGGCATCGACGGCGAAATGGGTCAGCCGGCCGGCCTCCGCCTCCTCGAGCAGGGCGTGCGCCCGGCGCCGCACCGCGTCCGCGGTCAGCAGCCAGGCGACGTCCTCGGTGCGATGGGTGGTCAATCGGTCAGCCCCCGCCCCTTGGCGACGCCCAGCTCCTCCGCCGTCGGCACGACGGGGGTGAAGTAGCCGGCGGCCTTCTTGGCGTCCATCTCCACCTTGGCGTCGTCGGGGATCAGCTCGTCGGGGATGGGGATCTGCTCGACGATCTCGACCCCGGCGCGGCGGATAGCGTCGGACTTCATGTTGCTCATCGACACCATGCGGTCGATGCGGGTGACGCCCAGCCAATGGAACACGTCGGGCATCAGTTCCTGGAAGCGCATGTCCTGCACGCCGGCCACGCACTCCGTCCGCTCGAAATAGGCGTCGGCGCGGTCGCCGCCCGGCTGGCGCTTGCGCGCGTTGTAGACGAGGAACTTGGTCACCTCGCCCAGCGCCCGCCCTTCCTTGCGGTTGTAGATCACCAGCCCGACGCCGTTGTCCTGCGCCGTGCGGATGCATTCCTCGATGCCGTGCGTCAGGTACGGCCGGCACGTACAGATGTCGGAGCCGAAGACGTCGGACCCGTTGCACTCGTCGTGCACCCGGCAGGCGACCTTGCGGTCGGGATCGGTCAGCGCCGCCGGGTCGCCCAGCAGATACACCGTCTGCCCGTTGATCGGCGGCAGGAAGACCTTGAGGTCGTGGCGGGTCACCAGCTCGGGGAACATGCCGCCGGTGTGTTCGAACAGGCCGCGGCGCAGCTCGTGCTCGGTGATGCCGAAGCGCTTGGCGATGCCGGGCAGATACCAGACCGGCTCGATGGCGACCTTGGTGACGCGGGCGTCGCCGCTCTCCAGCAGCACGCTGCCGTCGGCCTTGAGGCGGCCGGCGCGCATGGCGTCCACCAGCTCAGGCATCTTGATGCGCGCCTTGGTGACCGCGATGGTCGGGCGCACGTCCATGCCGCGGTCCAGATGCTCCGCGAACACCTCGGACACCACATGCCCGAACGGGTCCATGGAGACGATCTTGTCCGGATCGAACCACTGCGGGTGCGGGCCGATCGCCTGCGCCGGGGAGGTGTTGGTGAGGTCCGGCACATGGTAGGCGCTGAGCTGCCCGGCGGCCACGGCGAGCGCCCGGTACACGGCGTAGCTGCCGGCGTGCGCCCCGATGGCGTTGCGGTGCCCGACATCGGACAGCGAGGCGATGACCGGCCCGCGCTCCACGGCGGTCGCCGCCCCCCATTTCACCGGCGGATGCCGCGGCCGGGAGCCCCCGGGGTGCGAGGTGAGAACGATGTGGCGTTGCGGCTGGTTGCGCCGGTGTTCCATGTCCGTCCCTTGCCAAGGCCGTCAAGTGGTCATGGTGACACAGTTTCGGGCGGGTGCAAGGGGGATGGAAGTTAAGGCGTGCCGTCGCCCTCGTCCCGGAACTCCTCCGCGATGGCGGCGAAGTCGTCGGCGATGGCGGTGAAGGCGTCGACGACGTCGGGGTCGAAGTGGGTGCCGCGGCCCTTGACGATGATGGCGACGGCCTCTCCGTGCGGGTACGGGGGCTTGTAGCAGCGCTGGCTGATCAGGGCGTCGTACACGTCGGCGACCGCCATCAGGCGGGCCGACAGCGGGATGCGGTCGCCGCTCAGGCCGCGGGGGTAGCCGGTGCCGTCCCAGCGCTCGTGATGGCCGACGGCGATCTCGCGGGCCAGCCGCAGGAAGGAGCTTTCGGGGATCTCCAGCTCCTTCTCCGCCGCCACCAGCGCGTCGTGGCCCATGGCGGCGTGGGTGCGCATCACCACGAACTCGTCGTCGGTCAGCTTGCCGGGCTTCAGCAGGATGGAGTCGGGGATGCCGACCTTGCCGATGTCGTGCAGCGGGGCGGACTTGAACAGCATGTCCACGGTGGCGTCGTCCAGCGCCGCGGCGAAGCGGGTGTCCTCCCGCAGCTTCAGGGCCAGGGCGCGGACGTAATGCTGGGTGCGGCGGATGTGGTTGCCGGTCTCGTTGTCGCGGGTCTCGGCCAGGGAGGCGAGCGCGCGGATGGCCACGTCCTGGGCCTGCACCAGCTCGCGCGTGCGCTCGGCGACGCGGCGCTCCAGCTCGCGGTTCTGGTCGCTCAGCCGGCGCCGGGCGTCGCGCAGCGCCACATGGGTGCGCACGCGCGCCTCCACCACCAGCGGCGAGATGGGCTTGGTGATGTAGTCCACCGCCCCCGCCTCGAAGCCGCGCGTCTCGTCCACCGGCTGGCCCATGGCGGTGATGAAGATGATGGGGACGTCGCGCGTGCGCTCGTCCGCTTTCAGCCGGCGGCACACCTCCATCCCGTCCATGCCCGGCATCATCACGTCGAGCAGCACGAGGTCGGGCATGGGGGTGCCGGCCATGCGGGCCAGCGCCTGCGGCCCGTCCTTGGCGACCTGGAGGGCGTAGCGGTCGCGCAGCAGGTCGGCCAGGATCTTCAGGTTGATCGGCTCGTCATCGACGATGAGGATGCGCGGCTTCTCCGCGGCCGTGCCGGTCATCAGCGCGCCTCTCTCATCGCGTGGACCGCCGCGGCGACGGTGCCGAGCGCGGTCTCCGCGTCGTTGAAGTCGAAGGCGGCGGCGTAGCGCGCCAGCGCCGCGGCCGGGGCGGCGGCCGGCGTGCCGTCCAGCAGGTCGGCCAGCTCCTCCGCCAGGTCGCCGGCCATGGGGTCGGCGGCGTCGAGCAGGGACGCCAGCTCCTCCAGCTTGGCGAGCGCCGCCGCGGTGTCCACCGTGGGCGGCAGCGGCGCGGCGGCGGGTTCGGCCGCCAGCACCGACAGCCCGTCCACCACGATCGCCAGGGCCGCCGCCAGCCGCGGCATCAGGTCCAGCGGCAGCGGGGTGCCGGCGGCGGCGGCCTGCTCCGCCACACCCGCCAGCATCGACAC
>OFDN01001487.1_pt1 | contig 15098 bp, 13 predicted proteins | sample 1520971 | NCBI WGS metagenome assembly OFDN01 (sample SAMEA94257418, study PRJEB24077) | hot springs metagenome | biome: Aquatic biome; feature: Geographical feature; material: Water | place: India | collected 2012-06-12 | depth 5 m
CAGGCTGATCTTTCTCTGTGAATCAATGCTACCTATTTGCGCGAGATTCAATAACGGTGCAGGCACAGATTGGTCATTTCCACGGATGACGGATACCAGCCCAAGCCAGCAACGCGAGGCCAACCGGCGTTCCGGTCACTGAAGTCGGAATCGCAGCGATCACCGCCAGCACCATGGCCTTGGCGAAGGCTTTGCCTCGGGAATCGTCCTGATGCTGGCGTTGGATGAAGAACACGCCCGCGAAGACCATCAGGAAACATGCGGGCACGGTAACTGCCAGCGCGATCACTGCGAAATCCGGAAGTGCCCACAGGTTGTCCACCGCCAGCAGCAGGGCCGCGGACCACGGATGGAACGGCACCGAGCCCGGCTTGCTTCCGGGTCGGCGGCTGGAACCGGAGTCCCGCGGCGGACCGGGTGGCACCACCTCCAGCGGCAGTGGCGGCGGCGCTTCCGGGGATTCCTTCATGGCAAGAACGTGAGTCGCACCCGGTTGGATGGCAAACCAGCCTTCAGCCCGCCGTCGATCCGCTGCGCAGCGCCTTCAGTTTTGCCGCGTCGGGATGCCGCCGGTAAAACTCATCCAGCGGGAAACAGCCGCTGACGAACCCGTTGCGCGGGCCGGTCGTGCATTCGCTAAACGTGCGACAAATCTTCCGGCGATCCAGCCCTCGGCCGGCGATCACGTCGCCTGGCAGTTCGGGATAGCTCAGGACCATCCGGCCCAAGCCGATGAAGTCCACCAGCCCCCCCGCCAGCAGGGCGTCGCCGACGTGGGGCAGCCAATCCTGCAAGTAGCTGTAGGCGCTGCCGACAACGAGCAGGTCGGGGAACTCGCGCTTCACCCGAGCCACGGCAGTGACCTGCCGTGCGACGCCGACCAGCGGGTCCTCGGGTGGCAGATAACCATCGCTCGGCGGCACCGCGGCGGGGCGTTGCAGGTGCGGATTGTAGTAGGGCGACGCTGCGGTGAGGCAGACGAGCTGGATGCCGAGGTCGCAGAGCAACCGCAGAAAGGCGAGCGGTTCTTCCCACGCGATTTGCGTCGGATTGTTCGGATCGCCGCCGAAGGCGTAGGGATACGGACCGCTCCAGGGCATGGGCACGCCGATGCCATCGGGGCCTTTCTGGTAGGGCAGTTGATCGAACAGGCTCAGGCGCACTCCAATTTCCAAACCCGGCGCGTCGCGACGGATGCCAGCCACGATGTCGCGCAGGAAGCGCGTGCGGTTTTCCAACGAGCCGCCGTAGCGGCCGGGGCGATCCACGGCGCTGAGAAACTCGTGTCCCAGGTAACCATGGCAGTGCTTCACGTCCACGAAGTCAAAGCCCGCACGCTGCGCCCGCACAGCCGCCGCCACGAAGTCGCCAATCAGGTCGTCCACCTCGGTGTCGGTCAGCACAGCGGCATCGCTGGTGACGGTGGAGCGGGCATCGAGGAGCGGATGCCGGTAAGCGATCCGGGGTTCGAGCCGTTTCTTTTCGTTGGGCCGCGCCCAGCGACCGCTGTGGGTCAGTTGCACGCCCACGAGCAGGTCGTCGGTGCGGTCGTGCCGGGCGTGTTCGGCGACCAGCAATTCGCGCAACGCGGCGAGGTCACCCTCGTTTCCTGGGGCGAACGTGAGCTGATTGGGATTCGCCCGGCCGTCGTGGCGCACGGCGACCGCCTCGCCACCCCAGATCAGCTTGGCACCACTCTGACCGAAACGTTGCCAGCGACGCCGCACGAGGTCGGTGGGTTTTCCCTCAGACGTCGCGTCCCAACCTTCCATCGGCAGGATGGCAAAGCGATTGCCGATGGCCTTGAGCCCGGTGGCGGCGCTGCGGGCCAGGCGGGAAAAATGACCTGGGTTCAGCGAGTCCGAGACCGGCAAATCCACCCCGAGTTCGGCGACGCGGCGTCGGAACTCCGCGGGCGTCTTGAGCGAAGCAATTTTGGGAAACTGCATGGGAAATCAGGGAGCACGGCCGACCAGCACAAACTGCCAGCCGAAGAGCCCGGGAAACGTGCTCTCCGCGAAGCGGTCCAGCGGAGCCTTTAGCGGCCCGAGCAAATGCGAACCCGGCCACGCACCGTGCGCGGAACGTCCGGCCAATTCAAAGCCGGCCTGCGTGACCAACTCGGCCGCCGTCTGCCCGTCGAAGAACTTGCAATGCGTGCGGTCCATCAGGCCGCCATCGGTGTAACGGAAGCGGCCCGCCAGCAGCGCCAACCGATTGCGCCAGAATAGCAGATTGGGCAACGCCACAATCAGCGTGCCCCCGGAATTCAGATGGGGCCGCAGCGTGCGCAGCAACTGCCACGGATTCACCAGGTGTTCGAGCACATGACTGCACACCACACAGTCAAACTGGCCCAAGCCCACACCATCGAATCGGTCAAGATCCGCCACCAGGACCTGTTCCATCACATCCCGTGCCCGGGTGGCTTCGTCCGCTGAGTGGGTGATGCCAGTGATCTTCGCCGGCCATTCGGCGAGGATTGCCCGGGCCAGCGTGCCGTCACCGCAGCCCACATCGAGGATTGTCTGCGCAGTCCGCGGGATGCGGGTGAACACGGGCGGGTTGACGGAGCCGTAGATCACGCGGCGGGAGCCTTTGAAGCCGCCACGAGTTCATCCAATCGGCGGGCGATGGGTTCGAGGAGTGCCACATCCGTCTCCGGCCGGCGCGCGCTCTGCGGGTGCGGTTCAGGAGTCGCAATCAGGCCGCGCAGGTGCAGGAACTGGGCGCAGGTGTGCTTGTAGGCGGGCACCGGCGCCCTGAAGGCGATCATGCCGAGGTATTGCAGCCAGTCGTTCAGCTCGTGGAAGCGGGCATCGCCGGCCGCCCACATCCGGTCGCGGGCAGCGAAGGCTTCGGGATGGAACGCCGACAGGCCAAGCAGGTAGTCGCTGCCCCACATCACGAGATCGATCGCCAGATCGTTGCCGGTATAGACCTTGAAGTCCGGCCGGCGGGCGTCGCGGACGGCTAGGCGTTCCCATTCGAGTTCACGGGAGAGCGAGCTGTGTTTGGCACCCTTGAGCTGCGGGATGTCCAGCAGCGCCCGATAGGTGTCCAAGTCCCAGATGCGGCCGAACGAGACGAACATCTCGCCCAGTTCGAATCCCAGAAATTCGTCACACTCGGCCGCGACGCCGCGGAACACGTCCACCAGTTGCGGACCGGAAAGCGGCTTCAGCGCGGAACAGGGAAACAGGATCGGCAGTCCGCCGGCGCAATAGATGGCGTTGCATTCACGCCGGTAGCGGCGCACGGGCTCGCCTTCCTCGCCCTCGATGAAGGCACCGGCCACGAACCGCCGGCCGCGCGCGAGGCTGTTCACGAGCCCGAGGATTTCGGCGCGCTCGTCGCGGGACAGGAGGTTCGCATAGCCCGTATCCATGTTGACCGCGGGCGTGAGGCCGGCCGCCCAGGTGCGTTCCACCAAGCGCGCGTAGGCTTCAAGGTCCGCTGCCCCGTCCGCCCGGAACGGCAGGAGGACGGCAGATATGCCCTCAATCGTCCGACGGAGTTTCAGGGCGGGAATCTGCATGCGCCGCGAGGAAACGGGAAACCGGCGCGAAGGAAAAGCCGGAACCGGCGTGAGGTCCGCGGTGGCCCCAGCGGAATCGCGGCCGGGAAATTCAACTTGTTTCAACCGCGGCCATGCAGTGCATTCAGGCACCGGCTCACCATGAACAAACTCGTCAACCGCCTCCAGGCCCTGCGACAGCGCGCCGGGCAAATCAAAACCGCCGTCGAAGCGGCCCCCGCGACGGCCGCGCGCCTGCGGGATGCGGTCAACGCCACGGCGGGCCAGCTCCAGCAGTTGCGGACGGATGTCCAGGGAACCGTCGCCGCACTGAAGTCCGATTCCGAAGCCTCACTGGCCGAAGCCCTGGTCGAACTCGACGGCGGCCTTGGCCTGCTGGCACGGGCCGGCTACGACCTCACGGGCATAGACTTGGAGCAAGGAGCCTCCCCGCGGCTGATCGTTCATCTCGACCAAATCGAAGCTGCCCGCACGGAACCGCTCGAACAACTTGCCCGTGAATGCGCCGGAAAGCGCACCCTGCACGCCATTCTCCACGCATTGGTCCGTGCCGAAGCGCTGGAAGAGAGGGTCCAGCTGGGCGATCTCAGTTTTCGCGGATTGATCGTCCATCTCGGCCCGATTCCGACCGTGCGCCTGTGCTGGCGCCGCCCGGAAGAAGCGGCGGAAGAACCCATCGTAACGCCGACGCCGACGGCCCATCCGGCAACCATCTCGCGACCAGCCGCCACGCCGCCGCCGTTGCCGTTGGCCGCCTACGGCACGGGGTCCTTTTTTGAACGCTCAAGCCCGATCAAAACCGCAACCCAGAACAGCGCCGGCGAAACGGCCCAAACGGTCTGCCCGCCCCCTGCCCCGGAGCCCACAAGCTCGCGAGCGCGTCCCGAAACGACCGCACCGGCTACGGGCGACTGGCGCAAGGACGCACTCGCACGGTTCAAGAAAATGCCGGACCTGCGCCGCTGATTCCGCCGGTCATTTCGCCGGACGCAGCGCGAGGGTCCGCCACATCTGGGCCGGATTGTTGCAGATGATTCCATCCACTCCGAGATCGAGGAGTTCGTTCGCCACGGCGGCCTCATCAATGGTGTAAACCCACACCTTGAGCCCCTGCGCGTGGGCCCGCTGGAGGCCATCCCGGCGCACCTGCCGGTTCCAGACGATCGCGCGCACGCCGGTTTTGATTGCCTCTTCGACCCAACGGGCGCTCAGCCATTTGTCCTCATCGGAGAGCTTCTGGCCACGGAACGAGCCCCACGGCCCAAGGCCGCCGAGCACCTGGGTGGGCTCCAGTCGGTGGTATTCGGCGAGGTAATCCCAGTCGAACGACTGCACGACCACACGGTTCAGCAGCGACTTCCGGCGGATGAGCTCGACACAATCCTTTGCCGGGCCGGCCTTGCGTTCGATCAGCGTGACTCCGCCGGACTGAATGACATCCAATGCCTCGTCAAGCCGCAGCAGCCGGGTGCCCGCAAAGCCTGGGCCAAACCAGGCGCCGGCATCGAGGTCGCGCATTTCGGCCCAAGTGAAGTCGGAAACCTTCAGGTCCTTGCGCGCCCAGCGGTTGGTGGCCGAGGTGGTGCGGTCGAGCGTGAAGTCGTGAATGACCACCAGTTCGTTGTCCTTGCTGTGGTGGTAATCCAGCTCCACCAGGTCGGCACCCGCGGCGAGGGCAAGACGGAAGGCAGGTTGGGTGTTTTCCGGGGCGGCGGCGCTGAAACCCCGATGGGCAATGACCAGCGGTCGGCGCTCCTGCAGCAGACGTTCGGCTGGCGACTCGGCTTGCAAGGCGACCACCGCGAAGACGGCACCCATGAGGCACACGAATTTGGACATGAGCGCAGGGTTCGAAGTCGGGAAACCCGAGTCGAGCCTGATTCGCGGAGCGGCCCGGTTCATTTTCGTATTCGGCGGATGCACTCGCCGCTTTTCGCCGGCCCGCCGGTGCGTTAGCCAGAGGGCGTGCGTTTCCCGTGGAACTTGGCCGCGTGGGCCAGCCTCTTCATGACGAGTCTTTCCGTTGATGCCGCTCCGGCGGCCGACGCGGCGCCTGAGCGTCCGCGCATCTACCAGCTGTTCCTCCGCCAGTTCAGCAACGTAAACGACACCCGCAAACCAAACGGCACCCTGGCCGAAAACGGCGTGGGCAAGTTTGCGGATCTCGACGACCGGGCACTCCGTTCCCTGCGCGAGCTCGGCGTCACCCATCTGTGGCTGACGGGCACACTGCGACAGGCCACCGCCACGGACTATTCCGCCATCGGACTGGCAGCGGACGATCCGGACCTGCTCAAGGGTCTCGCCGGATCGCCCTACGCGGTGCGGGACTACTTCGATGTGTGTCCGGACTACGCCACCGACCCCACGCGACGGCTGGAAGAATTCCGCGCCCTGGTGGACCGGATCCATCGGAACCGTCTGCGGGTGCTGCTGGATTTCGTGCCCAACCACGTCGCCCGCAGCCACAGCTCGGTGGTGAAGCCGGAACTCAGCTTTGGGGTTCACGACAACCGCGGCACGTTTTTCGCCCCCTCCAACAACTTTTATTACCTGCCCGGTGCCCTGCGGTTACCAACCGTCAAGGACGGCCAGCCCGTCAGCCCCACCTGCCAGGTCACGGGCGGCTGCGACGGTGCCTTTGCGGGCGAGACTGAGTGGTCGCGGGTCACCGGCAACAACGCGGTCACCAATGCGCCGAATTCCGGTGACTGGTATGAAACCGTGAAGCTGAACTACGGCTTCGATTTCACGCTGGGACGGCATGGGCCGAAGGAATTCCCTACCGATGAACACCCCGAAAAGCCCATTCCGGACACCTGGCTCAAGATGGATGCGGTGCTCGCCCACTGGCAGCAGTTGGGCGTGGACGGCTTTCGCTGCGACATGGCGCACTGGGTGCCGCTGGAATTCTGGCGCTGGGCCATCGGGCGGGCGCGCACCCGCCAGGCCAACATGCTCTTCGTCGCCGAGGCCTACGACAACGACCCCAACAAGCTCACGGACGGAAACGTGCTGAAGGCCTTGGTTGGGGCCGGCTTTGATGCGGTCTATGACGATCAGAGCTACGACATCCTCAAGGATATCTACGACGGTCCCAAGTGGGCCAACGACCTCGACGGAGTGCTGGGTGCAGTCGCGCCGCTGCACCAGTCGCTGCGCTACGCGGAAAACCACGACGAGGTTCGCCTCGCTCATCCGAAACATTGGGCTGGTCTCGGCACCGCCGTCGGCCGACCGGTCACGGCACTCCTGTTCGCCTTCGGCCGCGGCCCGGTGCTGCTCTACAACGGCCAGGAGGTCGGTGAACCCGCCCTCGGCGCCGAGGGCTTCGGCGGTGACGACGGCCGGACCAGCATCTTTGACTACTGGTCCATGCCCGAACTCGCGAAATGGGTTAACGGCCACCGCTACGACGGCGGAGCCCTTTCCGGCGAACAGCGCGCGCTGCGTTCCTGGTATGCACGCCTGCTGCAGACCGTCCGCCACCCGGCGCTGGCGCGCGGCGAGTTCCTGCCCCTGAACGGAACGAACCGGGACAACCCGCGCTTTGGTCGGCTGCCGGGAGAAACCGCGAGTGGGCACTGGCTTTACGCGTTCCTTCGTCACCTCCCGGGCGGAAACCAAGCGGTCCTTGTGGTCGCCAACCTCCACGGGCGCGAAACCCTGCGGGACGTGAACCTGCGCTTCAGCGGCGAGGCTTTGGCCGCGTTGGGGGCTAGCCACGCGAACGGTCAACTGGAGTTCCGGGACTTGTTGGCGCGCACGCTCGCGTTACGGTTGCGCACCGGCTCAAAGCAGCTGCGCGAGGCCGGATTGACACTCGGCGACCTGCCGCCGCTCGGGGTGTGGTATTTCGAAGTCCGGCGACCGAAGTGACCGCCGCTCACGGTTCGACCAACCCGTGCCGGATGGCGTAGCGGACCAGCTCGGTGATCGAGTGCAGTCCCAGCTTGCGCATCAGGTTCGTCCGGTGCGTGTCCACCGTCTTCACGCTGATGCCCAACTGCCGGGCGACATCCTTGTTGGAATGGCCCTGCGCCAGGAGTTTGGTGATCTCCGTTTCCCGCGCCGAGAGCGGCACCGGCGGCGGCTCAACCGCGGGCGGCTTCTCTGCGGACCGCAGGAAGGTATCCAGCACGATGTTGGTCACCGAAGGCGTCAGGAACGGCTGATCCTGCATGACTGTCTCGACCGCCGTGGGCAGATCCTTGCCGGCTTCGGACTTCAGCAAATAGCCCTTCGCCCCGGCCTGCATGATCTCCCGAACCACCTGGGCAGAATCGTGAACCGTCAGCACGAGCACGCGAATCTTCGGCGCCCGTTCCTTGAGCACCCGCGCGACCTCGAGGCCGTTCTGTTTCGGCATGTTCACGTCGAGCACGAGAAGGTCGGGCTTGAGCTTGAGCGATTGCCGGACCGCTTCCTCGCCGTCGCCCGCTTCCCCGACGACTTCCCACCCGGGCCGTTCCTCCAGCGTGGACCGCAGGCCGCGCCGGACCAGCTCGTGGTCGTCGGCAATGAGAATGCGGACGCGGTTCATAATTCCTGAGGCGACACCGGCAGCATGACCCAGATGCGCGTTCCGGGTGAGCCGGGTTCAATCTGGAAGGTGCCGCGCAACTGGCGCACGCGTTCGCGCATGCCGGAAAGTCCCACGCCGGTCGAGGCGCCGGAACGGTTGAACTCGGTGAGCACCTTCTCGGGAATGCCCTCGCCCTGGTCGGAGACTTCCAGCCGAACCGAACGCTTCTCGCGCACCAGCCGGATGTCCGCCGTCTTGCTCCCGGACGACCGGTGGATGTTGGAGAGGCATTCCTGCACGATGCGGAACAGGGTCAGCTCAATCTGCTCGGGCAGCCGCTCGAAGCCCTCGCTGGCATGGAAACTCACCTCGATCCCGCTCCGCTGGGCGAAGCCGTCGAGGAACCACCGCACCGCCGAGACCAGCCCCATCTCGTCGAGCAACGGCGGGTGCAGCAAATAGGACATCGTGCGGATTTCCTGGGAGCATTGCCGGGCCAGTTTCACGCACTGGGTCAGGCTGCCGCCGGCCGGCGACTCCGGGCCGCCCAGCTGCCGCTGGATACGGGACAGTTCGATTTCCAGCGCCGCCAGGGATTGGGCCGTGGAATCGTGAAGCTCCCGGCCGATCCGGCGGCGTTCGTCGTCCTGCGAACGCATCAGCGCGCCGGCCAGCAGCGACATGGCGTTCTCGGCCTGCTTTTGCTCGGTCAAATCGCGCATGATGGCCGCGATCGAGTCCACCCGACCGTGCTCGCCAAAACGCGCCACCAGCACCTGCGACACCGGCATCTCGAAACCGGTCAGCCGGCGGAGATTCCCCTCGCCGGTCCACACACCCCGGAGCCGGGCCTGCGGCAGGGCCGTTTCCAGAAACTCCTCGCGCGACGACGGCGACACCAGGTCTGCCAGCGAAAGTTTGTCCACCGGGTCATCCTCGCCCAAGCCCAGCAGATTTCTCCCGGCCTGGTTCAGGTAAACGAGCTGCCCGTCGGCCTTGGCCAGCCCCACGAGGTCGGGCGTCGCCTCCAGCATGGCCAGCAGGCGCGCCTGGGTTTCTGCCGCCTCCCGCCGCAGGGCGTCCTGCTTGTGGAGGCGCGCCTCGACGGCACCGAGCAGCGAGAGCGTGTCGAACGGTTTCTGCAGATAGTCATCCGCCCCGCTGTCCATGCCGCGCCGCATGTCCGTCGCTTCCTGGCGACCGGTCATCATGATCACGGGCACCGTGGCAATGGCCGGTGTGGCCCGCACCTCGGCCAGCAGGGAAAAGCCGTCCGTATCGCCGAGATTGATGTCCGTGAGGATCAGGTCCGGACGGACTTCCTTGGCGAGACGCAGCCCCTCCTCCGCCGTCGCCGCCTCGAGGACGGCATGGCGCTTCACGGCGAGGATTCGCCGCACGATGTCGCGGCACGCCGCATCGTCTTCAATGACGAGAATCTGGCCCACAGTTCAGCTGGAAGTTGCTCGACCGGCCCGTCGGGGACCGGCTGGGGAGACCCACGGCACGTCGGACTCCCGCTGCCGTATCGGCATTCCCGGGCAAATCTGGAGGGCCGGCGGCGCGGCAGAGGCTCCCCGGTGCCCCAAAGTCCCGGCGACAACGGCAGTTCCGGCTTTCGTTCCGTGGCGGTTCCTCTCTAGCGTCCCGGCCAATGTTCGACCGCGACGACCTCGACCATTTCTGCGAAAAGGCCATCACCGGGCTGGTGCTGGCCACGATCGCCGTGGCCGCCATCTTCTTCGGCGGAGCCCGGAACTCGGAGTTCGCCGTGGTCGCGGGCATGATGGCAGCCGCGCTGCTGGTCTGGCTGGTCCGCTTCTGGGTGAATCCTTCGCACCGTTTCCTCCTGCATCCCGCCGTCTGGCCGGTGCTCGGTTTTGTCGGCTACGCGATCTGGCGGACCACCCACGCCGAGGTTCCCTACGTGGCCCGGCAGGAACTGCTGCTGGTGCTGGTCGCCGCCTCCGCTTTCTTTCTCGCCCTGCACAACCTGCACAGCCAGGAAACCACGGCCGGCATCTCCCACGTGCTGGCCTGCCTGGGCTGCCTGCTCGGCGCCTACGCCATCATCCAGGCCCTCGGCCAGTCACAACGGGTCCTCTGGCTGGTGCAGCCGCCCGACTACTTCAAGCGCGCCGGCGGCACCTTCGTAAACCCGAACCACCTGGCGGCGTTCCTCGGCCTGCTGACTCCGCTGTCCGTCGCGCAGTTCCTGCTCGGACGCGGCAAACCGGTCGTGAAGATCCTGCACGGTTACTCCACGCTGATGATGCTCGGCGGCATCGGCTGCACCATGTCCCGAGGCGGTTGGGCGGCTGTCGCCCTCGGCCTCGGCGGGCTGCTGGCCTGGGTGGCCTTTCGCCGGCGCGAACTCCGGCTGCCCATCGCGATCCTGGCAGGCCTGTTCGCCGTGGGCGCCTTCCTGTTCTTCAAATCCTCGGACAAGGCCGGCAGCCGTCTAGCCAACCTGAACCAGCAGGGCAACCGCGACGCCGGCATCGGCCGCCAATGGATCTGGAAACCCGCCCTGCGCATGTGGAATGACCACCGCCTGCTGGGCGTGGGCCCGGGCCATTTTGACGTGCGCTTCCCCGGATACCGCTCGCCCGAGGTCCAGCGCAGTCCCGGCTGGGTGCACAACGAATACCTCAACCTGCTGACCGACTACGGAGCGGCCGGAACCGCCCTCGCCGCCCTCGCCATCGGCGGCTTCGCCTGGGGTGTGGTCCGGTCCGTGAAATACGTGGAACGCGGCACCAGCGACCTCGGGACCCGGGGCAGCAACCGGACGGCCTTCTTCGTGGGTGCCATTGCAGGACTGGGCACCCTCGGCATCCATTGCCTCGTGGACTTCAACCTCCACCTCCCGGCCATTGCCCTCACCGGGGCGGTCATCACCGGCCTGTTGGCCTCCAACATCCGGTTCGCCACCGAGCGTTTCTGGCTCCGGCCGGGTCTGCCGGGACGGCTGATCATGACCGCCCTGATCGGTTCCGCGCTGTTCTGGACCGGTCCCCTCGCCAGCAAACTGGGGCGGGAAGGTCTCTGGCTGAACCAGGCCGCGAACCAGCCGAACATCAGCCCGGAACTCCTCACGGCGCTGACCCGGGCCGCAGAACTGGCCCCGGACAATCCCCGCACGGCCTTCGAACTCGGGGAAAACTTCCGACGCCTCAGCTTTGGCGGCGACAGTGACTGGCGCAAGCAGGCCGCAACCGCCATTCAGTGGCTGGAAAAGACAATCGCCCTGAACCCCTACGATGCCCACGCCCACCTGCGTCTGGCCCAAACGCTTAACTGGACCGGCGACAAGGACCGGGCCACGAAGGCCTTCGACCAGGCCCTCCGGCTCGGACCAAACGATGTCGCGGTAGCGAATGCGGTCGCCTGGTTCCTCCTGAACAACGGCCGCGCCGCCGAGGCAAAACCGCTGCTGGAAGCCTCGCTCAAATGGAACTGGTGGGACAACTGGGCGGCGAAGGACTATCTGGCGAAAGCGAACTCCCAGCTTGGAAACGCCGGCTCTCCGGGCGCTGCCAACTAGGCCCCCTTTGAACATGTCGTCGGCAACCGCTCCAACAGCCACTTCATCGACGGTGGCCGTTGCCAGTTCGGGCCTGGGCTGGGTGCGCCGCGGCAACGAGATGTGGGCCCAGGCGACTGCCGAGGCGCTGCACCGCCGGAAAACTTCTGTCGCCCTGTTCGGCAGCGGCCCGCTGGCCACTGACTGTCCCTACCGGCGCATCCTGACTTTTCGCCGCGAGCACCCGCTGTGGCGGAACCACGTGGATTGGGGCCGGCGCTACGCTTGGGAACAATCCCTCTTCGCGCTTGCGCTGTCGTTCCGTTTGCGTGGAGGCGACTCTGAAGTCGTCCACACCGGCGACCCGCAGGTGGCCTGGGGCATGCACCGCCGCCGCCAGCGGCATCGCTCGACCACAGTTTACAAGGATGGCCTGCTGCTCGGCCCCGATTGGAACCGGCACTTTGATTGGGTGCAGGTGCTGGCACCGCACTACCTCGACGCTGGCAAACAGGCCGGGCTTGATACCAGCCGTTGGCGCGTGATTCCCCACTTCATCGAACTCGACCGGTTTCAGGGCCGGCAGTCTAAGGCTGAGATCCGCGCACGATTGATCGGTCCAAACATTCCTTCAAACGCCAAGCTGGTCCTTGCCGCGGGCGCGCTGGCTGGTCGCAGCCACAAACGCCTCGACTGGATCGTGCGAGAGGTGGCCGAAGTTCCGAATGCCCACCTGCTGGTCGTGGGCCAGGCCGAGCCGGCCGATGAAGCTGCCTTCGAGGCGATGGCTCGGCCACTCCTGAAAGCACGCCTGCACGTTCGGACCAACCTGCTTCCGGAGGCAATGCCCGCATGCTTTCAAGCTGCCGACCTGTTCGCCCACGCCGCCCTGCAGGAACCGTTCGGAATCGTGCTGATCGAGGCATTGGCCTCCGGCCTGCCGGTGCTCGGCCACACGTTTCCAGTCACCCGCTGGATCATCGGCAACGGCGGCGCGAGTCTCGACATGCAGGCTCCCGGAGTATTGGCCTCCACCATCCGGGACTTACTGGCTTCGCCCGGCCGTCTTCACTCGTTGGGTGAGGCGGCCCGCCAACGGGCACGCGGGGAGTTTAGCCCCGAAGTCATTCTGCCCCGCTACGAGGCGATGTATGCGGACATCCGCGCGTGGCGACAGGCCTACCCGCGGCCATGAACGTCGCGTTCATCAACGAAAATACGCTCGGCCATACCAGCTACCTGCCGCGGTATGCAGCCGCGTTGGCCGCCCGGCCCGAACTCGGCATCACGCCGCACCTGATTGATGTGCTGCCGCTGCCGGCCCATCTGCGGCGCCTCGGCGACACGTCGATTCGCGGGTTGCGGAAGTTTGGGCTCGATTTCGGGGGCACCCGCTGGCGGGTCGCCATCAGCCGCCACGGCCGCGAACAACTGGACCACCTGAGGACAACCTGCCGGGTGGACGCCCTCGTGGTGAACACGCAGAGCGCGGGTCTTTGCCTCGCGGAACTGGCCGGCGAAATTCCGATCCTGACCGCACTGGACGCCACTTTCCGGCAACTGGCCGATTCGCCCTGGTTCGCCCCGAACCGCCTGAGCCGCTGGCTGCAGCCGCTCACCCTGTCCGGACTCCTGCGCCGGGAACGAAGGCTCTTCGCCGCGTCCAGCCGACTGCTGCCGTGGTCGGAGTCCCCCGCCGAATCGCTGCGCACTGACTACGGCATTTCGGGCGACCGCATCAGCGTCCTGCCGCCGTCGGTGGCACTGCCGGCGGCGGCCGACAAAGCGCCCCACTCGGGTTCCAAACCCCAGATTCTCTTCCTCGGCGGAGATTTCGCGCGCAAAGGCGGGCCCTTGTTGCTGGACGTTTTCCGCCAGCACTTTCGCAACGTGGCCGAACTGCATCTGGTCACCCAGACCGAGATCGCTCCGGAGCCGGGGGTGTTCGTGCACCGCGGCGTGCAGGCGGGTTCCCCGGAATGGCGACGACGCTGGCAGGAGGCGGGCCTGTTTGTGTTTCCCTCGCGGCTGGAGACGTTCGGCATCGTGTTGCTGGAAGCGCTGGCGTTCGGCGTGCCGGTGATTGCCTCCGCGGCCGGTGCCGCCCGGTCCATCCTGGGCCACGGGCAATTCGGCGCCGTGCTGGATTCCCCGGGGCCAGACTCACTGCGCGCCGCCATCGCCGCCGCGCTGGACGCACCGGCGACCAGCGCGCGGAAAGCCGCGGCGGGTCACGCCTCGTTCCGGGAACGCTTCGAACTGCAGCGGAACACGGCACGCCTCGCGGCGCTTCTGCGGTCGGCCACCGGCCAGCGTTGACCTTTCCTCGCCAAAAAAGCCCGACCGGGTTCACGGTCGGGCTGAAGAGCAATGCGTTGGCTTACCCCCGGCGCGTCCGCCGCCACAGACCGAAGCCGACCAGTCCCACGCCAGCGACGAGGGCGTAGGTTTCGGGTTCTGGAACCGGGACACCTATCGCAGTGATCACTATGTCATCCAGCGCAAACTCGTCTCGAAAACCGCCGCCCGAAACATCGGCTCCGGACCACCGAAGATAAAAGAATCCCCCGTCCGCCACCGACAAACCGGACACGGTGATGCTCCGGCTTTGCGCGACGAACTGCGGTGAACCGTCGGCCGTGGCCGTGGAGGTGAGGTTCAAGGAACTTTCCGACGTGAATGCACTGCCATCGGTCGAATGCGAAAAGTTGAACGAATTGGCCCGCCCCTGATCGTTGCGGACGTAAACATTGTAGGCGATGTCGAACGAACCGACTGTTGCCCCGGTTGAGTTTCGGATTCTGAGAGTGAGAGTTCCCGGTGCCCAGTCGCTGCCACCGGGCTGGATACCCAACGAACGGTTCACCCCGGCAGTTGCGTCCACATCGAAGCCGTAAATTCCACCAGTGTTGACGCCCCCACTGCTCACCCCGCGGGTATAGTCGGTGCTCGCGGTGCTCTGCGTTCCTCCAAACGCCAAATTCCCGTCACTCCACCCGGTCACAGCCCAAGCGTCTGAATCAAGTTGTCCGGAGTTCGGACTGGGCTGGAGGCCGGTTCCTGTAAATGCCTCGTTGTTCACCCCGTTGACGGTCGCGTCGAAATCAATCGTATGCGTGCTAAACGACGTGAATATGACCTGCGCTTTCCCTGACCAGTTGAATCCGCCCGAGCAAATCGTCAGACCACAGATCGTAACACGAAGAAATGAAGATACTTGGTTCATGTGATGAAGTGCTTTCCCCGGTGGGGCATTTCCCTGACAGGGTGGATTTGGCCCCGGAAGCCAAATCCATCAAGGGTGGAGTTATCAATTTTTACTACTTTCTGCGCCTTCGATTCCGCGTCCATGAACCGAACTCGCATACTTCCGCCCTTCAGTTCGCCGGAAGCCATCATTCTGCAGCAAGTTGGAACGGAAGAGGGCGGCCGGCAGGGCGGTGTTGAGTCGTTCATTATTGAGCGTCGCATTTATGGGTAGCACGGACAATGCTGTCGCAGAAGTGTGA
>OFDN01001488.1_pt1 | contig 15095 bp, 14 predicted proteins | sample 1520971 | NCBI WGS metagenome assembly OFDN01 (sample SAMEA94257418, study PRJEB24077) | hot springs metagenome | biome: Aquatic biome; feature: Geographical feature; material: Water | place: India | collected 2012-06-12 | depth 5 m
AGTCGGCACCCGCGGCGCCTGCGGCGGCGACCGGTAAGCCTGCGGGCAAGCCGGGCGCCGCGCCCGCACCGGCCGTGCAGCAGGGCCCCGCCCGCCGTGAAGACAAGAAGGCCCAGGCGCAGGCCCGCGCCAAGGTGGCGGAGCGAACCCGGCCGCTGCGCATCGAGATCGAGCAGATCGACAAGCGCATGGCCGCCCTGGCCAAGGAGCGCACGCAGTGCGAGGCGCAGCTGGCCGCCGGCACGCTGCCGGGCAGCGAGATCGCCGAGCTGGGCCGCAAGCTCAACCACATCAACGCCGAGGTGACGATGCTGGAAGAACGCTGGCTGGAGCTGAGCAGCGAGATCGAGAGCCTGCAAGCCGCGGCGGGTTGATCCGCACGACCGCGACGCACCGGGCCGCCCATGACATGCTCATGCGCGGCCTTCTTCAAATCCACTTTCATTGTGTGCAATTTAATTGCGCGCTACATTACTCCCATGCGCTCCAACCGTCCCGCCTCCACCACCGCCCCGACGGCCGATGCCGGCTGGCTGGCCTTGGACCGGCAGCTGTGCTTCGCGTTGTACTCGTCCTCGCTGGCGATGACCAAGCTGTACAAGCCGCTGCTGGAGCCGCTGGGCCTCACCTATCCGCAGTACTTGGTGATGCTGGCGCTGTGGGAGGCCGATGGCGCCAGCGTGGGCGAGCTGGGGCAGCGGCTGTCGCTCGATTCCGGCACGCTCACGCCGCTGCTCAAGCGGCTGGAGGCGTCCGGCTTCGTCCACCGCCTGCGCGACCGCGAAGACGAGCGCCGCGTGCGCGTGCAGCTCACCACCACCGGCCGTGCGATGCGCGAGCGGGCACTGCAGGTGCCGCAGGCGGTGGCTTGCGCCAGCGGCTGCGCGCTGGAAGAACTGGTGTCGCTCACCCGGCGCCTGCAGGCGCTGCGCGACAGCCTGAATCAAGAAGCCGAACGTGCGGCGGCCTGATCCGCACGAACCACAGAAAGGCAACACACCATGGCGATCGAGAAGACCCTGTACACCGCACGTGCCACCTCCACCGGCGGCCGCGACGGCAAGTCCAAGAGCGACGACGGCAAGCTGGAAGTGAAGCTGGCCCCGCCGAAGGAAATGGGCGGCAACGGCGAAGGCACCAACCCCGAGCAGCTGTTCGCCGCCGGCTATTCGGCCTGCTTCCTGGGCGCCATGAAGTTCGTCGCCGGGCAACAGAAGGCCTCGCTGCCGGCCGACACGCAGATCGCCGCCGAAGTGGGCATCGGCCCGCTGGCCGGTGGCAAGGTGGGCTTCGGCATCAGCGCCGTGCTCAAGATCACCATCCCCGGCTGGGAACAGGCCAAGGCGCAGGAACTGGTGGACGCGGCGCACCAGGTGTGCCCGTACTCCAACGCCACCCGCGGCAACATCGACGTCACGCTGAACGTAGCGGTCTGAGCCGACACGGCGTCGGTCAATCGACGCCGAGCAGGCCCAGCAGCATGCGCACCCGGGCCTGCGCCGGGGTGAGCAGGCCGGCCGAGGGCAACGCGCCGGTCACCTCGATCACGCCGCCGGCCAGGCAGCGGCTGCAGCGCAGCACCGGCACGCCATCGGCCGCGGCGGTGCGCAGCGCTGCTTCCAGCGCCTCGTGCAGCGTGCCGTTGCCGGTGCCGGCCACCACCAGGCCGGCCACGCCGGCGGCGCTCAGCGCCTGCACCGCCCGGCCGTCGACGCCGGCCGCACTGCTCAGGATCTCGATCCAGGGCCACGGTTGCGGCACCGCCTGCAGCGCGGCCAGGCGCTCGGCAGCGCCCTCTCGCGGCGCCGGCCAGGGCCGCAGCGCCCTCACCTGACCCGCTTCCACATAGGCCAGCGGGCCGGCATCGCCGGAGCCGAAGGCGTCCAGCCGATAGGTGTGCGTCTTGCGCACCTCGTTGCCCGCATGCACGGTGCCGGCCAGCAGCGCCAGCACGCCATGGCAGCCGGGCGTTCGCGCCAGCAGCACCGCATCCAGCAGGTTCTGCGGGCCGTCGGCCATGAGCGCGGTGGCCGGCCGCATCGCCGCCACCAGCACCACCGGCTTGGACGGCGACAGCACCTGCTGCAGGAAGAACGCGGTTTCCTCCAGCGTGTCGGTGCCATGGGTGACCACCACGCCGGCCACCTCCGGCCGTGACAGGTGGTGCGCCAGGCGCGCGGCCAGCTGCAGCCACACCTCGTAGCCCATGTCCTTGCTGTCCAGCTGGGCCACCTGCTCGGCCTCCAGCGGCTGACCGGCAAGGTCCGGCACCGCCGCCACCAGCTGCTCGACGCCGATCTGCCCGGCGGTGTAGCCCACCGTGTCGGCTGCATGCGCCGCCGTGCCGGCGATGGTGCCGCCAGTACCGAGGATCACGACGGTGTCGAGTGCGTTTTGCGCGTTTTGCATTTGTTTGGAAGCTGGATAAGAATACAGGCACTGGACGAATTCACAGGAACCCCGATGGCCGATCGCCCGAAGCTCACCGAACGCCAGCAGCAGATTTTCGATCTTGTGCGCACGGCCATCGAAACCACCGGTGCGCCGCCCACGCGGGCGGAAATTGCCCGGCAGCTCGGCTTCAAGTCGGCCAACGCCGCGGAAGAGCATCTGCAGGCCCTGGCGCGCAAGGGCGTGATCGAGCTGGTGGGCGGCACTTCGCGCGGCATCCGCCTGCCCACCGGCATGCTGCAGGCAGTGAACGAGGCCCGCGAAGCCCGCGGCCGGCAGTTCAGCCTGCCGCTGGCCAGCCTGGCCCAGCTCACGCTCCCGCTGATCGGCCGCGTGGCTGCCGGCAGCCCCATCCTGGCGCAGGAACACATCGACCAGACCTACGTGATGGAGGCCAGCCTCTTCGCCAGGCGGCCCGACTACCTGCTGCGCGTGCGCGGCATGAGCATGCGCGACATCGGCATCCTCGACGGCGACCTGCTGGCGGTGCAGAAGGCCAGCGAAGCCCGCAACGGCCAGATCGTCGTGGCCCGGCTGGGCGACGAGGTGACCGTCAAGCGCTTCGAGCGCAAGGGCAGCAGCATCCGCCTGCTGCCCGAAAACCCCGATTTCGCACCGATCGACGTGTCGGCCGACGAGAGCTTCACGCTCGAAGGCCTGGCCGTGGGCCTGGTGCGCAACACGATGCTGATGTGATGCCCCGCACGCAGGTCAAGTCGCTGGTCAAGGCGCCGAAGGCCGACTGCGCCGCGGCCTGCCAGACGCTGGAACAGCTGCCCAACATCGGCCCCGCCCTGGCGGCCGACCTGCGGCTGATCGGCATCCATGCGCCGCGCGACCTCGTGGGCCGCGACGCCTTCGTGCTGTACCAGGCGCTGTGCGCCAAGACCGGCAAGCGCCAGGATCCCTGCGTGCTGGACACCTTCATGGCGGCCACCGACTTCATGCGCGGCGCCGCGGCGGCGCCGTGGTGGACCTACACCGCCCAACGCAAGCTGCTGTACGGGCAGATCGACGCGCACTGACACGGCCGCCCCGGCCTCTCGGCCAAGGCCCAACAAGCCCGGTTCCCCGCGCCTTATCGGCGTTTTGCGTGTGCGTGCACCCGCAAAGAATGACTTCATTCACGAAGCCATGCGCCGATATCCCGGAGACCATGTTGAACGACCTCCTGTTCCAAGTGCGGCGCCTGCGGGCGAGCGGCAGCGCGCGGGTGGAGGTCTGCCCTCCGGCCGTGATCAGCCCGGTCGATCCGGTGTGGTCGCGGCTGATGCGCTGGTTGTCCGCACCCGCGCCATGGCAGACGGCCCTCACGCCGCCCGGCGGCCGCCGGCTGCAGCGCACCAAGGACGACTTCGTGGCCAGCCTGAAGGACATCGGCACGCCGCAGGCCTCCACGCTGATCGACCGGGTGCATGTGGCGCGCTCGCCTCGCGAGCTGTGGCACCTGCGTTCGGCGGTGTTCCAGCTGGTGTCGCTGCACCACAGCCAGAGCGAGGCCCAGCGCCGGCTGGAACGCCTGAACCACCACTTTCCCACGCGCTCGCCGCGCTCGGGCTTCGGCGCGCTGGACGCATGAGCGACCGACGCTTCACGCCGGCGGCCCCGGGCCAGCCGCGCAACTACACCGTGGCCGGCCTGCGCGGCGTGGCCAGCGAGCAGAACGCCCGCATCACCGCGCGCAAGGCCTTCGTCGACACCAAGCTGGTGTTCATGCAGGTGCTGGCCGGCATCGAGAGCACCGACGCCAACGTGGAATGGCTGCGCAAACAGGTCCGCAGCGCGCAGATGCCGGAAGATCTGTGGCTGTTGCGCTCCGCGGTATTCGACGCGCTGCGCAGCGACCCGCACAACGGCGCCCGCCTGCGCGAAGCCCTGCGCCGCAGCCTGGACGGCGTGCTGCCCGGCACCTACATGGCCAGCAGCTTCACCACGCTCTGAAGCCGTGCGGGCGGCCGAGGCACAATGCCCGGCCACATGAACATCATCATCCTCGACGACTACCAGGATGCGGTGCGCAAGCTCAAGTGCGCGTCGCTGCTCGAACCGCTCAATGCGAAGGTGTTCACCAACACGGTCAAGGGCATCGGCCAGCTGTCGGTGCGCCTGCGTGACGCCGATGTGCTGGTGCTCATCCGCGAACGCACCGCCTTCCCGCGCCAACTGCTGGAAAAACTGCCCAAACTGAAGCTGATCTCGCAGACCGGCAAGGTGGGCTCGCACATCGACGTGGAAGCCTGCACCCGGCTGGGCATCGCGGTGGCGGAAGGCACGGGCTCGCCGGTGGCCCCGGCCGAGCTGACCTGGGCGCTGATCATGGCCGCCATGCGCCGGCTGCCGCAGTACATCGGCAACCTGAAGCACGGCGCGTGGCAGCAGTCGGGCCTGAAGGCGGCGGGCATGCCGCCCAACTTCGGCGTCGGCCAGGTGCTGCGCGGCAAGACGCTGGGCATCTGGGGCTATGGCCGCATCGGGCAGCTGGTGGCGGGCTTCGGCCGCGCCTTCGGCATGCAGGTGCTGGTGTGGGGCCGCGAGCCTTCGCTGGAGCGCGCCCGGGCCGACGGCCTGGCCACCGCCGTCAGCAAGGAATCCTTCTTCGAGACCTGCGACGTGCTGACGGTGCACCTGCGGCTGAACGACGCCACCCGCGGCATCGTCACGCTGGAAGACCTGTCGCGCATGAAGCCCACCTCGCTGTTCGTCAACACCTCGCGCGCCGAGCTGGTGGAGGAGAACGCGCTGGTGTCCGGCCTGAACAAGGGCCGGCCGGGCCTGGCCGCGGTGGACGTGTTCGAGAGCGAGCCCATCCTGCAGGGCCATCCGCTGCTGCGACTGGAGAACGCGGTATGCACGCCGCACATCGGTTACGTGGAACAGGACAGCTACGAGCTGTACTTCGGCGCCGCTTTCCAGAACGTCGTCAACTTCGTCAACCAGCAGCCCACCAACCTGCTGAACCCTGAAGCGCTGCGGGTGCACCGGTGACGGCCGTGCCGCAGGCCGCAGGCGCAGTCCAGGCCACGGCGGCGCTGCGGTGGGCCCTGTTGTTCGGCAACTTCGCGATCGGCTGCGGCGTGATGGTCACCGCCGGCTCGCTGAACGACCTCACCCGGTCGCTGCAGGTGAGCGTGGCGGTGGGCGGGCAGCTGATCACCATCGCCGCGGTGGTCATGGCCTTCGGCGCGCCGCTGCTGGCCGCCGCCGTGGGCGGCTTCGACCGCCGCCGCCTGCTGACCTTCGCGCTGGCCTGGTACGCGATCGGCCATGCGCTGTCTGCACTGATGCCGGGCTACGCCGCCCTGGTGCCGGTGCGTGCGGCCAGTGTGCTGGCCGCGGCGGTGTTCACCCCGCAGGCCGCGGCCACCGCCGCCTGGCTGGCCACGCCGGCCGAGCGCGGGCGGCTCATCACCTTCATCTTCCTGGGTTGGTCGGTGGCCAGCGTGGTGGGCATGCCGGTGCACAGCTACATCGGCGAGACCTTCGGCTGGCGCTATGCCTTTGGCGTGGTGGCGCTGCTGGCGCTGGTGGCCGCGGCCTGGGTGTGGCGCGTGGTGCCCGACGGCGTGCGCCCGCCGGCGATGAGCCTGCGCTCCTGGCGCGAGGTGTTCACCCATCCGGCGCTGATGGCCATGGTGCTGGTGACGGCGCTCTCGGCGGCCGGCCAGTTCACCGTGTTCTCCTACTTCGCGCCCTATTACCGGCAGGTGCTGGGCGCCACCGGCGCGCAGACCAGCCTGCTGTTCCTCTGGTTCGGCGCCTTCGGGCTGCTGGGCAACGTGCTGCTGTCGCGCCATGTGGACCGTTTCGGCGCCTCGCGCGCGGTGGCCCTGGCCCTGGGGCTGATGGCGCTGTCCATGCTGCTGTGGCCGCTGGGCACCAGCCTGGGGACCATGGCCGCGCTGCTGGTGCCGTGGGCGCTGGGCTGCTTCTCCAGCAACTCGGCGCAGCAGGCCCGGCTGGGCCAGGCCGCGCCGGCCTGGGCCGGCGCGCTGATGGCGCTCAACACCTCCGCCATCTACCTGGGTCAGGCGGTGGGCGCGGCCGGTGGCGGCGCGCTGGTGGCCGCGCATGCGGGCCAGGCCGGCGCCGCCGCCTTCGGCGGCTTCCACCGCATCGGGCTGGCGTGGCTGCTGGCGGCGCTGGCGCTGAGCGCCTGGGCCACGCACCGGATGCGCCGCGATGGCTGAGCCTGCCAGCCCGCGCGACCTGTTCCGCGCCTTCACCCGGATGAGCCTGATGGGCTTCGGCGGCGTGCTGCCCATCGCCCAGCATGAGCTGGTGGAGCGCCTGGGCTGGCTGACGCGGGAGGAGTTCGTCGAGATGCTGTCCATCGGCCAGGTGCTGCCCGGCCCCAACGTCGTCAACGTGGCGCTGATGGTGGGCGACCGCTTCTTCGGCTGGCGCGGCGCCGCCGCCGCGGTCGGCGGCATGCTGGGCGTGCCCTTGCTGCTGGTCATGAGCCTGGCGGTGCTGTATGTGGGCTTCGCCAGCCAGCCGATGGTGGCCGGGGCGCTGCGCGGCATGGGCGCGGTGTCGGCCGGGCTCGTGCTGTCCACCGCGGTCAAGCTGCTGCCCGCGCTGAAGAAGAACCCGATGGGCCGCACCGCCTGCGGCCTGGTGGCGGTGGCCACGGTGGCCGCCATCGCCGGCTGGCGGGTGCCGATGGTGTGGGTCATCACGCTCATCGGCGGCGGCGCCTGCGCCTGGGCCTGGTGGGTGCTGGGGCGGCGCGCACCATGACCTTCCTGATCGGACCGCACGCGCTGGCCTGGGCCGACTGGCTGGGCCTGTTCACGCAATTCCTGCTGCTGTCGATGCTGGCCATCGGCGGTGCCATTGCCACCGCGCCGGAAATGCACCGCTACCTGGTCAACGAGCACGGCTGGCTGACCGACGCGCAGTTCACCTCGTCCATCGCCCTGGCGCAGGCCGCGCCGGGTCCCAACGTGCTGTTCATTCCGGTGCTGGGCTACGGCGTGGGCGGCCTGCTGGGCGCGGCGGTGATGCTGCTGGGCAGCCTGATTCCCAGCACCACGCTGGCCCTCACCGCCACCCGCTGGGGCGCACGCCGACGCGAAAGCCGCGGCGTGCGCGCCTTCGTGGCCGGCATGTCACCGGTGACGCTGGGCCTGCTGCTGTCCACCGGCTGGGTGCTCACCGAGCCCTCACGCGGCAGCGCGGGCGCGATGGCGCTGGTGGCCGTCACCGTGCTGGTGATGTGGCGTACCCGGCTGAGCCCCATCTGGATGGTGGCCCTGGGCGCGCTGGTGGGCATGTTCGGAGGCGCCTGACATGGCATCGACTCATTTGACGACCGAACCACGCCCGGTGCGCTGGGGCATCCTCTCCACGGCCAGCATCGGCCTGCGGCGCATCGTGCCGGTGCTGCGGCAGAACCCCGGGCTGATGCAGCTGCAGGCCATCGCCTCGCGCAGCCAGGCCGCTGCCGACGCGGCGGCCCAGGCGCACGGCATTCCGGTGGCCCACGGCAGCTATGAGGACCTGCTGGCCGACCCGCAGGTCGACGCGATCTACAACCCACTGCCCAACCACCTGCATGTGCCGCTGACCCTGGCCGCGGTGCAGGCCGGCAAGCATGTGCTGTGCGAGAAGCCGTTCTCGATGAACGCCGCCGAGTTGGCGGTGCTGCGCCCCCATGCCAGCCGGGTGCACATCCGCGAAGCCTTCATGGTGCGCCACCATCCCCAATGGACGGCAGTGCGGCAGGCGCTGCGCGGCGGTGCCATCGGCACCCTGCGCTTCATGCAGGTGCCCTTCGCCTACTTCAACGACGACGCGGCCAACATCCGCAACATCGCGGCCACCGGCGGCGGCGCGCTGTACGACATCGGCTGCTATGCGATCGCCGCGGCGCGCTGGTGCTTCGAGCGCGAGCCCGAGCGTGTGGTGTGCGCCATGGAACGCGACCCCGCCTTCGGCACCGATCGCCTGTCCAGCGGCGTGCTCGACTTCGGCCCAGGCGGGCAGATGGTGTTCAGCGTCAGCACCCAGGCCCACCGCTACCAGCGGCTGCACCTGGTGGGCAGCGCCGGCCGGCTGGAGGTGGAGATGCCGTTCAACGCGGCGCAGGGCGCGCCCACCCGCTACTGGCTGGAGGATGCGGCCGGCCTGCGCACGATCGACCTGCCGCCGGCCGACCAGTACCTGCTGCAGATGGAAGCCTTCTCCCGCGCGGTGCAAGCCGAGGCGCCCACCGCCGCCGGCCTGGACGAAGCCGAGGCCGGCATGCGCATCATCGACGCCCTGTTCGCCTCGGCGGCCAGCGGCCGCTTCGAGGCCGTGGCCAAGGGCTGACCGCCCGCCCGAGGGGCCCGCAAGCGCAGCGCGCTTTGCGGGCCGCCGTCTAGCCGAGCGCCCTGCGCGCGTTGTGGAACATCCGCAGCCACGGGCTGTGCGCCGACACGTCGCCGGGCGTCCAGCTCATCTGCACGTTGCGGAACACCCGCTCCGGATGCGGCATCAGCGCGGTGAAGCGGCCGTCCGGCGTGGTCACCGAGGTCAGGCCGTCGGGGCTGCCATTGGGGTTGGCCGGGTAGGCCTCGGTCGGCTGGCCCTGGGCATCGATGAAGCGCATCGCGCGCTGCACCCGCGCCGCGTCGCCGCGCTGCGAGAAGTCGGCAAATCCCTCGCCGTGCGACACCACGATCGGCAGCCGGCTGCCGGCCATGCCGGTGAAGAACACGCTGGGGCTCTGCAGCACCTCCACCATCGACAGCCGCGCCTCGAACTGCTCGCTCTTGTTGCGGGTGAACTTGGGCCAGGCATCGGCGCCCGGGATGATGGACGACAGCGCCGCCAGCATCTGGCAGCCGTTGCACACGCCCAGCGCCAGCGTGTCGGTGCGGCCGAAGAAGGCCGCGAAGGCCTCGGCCAGCTGCGGATTGAACAGGATGGAGCGTGCCCAGCCTTCGCCGGCACCCAGCGTGTCGCCGTAGCTGAAGCCGCCGCAGGCCACGAAGCCCTGGAACTGGTCCAGCCGCGCGCGGCCGGACTGCAGGTCGCTCATGTGCACGTCGAAGGTGTCGAAGCCGGCCAGCGACATCGCATAGCTCATCTCGACATGGCTGTTGACGCCCTGCTCGCGCAGGATGGCCATCTTCGGCTTCGCGCCGCCGATGCCCACCAGCGGCGCCATCTGCGTCACGGCCTCGACCGGGTCGAACGTCAGGTGCTGGCTCAGGCCGGCGTCGTCGGGCGCGCCAACAGCCGCATGCTCGGCATCGGCGCAGGCCGGGTTGTCGCGCAGGCGGGCGATGCGCCAGCTCACCTCGTCCCAGGCCTGGTGCAGCTGCTGCAGCGGCGCGCTGAACACCGCCTTGGCATCGCGGTACACCTCCACCACGCCCTTGGTGTTGGGCTTGCCGATCACATGGCTGTGGCGGCTCAGGCCGTGGGCGCGCAGCGTGGCCATCACCGCGTCGCGGTCCTCGGTCTTCACCTGGATGACGGCGCCCAGTTCTTCGTTGAACAGCGCCTGCAGCGTCAGCTCGGTGCGGCGCGCGCTCACCTGGGTGGCCCAGTTCTTCGAGTCGCCGTATTCGGCGCGGCTGTCGGAGATGCCGTCGCCTTCGGTCACCAGCAGGTCGACGTTCAGGCTCAGGCCCAGGTGGCCGGCAAACGCCATCTCGCAGGCCGCCGCCCACAGGCCGCCGTCGCTGCGGTCGTGGTAGGCCAGCAGCTTGCCGTCGGCCCGCAGCGCATTGATCGCGGCCACCAGCGCCTTGAGCTGGGCCGGGTCGTCCACGTCGGGCACCGCGTCGCCGAACTGCTGCAGCGTCTGCGCCAGGATGCTGCCGCCCATGCGGCGTCGGCCCTGGCCCAGGTCGACCAGGATCAGGGTGGTGTCGCCCGGCTGCAGCTGCGGCGTGAGCGTGCCCCGCACGTCGTCCAGCGTGGCGAAGGCGGTGACCACCAGCGACACCGGCGCCACCACCTGCTTGCCCTGCCCGCCCTCGCTCCAGCGGGTGCGCATCGACAGCGAATCCTTGCCCACCGGCACGCCGATGCCCAGCGCGGGGCACAACTCCAGGCCCACGGCCTTGACGGTGTCGTACAGCGCGGCGTCTTCGCCCGGCTCGCCGCAGGCGGCCATCCAGTTGCAGCTGAGCTTGACGCGCGGCAGGTCCAGCGGCGCGGCCAGCAGGTTGGTGACGGCCTCGGCCACCGCCATGCGGCCGGAGGCGGGTGCGTCCAGCGCGGCCAGCGGCGTGCGCTCGCCCATGGCCATCGCCTCGCCGCGGAAGCCGGCATAGTCGGCCAGCGTCACCGCGCAGTCGGCCACCGGCACCTGCCACGGGCCCACCATCTGGTCGCGGTGGCTCAGGCCGCCGACCGTGCGGTCGCCGATGGTGATGAGGAAGCGCTTGCTGGCCACGGTGGGGTGGCGCAGCACGTCCAGCGCGGCCTGTTCCAGCGTCACCGCGCCCAGGTCGAGCGGCGCCAGCGTGCGCGCCACGCGCTGCACGTCGCGGTGCATCTTGGGCGGCTTGCCCAGCAGCACGTCCATCGGCATGTCGATCACACGCTCGCCGCCGGGGCCGTCTTCCAGCACCAGCTCGCGGTCGCTGGTGGCCACGCCCACCACGGCGAAAGGGCAGCGCTCACGCTCGGCCATCGCCTCGAACAGCGGCAGGCCGGCGGGGTCCAGCGCGATGACGTAGCGCTCCTGGCTCTCGTTGCACCACACTTCCTTGGGCGCCAGGCCGGTTTCTTCCAGCGGCACCTTGCGCAGGTCGAAGGTGGCGCCCTGGCCCGCGCCGTCCACCAGCTCGGGGAAGGCATTGCTGATGCCGCCCGCGCCCACGTCGTGGATGGCCATGATCGGGTTGCTGTCGCCCAGGGCCCAGCAATGGTTGATCACTTCCTGCGCGCGGCGTTCGATCTCCGGGTTCCCGCGCTGCACCGAATCGAAGTCCAGCGCAGCCACGTTGGTGCCCGCCGCCATCGAGCTGGCGGCACCGCCGCCCATGCCGATGCGCATGCCCGGGCCGCCCAGCTGGATCAGCAGCGTGCCGGGGCCGAAGGGCAGCTTCTTCGTCTGGTCGGCGCGGATGGCGCCCAGGCCGCCGGCGATCATGATGGGCTTGTGGTAGCCGCGGCGCAGGCCGTCCACCGTCTGCTCGTACACACGGAAGTAGCCGCCCAGCGCGGGCCGGCCGAACTCGTTGTTGAAGGCGGCGCCGCCCAGCGGACCCTCGATCATGATGTCGAGTGCGCTGGCGATGTGCTCGGGCTTGCCGTAGGGCTGGCGTTCCCAGGGCTCGTCGGTCTCGGGCAGGTTCAGGTTGCTGACCGAGAAGCCGGTGAGGCCGGCCTTGGGCTTGGCGCCGCGGCCGGTGGCGCCTTCGTCGCGGATCTCGCCGCCGGCGCCGGTGGACGCACCCGGGAAGGGCGAGATGGCCGTCGGATGGTTGTGCGTCTCCACCTTCATCAGCACATGCGACAGCTCGCGGCGCGCGGTGTACTGCGGTGCGTTGGTGTAGCCCTCGGGCGCCCAGCGCTCGATCTCGCCGCCTTCCATCACCGCCGCGTTGTCGTTGTAGGCGATGACGGTGGCCTGCGGGCTGGTCTTCTCGGTGTGGCGGATCATGCCGAACATCGACACCGGCTGGCGCTCGCCGTCGATGGTGAAGTCGGCATTGAAGATCTTGTGGCGGCAGTGCTCGGAGTTGGCCTGCGCGAACATCATCAGCTCGACGTCGCTGGGGTTGCGGCCGAGGTTCTGGAAGGCGTTGACCAGGTAGTCAATCTCGTCGTCCGACAGCGCCAGGCCGAACTCGCCGTTGGCCTGCACCAGCGCGCCGCGCCCGGCGCCCAGCACGTCCACGTGCACCAGCGGCTTGGCCGGCTGCTCGTCGAACAGGTGGGCGGCGGCCTCACGCTCGAAGGCCACGTTCTCGGTCATGCGGTCGTGCAGCAGCGCGGCAGCGGACTGCAGTTCGGCCTCGGTCAGCGGCTTGCTGCCGCCGAGCAGGCCGGTCTTCAGCGTCAGCCGGTATTCGGTGACACGCTCCACCCGGTGGATTGCGATGCCGCAGTTGTGCGCGATGTCGGTGGCCTTGCTGGCCCAGGGGCTGACGGTGCCCAGCCGCGGCATCACCACGATGGCCGGGCCCTCGCTGCCGCGGTCTGCCGGGCCGGCGTAGGCGTCGCCATAGGTCAGCAGCGCGGCCAGCTTGTCCTGCGTGGCGGCGTCCAGCGGCGAATCACTCCACACCCAGTGCACATGGCGCGCGGCCACGCCGGTGATGCGCGGGCTGATGGCCGCAAGCCGGGCCAGCAACGCTTGTGCACGGAAGGGCGACAAGGCGTTGCCGCCCTCGAAATGCAAAAGATGCTTGGAAGAAGTGGGCAAGACGGCAGCCATGTGAGTGCGCCAGGGGCGGCGGCAGGGGGACTGGAAGCGAGCCGGCGATTCTAGAAGCTCGATGGGATAATCCCGCGCCATGACGATCACCCTCAAAACCGGCGCCGACATCGAAGGCATGCGCATCGCCGGGCGCCTGGCCTCCGAGGTGCTGGACATGCTCACCGAGCACGTCAAGCCGGGCGTGTCCACCGAACACCTGGACAAGCTGGCGCACGACCACATCGTGAACGTGCAGGGGGCCATCCCCGCGCCGCTGAACTATGCGCCGCCGGGCTACACGCCCTACCCGAAGTCGATTTGCACCTCGATCAACCACCAGGTCTGCCACGGCATCCCGAACGACCGGCCGCTGAAGAACGGGGACATCGTCAACATCGACGTCACCGTCATCAAGGACGGCTGGCACGGCGACACCAGCCGCATGTTCATCGTGGGCGAGGGCTCCATCGCGGCCAAGCGGCTGTGCAGCATCACCTTCGACGCCATGTGGAAGGGCATCGCCAAGGTCAGGCCCGGCGCGCGGCTGGGCGACATCGGCCACGCCATCCAGACCTTCGCCGAGAACCAGGGCTTCTCCATCGTGCGCGAGTTCTGCGGCCACGGCATCGGCAGCAAGTTCCACGAGGAGCCTCAGGTGCTGCACTATGGCCGCCCGGGCACGCTGGAAGAGCTGAAGGCCGGCATGATCTTCACCATCGAGCCGATGATCAACGCCGGCAAGCGCGAGATCCGCGAGATGGGCGACGGCTGGACCATCGTCACCAAGGACCGCTCGCTGTCCGCGCAGTGGGAGCACACGGTGCTGGTCACCGAGACCGGCTACGAGATCCTCACGCAGTCCGCCGGCACGCCGCCTCCGCCGGCCTTCATCACGGAAGCCAAGGCCGTCTCGGCCTGACCGCATGTCCGCCCGCTTGAACGCAGCGCCGGCGCCGGGCGGGGTCGGCGCACTGCGGCAACGCTTCCGCGACACCAAGCAGCAGTTGATCGAGCACTTCCGCCAGTCGCGGGCCACCACGCCCGCGGCCATGCGGTTGATCCGCGGTCTCACCCGCCATGCCGATGCCACGCTGGCCGACCTGTGGCTGCATGCCGGCATGCCGCCGGGCGCCACGCTGGTGGCCGTGGGCGGCTATGGCCGCGGCGAGCTGTTCCCCTACTCCGACGTGGACGTGCTGGTGCTGCTGCCGGCCGACAGTGCACTGGGCGCCAACGATGCGCTGCGCTCGTCGGTGGAAGGCTTCATCACCGCCTGCTGGGACATCGGGCTGGAGATCGGCTCGTCGGTGCGCACGGTGGCGGAATGCGTGGCCGAGGCCGCGCGCGACGTGACGGTGCAGACGGCGCTGCTGGAGTCGCGCTACGTGTGCGGCGCCAAGCGGCTGTTCCAGGCCTTCCGCACCGACATCGGCACGGCGATGGAGCCCAAGGCCTTCCTGCGCGCCAAGTCGCTGGAGATGCAGCAGCGGCATGTGAAGTACGAGGACACGCCCTACTCGCTGGAGCCCAATTGCAAGGAAAGCCCGGGCGGCCTGCGCGACCTGCAGATGGTGGTGTGGGTGGCCCGCGCGGCCGGCCTGGGCCGCACCTGGAGCGAGCTGGCGGCCAACGGCCTGATCACGCCCTTCGAGGTGAAGCAGCTGCAGCGCAACGAAGGCCTGCTCAAGCTGATCCGCGCGCGGCTGCACGTGGTGGCGGGCCGGCGCGAGGACCGGCTGGTGTTCGACCTGCAGACGGCCGTGGCCGAGAGCTTCGGCTATCGCTCCTCGGGCGGGCAGCGCGCCTCGGAAGTGCTGATGCGCCGCTACTACTGGGCGGCCAAGGCGGTGAGCCAGCTCAGCCAGATCCTGATGCTGAACATCGAGGAGCGCATCAACGGCTCGGAAGACCTGCCGATGCGGCCGATCAACGGCCGCTTCTTCGACCGCGCCGGCATGCTGGAAGTGGCCAGCGACGACCTCTACCTGCGCGACCCGCATGCGGTGCTGGAAACCTTCCTGGTCTACCAGCAGACGGTGGGCGTCAAGGGCCTGTCGGCCCGCACGCTGCGGGCGCTGTACAACGCGCGCAACGTGATGAACACGGCCTTCCGGCACGACCCGGTGAACCGCACGCGCTTCATGCAGATCCTGCGCGAGCCGGGCGGCCAGACGCATGCCTTCCGGCTGATGAACCAGACCTCGGTGCTGGGCCGCTACCTGTGGGTGTTCCGCCGCATCGTCGGCCGCATGCAGCACGACCTGTTCCACGTGTA
>OFDN01001490.1_pt1 | contig 15081 bp, 14 predicted proteins | sample 1520971 | NCBI WGS metagenome assembly OFDN01 (sample SAMEA94257418, study PRJEB24077) | hot springs metagenome | biome: Aquatic biome; feature: Geographical feature; material: Water | place: India | collected 2012-06-12 | depth 5 m
TTCCCGACCCCTGCACCACCTGCAACGGCCAGGGCAAGGTCAAGAAGCAGAAGACGCTGGAGGTCAAGATCCCGGCCGGCATCAACGAGGGCATGCGCATCCGCTCGGCCGGCAACGGCGAGCCTGGCACCAACGGCGGCCCCGCGGGCGATCTCTACATCGAGATCCGCATCAAGCAGCACGAGATCTTCGAGCGCGACGGCGACGACCTGCACTGCACCGTGCCGATCGGGCTGACCACCGCGGCGCTGGGCGGCGGCATCGAGGTGCCCACGCTGGGCGGCAAGGCGGAGATCGAGCTGCCCGAAGGCACCCAGCACGGCAAGACCTTCCGCCTGCGCGGCAAGGGCATCAAGGGCATCCGATCCAGCTATCCGGGCGACCTGTACTGCCACATCGCGGTGGAAACGCCGGTGAAGATCACCGAGCACCAGCGCAAGCTGCTGAAGGAACTGGACGACTCCTTCCGCAAGGGCGGCGATAAGCACTCGCCCAACGCCAAGAGCTGGACCGACCGGGTCAAGGACCTGTTCAAGTAAGCCTGCGCTTCTGGGGATGCCGCCGGTTACAAGCCGGCGGCACGCTGCTATAAGCCTCGTAGCGCCGGCAGCTCCGGCGTCCACGAGGTCTTGCATGGCGATGCTCGAGATCGGTGACAGCGGACCCGCGGTCCGCAAGCTGCAGCAGGCACTGCTGACGGCCGGGTTCAATCCCGGCAAGATCGACGGCGAGTTTGGCGCCGGCACCGAAGCCGCGGTGATGGCCTTCCAGCACAGTGCCGGCCTGCTGCACGACGGCGTGGCCGGCCCCCGCACCTTGCGTGCACTGGGCCTGGCACGCAGCGACAAACTTCCCGACGCCACCGACCGCTTCACGCTGCAGGTGGTGGCGCAGATGTTCCCCGCCACGCCGCTGGGCGCCCTCCGCAGTCACCTGCCGCCGGTGCTGGAAGCGATGAAGAGCGCCGGCATGCCCGACCGCATCATGCTGCTTGCCGCACTGGCCACCATCCGCGCCGAGACGGCGGGCTTCGTGCCCATCGACGAAGGCCCGTCGCGCTTCAACACCTCGCCGCGCGGCCACCCATTCGACCTCTACGACCGCCGCGCCGATCTTGGCAACCACGACGCGCCGGATGGCGCCGCCTTCAAGGGCCGCGGCTTCGTGCAGCTCACCGGCCGCCACAACTACACCGTGTACGCCGAGCGGCTGGGCGCTTCGCTGGTCGATCATCCGCACGAAGCCAACGACCCGGCCGTAGCCGCTGCGGTGTTGGCCGCATTCTTGAAGGACCGCGAGCTGCGCATCAAGTCGGCGCTACTGGAAGGTGACCTGCGCAGTGCTCGGCGCGCAGTTAACGGCGGCAGCCACGGGCTGGAAGCCTTCACCGAGGCCTACCGCATCGGCGACATGCTGACCGACGACGAGGATCTCTAGGCAGGGTGCCTAGAACAAGCTGCCCTGGGCCTGCATGCCGGCCTTCACCGGCGGCTTGAAGCGGCTGAAGTCCAGCTCGATCCGCTCCCGGTCCAGGCCCAGCCGAGCGGCAGCCTTCTTCACGCGCTGGTGCAACAGCTCGGCCCAGATGCCCTGCCCGCGCATGCGGCTGCCGAAGCTGGCATCGTTGTCGCGGCCACCCCGCATCTCGCGGATTCGTGCCATCACCCGCGCTGCGCGGTCAGGGAAGTGCTGCTCCAGCCACTGCTGGAACAGCGGGTTCACCTCCCACGGCAGCCGCAAGACGATGCTGAAGGCCCGCGTGGCACCCGCCTCGGCCGCAGCCTCCAGGATCTGCTCGATCTCCGGCTCGTTGATGAAGGGGATGACCGGCGACACGCTCACGCCCACGCGGATGCCCGCCTGGGTCAATGCCTTGATCGTCTGCAGGCGCCGGTGCGGCGCGGCCGCCCGCGGCTCCAGGATGCGGGCGAGCTGAGGGTCCAGCGTGGTGAGCGAGACATAGGCCGCCGCCATGTTCTGCGCGGCCATTGGCGCAATCAGGTCGATGTCGCGCTCGATGCCGGCCGACTTGGTGATGACCGAGAACGGATGCTGCGCCTCCACCAGCACCTCGATCACCGAACGGGTGATGCGCAGCCGGCGCTCCACCGGCTGGTAGGCGTCGGTGGCCGAACCGATGTTCAGCGCCTGGGGCCGGTAGCTGCGCCCGGACAGGGCCTCACGCAGCCGTTCGGCCGCATTCACCTTGGCGATGATGCGCGTCTCGAAGTCCAGCCCCGGCGACAGGTTCAGGTAGCTGTGCGTGGGCCGCGCGAAGCAGTAGATGCAGCCGTGCTCGCAGCCGCGGTAGGGGTTGATCGACAGGTCGAACGAGATGTCCGGCGAGTCATTGGCCGCCAGGATCGACTTGACGTTCTCTTCCACCAGCTGCGTGCCGGGCGCCACCACCTCCTCCTGCGCCGCCTGCTCCAGCGCACCCCAGCCGTCGTCGAAGGCCTCCCGTGCATCGGAAGTGAAGCGGTGCTCGATGGCCCACACCGTGCCCCGGCCCTTGACCGGCGAGCGAGGTGCATACATCAAGGTGGCCGCTGGCGGGCGTGACTGAATGGGACGGTCGGTGCGCATACTGTGAATATATACAGTGCTTGCGCGCCTTGCAAACGCCGGCGCCACGGCCGGCCCATCACTCAATACTCGCCGCTGCTGCTGCCCGGTGCCAAGTTGTCGAACTTGGTCAGCGGCTTGAGGAAGGTGAGCTTCACCGTGCCCACCGGGCCGTTACGCTGCTTGCCGATGATGATCTCGGCCACGCCCGGCTCCTTCGAGTCCTTGTTGTAGTACTCGTCGCGGTAGATGAACATGATGACGTCGGCGTCCTGCTCGATGGCGCCGGACTCGCGCAGGTCGCTCATCATCGGCCGCTTGTCGGTGCGTGTTTCCACCGAGCGGTTGAGCTGCGACAGGGCGATCACCGGGCATTGCAGCTCCTTGGCCAGTGCCTTCAGGCCACGCGAGATCTCGCCGATGACGGTCGCCCGGTTCTCCTCGTTGCTGCTGGCGGTGCCGCTCATCAGCTGCAGGTAGTCGATGACGATCAGGCCCAGCTTGCCGCACTGCCGCGCCTGGCGCCGTGCGCGGGCGCGCAGCTCGGCCGGGTTGAGCGCGGGCGTCTCGTCGATGAAGACGCTGGCCTTGGACAGCTTGTCCACCGCCTCGGTCAGCCGGCCCCATTCGTCGTCGCGCAGCGCGCCGGTGCGCAGGTGCTGTTGGTCGATGCGGCCGAGCGAGCCCACCATCCGCAGCGCCAGCTGCGAGGCGCCCATTTCCATCGAGAACACCACCGCCGGCAGGCCTTCGTTCACCGCCACATGCTCGGCGATGTTCAGCGCGAAGGCCGTCTTGCCCATGGAAGGCCGCGCCGCCAGCACGATCAGGTCGCCCGGCTGCAAGCCCGCCGTCATGCGGTCCATGTCGTAGAAGCCGGTGCGCACGCCCGTCACTTCCTCGGCGCCGTTCTCGGCCAGCTCGGTCACGCGGTCGATCAGCTGCATGACCAGATGGTCCATGCTCTGGAAGCCCTGCTTGGTGCGCGAGCCTTCTTCGCCGATCTTGAAGATCTTGCCCTCGGCCTCGTCCAGGATCTGCGACACCGCCCTGCCCTGCGGATTGAAGGCGTTGGTGGCGATCTCGTCGCTGGCCTCGATCAGCTTGCGCAGGATGGCGCGCTCGCGAACGATCTCCGCATAGCGCCGCAGGTTGGCCGCGCTGGGCACGCTCTGCGCCAGCGCGTTCAGGTAGACCAGGCCGCCGCACTCGTCGGCCTTGCCCAGGCTCTGCAGCTGCTCGAAGACCGTGATGACGTCGGCGGGCTTGTTGGCATTGATCAGCGAGCCGATCACGCCATAGATGGCCTTGTGCTCGAAGCGGTAGAAGTCGCTTTCCTGCAGCAGGTCGCCGGCGCGGTCCCAGGCGCCGTTGTCGAGCAGCAGGCCGCCGAGCACGCTCTGCTCGGCTTCGATCGAATGGGGCGGCACCCGCAGGCGGGCGACTTCGTCGTCGCGCGCGGCGCCAGGAAATACGGGGCTCTGGAAGACTACAGACATGGTTCCGAGGATAAGCCGGCCCTGCGACAGCGCCTGTGGACAGACCTGTGCATGACCTGGGGAACTTGCGCGGATAACCCGCCGCGCCAAAGAAAAAGGGCCGGCGATCAGCCGGCCCTCTTGCAGCGACGGTGCGCCGAGGCGATCAGTCGGTTTCGCCGACCACCACGATGGTGACTTCCGACACCACGTCGGTGTGCGGAGCGACCGCCACCGTGAACTCGCCGATGGTCTTCAGCGGGCCGTTGGGCAGGCGCACTTGCGACTTGGCGATGTCGAAGCCTTCCTTCTTCAGCGCGTCGGCGATGTCGGCATTCGTGACCGAGCCGAACAGACGGCCATCGACACCGGCCTTCTGCGCGATGCGGACCGACTTGCCGTTGAGCTTGTCGCCCAGGGCTTGAGCGGCCGACAGCTTTTCGGCGGCGGCCTTCTCGAGCTCGGCGCGGCGGGCCTCGAATTCCTTGATCGCGACGTCGGTCGCGCGGCGGGCGCGCTTGGTCGGGATCAGGAAGTTGCGGGCGTAGCCGTCCTTGACCTTGACGACATCACCGAGGTTGCCCAGGTTGGCAACCTTGTCCAGCAGGATGATTTGCATGGCGGTTTCCTCAGGACTTGTGCTGGTCGGAGTACGGCAGCATGGCCAGGAAACGGGCGCGCTTGATGCACGTCGTCAGCTGGCGCTGGAAGAACGCACGCGTGCCGGTCAGGCGAGCGGGCGTGATCTTGCCGTTTTCACCGACGAAATCGCGCAGCGTGTCGATGTCCTTGTAGTCGATCGTCTCGACGCCGGCGACCGTGAAGCGGCAGAAGCGCTTGCGGCGGAACAGCAGCGATTGTTGGTTGCGCTTGGGCTTGCGATCTTTGGCCGAACGGCCTTTACCACGTGGCGGGGGCATAGTGACCTCGTTTGATTCTGGATCCGGGATTGAACAGGTGCGCTCGTCAGTCGAGTGCCGTGACATGGAACACGACGCCGCGGCCGTTGCGTGCTGCTGCGAGAAAGCCGGCGAAGGTGCGCGAGGCGCCCAGTTCCAGCTTGCTCAGCGGCTGCGTGATCTCCCCGATCGCCACCGAACGCATCTCGAGAGACACCTTGCGGGGGTGGCCGTTCTCGCTGACCTCGGACTCGTGCTGAAGCACCAGGTCCAGGGCCGGCAGGCCGGCGGGGGTGTAGCGCAGCGCGGCACGCTCCAGCAATTGCGCTTGCAGAACCAGCCGGTTCATGCGGGCAACTGCCAGGCCGCGAACATCATGCTCAGGCGGCGCTCTCCTGCGCTTGCTGCTTGCGGGCTTCTTCGCGCTCGACCTGCTTCATGATGACGGACGGCGCGGTTTCGGCCTTGTCCATCGCCACGGTCAGGTGACGCAGCACGGCGTCGTTGAAGCGGAAGCCGGTTTCCAGCTCTTCCAGCGTTTCCTTGCTGCACTCGATGTTGAGGCAGAGGTAGTGGGCCTTGCTGAGCTTCTGGATCTGGTAGGCCAGTTGGCGGCGGCCCCAGTCCTCGACACGGTGCACCGTGCCGCCAGCATTCGTGATGCTGCCCTTGTAGCGCTCCAGCATGGCCGGAACCTGTTCGCTTTGATCCGGATGGATCAGCAGAACGATCTCGTAGTGACGCATGGATTCTCCTTGTGGATTCCGTGGTGGAAGCCGCGGCGCTGCATCGGTTCGCCTGCGGCAAGGCCGGGGTGCGCGCATGCGCACACCCTGGATTGGCTTCTTCCCCGAACCCTGCAGGCCCGGAAAAGCCCGCGAGTATAGCAGTTCAGCCCGGGCTGGGGGAACGCAGGCGTTCGACCAGCGTCTGCTGATCGCGCGACGGTGCCGGACCGAGGTGGCTGGCCAGCACCATCACCAGGAAACCCACCGGCACGCCAAACACGCCGGCGGCCACCGGGTCGATGCCCCACCAGCGCCATGCGTCGGCGGCCGGCTGCAGGCCGACCAGGTTGCGGAACGCCGAAAGATTGGCGGCCATGTAGCCCATGCACACCAGCAGCCCGCTCAACATGCCGGCGGTGGCACCCCAGCGGGTGGCGCGCTTCCAGAAGATGCCCAGCACCAGCGCCGGGAAGAAGGCCGAGGCCGCCAGCGAGAAAGCCGCCGACACGAATTGCAGGATGTTGGCGATGCGCAGCGAGGCCACCCAGGCCGCGATCAACGCGATCACCAGCACCAGCATCTTCGACATCATCACCCGCCGGATGGCCGACGCCCGCGGGTTGATGGCGCGGTAGTAGATGTCGTGGGACAGGGCATTGGCGACCGTCAGCAGCAGGCCGTCCGCGGTGGACAGGGCCGCCGCCAGCCCGCCCGCAGCGACCAGGCAGGTGACCACGTAGGGCAGCCCGCCGATCTCCGGCGCGGCCAGCACGATGAGATCGCCGCTGAGCCGCAGCTCGGCCAGCTGCAGCAGGCCGTCGGCATTGATGTCCTCCACCCACACCAGGCCGGAATCCAGCTTGCTCCAGCGCCGTATCCAGGCCGGCAGTTCGTCAAACGGCGTGCCGACCAGGTGGCTGAGCACCTCGTACTTCACCAGCACCGCCAGCGCCGGCGCCGACAGGTACAGCAGCGTGATGAACAGCAGCGACCATCCCACCGAATTGCGCGCCTGCGCCACGGAGGGCGTGGTGTAGTAGCGCGTGAGCACGTGCGGCATGGCGGCCGTGCCCATCATCAGGCACAGCACCAGGGCCACGAAGTTGCGGCGGCCGCTTTCGTCGGAGGAAGGCCCCGGCTGCGACGGCGCGAACGGCTCGGCCTGCGGCGCCATGCCGCCCAGTGGCAGCGCCTGCTGCGCGGCGCGGTCGCGCTCGCGCTCATAGGCGGCGCGCGCGTCGGCCTCGTTGCGCGGGGCCAGGGCCAGCTGCCGCTCGGCCTGCTGGATGCGGCGCAGCGGCGCGTCTTCCGCACGCAGCGCCTGGATCCGTTCAGCCTGTCGCTGCGCATCCTCCTTCATGGCCGCGGGCACGTCGGCCAGCTTCTGCTGCGCGCTGATGGCCCGCCGCTCCAGCGCCGCCTGCGCCCGCTGCTCGGCCGCGTCGTTGCGCAGGTGTTCCTCCATGCGCGTCACCTGCTGCAGCTGCTGCGAATAGGTGATCTGCGGCAGCCAGCTGCCGCTCTGCTTGACCGACAGCCAGGTCAGCGGCAGCAGGAAGGCAATCAGCAGCACGATGTACTGCGCCACCTGCGTCCAGGTGACCGCGCGCATGCCGCCCAGGAAGGAGCACACCAGCACGCCGCCCAGGCCGACGAAGATGCCCACCTCGAAGCTGAAGCCGGTGAGGTGCGAGGTGATCAGGCCGACGCCGTAGATCTGCACCACCACGTAGACGAAGCTCACCAGCAGCACCGCCGCCACCGCGATGAAGCGCGGCAGCCCGCCGTAGCGCTCGCCGATGAAGTCGGGGATGGTGAACTGGCCAAAGCGACGCAGGTACGGCGCCAGCAGCAGCGCCACAAGGCAGAAGCCGCCGGTCCAGCCCAGCAGGTAGGCCAGGCCGCCGAAGCCCTGCAGGTACAGCACGCCCGCCATCCCGAGGAAGGAGGCGGCGCTCATCCAGTCGGCGGCGGTGGCCATGCCGTTGTAGAAGGCCGGCACGCGCCGGCCGGCCACGTAGTACTCGGCCTCGTCGGTGGTGCGGCACGACAGCCCGATGGTGGCGTACACCGCCACCGTGGCCACCAGGAACATGGTGCCGATCCACGCCCGCGAGAAGCCCGCGTGCTCGGCCCAGGCCAGCAGCGCCACGAACAGCAGCACGCCCAGCGCGAACATCCCGTAGCGCCGGTGCAGGCGCCGTTCGAAGGCGCCTGCGCTGCTGCCGCGGGCGGTAGTCAGACGCGCTCCCGCCCGCAGGCTACTTGGCGGCGCCCAGCCGCTGCCAGGTCTCGATCACCGTGTCGGGGTTCAGCGAGATCGACACGATGCCTTCCTGCGCCAGCCAGTCGGCGAAGTCCGGATGGTCGCTGGGCCCCTGGCCGCAGATGCCGACGTACTTGCCGGTGGCGCGGCAGGCGGCGATGGCGCGCGAGATCATGGCCTTGACGGCCGGATCCCGCTCGTCGAAGTCGCCGGCCAGCTGCTCCAGGCCGGAGTCGCGGTCCAGGCCCAGCGTCAGCTGCGTCAGGTCGTTCGAGCCGATGGACATGCCGTCGAAGTACTCGAGGAACTGCTCGGCCAGGATGGCGTTGCTCGGCACCTCGCACATCATGATCAGGCGCAGGCCGTCCTGGCCGCGCTTGAGGCCGTGCTCGGCCAGCATCTCGTTGACCTTGCGCGCCTGGGTCAGCGTGCGCACGAAGGGCACCATGATCTCGACGTTGGTCAGGCCCATGTCGTTGCGCACGCGCTTGAGCGCCTCGCACTCCATCGCGAAGGCGTCGCTGAAGTCGCCGCTGATGTAGCGCGACGCACCGCGGAAGCCCAGCATCGGGTTCTCTTCGTCGGGCTCGTAGCGCGAGCCGCCGATCAGCTTGCGGTACTCGTTGCTCTTGAAGTCCGACAGCCGCACGATCACCGTCTTGGGCCAGAAGGCACCGGCGATGGTGGCGATGCCCTCGACCAGCTTGTCGACGTAGAAGGCGCGCGGGCTGGCATGGCCCCGCGCCACCGATTCCACCGCCTTCTTCAGGTCGGCGTCGATGTTGGGGTAGTCGAGGATGGCCTTCGGATGCACCCCGATGTTGTTGTTGATGATGAATTCCAGCCGCGCCAGGCCCACGCCCGAATTCGGCATCTGGGCGAAGTTGAAGGCCAGCTGCGGGTTGCCCACGTTCATCATGATCTTGATGGGGCAGTACGGCAGGTCGACCGGCTCGACGTCGGACACGTCGGTGTCCAGCAGGCCGTCGTAGATGTAGCCGGTGTCGCCCTCGGAGCAGGCCACCGTCACCAGCGCGCCGTCGGCCAGCTTGTCGGTGGCATCGCCGCAGCCCACCACGGCCGGGATGCCCAGTTCACGCGCGATGATGGCCGCGTGGCAGGTGCGGCCGCCGCGGTTGGTGACGATGGCGCTGGCGCGCTTCATCACCGGCTCCCAGTTGGGGTCGGTCATGTCAGTGACCAGCACGTCGCCGGGCTGCACGCGTTCCATCTCGGTGATGGAGCTGACCAGCCGCACCGGGCCGGTACCGATCTTCTGGCCGATGGCGCGGCCTTCGGCCAGCACCGTGTTCTTGCTGGTGTCGCCGCGCAGCTTGTAGCGCTGCTCGACCTTGCCTTCGGCCTGGCTCATGACCGTCTCAGGGCGGGCCTGCAGGATGTAGAGCTTGCCGTCGCCGCCGTCCTTGCCCCACTCGATGTCCATCGGGCGGCCGTAGTGCTCCTCGATGATGAGGGCGTACTTGGCCAGCTCGGTCACGTCGGCGTCGTTCAGCGAATAGCGGTTGCGCTGCTCGGGCGGCGTGTCCTCGGTCTTCACCAGCTTGCCGGAAGCGGCCTTCTCTTCGGGCGAAGCGAAGGTCATCTTGATGAGCTTGGAGCCCAGGTTGCGGCGGATGACGGCCAGCTTGCCGGCCTTGAGCGCCGGCTTGTGCACGTAGAACTCGTCGGGGTTGACGGCGCCCTGCACCACCGTCTCGCCCAGGCCGTAGCTGGAGGTGATGAAGACCACGTCCTTGAAGCCCGACTCGGTGTCGATGGTGAACATCACGCCGGCCGCGCCCAGGTCGGAACGCACCATGCGCTGCACGCCGGCCGACAGGGCCACGTCGGCATGGGCGAAGCCCTTGTGCACGCGGTAGCTGATGGCGCGGTCGTTGTAGAGCGAGGCGAACACCTCCTTCATCTTCGACATGACTTCCGGCAGGCCGACGACGTTGAGGAAGGTTTCCTGCTGGCCGGCGAACGAGGCGTCGGGCAGGTCTTCGGCGGTGGCCGAAGAGCGCACCGCGAACGAGGCGCCCGGGTTGCCGGCGGTCAGCTTCTCGAACTCGGCCGCGATGGCCTGTTCCAGGTCGGCCGGGAACGGCGTCTCTTCCACCCAGCGGCGGATCTCGGCGCCGGCTTCGGCCAGCGCGCGCACGTCGTCGGTGTCCAGCGCCGCCAGGCGGGCGTTGATCTTCTTGTCCAGCCCGCCGTGCGACAGGAACTGGCGGAACGCGTGCGCCGTGGTGGCGAAGCCGCCGGGCACGCGCACGCCGGTGCTGGCGAGCTGGCTGATCATTTCGCCGAGGCTGGCGTTCTTGCCGCCGACCACCTCGACATCGGTCATTCTCAGTTGTTCGAACGGCGCGACCAGGGCGGTCGCCAGGTTGGGTTGGGACATGGGAAAACTCCGTGATGACAAGAAACCGGTGCTTCCGCTCGGCCGAGGACGCGCGCCACCCAGCCAGCCGTGCTGGTTGTTCGGGTTATGGGGCGGGGGCAGCGCATGGGCGTCGTGGCGTGGGAAGGAATGGCGCCGATTCTAGTTTCGAAGCCGCACCGGAAGCGGGCCTTCGTGAAGTCCTTCGCGGCCTATGATCCGTGTCCCCTTCCCTGCTGCCACAGCGCCCTGGCCATGCCCAATCGCTCCGTGTTTTTTGTGTCCGACGGTACCGGCATCACCGCCGAGACCTTCGGCAACTCGATCCTGGCGCAGTTCACGGCCAAGCCCCGGCGTGTGCGCCGCCCCTTCATCGACACGGAAGAGAAGGCCCGCCAGGTGGTGCTGGAGATCAACGAGGTGGCCGAGCGTGAGGGCAAGCCGCCCATCGTGTTCATCACGCTGGTCAACGAGGTGATCCGTGACGTGGTGACCGCGCCGGACTGCCGCGGCATGGTGTTCGACATGTTCCGCACCTTCGTCGAGCCGCTGGAGCACGAGTTCGGCATGAAGTCGAACCACCGGGTGGGGCGCTTCTCCGACGCGGCCAAGAGCCAGGAATACGACGACCGCATTGAGGCGATCAATTTCTCGCTGGCGCACGACGACGGGCAGTCGTCGCGCAACCTGGAGCTGGCCGACGTGATCCTGGTGGGCGTGAGCCGCAGCGGCAAGACGCCCACGTCGCTGTACCTGGCGATGCAGCACGGCATCAAGGCGGCCAACTATCCGCTGATCCCCGAGGACTTCGAGCGCAACAAGCTGCCCTCGGCGCTGGCGCCGTTCAAGGCCAAGTGCTTCGGCCTGTCGATCGACCCGGAGCGGCTGGCGCAGATCCGCAACGAGCGGCGGCCCGGCAGCAAGTACGCGGCGCTGGAGAACTGCCGCTACGAGGTGAACGAGGCCGAAGCGATGATGAAGCGCGAGGGCATCGGCTGGCTGAGCTCCACGCACAAGTCGATCGAGGAGATCGCCACCACGATCCTGCGGGACATCCGCCCCGACCGCCTGATCTACTGAAGCCGCCGCCTCGCCGATTCGTACAGGCACACGGCCGCCGCGGCGGCCACGTTCAGCGATTCCTCGCCGCCCGGCTGCGGAATGCGCACCGCCAGCGCGCAGCGCGCCATCAGCTCCGGCGCCACGCCACGGCCTTCATGGCCCATCACCCAGGCGCAGGGCCAGGGCAGCTCGGCCTGGTGCAGCACGGCTTCGGTGTGCGAGCTGGTGGCCACCAGCGGCAGCTGCAGCGCCGCCAATGCATCCGCGTCCGCGCCCTCCACCAGCCGCAGCCCGAAATGCGCGCCCATGCCGGCCCGCAGCACCTTGGGCGACCACAGGGCCGCCGTGCCCCTGAGCGCCACCACCTGCTCAAAGCCGAGCGCCGCCGCGCTGCGCAGGATGCTGCCGACGTTGCCGGCATCCTGCAGCCGGTCCAGCACCACCGAGGGCGCGCCCGGCTGGATGGCGGGCGAGGCCGGCGCCGCGACGACGAAGCCGATGGCGGCCGGCGACTCCAACGTGCTCAGCGACTTGAACAGCGCATCCGGCAGCAGGCTCACCTTGTCCGCCCAGCCGGCCAGGTCGCGCAGGCTGGGCTCGCGGGCCCAGGCACTTTCGCTGACCAGCGCCTGCTGGGCACGGCCGCCGCGCGACTGCAGCGCACGCGCCAGGTGGTCGCCCTCCAGCCACAGCAGGCCCAGCTTGCGATAGCCGGCCGGGTCCTGCGCCAGCTTGCGCAGCTTGACCAGCAGCGGGTTGTCGCGCGAAGTGATCAGCGCCGGTTCGTTCATCGCGGCGTCGGCGGCATCGGCAGCACGCCCACCGGCGTCAGCACCTCGCGCACCGGCGCGAAGCTGCGGCGGTGCGCCTCGCAGGCGCCGTGGGTGCGCAGCGCATGCAGGTGGTCGGGCGTGCTGTAGCCCTTGTGCTCGTCGAAGCCGTAGAGCGGAAAGCGCTCGTGCAGAGCCCTACAGCCGCGGTCGCGCGTGACCTTCGCGATGATCGACGCCGCCGAGATCGACTGCACGGTGGCGTCGCCGCCGATGATGGCCTCGGCATGCACCCGCAGCACCGGCAGCCGGTTGCCGTCCACCAGCACCTTGCCCGGCAGCAGCCGCAGGCCGTCGACCGCCCGGCGCATCGCCAGCATCGTGGCCTGCAGGATGTTGATCTGGTCGATCTCCTCCACCGTCGCCTCGCCCACGCTGCAGCACAGCGCGCGGGCGCGGATCTCCTCGTACAGCTCCTCCCGGCGGCGGGCGGTCAGCACCTTGGAATCGGCCAGGCCCTTGATCGGCCGCAGGTCGTCCAGGATGACCGCTGCGGCCACCACCGGGCCGGCGAGCGGGCCGCGGCCGGCTTCGTCCACGCCGGCGACCAGGAGCCCGGGCACGTCCCAGGACAGGCCCAGCTGCTCAGCTTTCGAGGATTTGCGCGATGGCATCGGTGGCGGTGCGGCCGGTGTCCCGCCGCAACAGATGGTGGAGTTCTTCGAAGCGGCCGGTGACCGCCGCCATGCGGGCCGGCGCGTCCAGCCAGGCCAGCACATCGGCCGCCAGTGTCGCCGGTTGCGCAGCTTCCTGGATGCGCTCGGGCACCACGAAGTCGCGACACAGGATGTTGGGCAGGCCCACCCAGGGCTGGTAGGCCATGCGCTTCATGATCTGCCAGCTGACCGCGTTCATGCGGTAGGCGATGACCATCGGCCGCTTGAACAGCGCCGCCTCCAGCGTGGCAGTACCGCTGGCGATCAGCGTGACGTCGCACGCGGCCAGGGCCTCGTGCGACTGGCCGTCGAGCAACGTGAGCGGCGCCTCAGGCGCGTGCTGGCGCTGCAGCGGCTCCACCAGCTCCCGCAGGCCCGGCACCACCGGCAGCACGAAGCGCAGGTCGGGCCGCTGGCGGGCCAGCAGGGCCACGGTCTGCAGGAAGACGGGCGCGATCATCTCGATCTCGGAGCGGCGGCTGCCGGGCAGCACCGCCACCACCGGCGCATGGTCGGCCAGGCCCAGCGCGGCGCGCGCGGCCGCCCGCGGTGCCTGCAGCGCAATGGCATCGGCCAGCGGATGGCCGACGTAGGTGGCAGGTACGCCATGCGCGTGCAACAGCTCCGGCTCGAACGGGAACAGGCACAGCACATGGTCGGTGCTGGCCGCGATCTTCTTCACCCGCCCGCCGCGCCAGGCCCAGATCGAGGGGCACACGAAATGGATGGCCTTGATGCCCGCGGTCCTGAGCCGAGCCTCCAGGCCCAGGTTGAAATCGGGGGCATCGATGCCGATGAAGGCGTCGGGCCGCTGCTGCAACAGGCGCTCGGTCAGCTCGTCGCGGATGCGCGAGATGCCGCGGTAGTGGCGCAGCACCTCCACATAACCGCGCACCGCCAGCTTCTCGTGCGGCCACCAGGCCTGGAAGCCGTGGGTCGCCATGCGCGGGCCGCCGATGCCGGCCGCCTGCATGGCCGGCCAGCGCTGCTTCATGCCGCCCATCAGCAGACCGGCCAGCAGGTCGCCGGACGTCTCGCCCGCCACCATGCCGAACCGCGGAGCCTGCGCCGCGGTATCCACGGTCAGCGCGCGATGCCGCGGGTGGCGGCCTGCAGGAAGTCCAGCATCATCGCCACGTCGCCGGCCGCGTCGGGTACGGTGGCGCTCAGGCCGGCGATCTCGGCGCGGGCCTCTTCCAGCGTCTGGCCCTTGCGGTACAGCGCCCGGTGCATCTGCTTGACGGCGTTCACCCGCTCGGCGTTGAAGCCGCGGCGCTTCAGCCCCACCGCATTGAAGCCGCGCACCGCCAGCGGATTGCCGTCCACCAGCATGTAGGGCGGCACGTCCTGCGTCACCGCGCTGGCAAAGCCGAGCATCGCGTAGGAGCCGATCTTCACGAACTGGTGGATGCCGGTCAGGCCGCCCACGGTCACGTAGTCGCCCACGTGAACATGGCCGGCGAAGGTGGCGTTGTTGGCCAGCGTGTTGTCGTTGCCCACCTGGCAGTCGTGGGCGATGTGCACGTAGGCCATCACCCAGTTGTCGTCGCCGATGCGGGTGACGCCCGCGTCCTGCGCGGAGCCGGTGTTGAAGGTGCAGAACTCGCGGATGGTGTTGCGGTCGCCGATGTGCAGTTCGGTGGGCTCACCCGCGTACTTCTTGTCCTGCGGCATGGCGCCCAGCGACACGAACTGGAAGATGCGGTTGTCGCGCCCGATCGTGGTGTGCCCTTCGATCACCGCATGCGGGCCCACCGTGGTGCCGGCGCCGATGCGCACATGCGGCCCGATGACCGCATACGGCCCCACGCTCACCGAAGGATCCAGCTCGGCCTTCGGGTCGACGATGGCGGTGGCGTGGATCGTGGTCATGCCACCTTGCGCATGGTGCACATCAGCTCGGCTTCCACGGCGGTTTCGCCGTCCACGCTGGCGCGGGTCTTGTACTTGTAGATGCCGGCCTTGGCGCGCTCGATGCTGGCTTCCAGCGTCAGCTGGTCGCCGGGCTCGACCACGCGCTTGAAGCGCGCACCGTCGATGCCCACGAAATACACCACCATGTCGTCGGTCAACTCCGCGTCCATCGACTCGAAGCTGAGCAGCGCAGCAGCCTGGGCCAGCGCTTCCAGCATCAGCACGCCGGGCATCACCGGCCGGTTGGGGAAGTGGCCCATGAAGAACGGCTCGTTGATGGTGACGTTCTTGATGGCACGG
>OFDN01001497.1_pt1 | contig 15009 bp, 12 predicted proteins | sample 1520971 | NCBI WGS metagenome assembly OFDN01 (sample SAMEA94257418, study PRJEB24077) | hot springs metagenome | biome: Aquatic biome; feature: Geographical feature; material: Water | place: India | collected 2012-06-12 | depth 5 m
CCTTTTAGACGCCGATCACCCCGCTAACGGGGTCCCTTTTGCACGCCGGTCCACAGATCTTCGCGCTGACAATCATACCCAGCGGATATGGCGCGGTGGCCGGTATTTCTCGCAGCCCCGCGCCTTTGCCGAGGTGGAGCCTGAGAGTGAAGCGGCGGTGTTGGCCAAACTGCAGACAGCGTTGGAACAGAAGGCGAAACAGGCGAGGCCGGATGCGTCCGCCGCCGATCCCGCGCCCCCTGCCCCGAAGGGTGTGGATCATCTGCCGAAGGCATCCCCGATCCGCCAGAGGCTTTCGCTGGGAACAGCGGAACAGCGAAAGGCGCCCCCGCCGCCCGCGCTCAAGTCGAAAGAAGTGATCAAGCTGGAACGGCGGATACGTTCGTTGAACCAGATGCTTGCGTCACTGCCGCCGGGCAGCCAGCGCTGGAGCAGGACCCGGCGCTTTCTGGAGCAGAACGAGCGGCAGCTTGCCGCGCTCGAAAAGTCGCCCGGCAAGGATAAGCCGCAACCGTCGCCCCACTCACCCACGCCGCCAGCCCCGCCTGCCCCGGCCGAACAGCAATTGGCGCTGCCCGAGTTCGGCGAAGACCTGCAGGCTGAGCGCGCCAAGCTCTTGGCGGAGCTGAAAGCGCTGGAAATCAGGGGGCAAAAATTCCTGCCCGGATCGCCCAAGACGAAGGCCAATCTGGCGGCGCGCGGAGATCTGGAATGCCGGATTGCGGCGCTTGACCGTCAGCTTGCCAATGCAACAAAGGCGGATTTCAGCGTCATTGCCGAGGACAATCCCTGGACGCCAGAGCGGGTTGCATTGCTCACCGCCATGTGGAGCGACGGCCAATCCGCGAATGCAATCGCCGCAGCTCTCGGCGGCACCAGTCGCAATGCCGTGATCGGCAAGGCCAAACGTCTGGGATTGCCGTTCAATTATGGCAAACAGCAGGACACGGAAGAGCCAGCATAACGGTGGAGCACGGGCGCTAAGCGTCTGGCGTGGTTGATTTTGCTGGGTTAGTGGTGGGGCATGACCAAGAAAACCAAGCTTGAACTGACCTGGCCGGGCAAGGACGAGCGGCCGAAGCTTGAGCCGCGCATTCTGATCGAGGATCCCGCGAAGAGCTATCACGCCAGCGTGCGGCGGGATGGCGATCTGTTCGACAACATGCTGATCAAGGGCGACAACCTGCTCGCGCTCAAGGCGCTGGAGCAGGATTATCAGGGCAAGGTGAAGTGCGTTTACATTGATCCGCCCTACAACACCGGCAGCGCATTCGAGCACTACGATGACGGGCTTGAACACGCAATATGGCTGAGCCTCATCCGAGATAGGCTAGTGATACTCCGTGAGCTTCTTAAAGAAGACGGGCTAATATTTGTTCAAATTGATGACAATGAGATGGCTTATCTCACAGTCTTAATGGATGAGACTTTTGGACGGGGTAACAGAGTAAACGTCATTTGTGTCAAAATGAGCGAAGCCTCTGGCGTAAAGATGTCCCACGTTGACAAGAAACTTCCGAAACTAAAGGAGTATATTCTTGTCTATCGAAAGGAAAAAACCCCAAAACTTCAAATGGATGGTGTTCCAGCTGGCGCATGGAATGACGAATACAAGACTCTCCTACTTGGGATAACAAAGGACGAGATCGATGAATTGAAGGAAATCTGTGACCGCGAGCAGAATGACCAAACTTCAGTCGATCGCTGCAACCATCTTTTGCAGAATGCAAAGACCCAAACGCTAGGGTTATACTTCCGTGAAAATGGCATAAAGCAATCAGAGCAAGATGCGTTCAAGTTCGAAAACGCTTGGAGAATAATTCAGGCTGTTGGATCGTCTAGCGTTCTTTCCATGGCGAAGCGCCAGCCAGCATTCGAGCAAGAAATAGCTGCAGGTTTATCGGCCCGAGGTTTAGTGTATCTCTACAAAACTGACTTCGACCCCGATGCAAAACAACCCCGCATTCAGGTAATATTCGCCGATCAAAATCTCTTGAGGAATCCCGGAGACTTTTGGACGGACATCAAGACGACAGGAGGAGTGGGTCAAGAAGGTGGCGTGCTGTTCCCGAACGGCAAAAAACCCGAGGCCCTAATAAGGCGGGTGATCCAGATGTGCACAAGCGATGGCGATATAGTGTTAGATTCGTTTGGCGGTTCTGGCACGACGGCAGCTGTGGCGCACAAGATGGGCCGTCGCTGGATCACGATCGAAATCGGTGACCATGCTGACACCCACATCGTCCCGCGTTTGCAGAAGGTGATCGACGGCACTGATCAGGGCGGGATCAGTAAGGCGCTGGACTGGAAGGGCGGCGGGGGCTTCCGCTACTTCACCCTCGCCCCCTCGCTGCTGGAACAGGACAAATACGGCAACTGGGTGATCGCGCAGGATTACAACCCGGCGATGCTGGCCGAGGCAATGTGCAAGCACACGGGCTTCACCTATGCGCCCTCGCAGGACCCGGCGGAGTATTGGCGGCACGGCCATTCGACCGAGACCGACTTCATCTATGTCACCACGCAGGCGCTCACCCACGATGCCTGCGCAAAGATTGCGCATGATGTGGGCCCGGATCGCTCGCTGCTGATCTGTTGCAAGGCCTATGACGCAGCCGCCGATGCCTTCGAGAATCTGACGCTGGTGAAGATCCCGACTTCGATCCTGCAGAAGTGCGAATGGGGCCGCGACGACTACTCGCTGAACATCCAGAACCTGCCGCAGGCGGAGGATGACGAGGCAGCCGAAGCGGCGACCCAAGCCAGCGGCGCGGGCCTGCCGCTGTTCGCCGGGGAGGCGGATGATGAGTGATCTCAACCCCGCCCGCACCCGGCGCCAGATCGCCCAGCGCCTCTCATTGCGCGCGCCGCAGGAGGAATCGCTCAACATTCTGGGCGAGGTGCTGGAGAAGATCGATTTCGCCACCGCGCCCGATCTCGATGCCCTGCTGAAGGACATTCAGGCGCTCTACCCCAGCGTCGAGAGCTTCGAGCGCAGCTTTCCCTCGGTGTGTTTTGCGCTGGCCACAGGGGTCGGCAAGACCCGGCTGATGGGCGCGTTCATCGCCTATCTCTACCTCACCGGCAAATCGAAGAACTTCTTCGTGCTGGCGCCCAACACCACGATCTACGACAAGCTGGTGGAGGATTTCTCGCGCCAGACCTCGCCCAAATATGTGTTCCGCGGGATATCGCAGTTCGCCCAGACACCGCCGATCATCGTCACGGGCGACACCTGGCAGGAAGGCCGCGGTATCCGTGGGAGCGACCTGTTCGGCGGCGAGGCGATCATCAACATCTTCAACGTCGACAAGATCAACAAGGACAAGGGGAAGATCAGAAGCTTCCGCGAGACCTTGGGTGACAGCTATTTCGATTACCTGTCGAAGCTGCCCGATCTCGTGATGCTGATGGACGAGGCACACCGGTATCGGGCGGCGGCGGGGGCGAAGGCGATCTTCGAACTCGACCCGAAACTGGGGCTGGAGTTGACCGCTACGCCGAAGTCGGTCGGCGCGAACTCCCGCAATTTCCGCAACGTGATCTACGAATATGGCCTCGGCAATGCGATGGCCGATGGCTTCGTCAAGGAACCCGCCGTGGCGACGCGGGCGGACTTCAACCCGAAGGCGTATGACGAGGAAGCGCTCGAAGGGATCATGCTGGAAGACGGCATCCATTATCACGAGCATGTGAAGACCGAGCTGGAACTCTATGCCCGCGAGACCGGGCGCAAGCGGGTCCATCCCTTCATGCTGGTGGTGGCGCAGGACACCGCCCACGCCAGCCAGCTGCGGGCCCGGATCGAGGATGATGGCTTCTTCAACGGCGCCTACAAGGGCCGCGTGATCGAGGTGCACTCGAAAGTTCGCGGCGAGGAGAGCGACGAGACGATGGAGCGGTTGGTGCGGCTTGAGGAAGCCGGCGACACCGACATCGTGATCCACGTGAACAAGCTGAAGGAAGGCTGGGACGTCACCAACCTCTACACCATCGTGCCTTTGCGCGCATCGGCCTCGGACATTCTGACCGAGCAGACCCTCGGGCGCGGTTTGCGCCTGCCCTATGGCGAGCGCACCGGGAATGAGGCGGTCGATACGCTGACGGTGATCGCGCATGACCGGTTCGACGAGGTGATCAAAAAGGCCCGTGAAGACGGCTCGATCGTGCAGATGAAGCAGCTGCGGATCGGCGAAGGCGGGGATATCACAACCGAGCCGCAGCAGGTTTTCACCGTCCCAACCGCGTTCGAAGCGGCGCTGACGGGCGCACAGATGCCCGATCCGAAGGTCGAAGATGGGGTCAAGCAGGAGCCCTTCATCTTCAACACGCCGCAGGAGCAGGAGGTCGCCAAGGTCACCATCGAACTGCTTCGCGACAAGTATAGCCGGGAGCTCAAGGGCGGCCACAAGGAGCTGCGCAGCCCCGAGGTTCAGAAGCGCATCGTCGATGACGTGCGGCGCCTGACGATCCAGCGGCAGGGCTCGCTCGAGGGCATCACGGTCGAGCCGAACGTCGAAAAACTTGTGGCCGTGGTGACCGCCAGCGTTGCCGAAAACAGCATCGAAATTCCAGAAATCGTGGTGCTGCCGAGCCGGGAGGTGAACTTCTGGTTCGAGGATTTCGACCTGACCGGTATCGACGACATCCGGTTTCAGCCGATCTCAGACCGCTTGCTGATCCGCAACCTGCGCGATCAATCCCAGCGCGAGCTTGCCCGCTCGATTGAAGGTCCGCGCGAGGAGCGGGTCGAGAACTACATCGTCAAATTCCTGATGGATTACCCGCAGGTAGACTACGACAGTCAGGCCGACCTGCTCTACAAACTGGCGGGGCAAATGATTGCCCACCTGCAGAGCTATCTGGCCACCGCTGAGGACGTGGAAAACGTCGCCCTTGCCCACGGCAAGCTATTGGCCGATCGGATCTTCTCTCAGATGAAGGCCCACTACAGGCAGACACCGGCGGACTACCGCGCGACGAAGATCCGGTCATTCCGGACGCTGGAGCCGCAGAATATTGCCTATAGCCCCTCGCGTTCGCTGCTGCTGAGCGAAGCGGCAACACCGTTGTCAGCGACCGCCAGCTTCACATTCCGTGGCGGCCAGAAGAGCCCTTACAAGCATCACAAATTCCACTCAGATCCAGAGCGGCGTTTTGCCGTGTTGATCGACAGCGATTTCGAGCAGGATGTGCTGCGGTGGCTGAAGCCCGCCCGCAATCAGTTCCGGATCGAGTATCAACCGGGCAAGCCTTATGAGCCTGACTTCGTGGTGGAGACCAGCGGGGAAAAGCTGATCGTCGAGATCAAGGCCAGCAATCAGATGGAAGATGTCACGGTGAAGGAAAAAGCCAGGGCAGCATCCGAATGGGTCAAACATGCCAACGAGTTTGCCGCCGAAGGTGATGGCAAACCTTGGCGATATGCGCTCGTGCCCGACGATGCGATTACAGAAAGCGCAACTCTTGTCGGCTTGATCGGCCGCTACGGCCAATAAGCTTCTGGCCAATATTGGCACAGCATAAGCCTGCGACCGAAATGGTAAATCTCACACGGACAACGAAGGCGGTTATGCTGCCCAAAGCTGCGGCTCGGGCAGCGCGCCGATCATGGCGAGCCCGTGCGCGATTGAGGTAAGCTCGCCGCCGGAGGCGATCCGCTCCACCCCGAAGCGCCTGTCAAAGATGGCCCGCACCGCCGGGATCAGCGAGGAACCGCCGGTCAGAAACACGCGGTCGATCCCCTCTGGCGCGAGTTCGGCCCGCCGAAGCGCCTGATCGAGCGCCTGTTCTATACGGGCCAGATCAGGGGCAATCCATGCCTCGAACGCGGCCCGTTCCACCTCGACAGCAATGCCCAGCCCCCCGCCCTCGAAGCGGAATTCGGCCGATTCCTGATCTGACAGCGCCCGCTTCAATTGGCCCACCGCCGCATAGAGGGGATAGCCTTGCTCGTGCTCGATCAGCGCGATCAGCCGACCGATCGCTGCCGGATCAACCGCGTTGCGTTGCAACCGGCGCAGTTCGTCGAGCGTGCGGCGGTTGCGCATCAGCGCGAGGCGTGACCAGTCGGAAAACTCGGAAAACCATCCGCCGGGAATGTCGAGCAGCTTATCGAAGGAACGGTATTGCCCGCCCTTCCCCAGCATCGGCAGCACCAAGCGGTCGACAATGCGCTGGTCAAAACGGTCGCCTGCGATGCCGATGCCGGACGAGGCCAGCGGCGTGCAGCGTTGCGGCGCACCGGCATCTGCGATCCGCACGATCGAGAAGTCCGTCGTCCCCCCGCCAAAATCGGCGACCAGCACTGTCGCAGGCTCGATCAGCCGCGTGGCATAGCTGAAGGCTGCGCCCACCGGTTCATAGACGTAATGCACCTCAACCCCGAAATCGGCGAACATCGCGCGATAACGTTCCCGCGCAAGGTCGCTGTCCGGCTGAGCGCCGGCATACTCCACCGGACGTCCCACGATCACCCGCCGGGGCCGCTGATCCAGCCTCCCCTGCGCGTGCGACACCAGCCTGCTGAGGAACAACTGGCCCATATCCTCGAAGCGAAACGGCCGGTTGAAGATCAACGCGCGCTCGAAAGAAGGGCTCGCCACCACTGACTTGAACGACTGGACAAATCGGCAATCGGACGGGGTTTCGAGGAATTCCTCGATGGCCCATGGCCCAGCCTCGCTATCGACGCCTCCGGGAACGCCGCTATCCTCCCAGAAGCACAAGGCCGAGCGGAATGTCGCGCCGCTCGCCTGCTTGCTCTGAAACTCGATCAGGTCCGATCCGCCGGCGCCGTCTGCAAGGGCCGCAACCGTGTTGGTGGTGCCGAAATCCAGCCCGATGGCTTCGATCATTGCGCTTGCCGATCGTGGCCGCGCATGGCCGCCAAGTCCTCGGCTCCGAGAACCAGACGCACGCCGAGCGAACCAGTGCCTCCCAGCACCGGCGATTTCCTCAGGCAGAGTTCGACCGCCTCGATCACGTCATAGGAGGCGCAGGCCTGCGTAATCAGGGTCATCAGGTATTCCTGCGTCTCGAACGTCCGGCTGCGGGCAATCTCGGCAATCCTTGCGATCAGCGGATCGTAATCGAAGACATTGGCCATCTCGTCCGCCGCGATCTGCACAAGATCTGGCGCAATCGCCAATTTCAGATCGAGGACATGGGCATCGGGCACCACATCGCCCGGCCCATAGGTGCCGATCGAAACGGGAAGATGAAGATCACGCAATTCGATTCGGGCGAGGCGAGGCATCGATCAGGCTTTCATGAGCAAAGTGGCAGGCTGCTGTGCGGCGAGCGGGGGGCGCTACACTGAGTCAGCCTTCAGAGTAAGCTGGAAGTCCAATCGTGTCTGCAGAGGGTCAACCGCAGGGGATCAGCTTGATCGGCCTCGCCGGCTCCAAAGGTGAATTCAGGCCCAGAGCACGTCCGATCCCGGTGCACATACTGTGCCACAAATTGTGCCACAAATTGTGCCCTTGACTGTGCCCGGCGCTTGATTCAGAGGAATGGCCATCCGGAAAATTCCGCGGATTGCAGGGGCTTGGATCACCGCCGCAGAGTGACCGAAAAAAATGGTTGGGAATCCTCTCGTCCCGACCAGTGGACTTCTTTCTCCGTGTCCGCCGCCCGTGCCCGCGCAATTGCGTGCCGCACCCGCGCGGGCTAGGCTGACGGCTTGTCCCAGCCTTCTCCTGAAAGCCGCACCTGCCGATGACCCGCTGGCGCCTTGCCGCTCCCGTCGCCGACATCCGCGAGGCGCTGCTGGCGCTTCCCGCGCTGCCGGAGCGTTTCGCCATTGCGACGCTGGTCGAGGTCGACGGCTCGGCTCCGCGCGATGTCGGCGCGCAGATGCTGATCACGCCGGATGAGCACTGGGGGTTCCTGTCGGGCGGCTGCATCGAGGATGATGTCGCGCGCCATGGCCGCGCAGTGATGGCCGAGGGTGCGCCGCGCACCTTGCGCTATGGCGAAGGGAGCCCGTGGATCGACATCAGGCTCGCCTGCGGATCGGGGATCACCGTGCTGGTCGAGCCGGTCACGGCCAGCGAACCGGCGGTGGCGGCGCTGCTCGATGGCTGGCGCACCCGCGCGCCAGTATTGTGGTCGAGCGATGGCACCACCCGGCTCGCCGAAGCCGCTGGCGCGGCGCCCTGCGATGCTTGGGATGGCGCGCGCTACACCCGCCTCTTCCCCCCGCCGCTCAAGCTGGTGCTGATCGGCGAGGACGGGGCGACGCTCAGCGCGGCTTCGCTGGCGCTGGCGATGGGCTGGCTGGTCGCGCTCGTCACCCCCGGCGGGCCGGAGGCGGCCCCGATGGAAGCGATCTCCTACCACCGCGGCGACCCGGAGGGGTCGCTCAAGGCCATCGCACCCGACCGCTGGACCGCTGTCGCGGTGCTCTCGCACGACCGCGAGGATGACGAGCGCGGGCTTGCGGCGGCGCTCTCCTCCCCGGCCTTCTATGTCGGCGCGATCGGCGCGCGGGTGCGGCTGGAGCAGCGCCTCGCCAGGCTGCGCGGACACGGGGTCGGCGAGGCGGCGCTGGCGCGGCTCCATGCCCCCATCGGGCTCTACGGCTTCGGGAAGGCCCCGCGCGAGGTGGCGCTCTCGCTGGTCGCCGAGGTGGCTCAGGCCTTCCATGCTGCGACGGCGCGCGACAGGTCTTCGGGCGTGTCGATATCGAGCAGCACGCCGCTGTCGGCGGTGTCGAGGTAGGCAACCCGCTCGGAGTGCGCCTTCAACAGCGCGGTCGCCCCGGCATCGCCCTCCAGCATCAGGAGATCGCCCAAGGCGGCGCGGGTCAAGGCTACAGGGTGGCCGGGCTTGCCCTCGCAGCGCGGCCTTGCGGCGTAGCCCGCGGCCTGCGCCCGCTCGGCGAGTTCAGCGCACAGCGCGACAGGCACCAGCGGCATATCGCCGAGGAAGACGCACACGCCTTGGCTCGCGGAATCGAGCGCGGCAATGCCGGTGCGCAGGCTCGCGGCCATGCCCTCAGCCCAGCCGGGCGCGTGGACGATCCGGCAGGCGAGCCCATCCAGCGCGCCGCGGACCGGAGCGTCATCCGCTCCCGTGACGACAACCACCTCGGCAAAGCCTGCGCCCAGCACCCGCTCGGCCACCCGCCGGATCACCGGCGCGCCGCCAAGTTCGGCAAGCAACTTGCCTCCCCCAAACCGCCGCCCCGCCCCTCCAGCGAGGATCAGCGCCGACCAGCGCTCCAGCCTCAAGCCTTGGCTTGCGTCAGGATCGGCAGGTTGCGGATGCGCTTGCCCGTCAGCGAGGCGAGCGCATTCGCCAGCGCCGGTGTCGCGGGCGGCAGGCCCGGCTCGCCGATCCCGCCGGTCTTCGCGCCGCTGTCGGCGAAATGTACGTCCACCGCAGGCGGCGCGTCGGCCAGCTTGAGGATCGGGTAGTCGGAGAAATTGCTCTCCACCACCGCGCCCGCCTCGAGCGTCACCGCCTCGCCGATGCCCGACGAGAGCCCCATGATGAGGCCGCCCATGATCTGCGCCTCGGCGTTCAAGGGGTTCACCGTTGTGCCGCAATCGACCACCGCGAAGGCGCGCACCACCCTGGGGCTGCCGTCCTCTTTGAGAGTGGCTTCGACCACCTCGGCAACGATCGTGTCGAAGCTCTCGACAATCGCGATGCCCCGGCCCACGCCCTCGGGCAGCGGCGTGCCCCAGCCCGAGCGCTTGGCGACTTCATCGAGCACCTTGAGATGCCGCGAATCCGCCGCCAGATGCTTGCGCCGGAACTGGTAGGGGTCCGCCCCTGCCGCCAGCGCGAGCTCGTCCATGAAGCTCTCGGTGTAGAAGCCCAGCTGCGTCGCATTGACCGAGCGCCACGGCCCGTCGATCTGGTTCGACTGATAGGCGAAATGCCGCCGCGACGTGGCGGGGATGTTGTAGATGAAGGGCACTTCCCCTTCCGCATTCCCGCTCTGCGCGTAATCGATCCGCATTGCGGTGATCGCGCCATCCTTGAGCGATGCGGAAAGCTTGGCCGAGGATTGCGGGCGGTAGGAGCCGTGGGTGACTTCCTGCTCGCGGCTCCACACCAGCTTGACGGGGTATGGCACCTGCGTGGCGACGAGCGCGATCTGGTCGATGATCTCGACGATATCGGGGAAGCGCCGGCCGAAGCCGCCGCCCATGATCATCGTGTTGAACACCACCTTCTCGACATCGAGCCCCGCCGCCTTGGCCGCGCGGGTGCGGGTGCTGAGCGGGTCCTGCAAGCCGCCCCAGATGGTCAGCGTGCCGTCCTTGAAGTGGCCGGTGAGCGCGAAGGGCTCCATCATCGCGTGGTGGAGGAAGGGGACGCGGTATTCGGCCTCGACCAGCTTCGCGCCCGCTGCCTTGAAGGCGCCGTCGACATCGCCCGATCCGCCCTCGTTGTCGGGCTTGCCGCCCGCCATCAGCTTGGCTTGCGCAGCGTAGATCGCCGGGGTCGAGACCGCCGCATGGCCGCCGTCGGAGAACTTCGGCGAAAGCGCCTGAAGCCCCTTGGTCGCGGGCCAGTAGCCCGAGCCGATCACCACCACGGCGTCAGGCAGCTTGATGACCTTCTCGACGCCCTTCACGGCGAGCGCCGGGGCCTCGTCGACGCTCTCGAGCTTGCCGCCGCGCACCGGGGCCGCGGCGATGGTGGCGACGCGCATCTCGGGGAGCGTGAAGTCGATCCCGTAGACCGCGCTGCCATCGACCTTGGCGGGAATGTCGCGGCGCGGCACGCCGGTGCCGATCAGCTTCCACTGCTCGCGGGTCTTGAGCACCGGATCGCTGCTCAGCGAGCGCTCGGCCGCGCCAGCCGCGAGTTCGCCATAGCGCAGCGACTTGCCCGACTTGGCGTGGGCGACGACAGAATCGGCGGTGGTGAGCTCGCTCTCGGGCACGCCCAGCCGGTCGGCGGCCTCGGCGATCAGCGCCGCGCGCACCGCCGCGCCGGTGCGGCGCATCGCGATCTCGCCGGTGAAGCGGATCGCCGATGAGCCGCCGGTGATCATCAGCGGCATCGAGCGCGCCATCATGCCGATCACCGCATCGGGGATCAGCCCTGCCAGCGTCTCGCCCGCCATCGTCGGCAGGAAGCCCTTGGCGAGCGCGGCGTTGGCGAAGGCGAGGTCGGTCGGGGCCTGCTCGATCGCGACCTTGTTCCAATCGGCATCGAGCTCGTCCGCCAGCATCTGCGCGAGTGCGGTGTGCGAACCCTGGCCGAAGTCGATGTGGGGCGAAAAGACGGTGACCGTGTCGTCTTCGGCGATGGTCATGACGCTGCCAAAGGCTTGGCGGCCCTCGCCGCCGATCAGGGCATTGCCCTTGGCCTTGACCGAACTGTCGGTCCACCACACGCCGAAGATGCCGCCGCCCACGACCAGCGCGGAGCCGGCGAGGAAGATGCGGCGCTTGATGCCCTTGCGCTTGGGCTTGGCCGCGGGCGCGGCGGTTTCCGGCAGGTCGATATCGGGGTTGGGATTGTCGGCCATCATGCGTCTCCCGTCACGGTGGAGGCGGAGGCGGCGGCGCCCGTCGCCGCGAGGATCGCCTTGCGGATGCGCGGATAGGTGCCGCAGCGGCAGATATTGGTCATCGCCTCGTCGATCTGTTCGTCGCTCGGCGTGCCGACCGCCTCGATCAGCGCCACGGCGGCCATGATCTGCCCCGACTGGCAATATCCACATTGCGGCACCTGCGCCTCGATCCACGCCTGTTGCACCTTGTGGAGCGTGCCGTCGGCGGCCTTCAGCCCTTCGATCGTGGTCACGGATTTGCCCGCTACCTCGCCCACCGGCACGCTGCACGAGCGGGTGAGGTTGCCGTCGACATGCACCGAACACGCCCCGCAAGCGGAGATGCCGCAGCCGAACTTGGTGCCGGTGAGGCCGAGATCGTCACGCAAGGCCCACAGCAGCGGCGTGTCGGCATCGGCCTCCACGCTCACGGGCTTGCCGTTTACAGAAAATGCTATTGCCACAGGCGACGCTCCCCGATGGTTGGTAATTTGGGTTGTCTATAGCAACGCATGCCCCTCCTCTCCAAATGGAAAGACGCTGCGGCCGCGCGGGTTCCGGCAGATGACGCAGGCTTGCGATGCGCGGGCGCGCTCCGTAAGCGCTGGGGGACCGAGGAGAGGACGTCCGATGCCCCACACCATCCCCACCCCGCCCCGCATGCGCTCGTGGCTGTTCGCGCCCGGCGACAGCGAAAAGAAGATGGGCAAGGCGGAAGGCGGCAACGCGGATATCGCGCTGCTCGATCTGGAGGACTCGGTCTCGCCCGAGAACAAGCCCGCCGCGCGCCAGATGGTGGCCGAGCAGATTGCAGCCAGCGCGAACAAGGCGCGGCTGTGGGTGCGGGTCAACCCGATCGCGGGGCACGAGTGCATCGCCGATCTCGCCGCGATCATGCCCTCGCGTCCCGGCGGGGTGTTCCTGCCCAAGGCCGAAGGCGCGGCGGACGTGACGCAGCTTCACCACTATCTCACCGCGCTGGAGGCCGCGAACGGCATTCCCTTGGGGCGCACGCTGATCGCCGCACTGGTGACCGAGACGGCGGCGGCGATGTTCCGCACGGGCGACTACGCGGGCGAATATCCGGGCCGCGAGCGGCTGGTGGCGATGAGCTGGGGGGCGGAGGACCTGTCCTCGGCGCTGGGCGCGCGCGAGCAGCGCGGGCCGGACGGCGAATATTCGCACACCTACGAGATGGCGCGCAGCCTGTGCCTGATCGGCGCGGCGGCGGCAGGCGTCGCGGCGATCGAGACGGTGCAGCCCGAATTCCGCGACCTCGATGCGCTGGCGGCGCGCGCGCGGCGGGTGCGCGCGCAGGGCTTTCGCGGAATGCTCGCGATTCACCCCGCGCAGGTCGATCCGATCAACGAAGCCTTCACCCCGAGCGCCGAGGAGCTCACCCACGCCCGCGCGGTGGTGCAGGCCTTCGCCGACCATCCGGGCGCGGGCGTGGTGGCGCTCGACGGGGCGATGCTCGACCGCCCGCACCTGGTGCTGGCGCAGCGGCTGCTCGCCGAGGCGGGTTTGGAATAGGTTATTTCCTTTTCCTACTCTAACCTATTTGGTTATTTGGTTGCGCGACTCACCTGAAAGGAGCGCGCGCCATGGCCCTTATCGACGTCCTCATCGGCCCCATCGCCTCGATCATCGACAAGATCATCCCCGACAAGGAAGCCCAGGCCAAGGCCAAGCTCGAACTTATCGCCTTGCAGGGCACGCAGGAAATGCAGATGCTCGAGACGCAGCTTCGGGCAATCGTCGCCGAGGCCAATTCGAGCGATCCGTGGACCAGCCGGGCGCGGCCGAGCTTCCTCTACGTGATGTACGTCCTGCTGCTGACCGCGCTGCCGATGGGGGTGCTCTCCGCCTTCAACCCCGCCGCCGCGCGCGAGATTGCTGCGGGCATGAACGCCTACCTCGCCGGGCTCCCCGAGCCGCTCTACGCGCTCTTCGGCACCGGCTACCTCGGCTACACCGCCGCGCGCCAGTGGGGGAAAGTCAAGGGGGTGGATCGGTAGCGGAAGCATCGCGCAGAAAAGTGGAAACCGGTTTTCTGCCTACAGCGATGCGAAACAAGGATGTGCACGTTCACATTGCGTTTGTACCATTGCATGTACATATTGCGGCGCAAGGAGATCACCGATGGAAGTCCTCACCTACAGCGATGCGCGCAAAAACCTGAAGGCCGTGATGGACAAGGTGGTCGCCGATCATTCGGAAGCCATCATCACCCGCCGCAACGGCGAGGCCGTGGTGATGGTGTCGCTGTCGGAGTGGAATTCCATCCGGGAAACCGAATATCTCCTGTCGACGCCTCAGAATGCCAAGCGCCTGCGCGAGGGGATCGAGCAACTCAATGCCGGCAAAGGTCTGGTGCGGGAGTTGATCAAGCCGTGAAGGTCACCTTCACAAGCAATGCATGGGATGAATATAGATGGTGGGCAGATGGTGAACGCAAACCGTTCGAAAGGCTCAACACGCTGATTGAACAATGCCGCCGAACGCCTTTTACAGGAACCGGAAAGCCCGAACCATTGCGCGGCGATCTTCAAGGATGGTGGTCGCGCCGCATCAACAGCGAAGACCGATTGGTATACCGCGTGTGTGGCAAAGGCCGCGACCAGACCCTCGAAATCCTTCAGTGCCGGTCGCACTACTTATGAAGCCCACGTGGCGGAACTGTGTTTCGACCTAAGCTGCGCATTGGTAATGAAGCAAATGACCAACCTCGTCTACGTCCTCAACGGCCCCAACCTCAATCTCCTCGGCACGCGCGAGCCGGAGATCTACGGCACCACCACATTGGACGATATCGCCGGAATGCTCGAAGACCGCGCCCGCGAACTTGGGCTCGAAATCGACATGCGCCAGACCAATTATGAAGGCACGCTGGTCGACTGGCTGCACGAAGCGCAGGCCGAGGGCGCGCGGGCGGTGCTGCTCAATGCGGCAGCCTACACCCATACCTCGGTGGCGCTGCTCGATGCGATCAAGGCGATCCGCACGCCGGTGATCGAGGTGCACCTCTCCGATCCCAAGACGCGCGAGGCATTCCGCCATCTCTCCTACGTGGGCATGGCCGCCGCCAAGACCGTCGAGGGCCACGGCGCGCGCTCCTACCTCATCGCGCTCGAAGCCGTAGCGGCGGGCGAGGTCTGACATCCTCGCCCCGAAATCGTCATGCAGCTTTCACATTTTGCGTTCCTGCCACTTGCCTGCCGCAATTGGGGGCAATAGACGCTCGCGCTTTACGGGCGCACTCCACGCGAGAAGGGGCATAGATGGCAAACGACGCTGGCCAATCCGGCAAGGCAAACGGGCGCAAGTCGGGGATGAACATCGACACCGCGCTGGTGCGCGAACTGGCCGAGCTGCTCAACGAGACCGGCCTGACCGAGATCGAGGTCGAGGATGACGACCGCAAGATCCGCGTTTCGCGCGGCGCGGTGGCTGCCGCCCCGGCCTATGCCGCCGCCCCCGCCGCGCCC
>OFDN01001498.1_pt1 | contig 15004 bp, 15 predicted proteins | sample 1520971 | NCBI WGS metagenome assembly OFDN01 (sample SAMEA94257418, study PRJEB24077) | hot springs metagenome | biome: Aquatic biome; feature: Geographical feature; material: Water | place: India | collected 2012-06-12 | depth 5 m
GGGCGGGGCGACGGGCGGCGGGGTCGGAGCGAGGGGCGTGCCGGCGTGACCGGTCGGCGGCGCCGCGGCGTCGACCGCCGGAGCACCGGGGATCACAGTGTGCGTCGGCGGCGGCGCGTCGTAGTGCGGCACCCGCGGCCGCACCTGCGTGCGGTAGGAGACGTCGGTCGGGGCCGAGGAGGGCACCGAGACCGGCGTGCCGCCGGCCCCCCGGCGGGTGATGGGCTGCGCGAACACCTCGGGCTGCGCATCGTGCGCCGACTGCTCAGCCTGCCGCGCGGCGCGGCGGCTGAGGGGCGGGTCGATGGGGGTGCTCATGATGTCGGGCTCCGATACAGCTGGTGCTTCGAGATGTACTGCACCACGCCATCGGGCACGAGGTACCAGACCGGTGAGCCGTGCTCGACGCGCTCGCGGCAGTCGGTCGACGAGATGGCCAGCGCGGGAATCTCGAGCAAGCTTACGTCGCCCTCCGGCAATCCGCGAACGCTGAGGTCGTGCCCAGGGCGGCTGACGGCGATGAAGTGCGCCAGCTGCCAGAGCTCGGCGGCGTCCTTCCAGTCGAGGATCTGCGCGATGGCGTCGGCCCCCGAGATGAAGAACAGGTCGGCATCGGGATGCTCGCGCCGCAGGTCGCGCAGCGTGTCGATGGTGTACGTCGGCCCGTCGCGATCGATATCGACCCGGCTGACCCGGAAGCGCGGGTTGGCCGCCGTCGCGATCACCGTCATGAGGTAGCGGTGCTCGCTCGGCGTCACCCCGCTCTTCTGGTAGGGCTGCCCCGTCGGCACGAAGACGACCTCATCGAGATCGAAGGCGTGGGCCACCTCGCTCGCGGCGACCAGGTGCCCGTGGTGGATCGGATCGAACGTGCCGCCCATGATGCCGATCCGCGCGCGCGGCGCGGAACGGGTCATCGGTGCGGGAGCGATGGTTATCGCGGGGTCGACCCGGGTCAGTGACCGGCGCCGTGGCCGCCGTGGGCGTCGTGGCCGGCCGACTTCGAGGTCTTGTGGCTGTGGCGGTTGGCGACGTCGCGGTAGGCGAAGGTGACGAGGCCGAGCATCAGGAACACCGCGGCGGCCGCGAGAGCGATGATCTCGGGCGGGGCGATGAGCGGCGCGCGCTCCTCCGAGGCGATGATGAGGGTTGCCAGCGTGGTCAGCATGTGGTGCTCCCGGAGTCGAAGAGTGGATGGGCCCTGGGCCCGCGCCGCGTGCAGTCTACCGGCTGCGCTCGAGAGCCGCGGTCAGGCGCGCACCTGGCCCTCGCCCCGCACCAGCCACTTGGTGCTCGTGAGCTCGGGCAGGCCCATCGGGCCGCGGGCGTGCAGCTTCTGCGTGGAGATGCCGACCTCGGCACCGAACCCGAACTCCCCGCCGTCGCTGAACCGCGTCGACGCGTTGACCATCACGACCGCCGAGTCGACCTCGGCCAGGAAGCGCTCGGCGTTCGCCATGTCGCGCGTGATGATCGACTCCGTGTGCTGGGTCGAGAAGCGGCGAATGTGGGCGAGCGCGGCATCGAGGTCGTCGACGACGGCGACGCTCAGCTCGAGCGCCATGTGCTCGGTCGCGAAGTCGTCGTCGGTCGCGGGCAGCAGGTCGGCATCGACGGCGCGGGCGCGGGCGTCTCCGCGCACGACCACCCCGGAGGCGCGCAAGGCGGCGAGCACGGGCGGCAGCACGCGCTCGGCGGCATCGCGGTGGACGAGCACCGTCTCGACGGCGTTGCACACGCTCGGGCGCTGCACCTTCGCGTTGTGCACGATGTCGACCGCGAGCTGCTCATCGGCCGTCGCGTCGAGCACGATGTGCACGACGCCGGCACCGGTCTCGATCACCGGCACCGTCGACTCGCTCACCACCGTCTGGATCAGGTCGGCGCTGCCCCGCGGGATCAGCACGTCGACGAAGCCGCGGGCCCGCATGAGCGCGGCCGCGCCGGGGCGGCCGTGCGGGTCGATCGTCTGCACGGCGTCGGCGGGCATCCCGGCGCTCGCAATAGCGCTCTGGATGGTCGCGACGAGTACTCGGTTGCTGCTCTCGGCCGCGCTGCCCCCGCGCAGCAGCACGGCGTTCCCGCTCTTCAGCGCGAGCGCCGCGATGTCGACGGTGACGTTCGGGCGCGCCTCGTAGATCGCCCCGACGACGCCGAAGGGCACCCGCACCTGGCTCAGGTGCAGGCCGTTGGGCAGGCGCGAGCCACGCACGACCGTGCCGACCGGGTCGGGCAGGGCGATCACGTCGCGCACCGCGGTGGCGAGCGCGAGGATGCGCCGCTCATCGAGCCGCAGCCGGTCGAGCAGCCCGTCGGAGAGCCCGGTGGCCCGCCCGCGCTCGAGGTCGTCGGCGTTGGCCGCCATGATCGCGGGCACGGCGCCCTCGATGGCCGCGGCCATGGCCTCGAGCGCCGTGTTCTTGTGCGCGGTCGTGAGCGTGGCGAGGGCCCGCGCTGCCTCTTTCGCGGCGATGAGCTCGGCGGCGATGAGGGTGTCGGGTTGGGTGCCCACGGGGGCGTCGGTGACGGTCGACGACATGCCGTCAGTCTACGGGGGCCGCCTCGAACCAGGTTCCGACCGGCTCGCCCGCGAGGGCCTGCGCGACCCGATCGGTCGAGGTCAGCACGACGGGCACGCCCTGCCCGACCGCGAGCTTGGCGGCCGCGATCTTGGTGCTCGCTCCCCCGGTGCCCACGCCGGCGGAGCCGATCGAGCCGATCTCGACCCGGGCGAGGTCGTCGTCGTGCGGCACGACGGCGATGCGCTCGGCGCCCGGCTCGTGCGGAGGCTTCGTGTACAGCGCGTCGACGTCGCTCAGCAGCACCAGCAGGTCGGAGCCGATGAGCTCGCTCACGAGCGCGGCGAGACGGTCGTTGTCGCCGAAGCGGATCTCCTGCGTCGCGACGGTGTCGTTCTCGTTGACGATGATCAGGATGCGCAGGCCGAGCAGGCGCTCCATGGCGCGCTGCGCGTTGCTGCGCGGGGTCGCGTGCTCGAGGTCGCCCGCGGTCAGCAGCACCTGGCCGGCGACGATGCCGTAGCGGTCGAGGCTCTCCTGATACCGGTAGATGAGCACGTTCTGACCGACCGCGGCGGCGGCCTGCTGCGTCGCGAGGTCGGTCGGGCGCTGGTCGAGCTTGAGGTACGGGATGCCCGTCGCGATGGCCCCGGACGACACCAGCACGACCTCCTGCCCGCGGGCGTGCGCTGCCGCGAGGGCATCCACGAGCGGACCGATCTGCCCCACGTTGGGGCCGCTGATCGACGACGAGCCGACCTTCACCACGATGCGCTTGGCGTTCAGCACCTGCGTGCGCGTGCTCTCAGTCATCGCCCTCCTCGGCGTGCTGCCGACCGCCGTCGGCCCCCTCCTCCTCCAGCCAGCCGCGCGCATCGCGCTCGGCGAGACGCTCGGCCTCGAGCTCGGCGCGCGCGGCGGCCTTGGCGTCCATGCGCTCGTGGTAGCTCTGGCGACGCTGCGCGGTCGAGGGGCGCGAGGTCGCATCCAGCCGCGGATCGGTGCCGCGCGGCGCGGTCAGCAGCTCGGCTGCGCTCGTGAGCGTGGGCTCCCAGTCGAACACCACGCCGTCGCCGGGCCCGATGATGACGGTGGCGCCGGCCACGGCTCCGGCCGCGAACAGGCCGTCCTCGACGCCGAGCTTCGCGAGCCGGTCGGCGAGGTAGCCGACGGCCTCGTCGTTGCGGAAATCGGTCTGGTGCACCCAGCGCTCGGGCTTCGCGCCGATGATGCGGTACAGCGGGCCATCGCTGCCGCCCTCGACGACGATGCGGAACTCCTGGGTGTCGACCGGCTTCGGCCGCAGCACGATGCGCTCGCGCACGACGGCCTCGGCCGCCTTCGCCGCGCGGTCGGCCTCGACCAGCTCGGCGAGCGCGAAGGTCAGGGCGCGCAGGCCCTCTCGGCTGACGGCGCTGATCTCGAACACCCGGTAGCCGCGGGATTCGAGCTCGGGCCGCACGAGGGCAGCGAGGTCGCGCGCCTCCGGCACGTCGACCTTGTTGAGGGCGATGAGCTGCGGGCGCTCCAGCAGAGGCAGCTGCCCCTCGGGCACCGGGTAGGCCGCGAGCTCGCCGAGGATGACGTCGAGATCGCTGATCGGGTCGCGGCCCGGCTCGAGCGTGGCGCAGTCGAGCACGTGCAGCAGGGCGCTGCAGCGTTCGACGTGCCGGAGGAACTCGAGCCCGAGGCCCTTGCCCTCGCTCGCGCCCTCGATGAGCCCCGGAACGTCGGCGACGGTGAAGCGCGACTCGCCCGACTCGACGACGCCGAGATTGGGGTGCAGGGTCGTGAACGGGTAGTCGGCGATCTTCGGCTTGGCCGCCGAGATCGCGGCGATGAGACTCGACTTGCCGGCGCTCGGGTAGCCGACGAGGGCCACGTCGGCCACCGTCTTGAGCTCGAGAACGATGTCGCCCTCCCAGCCGGGTGTGCCGAGCAGGGCGAAGCCGGGGGCCTTGCGCTTCGTCGTGGCGAGGGCGGCGTTGCCGAGCCCGCCCTGGCCGCCGGGGGCGACGACGATGCGCATGCCCGGCTCGGTCAGGTCGGCGAGCTCGGTGCCGTCGGCGTCGCGCACGACCGTGCCGACCGGCACCGGCAGCTCGAGGTCGCCGCCGGTGAAGCCGGCGCGGTTGTCGCCCATGCCGGGGCCGCCGTTCTCGCTCGAGCGGTGCGGACGGCGGTGGTACGGCAGCAGCGTGGTTTCCTGCGCCGAGGCGACCAGCACGATGTCGCCGCCGTCACCGCCGTTGCCGCCGTCGGGGCCGGCGAGCGGCTTGAACTTCTCGCGGCGCACCGACACGCAGCCGTGCCCGCCGTTGCCGGCGCGCAGGTGCAGGGTGACGCGGTCGACGAACGCGGCCATGGGCATCCCCCTCGTGATCGGTGCTGTCGGAATCGTGCGGTGGAACGACGAGGGGGCGGGCCGAAGCCCGCCCCCTCGCGTGAATCCGTGTGTCGAGCGTTAGGCGCTGACGACGTTGACGACCTTGCGGCCGCCCTTCTGGCCGAACTCCACCGCGCCCGCGGCGAGCGCGAACAGGGTGTCGTCGCCGCCCCGGCCCACGTTGGCGCCCGGGTGGAAGTGGGTGCCGCGCTGGCGGACGAGGATCTCGCCAGCCTTGACGACCTGACCGCCGAAACGCTTCACACCCAGGTACTGGGGGTTCGAGTCGCGACCGTTGCGGGTGGACGATGCGCCCTTCTTGTGTGCCATGTGCGCGACTCCTTACTTGATGCCGGTGATCTTGACCCGGGTCAGGTCGGCGCGGAAGCCCTGGCGCTTCTTGTACCCGGTCTTGTTCTTGAACTTCTGGATGACGACCTTCGGGCCGCGCAGATCGCCGAGCACCTCGGCGGTCACCGTGACCTTGGCCAGCTTCTTGGCGTCGGTGGTGACCGTGTCACCGTCGACGAGCAGCACGGGCGTGAGCTGGATGGTGCCATCCTCGCCCGCCTTGACGCGATCGAGGACGACGACCGTGCCGACCTCGACCTTCTCCTGCCGCCCACCGGCGCGCACAACTGCGTAGACCACGTTTCACCTTTGCTCTGTTTGATACGAATCCGCGTGACGCGACTCCGCGACGACAACTCCTCGCACCGCATCTTCTGCCGCGGGGAGAGATTCCGGGGTGTCGGCGCGGGCACAGCCCAGCGCGCACCAACGGTCAAGAGTAGCCGACGCGGAGAGTCACGGTCAAACGCGGCCGATGCGGGCCGCGCTCGTCCCTCAGCCTACAATCGCGAGCGTGACCGTGCTGATCGATGAGCCCATCTGGCCCGCGCACGGGCGCCTCTGGGGGCATCTCGTGAGCGACGTCTCGCTCGACGAGCTGCACGCGTTCGCGGCGGAGGCGGGCATCCCGCCCCGCGGGTTCGACCACGACCACTACGACTACCCCGAGGAGCGCCGCGAGGCCCTCATCGCCCAGGGCGCCGTGCCCGTCAGCGGGCGCGAGCTCGTCGAGCGCCTGAACGCCGCGGGGCTGCGGGTCTCGCAGCGCGCCAAGCGGGGGCTGTAGCGCCCGACCGGGTGGCAGCAGCGGCAGCCGGCCCTAGAAGTGCAGCGCGAAGCCCTCGAGCGTGCGCACGACGGCGCCCGTGCTGATGTCGACGATCACCGTCGTGACGCTGGTCGGGCGGCCGTTCACGGGCCGGCCGTCGGGCTCCGCATCCGCCACCGACGGCGTCACCTCGACGGCGACGTACTGGTCGTTCGCCGACAGCACGAGGTCGCCGAGGCTGCCGCGGTCGTCCACGGTGCGGAACAGCACGCGCGCCGCGCCCGACCCGTCGTCGGCCACGAGCAGCGTCGCCACCGCCCCGGTCACCGGGTCGGGCACGGCGACCTTCTGCACGCGCAGCTCGCCGCGGGTCAGCAGCGCGGGGCCGCCGAACGCGAATGCGCCGTCGACCGGCGAGGGGTCGAGGCGCGACTCGCGCCCCGTCTCGAGGTCGACGACGACCCCGCCGAAGGCGTCGGAGCCGGTGAGGCGGGTCGCATCGGTCGAGAGCCCGAAGGCGGTCGGGATCTGCCCGACCGGAAGCACGAGGGGTGCAGGCACGAGCTCGACGCGCAGCAGCGTTCCGCCGACCTGGTGCGCGATGAGGGTCGCGCCGTCGGGCAGGAACTGGGCGAAGAGCGTCTCGATCGGGCTGCCGTCGAGGCTCTCGACGATCGACACGGGGCTGTCGGCGACGAGGTCGACGACGGCGAGCGCGCGCGAGTACCCGGTGGTCGGGACGCCCGGCACCGCTCCCGGCGTCGACAGCACCATGCCGACGAGGCCGCCGAGCGGGGGCGCGATGAGCTGGTCGACGCGCACCCCCTCGGGCAGGGTGATGCGCTGCACTCCCCCGTCGGCCGCGACGGCCTCGAACACGCTCGTGCCGCCGGGGGCATCGCGGGCCACCACGATCACGCCCTCGACGGGAGCGATGTGCTGGATGCCCTCCGCCGCCAGCACGACCTCGCCGCGACCTGTGCCGCTCACCGGCGCCAGCAGCACCTCGTCGACCGTCTCCCCGCGGTCGAGGTAGAGCACGCTGGCCTCCGCGGTCGTGAAGCCGTGGCGGAACGTGCTCGTGGCATCGCGGCTGAGCGCCCCGACGCCCGCCACCTCGACGGTGTACTCGGTGTCGGCGCGCAGGGGCTGCGCGAACTGCACGATGAGCACGTCGTCCTGCACGCTCGTGGTCACTTCCACCTCGGGGGTGACCGTCACCTGCTCGGGCGTCATCTCCGCCAGGGGCTGGTTGGCGAACAGGCGCAGCTGCTGCCCGGGCTGCTCGGTGACCCGCTGCGGATCGACGATCGCCGAGCTGAGCTTGGGGCCCTGCAGGGCGCCGAGTGCGAGGAACACCGCCGACGCGGCACCCAGCACCGCGACGAGCACCCAGAACGCGCGATCGAACCGTCGCCGATCGCGCTGCAGGCGCAATCGCGCCGAGGCGGCGGCGACCCGGCTCGTGGCGGGCAGACCCGACGGCTCAGAAGAGGTAGGGCTCACGCGGCTGCTCCACCACCTCGAGCGTGTCGGGCACCAGAACGATCGGCTCGGTGCTCTGCCGCGAGGGGTTGCTCGTGAACGATCCCGAGATCACCACCCAGGTGTCGGCGGGGTACTGCTGCTGCCATCCGGGCAGGTAGACCGGCACGCCGAGCGGCTGGGCGTCGACCGCGCAGCAGGTCACCGCGAAGCGCGAGACGTAGAAGAGGTTCTCGGGGTCGTCGTCATCGGGCACGACGAAGCCGAGCAGATCGGTCGCCGGGCGGTCGGCGTAGAAGGCGAGATCGCTCGTCTGACGGAGGATCGCCGACCACTCGCGCACCGTGAACGTCGCGACCGTCGCCGCGTCGGCCGTGGTTGCCGACGCGAGCGCCGCGGCGTCGTCGCTCGCGGTCGCGTTGACCTCGCGCTGCTGGGCCGTCGCGGTGCTGAGGGTGGCGGGCGGCAGCACGACCATGCCGAGGGTGAAGACGCCGGCGATGCCCGCGGCGGTCAGGGCGAGCATCCGTTCGCGGCGGGGCGGCGGGGCGGCGTGATCGTCATCGTGGTCGCGTCGGCCGGCGACCGCCAGCAGCGAGAGCACAACGGCGATGCCGGCCATGATCACGGTGAACACGATGTAGCGCGGGTGGATGTACAGCACCAACTGGCCGCTGTAGGCCAGCCAGAGGGTGACGGCGGCCATCGTGCCGATGATGGCGACGCCGCGCCAGCGCTGCACGGCGCGCCACAGAGCGGCGCGGGAGGAGGGCTCAGGCAAGGTAGTTCACCACCAGTCCGAGGGTCAGGCTCAGCAGGGCCACGATCGTGGTCAGCTGCACGAGGGTGCGGGTCGAGTAGGTCGTGCGCATGAGCGCGAGCATCTTGATATCGACGATGGGCCCGAAGACGAGGAACGCGACGATCGAGCCGGGCAGGAACGTCGAGGCGAACGGCAGGATGAAGAAGGCGTCGACGTTGGCGCACACCGAGATGATGAACGCGAGCAGCATCATCACCAGAACGCTGAACAGCGGGTCGCTGCCGAGCGCGACGAGCACGTCGCGCGGCACGACGACCTGAATCGCGCCCGCGGCGAGCGCGCCGATGACGAGGGCGGGCATCAGGATGCTCGACTCGCGCACGAACAGGTCGAGGGTCGCCTCGCGCCGGGTGCGGGAGTGCCCGTGGCCGTCGTCGAGCGCGCACTGCTCGGCGAAGCGGCCGCTGAGCAGGCTCAGGGGCTCGGGGTGCTTGCTGAACAGCCAGCCGAGGATGTTCGCAATGGCGAAGCCGCCCAGCAGGCGCGCGATGAGGATGCCGTCGTCGAAGCCGAACGCCTGGTGCGTGGTGATGATCGTGATCGGGTTGAGGATCGGCGCCGCGACGAGGAAGGTCATCGACTCGGGCACAGTGAAGCCGCGGCGCACGAGGCCGCGGGCGAGCGGCACGTTGCCGCACTCGCAGACCGGCAGGAACATGCCGAACAGCGAGATCACCGCGCGGCGCCCCCACGGGTTGCGGGGCAGGATGCGCAGCAGCCAGTGCTCCGGAATCCACACCTGCACGAGAATCGACAGCGCGATGCCGAGCACGATGAACGGCAACGATTCGACGAGCACGCTCGTCGACAACGTCAGCAGGTCTTGCAGCGCGTCGGGGATGCCCGCCTCGACATTCTGCGCCGTCCACTCGCGCACGACCACGATGCCGATGAGCACGACGACCGCGGCGAGGAGCCAGACCACGTGCACGATTCGCGCGCGGCGCGGCCCCTCGTGGGAGTGCCCGGCCTGATCATGTCCCGCGTGACCGTGGGTGGCGTGGTCGCGAGCGCGCGCTGAAGTGTCGGCCGGCTGGGTCACGCTCCCCAGTCAGGGAGCCTCCTTGGCGGCGGCCCGGAAGCCGCGCGCCTACTCGGCAGGGTTCTGGGTCGAGATCGTGCCGCTCGTGGCGCGACGCGAGCGGCGCTTGCGGGTGCCGGGAGCCGGCGGCTCGGGCAGCGCTTCGAGCACGGCCCCGAGCAGCTCATCGGCCGACGAGGGATCGATCGCGGCCCGCTGCCGCGCGGGCTTCGCCTCGACCGGGATGTCGAGGATCTCGACCGTGGTCGGCACGGTGCTCGCGGTGTCCGCGGCGGCGGCCGCGGCATCCGTCACCGGGAGGGTGATGGCCCCGGTCGCCGTCGACTCGTGATTGACGGTCTTCGCGGCGATCGCCGCGACGGCGCGACTGACGTCGTCGGTGATCGCGTGGGCCGCGGTGGTGGTGCCGGCTTTCGCGCCGCCGCGACCCGAGCTCGAACCCGACCCGCCGGCACCGCCGTTGCCGCCGCGCCGCCGCCCGGCGCCGCCGTTCGACGACCCGGAGTCGGACGACGGCCGGTGCTTCGCCACCGGCTCGTGGTGCACGATGAGTCCGCGGCCGGCGCAGACCTCGCAGGTCTCGCTGAAGGTCTCGAGGAGCCCCAGACCGAGGCGCTTGCGCGTCATCTGCACGAGTCCGAGGCTGGTGACCTCGGCCACCTGGTGCTTCGTGCGGTCGCGGCTGAGGCACTCGACGAGCCGACGCAGCACGAGGTCGCGGTTCGACTCGAGCACCATGTCGATGAAGTCGACGACGATGATGCCGCCGATGTCGCGCAGCCGCAGCTGGCGCACGATCTCCTCCGCCGCCTCGAGGTTGTTCTTGGTGACGGTCTCTTCGAGGTTGCCGCCCGAGCCGACGAACTTGCCCGTGTTCACGTCGACCACGGTCATGGCCTCGGTGCGGTCGATGATCAGCGACCCGCCCGAGGGCAGCCAGACCTTGCGGTCGAGGGCCTTCTCGATCTGCTCGCTGATGCGGAACTCGTCGAACGGGTCGTGGTCGCCCTCGTGCTTCTGCACGCGGTCGAGCAGATCAGGCGCGACACCGCGCAGGTAGGCCTCGATGGTCTGCTGCGCGTCGGCGCCGCTGATCACGATCGAGCGGAAGTCCTCGTTGAAGACGTCGCGGATGATCTTGATCAGCAGGTCGGGCTCGCTGTGCAGCAGCGCCGGAGCCTGCGCCTTCTCGACCTGCTCGGCGATATGGGCCCACTGGCTGGTGAGGCGCTGCACGTCGAGCGTGAGCTGCTCTTCGGTAGCGCCCTCGGCGGCGGTGCGCACGATCACGCCGACGTTCTCGGGCAGAACCTCTTTCAGGATCTTCTTGAGGCGCGCGCGCTCGGTGTCGGGCAGCTTGCGGCTGATGCCGCTCATCGAGCCGTTCGGCACGTAGACCAGGTAGCGGCCGGGCAGGCTGACCTGGCTGGTGAGCCGGGCACCCTTGTGGCCGATCGGGTCTTTCGTGACCTGCACGAGAACCTTGTCGCCCGGCTTCAGCGCCAGTTCGATGCGACGCGGCTGTGTCTTACCCTCGCTGTCCAGAGCGGCCGAATCCCAGTCGACCTCGCCCGAGTAGAGCACGGCGTTGCGGCCGCGCCCGATGTCGACGAAGGCGGCCTCCATGCTCGGCAGCACGTTCTGCACCTTGCCGAGGTAGACGTTGCCGATCAGGCTCGACTCGCTCGAGCGGGCCACGTAGTGCTCGACGAGCACGCCGTCCTCCAGCACGCCGATCTGGATGCGGCCGTCTTTCGAGCGCACCACCATGACGCGGTCGACGCTTTCGCGGCGGGCGAGAAACTCGGCCTCGGTCACGACCGGGCGACGGCGACCGGCATCCCGACCATCGCGGCGGCGCTGCTTCTTGGCCTCGAGGCGGGTCGAGCCCTTGATGCGCTGCGGCTCGGTGATCGGCTCGGGGGCACGACGGCTGCGCGAACGGCCGCCGTCACCGGCGCCGGTCTCGACGCTCGGGGCATCGCCATCACCGGATGCTCCCCCGCGGCCGCGCCGCGAGCGCGAGCGGCGGCGGGTCGAGGTCGAGGGCTCATCGTCGCTGTCGAGCTCGTCGTCGACCGGCCCGGCGGGCAGGGCCGACACTGGCGGCGCGAAGAACAGCAGCGAGGTGGTCGACTCGGGCTTCAGCACCGGGAAGGCGGGCTCGGCGGGCTGCTCGGGCTCGGCTGCAGCGGCATCGTCGACCGCGGGCTCGTCGACCGCGGGCGCGTCGAGCGCGGCCTCGTCGACAGCAGTCTCCGCGGCAGCGGCGGGCTGCTCGGCGGTCACGGCGGGCTCGGCAGCGGCATCCGTCGTCGGCAGCGCCGGCTCGGTCGGGTCGGGCTCGGCGAGGTGCCCCTCGTCGAAGCCGGTCTCGGCCTTGGCCGCGTGGTCGCTGGCCTTCTTCGGCGCGAGGCCGCCGAACAAACGGGTGCGCTTCTTGGGGGTCGTCTCGTCATTCACCATTGCTGGTGCACTCCTCAGCCGTGCGGGCCGCGCCCGGACGGAAACCTCTGGGTGGGGCCGAGGCCCCGCCGAAATCTTCTGTTGTGCCTCGCGGCGCCCCCGGTCTCGAGTGCTGCGCCTGGCGGCTCTGGCGGTGGCGGCCCTCTCACGGCCGGGCCCCGCCGCCCCACGCGCTCTCTCACAGCGGTGCGGCTGGGGAAACTGGCTATTCCCCGCGGTCGCGGCAATCGGTGCCGCGGTACTGGTCTGGTGATGCCCAGGAAGCTCTTCTGTTCGTCATCGCGAGCGCGGCTGGCGACGACTGCCCCTCATTATCGCACGCGGGTCGCGCAGTCGGGACCTTCGACCGGGGTGCGCGCCGCGCCCGCCCCCGATAATCGAAGGGTGACCTCCGCTGAGACCGCCCCCGCGCCGATCGAACCCGTCGAGACCTCCCGACGTCGACCGCTCGGGCTCGGCATCTTCCTCATCGTCACCGGGGCGATCGGGTGGTGGGGCGCGATGGAGCTGATCACCGAGCGTGTGCGCCTCCTGCTCGACCCGGAGTACACCCTCAACTGCGACATCAACCCGCTGATCTCGTGCGGCAACGTCATGGAGTCGTGGCAGGCATCGCTGCTCGGGTTCCCGAACCCCCTGCTCGGCGTGGCGGGCCTCGTCGCCCCGATCGCCGTCGGTGTCGCCCTGCTGGCCGGCGCCCGGTTCGACCGATGGTTCTGGTGGGCGTTCCTGACCGGCGTGTTCGGGGCCTACCTCTTCGTGCATTGGCTGTTCGAGCAGGCGGTCTACGCCATCGGCGCGCTCTGCCCCTGGTGCATGCTCGTGTGGCTCATGGTCATTCCGATGTTCTGGTGGCTGCTGCTGTGGTGCTTGAAGAACGGGATGCTCACCGCGAGTCCGCGCGTGCGCGGTCTGGCGGCCGCCGTGTGGCCGTTCACGTGGGTCATCGTGCTCGCGAACCTCGTGGCGATCGCCACGGCGATCCTCGTGCAGTTCCCGACCCTGATCAGCCTGCTGCTCGGCTGATCGACGCCGAGCGGGGCCGCGTCGACACGCTCAAGCGAACCAGAGTGCGAGCTCGCGCGCGGCCGTCTCGGGCGAGTCGGAGCCGTGCACGAGGTTCTGCTGCACGCGCAGTCCCCAGTCGCGGCCGAGGTCGCCGCGGATCGTGCCGGGCGCGGCCGTCGTCGGGTCGGTGGTGCCAGCCAGCGAGCGGAAGCCTTCGATGACGCGGTTGCCGGCAACGCGGACGGCGACGACGGGGCCCGACTCCATGAACTCGAGGAGCGGTTCGTAGAACGGCTTGCCCTCATGCTCGGCGTAGTGCGCGGCGAGCAGGTCGCGGTCGGGCTGCACCATGCGCAGGTCGACGAGCTGGTAGCCCTTCGCCTCGATGCGGCGCAGGATCTCGCCGGTCAGGTTGCGGGCGACCCCGTCGGGCTTGATCAGCACGAGGGTCTCTTCGACGGTGGTGGTCACGATGCTCCTTCGGTTGCGGCGCGCTTGGCGGCGTCGAGCTGGCCGCCCTTGACGACACCGTAGATCCAGAATCCCACGAACACGGCTGCCGTGACGGCGGCGAGCACCTCGATGAAGCCGGTCGCGAGCAGTACCACCTGCAGCGCGCTGCCGAACCAGACACCCCATCCGTACCGCACCACCCGGTAGGCCACGAGCAGCAGCAGCACGAGCACACCGGCACCGCCGAAGACCGCGGCGGGCGGCAGCACGTCGAGCCCGTTGATGGCGAGCGCGCCGAAGACGACGGCCAGCACCTCCATCACGATGGTCACCTGCAGCAGCGACTCGCGCGCGCCGCGCTCGCGCTTCGGGCGACGGGCGGGGCCGGTGGGCTCGGAGTCGTCGGCGTGGGGGGCAGCGGTGTCGGTCACAGCATCCAATTCTGCTCGCGGGCGATGAGCATCGCCTGACCGACCAGCGTGATCGAGCCGGTGATGAGGATTGCGTCGTTCGGCCCCGCCGCCTCGCGCGCCTCGGCGATGGCGACGGCGAGGTCGGGCTCGATGCGCACCCGGTCGGGCCCGGCGATCGCGTCGACCGTCTCGGCGAGTGTCGAGGCCTCGATCGCGCGCGCCGAGTCGGAGCGGGTGACGATGAAGCGGTCGACGACGGGGTCGAGCGCCTCGATGATGCCGCGCTCGTCCTTGTCGGCGAGCACCCCGACGATCGCGGTGATCGACTCGAAGGCGAACGAGCTCAGCAGCGCGCGGGCGAGAGCCTGCGCGCCGTGCGGGTTGTGGGCCGCGTCGACGAGAACGCTCGGCTCGATGCCGATCAGCTGCAGGCGACCCGGGCTCGTGACGGTCGCGAGGCCCTCCGCGACGACGTCGTCGGCGAGCCGCTGCTCGCCGTTGCCGAGGAACGACTCGACGGCCGCGATCGCGACCGCGGCGTTGTGCGCCTGGTGCTCGCCGTAGAGCGGCAGGAAGAGATCGCGGTACTCCCCCGCCCGCCCGCGCACATCGATGACCTGTCCGCCGACCGCGAGGCGGGCATCCAGCAGGGCGAAGCCGACCCCCTCGGCGACGACGTCGGCCTCGTTGTGCTCGGCGGCGCTCGTCAGCTCGTCCATCGCCGCGGTGGCCTGCAGCGCCGTGACGACCGTCGCGGCGGGCTTGACGATGCCGGCCTTCGTGCGCGCGATCTCGGCCACCGTCGCACCGAGGAACCGCTGGTGGTCGAGGTCGATCGGGGTGAACACGGCGACATCACCGTCGGCGACGTTGGTCGAATCCCACTCGCCACCCATGCCGACCTCGACGACCGCGACGTCGACGGGGGCGTCGGCGAAGCTCGCGTAGGCGAGACCGGTGAGCGCCTCGAACGTGCTGAGCGGCGGCTCGCCGTTCGCCGCCAGCTCGGCGTCGACCATGAGCAGGTAGGGCGCGATGTCGGCCCAGTTGTCGGCGAGCGCCCGGTCGGCGATCGGCTCGCCGTCGATCACGATGCGCTCGTTGACGAGCATCAGATGCGGGCTGGTCAGCAGGCCGGTGCGCAGCCCGTAGGCCCGCAGGATGCTCTCGACGAGCCGCGCGGTCGACGTCTTGCCGTTCGTGCCGGTGAGGTGGATCATCGCGAAGCTGCGCTGCGGATCACCGAGCAGCTCGACCAGCCGCCGCGTCGGCTCGAGCCGCGGCTGCGG
>OFDN01001499.1_pt1 | contig 14984 bp, 14 predicted proteins | sample 1520971 | NCBI WGS metagenome assembly OFDN01 (sample SAMEA94257418, study PRJEB24077) | hot springs metagenome | biome: Aquatic biome; feature: Geographical feature; material: Water | place: India | collected 2012-06-12 | depth 5 m
TGGCCGCGGCGGCCCAGGCCCTCAGCCAGGCCCGTGTGGCCGCCGGCAAGGCGCAGAGCGACCATGAGGCCGCCCGCCAGGAACTCGCCGCCGCCCAGGCCACGGCGCAGGACGCCCGGCGCGGCCAGCGCAAGATCGCTGCACAGCAGGCGCTGGTGGACACCGCCGCGCAGGAGGCCACCGCACAGCAGCGCGTGGAGGCCACCGCCGCCGAGCTGAAGGCGCTGAACCTGGCGCTGCTGCGGCAGGACGTGGACCGCCTGTCCCGCAGCGCCCAGCAGCTGGAGGAAGCGCATGAACGCCGCCGCCAGGACATCACCCGGCTGGAGGTGGAGCTGGAGACCAAGGGCGCGCTGGGCCTGGAGGAGCAGCGCGCCGAGCGCGAGCGCGAGCTGGAAGCCGCCAGCCGCCGCGCCACCGAACTGGCCCGCCGCGCCGCCGCGCTCGATCACCTGCTGGGCCTGCTGCGCGAGAAGCGCTCGGCCCTGGCCCGCCGGCTGCGCGCGCCGCTGCAGAAGCACCTGGACCATTACCTCGGCATCTTGTTCCCCGGGGCGCATGTGGAGGTGGCGGACGACCTGTCGCCCGGCGCCATCACCCGCACCGGCCCGCGCGGGCCGGAGAGCGGCAGCTTCGAGGACCTGAGCATCGGCGCACGCGAGCAGATGGGCATCGTCGCCCGGCTGGCCTATGCCGACCTGTTGCAGGAGGCCGGCCGGCCCACGCTGCTCATCCTGGACGATGCGCTGGTCAACACCGACGAGGACCGCCTCGGCCAGATGAAGCGCGTGCTGTACGACGCCGCCCAGCGCCACCAGGTGCTGATCTTCACCTGCCATCCGGCCGCGTGGCGCGACCTGGGCGTGGTGCCGCGCGGGGTTGGAACCTGAGGCGCCGCGCGGCCGCGGCGTTCAGGCGCGCAGCGTGCGGTTGAACAGCTCCAGCGTGCGCGCCCAGGCCTGCTGCGCGGCCGCCTTGTCGTAGCGCGGCGTGGTGTCGTTGTGGAAGCCGTGCTGCGTGCCCGGGTACTTCATCGCATTGAAGGGCACGTTGGCCGCCTTTAGGGCCGCTTCGTAGCCGGGCCAGCTGGCATTGATGCGCTCGTCGTTCTCGGCATAGACGATCAACAGCGCCGCCTTGATCTTCGGCACCTGGTCCGCCGGCGGTGCCATGCCGTAGAAGGGCACCGCCGCGCCCAGCTCGGGCAGGCGGGTCGCCAGGAAGTTGGCAATGCCGCCGCCATAGCAGAAGCCCACCACGCCTAGCCTGCCGTTGCCGCCGTCGACCGTCTTCAGGTGGTTGCTGGCGGCAATGAAGTCTTCCTGCGTCTTCGACTGGTCGAGCTTGCTGAACAGCTCGCGCGCCTTGTCCTCGTCGCCGGGATAACCGCCGAGCGGGAACAGCGCATCCGGCGCAAAGGCGATGAAGTTCTCCAGCGCCAGCCGACGCGCCACGTCCTCGATGTGCGGATTGAGGCCGCGGTTCTCATGCACCACCAGCACCGTGGGCAGCGGCCCCGACGCGCCGGCCGGTCGGGCGAGGTAGCCGCGGCCCTTGCCGTAGCCGCGCGGCGAATCGAACTCCACCGTTTCGGTGCGGATGCGGGCGTCGCCGGCGGGCACCTGCTGCGCCTGCGCGAAGCGCGGGCTCAGCGCCGCCAGCAGCGCGGCGCCGGTGGTGCCGCCCACGGCAAAGCGGGCGGCGCCGTCGATGAAGCCGCGCCGGTCCAGCTGGCCATGCACGTACTGGTCGAACAGCCGCAGCACTTCGGGATGGAAGTCGGCAGCGGTCTGGCGAGGGGGCTCATGGGCCATGGTCACTCCTGTACGGCTTGAAGGACTGTCGGTGTAACCGAGGGCGGCCAACCCGCCGTGCCGCGGGGCCTTGCGCCGGCCCTCGGCCGCGGGCGCCGGCTTGTCCGATCATGTCCGCTTTGGCAACCCGAGCGGCAACATGATCGACCTGCACTACTGGACCACGCCCAACGGCCACAAGATCAGCATCTTCCTGGAGGAATCGGGGCTGCCCTACCAGGTGCATCCGGTGAACATCGGCAAGGGCGAGCAGTTCCAGCCCGAGTTCCTGCGCATCTCGCCCAACAACCGCATCCCGGCCATCGTCGACACCGAGCCGGCGGGCGGCGGCGGCCCGCTGTCGGTGTTCGAGTCGGGTGCCATCCTGCTGTACCTGGCCGACAAGACCGGCCGCTTCATCCCGCAGGACCTGCGCGGCCGCACCGAGGTGCTGCAGTGGCTGTTCTGGCAGATGGGCGGGCTGGGCCCGATGGCCGGGCAGAACGGCCACTTCCACATGGCCGCGCCGGAGAAGATCCCCTATGCGATCGAGCGCTACGTGAAGGAAACGGCGCGGCTGTACGGCGTGCTGGACAAGCGCCTGGCCGACCGCGAGTTCATCGCCGGCGACTATTCCATCGCCGACATGGCCAGCTATCCCTGGGTGGTGCCGCACAAGCTGCACGAGCAGAAGCTGGAGGACTTCCCGAACCTGCAGCGCTGGTTCAACGCCGTGCAGGCACGGCCCGCGGTGCAGCGCGCCTATGCGCTGGCGCAGCAGATCAACCCGCCGCGCGAGCTGACCGACGAGGAGAAGGAAGCCCAGCGCAAGATCCTGTACGGCCAGGGCGGGCAGGGCAGCACCGGCGCCACCGTCGTCAAGTAGCCGGCGGCCGGGGCAGCGGCGGGCGTACCATGCGCGCCAGCAGCTGCTCCATGGCCAGCGGCAGGTCGTCGCAGCGTCCGGTGTGCACCTGCGAAGTCTGGATGCTGGCGCTGCGCGGCGCCACCAGCCAGTGGAACCGCTCGCGCACCGGCAGCAGGCCCAGCGCGCCTGCCGCCGCACCCCCTTCGCAGATGCGCGGGATCGCCGCCAGCGCGGCGTTGATGGCATCCAGGTCCACCGACGGGTCCAGCGCCAGCAGCCGGGCCTCGTCCAGCTCGATGCGTGCCTGCAGGAAGCGGCGCGAGGCACACGAGAGGATCACGCCGGCATTGATGAACTCGCCCCGCTCCACGCGCGGCACCACGCGCACGATGGCGTAGTCGTAGTGGCAGGCGAAGCGCTGCGGATCGTGGGCGGTGGTCATCGGCGCGGGGCGGTGTTCAGCGCGGCATGGGCGCGCACGGCTTCGGCGGCGAAGGCGCGTGGCGCCTTCAGCCGCCTGCAGAAATACTGAAGGTAGGCATCGCGGTGTTCAGCGATGCTGGCGAACGGCACATCGCCGCCCAGCCATTGGTCGGGTATCAGGTCCACGATGGCGCGGATGACGTCTTCATCCAGCAGCGCGCCCAGGCGCGCATCGGCCTCGGCCAGCCGGCTGGCGTGCGGCAGCAGCACATGGTCCTTCACATGCGCGAAGGCACTGGTCGCGCGCACCAGGTAATCGTTCCAGTCATGGTGGAAGAACAGCGCCGCGCCATGGTCGATCAGCCACAGCCGGCGGTGCCACAGCAGCAGGTTGGCATTGCGCGGCGTGCGGTCGATGTTGGTGGTGAACGCGTCGTGCCAGACGACGGCCGATGCCTCGTCGGCATCGGGCCGCTGCACCAGCGGGTCGAAGGTGACGCTGCCGGGCAGGTAGTCCAGCGCGAGGTTCAGGCCCGCGCTGGCGCGGATCAGGTCCTGGATCTCCGGGTCGGGCTCGGTGCGGGCCATCTCGGGGTCGAGCTGCATGAACACGATCTCGGGCACCCGCAGGCCGACCGCGCGGGCCAGCTCGCCAGCCACCAGCTCGGCGATCAGGGCCCGGGGCCCCTGGCCGGCACCGCGGAACTTGAGCACGTACAGGCCCTGGTCGCAGGCCTCCACCACCGCGGGCAGCGAGCCGCCCTCGCGCAGCGGCGTGACGTAGCGCGTGGCGGCGATGGTGCGGATGGTGGGCGGGTTGGGCATGGCCGGCATGTTCCTTCAGGTGCCGCGGAACTGCATCGCATGCAGCCGCGCATACAGGCCGCCGCGGGCCAGCAGCTCGGCGTGCGTGCCTTGCTCCACCACGCGGCCGTGCTCCATGGCCACCACGCGGTCCGCATGCTCGATGGTGGACAGCCGGTGCGCGATGACCAGCGTGGTTCGGCCCTGCATCAGCCGCTCCAGCGCCTGTTGCACCGCGCGCTCGCTTTCGCTGTCCAGGGCGGAGGTGGCCTCGTCCAGGATCAGGATGGGTGCGTTCTTGTAGATGGCCCGTGCAATGGCCACGCGCTGCCGCTGGCCGCCCGAGAGCTGGCTGCCGTTGTGGCCGATGACGGTATGGATGCCCTGCGGCAGCCGCTCGACGAACTCATGAAGGTTGGCATCACGCAGCGCGGCCTGCACCCGCGGCTCGTCCAGCGTGTCGCCCAGCGCCACGTTGGCGGCCAGCGTGTCGTTGAACAGCACCACGTCCTGGCTCACCAGCGCGAACTGCCGGCGCAGCGCCGCCATCTGCCACTGCGCCAGCGGCACGCCGTCCAGCGTGATGGTGCCCGCCGTGGGTTCGATGAAGCGTGGCAGCAGGTGCACCAGCGACGACTTGCCGGCGCCGGAAGGGCCCACCAGGGCCACCGTTTCGCCGGCCTTCAGGGCCAGGCTCACGTCGTCCAGCGCCGGCGGCTGGTCGGGCCGGTAGCGCAGGCCCACCTGCTGCAGCGTCAGCTCGCCGCGGCTGCGGCCCTCGGGCGCATGGCTGCCGCCGGTCTCGGGCGCCACCTTTTCCACCAGGTCGATGCCGCGCTCCAGCGCGGCCAGGCCGCGCGTCAGGGGCGCGGCCACGTCGGCCAGGTGCTTCATCGGGGAGGTCATCATCAGCATCGCGGTGACGAAGGCGACGAAGTCGCCGACGCTGGCACCGTCGCCCGTGCGGGCCTGCCACAGCGCCATCGCGATCACCGACGACAGCGCCAGCGCCGCCAGCAGCTGCGTGATGGGCGAGACGATGGCACCGGCCGCGGCCGACTTCATCACCAGCCGCCGCAGCCGCCGCCCCTGGTCCTTGAAGCGCTCGAGCTGCGAGCGCCCGGCCCCGTGCAGCCGCACGATGCGCCAGGCCAGCACGTTCTCCTCGACCACGTAGGCCAGGTCGTCGGTGGCGTTCTGGCCCAGCACCGCCAGCTTCTGCAGCCGTCGCGAGACCACCCGCATCACCACCGCCACGGCCGGTGCCAGCACCACCACGAACAGCGTGAGCCGCCAGTTCAGCCACAGCAGGTAGCCGAACAGCGCCACCACGGTGAGCGAGTCCCGCACCAGCGTGAGCAGCGCATTCACCAGCCGGTCGGCGCCCTGCTGCACCTCGTACACCACGGTGTTGGTCAGGCCGCTGGCGGTGTGGCTGCCGTACAGGCCCGGCGCCGCGTCCAGCAGGCGGCAGAACATGGCCTCGCGCAGGTTCAGCACCGCGCCATTGGCGGCCCAGCTCAACGCGTACTGCGCGATGAAGGTGGCGGCGCCACGCACGATGTACAGGCCGATGATGGCCGCCGGCACCAGCCACAACGAGAACGTGGTGCCGGTGAAGCCCTTGTCCAGCAAGGGCTTCAGCAGGGCCGGAATCATCGGCTCCGTGGCGGCGCTGATGGCCGCGGCCATCATGGCAATCAGGATGCCTGGACGGCTCGGTCGGAAGTAGGGCGCCACGCGCCCCAGGCGTTGCAGCAAGGTCGGCATCGGCGGCGATTATCAGCGCCGGTGCCTACAATCCCGGGCATCAAGGCCAGCCTATCTCCACTGAGTGAACCGATTGCCGCCTTGCGGGTCCATTCCCGCCATGACCCGTCGTAGAACCCTGCTCGGCGCACTGGGCGCCTCCCTTTCGCTGCCATCGCTCGCGCAATTCCGCGTCGAGATCAGCGGCGTCGGTGCCACGCAATTGCCGGTGGCCATCGCCGCGTTCCGGGGCGAGGACGCCTCCGGACAGTCCATCTCCTCCATCGTGCGCGCCGACCTGGAGCGCAGCGGCCTGTTCCGCAACGTCGATGCGCCGGGCACGCTGGACGAGACTGCCTCGCCCGCCATCGCCGAATGGCGCGGCCGCGGTGCCGATGCCCTGCTGCTGGGCTCGGTCACTCGGCTGGCCGACGGCCGCTTCGACGTGCGCTACAAGCTCTGGGACATCGTCAAGGGCGCCGACCTCGGCGGCCAGAGCCTGCCCGTGGTGGCCGGCGACCTGCGCCTGGCCGCCCACCGCATCGCCGATGCCGTGTACGAGAAGCTCACCGGCGAGCGCGGCGTGTTCTCCACCCGCATCGCCTACGTCACCCGCAGCGCCAACCGCTACAGCCTGCGCGTGACCGACGCCGATGGCGAAGGCGGTCAGGTCGCCCTGGCCAGTCCCGAGCCCATCATCTCGCCCGCCTGGTCGCCCGATGGCCGCGAGCTGGCCTATGTGTCCTTCGAGACGCGCAAGGCGGTGGTCTGGATCCAGGACGTGAGCTCCGGCCAGCGCCGCCAGGTAGCCAACTTCCGCGGCAGCAACAGCGCGCCGGCGTGGTCGCCCGACGGCTCGCAACTGGCGGTCACGCTGTCGCGCGATGGCGGCTCGCAGCTGTTCCTGATGGGGCGCGACGGCGGCAACCTGCGCCGCATCACCAACACCATGGCCATCGACACCGAGCCGGCGTTCTCGCCCGATGGGCGCTGGCTCTATTTCGTCAGCGACCGCGGCGGCAGCCCGCAGGTCTACCGCATGCCTGCCGGCGGTGGCGGTACCGACCGGGTGAGCTTCACCGGCAACTACAACATCAGCCCGACGCTCAGCCCCGATGGCCGCTCGATGGCCTGGGTCACGCGCCAGGGCGGCGGCTTCAAGCTGGTGGTGGCCGATGCCGCCGGCGGCAATGCGCAGACGATCACCGACACCAGCAGCGACGAGAGCCCGAGCTTCGCACCCAACAGCCGGCTGCTCATCTACGCCACGCGTGCCCAGGGCCGCGACGTGCTGATGACCACCACGCTGGACGGCAAGATCAAGGCCCGGCTGCTGTCCTCGGGCGTCGACGTCCGCGAGCCCGTGTGGGGCCCGTTCGGCCGTTGAGCGTCCGCACCCGAAGTACCCATTCAAACCCCTCCACTTCGCAAATCGAAAGGAAGCACCATGACTGCTTTTCGTTCTTCCCTCGGCGCCCTGGCCGTCGCCGCCCTGCTGGCCGGCTGCGGTTCCAACGTCAAGCTCGATGAGAACGCCGGCAACGTACCGGTGGAGTCGCGCAATCCCGCGGGCAATGCGGGTGGTGCCACCGGCGGCGCAGGCCAGTCGGGCGTGGCCACGGTCGACCTCGGCGCGTCGCGCAACAACGCCGGCAGCAACCTGCCGCGTGTCGTGTACTTCGACTTCGACAGCTTCAGCGTCAAGGACGAATACCGCAACGTGATCGAAGCCAACGCCCGCGCGCTGGCCGCCGACCGCAACAAGCGCGTGGCCGTGGAAGGCCACACCGACGAGCGCGGCGGCAGCGAATACAACCTGGCCCTCGGCCAGAAGCGTGCCGAGGCCGTGGCCCGTGCGCTGACGCTGCTGGGCGCCTCCGCGGCGCAGGTGGAAGCCACCAGCTTCGGCAAGGAGCGTCCGGCGGTGCAGGGCAGCGACGAGTCCGCCTATGCGCAGAACCGCCGCGCCGAGATCAAGGACAAGTGAGATGCGCCGCACGCTGATCGCGGCGGCCCTGGCGGCGTTGGCCTTCAGCGCCAACGCGGCCTTGTTCGAGGACGAGGACGCGCGCCGCGCCATCCTCGAACTGCGCAGCAAGCAGGCCGCCACCGAGGACCAGCTCAAGGCCGCGCTGGCCCGCCTGAACGAAAGCAACGAGCAGGTGCGCCGCAGCCTGCTCGACCTGAATGCCCAGCTGGAAGCGCTGCGCAGCGACAACGCGCGCCTGCGCGGCCAGCAGGAGCAGCTGCTGCGCGACGTGTCCGAGCTGCAGCGACAGCAGAAGGACATCGCCCAGGGCGTGGACGAGCGCATGCGCAAGCTGGAGCCGCAGAAGGTGGCGTTGGACGGCAAGGAGTTCCTGGCCGATCCGGAGGAAACCCGCCAGTACGACGCGGCCATCAAGCTGCTGCGTGGCGGCGACTTTGCCGGCGCTTCCAATGCGCTGGCCGCCTTCGTGCGCAGCTTCCCGGCCAGCGGCTACAACGACAGCGCCCGCTTCTGGCTGGGCAATGCGCTGTACGGCAAGCGCGACTACAAGGAGTCGGTGGCCACCTTCCGCGCCTTCCTGGCGGCTGCGCCCACGCATCCCAAGGCCCCCGAGGCCATGCTGGCGGTGGCCAACACGCAGGTGGAGATGAAGGACAGCAAGTCGGCCCGCGTCACGCTGAATGAGCTGCTGAAGAACTATCCGCAATCCGAGGCGTCGGTGGCCGCCAAGGAACGGCTGGCTGCTTTGAAGTAAGCCCGCTTCCGTGGAGCACGACGCCGACCTGGAACGCCGCTTCGGCGGCCTGCGCCGCCTGTATGGCGATGCGGGCTATGCCCGCGTGCGTGCCGCCCGCGTGGCGGTGGTCGGCCTGGGCGGCGTGGGCTCCTGGGCGGCCGAGGCACTGGCCCGCAGTGGCGTGGCCACGCTGGTGCTGATCGACCTGGACCATGTGAGCGAGTCCAACGTCAACCGGCAGATCCAGGCGCTGGGGGCCACCATCGGCCAGTCGAAGGCCGAGGCGCTGAAGGCCCGCATTGCCGACATCCATCCGGGCTGCGAAGTCATCTGCGTCGAGGACTTCGTCGAGCCGACCAACTGGCCGGCGCTGCTGCGGGTGCCCGTCAGTGCCTTGATCGACTGCTGCGACCAGGTGCGAGCCAAGCTGGTGCTGGCCGAGTGGGCCTTGCGGGAGCAGCTGCCGCTGGTCACCGTGGGCGCGGCCGGCGGCAAGCAGTTGGCGCAGAAGGTGGAAGTCGACGACCTCTCGCTGTCCACGCACGACCCGCTGCTGGCTTCCATGCGCCAGCGGCTGCGCAAGGCCGGCGCCGCGCCGCGGCAGGGCGCCATCGGCGTGCGCTGCGTGTTTTCTCGCGAGCCGGTGCGTGCGCCGGATGGCGAGTGCGACATCGACGGCACGCTCAACTGCCATGGCTATGGCTCGACCGTCACCGTCACCGCCACCTTTGGCCTGGTGGCTGCTGGCGAAACCATCCAGCAGCTGATTTCGGCCAAGCCTATTGGCAAGCTCGAAAAACATGCTATAGTGCAGGGCTCTGCAGACGGGTTCATTACTCAGTCGGGTTGTTAGCTCAGTCGGTAGAGCAGCGGACTTTTAATCCGTTGGTCACAGGTTCAAGTCCTGTACAACCCACCAGTTCGCTGATGCAGGAATTGGACAAGATCAGGGGCTCTTAGCTCAGTTGGTAGAGCAGCGGACTCTTAATCCGTTGGTCGAGTGTTCGAGTCACTCAGGGCCCACCAAATCGCTCGAAGAAAAAGGCTTGCACGACAGTGCAGGCCTTTTTTCTTTGGCGCGCCGCTTTCGCGGGCGCCCGGCATTGCTCAGGCCGACTTCACCATCTGCAGGATCTGCCCGGCGTCCAGCGTGCGGGCCTTCTGCTGGATCTGCGGCAGGTACTGCGTCTGCAGCTGCTTGGCCGGCTGCAGCAATGACTGGAAGGTCTCCTGCAGCATCGCGGTGCTCATCTGGCGCCCACCGGCGTAATAGCGCTTGGCCAGGTGGCCCAGTGCGTAGGTGCTGGCGAACGAGAAGGCCATGCCGGTGGCCGCGCTGCCCAGCCCTCGGCCCAGGCCGCCGCCCACCTTGCCCAGCAGCCCGCCCAGCAGCTTGCGGCCGAACTGCTCCACGTACTGCGAGGTGAGGCCCACGCCGGCCGCGGCGATGAACTCCTTGATGTGGCCCTTGTCCAGCTCGTAGCCATGTGCCTGGCCGATGCGGTAGACCAGCTTCATCTGCAGCGGAATGATGGCCATCGAGGCCCAGCTCTGCGGCAGCAGCTCCAGCGCACCGTTCAGGATCGAATGGTTGAGGATGGAGCTGTCCAGGTCGGCGGTGGGTACCTGCGCGGCTGGCGCCGGTGTGGCGGTGGCCAGCGGTGGCGGCACGGTGACCGGCACCGCGGCGATGGCATCGGCCTCGCGTTCCACCTCGGCCGTCTGGGTGCGGCCCAGCTTGAGCGCCGACTTCAGCTGCGACAGGAAGGCCTGCTCGGCGGTTGACTGCGCGCCATCGGCATCACACACGCACACGGCCATCTCGTAGGCCAGCAGGCGCTGGCCTTCGTCGGGTAGTGCGGCCGCAGCCTGCGCCACGTTCACCCGCTTGAGCAACACGTCCTGGTACAGGCCGGCCAGGGCCGGCGTGCCGGACTCGCCGGCCAGGCTGTCGGCGATGCGCTTGATCTCCTCGCGCTCGGTGTCGGCCTTCTCGCCATCGGCAAAGGCGGCCAGCAGGGCGATGGTCAGCAACGCGCGTTGTTCGGTGGCTTGCATGGTGTGTCGGGCGGCCGTTGGCCGGGCAGTCAGGGAAGCTCGTCGGACACCCCGCGCGGCGCGGGAGTTCCGGTATCCGGCTGTACGACAGTGCGCAGGCGCAGCTGCTGGTCGAACTCGCCCTTGCGGGTGTCGAACAGCGTGCCCTCCAGCGTCTTGAGCATGGCGGAGAAGGTGGGGTGGCCGAACTCCTTCGGGTCGAAGGTGGGATCGAGCCGGCGCACCATGTTCAGGATGGGCGCCTTGTTCACCCAGGCATCGCCCTTCGATTCGGCCAGCAGCCTGACGGCGCGCTCGATGGTGGCGTTGGCCTGCTCTTCCGGCGTGGGCGCAGGGCTGGGCGTGGAAGCCGTGGCAGGTGCTTCGTCGGCCACCAGGCTGTCGTAGTAGCGGAATTCGTGGCAGCTCTTGGCCCAGTGGCGGTTGGTGGAACGCCGGGTGCCGATGCCGATGAGCCGCCGGCCCGCGGCCTTGACCTTCTGCGCCACCGGCATGAAGTCGCTGTCGCCGCCCACGATGATCACGGTGCCGATGTGGCCGAAGCGGGTGATGTCCTCCACCGCGTCCAGGCACAGCTTGATGTCGGCGCCGTTCTTGGCCGAGGCGCCGGGCGGAAAGAGCTGGATCAGCTCCACCGCGCCCTGCAGCAGCGCGTCGCGGTAGCGGCCGAAGTACTGCCAGTTGCAGTAGGCGCGGTTGATGGCCACCGGCCCGAAGGAGGCGGCCAGCTCCAGCACGGCCTGCACCTGCACCAGCGGCTCCTGCACCTTGAAGCGGTTGTCGGGCTTGCCGTAGGTGCCTTCGCCGAAGGCGGCTTCCACCAGGCTGGCATGCAGGTTCTCGAAGTCCCAGTAGAGCGCGACGGACTGGTTGTCTTGGGTGTCTTGGCCATTCATGGCCTGCATGATGCCCGCTGGCCGGCCGCGGGCGTTCAGCCGTGGCCGGTGGCCGCCAGCTCGTCGTCGCCCACCACCGAGACCAGCGCCGGCCGGCCGACGATCAGCGGGTCGACCGGCCCCACCGTGGCCAGCTCGCGCTGCGTATACGGCAGGCGGTGCAGCAGGTAGCGCATCGCGTTCAGGCGCGCGCGCTTCTTGCAATCGCTCTTGATCACCGTCCACGGCGCATCCGAGGTGTCGCAGTGCACGAACATCGCTTCCTTGGCGCGGGTGTAGTCGTCCCACTTGTCGAGCGAGGCCATGTCGATCGGGCTCAGCTTCCACTGCTTCAGCGGATGCACCTTGCGCTCCTTGAAGCGGCGGCGCTGTTCGGCCTGGCTGACAGAGAACCAGAACTTGAACAGGTGCACGCCGCTGCGCACCAGCTGCCTTTCGAACTCGGGCGCCTGGCGCAGGAACTCGTCGTACTCGTGGTCGGAGCAGAAACCCATCACCCGCTCGACGCCGGCGCGGTTGTACCAGCTGCGGTCGAACAGCACGATCTCGCCGCGCGTGGGCAGGTGCTCGATGTAGCGCTGGAAGTACCACTGGCCACGCTCCACCTCGCTGGGTTTTTCCAGCGCCACCACGCGGGCGCCGCGTGGGTTCAGGTGCTCCATGAAACGCTTGATGGCGCCGCCCTTGCCGGCAGCGTCGCGGCCCTCGAAGAGGATGACCACCCGCTGGCCGGTGTCCTTCACCCAGGCCTGCAGCTTCAGCAGCTCCACCTGCAGCCGGTACTTCTGGTGTTCGTAGCTCTTGCGCGAGAGCAGGTTCTTGTACGGGTAGGTGCCTTCGCGCCAGCCGGCGCTCAGCTCCGCATCGGGGTCGACGGCGGGGCGCTGGGCGTCGGCGCGGCGCGGCGGCTCGAACAGGGCGCGGCGCAGCGCTTTCACCTCGTCGGGCGAAGCGCCGGCGATGAGCGTCTGCAGCTGGTGCAGCGCCTCGCCGGCGGGCGTCTTGCGGCCGGCATCGGCCAGCAGGTCGGACACCACCAGCGACTGCACCGTGGCGGTGGTGCTGCTGCGCCGCTGCACCTGGTCGGCCTCTGCGGCGCGTGCGGTCAGGCTGGGCAGGGTGTCGCCGGCCTGTACCGGGCGTGGCGCGGTGGCCGGGCGCGTCGGCAGCCGCTTGCCGGCGCGGATCACTGCAGTGGAACGGGAGGGAGCGCGAACTGCAGTGTCTTTGGCCATGCCTGTCTCGCTGGTTGAAAACCAGCGATGTTGCGCCGGCCGTTGCGGCGTTGCTTGATCCGCGTCAAACCGCGGCCAGCGCGCGCAGCACGTCGTGGCAGGCACCCATCGTGTGGTAGTCGGTCTTGCCGGCCGGGCTCTTCTCGTCGGAGTAGGGCCGGTTGTCGGGCGTGCGGATGCGGTACCAGGCGCCATGCTGGTGGTCGATCATGTGGGCCCAGCTGTAGCTCCACAGGCGGTCGTACCACTGCCAGTAGCCGGGCTCGCCGGTGCGCAGGCCCAGCAGCGCGGCGGCCGCGAAGCTCTCGGCCTGTACCCAGAAGTACTTGTCGGCGTCGCACACGGCGCCGCCGGGCTCGAAGCCATACACCAGGCCGCCGTGCTGCGCATCCCAGCCGTGCTGCACGGCGGTATCGAAGAAGCGGCGCGCGGTGGGCACGATCCAGTCCGGGCGCGCGGCCGGCGGCAGCCGCGCTTCCAGCTGCAGCAGCAGCTTGGCCCATTCGGTGAGGTGGCCGGTCTGGAAGCCCCAGGGCCTGAAGATGTTGCTGCGGTCGTGGCGGTTGTAGTCCCAGTCCACCTGCCAGGCACCTTGCGGGCCGGTGCGGTAGTGCTCCCACACCAGGCCATCGGCCAGCCCGGCCAGCCGCTGCGTGACCGATTCGGCCAGCAGCAGCGCACGGTCGAGGAAGCGTTGCTCGCCGGTGGCCTCGTGGGCCGCCAGCATCGCCTCGCAGCCGTGCATGTTGGCGTTCTGGCCCCGATAGGGGCTGAGCTGCCAGCCGGGCGTGGCCTCGTCGGCATACAGGCCGTTGGCCGGCTCCCAGAAGCGCTGTTCCATCAAGGCGAAGGTGTCGTGCAGGCCGGCCAGCGCTTCGCCGATGCCGGCCATCACCGCATGCGCATGGGCCAGCAGCACGAAGGCCATGCCGTAGCAGTGCTGGGTCGCGTCCTGCACCGTGGCGCGTTGGCCGTCCCAGTCCAGCAGCCAGGCATGGCCGCCGTTGGGCTGCCCATGCGCCTGCTGCACGAACTGCAGCGCATGGCGCGCGGCGGCCTGGTCGTGCGGCCGGCCGAAGCGGCGGAAGGCCATCGCCTGGTTGAAGACGAAGCGCGTGCTGCTGACCAGGTGCCGCGTGCGGCGGTCGTAGACCGTGCCGTCGTCCTTGAAGAAGTGGAAGAAGCCGCCGCTGGCATCGAGCGCGCGGCCCTCGTAGAAGGACAGCGTGTGGCGGATGTGGCCGAGCAGGAAGTCGGGCGAGCGGAAGTCGGGCTGTGGCGTGTTCATCGTGCGGTACGGCGTGGGCTGCGCGCGGCAGGGGCGGCGCTGCCGCGCATTCTGCGCGGCGCGCCCTGGGCGAAGCGGGCCAGCAGCTGCAGCACCTGCTGCGCAGCGGCATCCAGCCGCGCCGGCGGCCGGTGGGCGATGCCCAGGTGCCGGGTGAGGGCCGGCTTGAGCGGGCGCAGCTGCATGCCGGCATCCAGCTGCGACAGCGGTCCGCCCACCTCTTCCATCGGCAGCACGGCGGCGCCGTAGCCGGCGGCCACCAGGCTCTTCATGGCCAGGGTGTAGTTCAGCTCGATGCGCGCCCGCGGGCTGTGGCCGGCGGTGGCGAACCATTCCATCGTCAGCCGGTACATGCGGGTGGTGGCATCGTTGAAGATGAGCGGCTTGCCGGCCAGCCAGTCGGGCGTGACGCTGCGCGGGGCGGCCCAGGCACCGGGCAGGAAGGCCATCATCGGATCGCTGCGCCAGGCGCTCACCTGCACCTCGTCGGATGCCGGCTGCGGCAGTGCCACCACGCCGATGTCCAGCGTGCCGGCATGCAGCCGCGCCATGGTCTCGTCGGAGCCGAGGATGGCCAGGTCGACGTCGATGTCCGGCGCCTGCTCGGCCAGCGCCGCCAGCACCTGCGGCAGCAGGTGCACGATCACGCCGGTGGAGGTGCCCAGCCGCACCTTGCCCGCCCGGCCCTGGGCGATGCGGCGCACGCTCTCGGCCGCGTCGTCCGCGCCCTTGAGCAGGCCGCGTGCATGGTCGATGAGCGCCGCGCCGGCGGCCGTGGGCGTGGCCTTGCGCGGCCCGCGCTCCAGCAGCGGCACGCCCATGCGCGATTCCAGCTCGGCGATGTGCAGGCTGACCGTGGGCGCGGCCAGGTGCAGCGCCCGCGAGGCGGCGGCGAAGGTGCCGAGGTCGGCGATGGACACCAGCGTCTGCAGCTGGTCGAGGTTGATGGCACGCATTCAGCAATGCTGAAGCAAAGCGTCAGATCATTCAACTTTTCAAAGGTTTGCACGGATCGCACCATCACTGCCCAACCACACGGGAGATGCGATGGACACCTTGCTGGACACCTCCACGGCGCCGCCTGCCGGCGCGGCCCGGCCGCTGCCGCCGATGCGCTGGCTGCAGGCCGCCCACGATGCCTGGC
>OFDN01001500.1_pt1 | contig 14978 bp, 14 predicted proteins | sample 1520971 | NCBI WGS metagenome assembly OFDN01 (sample SAMEA94257418, study PRJEB24077) | hot springs metagenome | biome: Aquatic biome; feature: Geographical feature; material: Water | place: India | collected 2012-06-12 | depth 5 m
TGCCGCCGGTCGCCTCCTCGAGGAAATCGCGGCTGGCCGCGGGCGGCGCATCGGGGTCGGCCTCGGGCGTCAGCGAGGGATCGCGCCGGCCGGGCTGCACGAGATTGCCCTGTTCGTCGATGAAGTAATAATCCTCGGGCTCGCCGAACAGCGCCTCCTGATCGGGTTCGAGCTGCCATTCGGGCTCCTCGAGCGTCACCTCGAATTCCTCGACCGGGCGATCCTTGACCGCATAGCGCATGTAGGCGGCAAAGGCCTGCGCCGGGGCGCGCCCGCCCTGAAGCCCCGCGACCGCCTTGGCATCGTCGCGGCCCATCCACACGCCGGTCGTCACCCCGCTGGAGAAGCCGATGAACCAGCCATCCTTGTTCGACGAGGTCGTGCCGGTCTTGCCCGCCACCGGCCGCCCAATATCGGCCGCGCGGCCGGTGCCGGTCTGGACCGCCGCCTGGAGCAGGTCGGTGATCCCCTTGGCCACGTGGTCGGGCACGGCGGGCGACTGGCGCTGCGCCTCGCGGCGGTAGAGCACCTCGCCGCTCGCGCCGGTCACCTTGGTGATGCCATAGGGCTCGACCGGCGTGCCCTTGGCGGCGATCCCGGCGAAGGCCTGGGTCATCTCGATCACCCGCATCTCCGAGGAGCCCAGCACCATCGAGGGGAAGGTGTCGATCTTGGAATTGATCCCGAAGCGCCGCGCCATCGAGGCGACCGTGCCGAAGCCCACCTCGTTGCCGAGTTGTGCCGCAACGGTGTTGATCGAATAGGCAAAGGCGGTGCGCAGGTCGGTCTCGCCGACGTTGCGCCCGTTCGAGTTGCGCGGGCTCCACCCGTCGATGGTGACGGGGGTGTCGACCACCTTGTCCTCGGGCACGTAACCCGCCTCGAGCGCGGCGAGGTAGACGAACAGCTTCCACGCCGATCCCGGCTGACGCATCGCGGCGGTGGCGCGGTTGTAGTTGCTGGCGACGTAATCCGTCCCGCCGACCATCGCGAGGATCGCCCCGTCACGGTCGAGGCTGACCAGCGCGCCCTGCGCCCCCTTGGGGGTGTTCGCCTCGATCGCCGCGGTCGCGGCGCGCTGCATGCCGATGTCGAGCGTGGTCCACACCTCGATCGGCTCGTAGGTTTCGGGCAGGATGATATCGAGCTGCGGCAGCACCCAGTCGGTGAAATAGCGCACCGAGTTCTGCCCGGCGTCCTGCTTCAATTGCACCGCGCTGACATCGACCTGCGCCTGATCGGAGGTGATGTAGCCCTGCTCGCGCATCAGGCCGAGCACCACCTTGGCGCGGTCGACCGCGGCCTGCACGTCGGCGGTGGGCGAATAGGAGCTGGGGGCCTTCACCAGCCCCGCGATGATCGCCGCCTCGCCGACCGAAAGCTCGGTCGCGGGGTGGCTGAAGAACTTGCGGGAGGCAGAGTCGATCCCGTAGGCGCCGCCGCCGAAATAGACCTTGTTGAGGTACAGCTCGAGGATCTGCTCCTTGGAGAACTTCCATTCGAGCGCCATCGCCAGCACCGCTTCGCGCGCCTTGCGGTCCAAGGAACGGTTGTTGTTGAGGAACAGGTTCCTCGCCAGCTGCTGGCTGATCGTCGAGGTGCCGCCGAGCCGCTCGCGGCTGCCGGTCACGCTCTCGATCAGCGCGCCGGTAAGGCGCACCGGATCGACCCCGAAGTGCGAGCGGAAGCGCTTGTCCTCGACCGCGATCATCGCGTTGGTCATGTTGTCGGGAATGTTTTCGTAAGTCAGCCATTCGCCGAAGCTCGGCCCGATCTCGACCAGCTCGCGCCCGTCGCGCGCGCGCACGAGGATGGTCTGGCCCGGCTGGGTCGCCTTGAGGGTCGCGTAGTCGGGGAGCGAGGAGGCGGCAAAGCCGACCGCGAAGCCGAGGAACACCAGCGCCAGCATCGCGAGCGCGCCGCCCCAGATGAACAGCCGCCTCAGCCACACCCGCCAGCGCGGGGGCGGGGTGCCGGCGCCTGTGCCTTTCGGACCGGGGGCAGGCGCCCGCGAGCGCTCGGCCGCCCCCCGGCGCTTACCGCGCGCGCCCTTGTTCTGCAACTCGTCACCCCTTCTCGACATGCCTCAGCCCACCTGATGCCGCGCCGAAAGGACACGGCGCGCAAAGCGGCCCCCTGCATAGGCAAGTTGTAACCGGGAATGAACCCGGGTTTGCGCAGGCTTCCCCGATACTCGGGGCGCATCGCCGCAGCGCGCCGCTCACCCCTGGTGCGGCGTGAAGACCAGCGCGGCCGAATTGATGCAGTAGCGCAGGCCTCCCTGCTCGGGCGGGCCGTCGGGGAAGACATGGCCGAGATGCCCGCCGCACTTGCCGCAGCGCACCTCGGTGCGGATCATGCCGTAGGTGGTGTCGCGGTGCTCCTCGATCACTTCCTCGGTCGAAGGCTTGGTGAAGGCGGGCCAGCCGCAACCGCTGTTGTACTTGGCGGTCGAGTAGAACAGCTGCGTCCCGCAGGCGGCGCAGTGATATTCGCCCTCGTCGTAGAACTTGTCGTATTCGCCGGTGAAGGCGCGCTCGGTGCCGGCCTCGCGCAGGATGTGATACTGCATCGGGGTGAGCTTCGCCCGCCATTCGGCGTCGGTCAGGCTGCGGGGATCGTCGGTCATGGGGATACCTCTCTCATTGGCGCCAATATCGGGCCGAGAGTGGCATTACGCAAGCGACGTGGCTTTCGTTACTTACCCGTCCAGCAGCGCGTAATGCGGCGGCGGTTTGATCACGTCCATCCGCTCGGTCAGGAGAGGCCGGAAGCTCGGGCGGCTCTTGAACACGGCATACCAGCCGCGCGACTGCTCGTGGCCCTCCCAGTCGATCCCGCCGAGGTAGTCCGCGACCGAGATCTGGGCCGCGGCGGCAAGGTCGGCAAGGCTCATGGTCGATCCCGCGACCCACGGGCGGTTGTCGATCAGCCAATCGAGATAGTCGAGATGCCCGTGCGCCATCTTCATCGCCTCGCGCAGCGCACGGCTGTCGGGCGGCAGGCGCAGGATGCGCTTCTTCATGCGCTCGGACAGCAGCGGCGCGGTGACGTCGGCGTAGAAGTTCTCGTCGAACAGCGCCACGAGCCGGCGGATCTCGGCGCGCTGCGTGGCGGTGCCGTTGATCATCGGCGCGCGCTCCACCGTCTCCTCGAAATACTCCGCGATCGCCCGGCTGTCGGGGATGACGATGCCGCGCTCCTTGTCGGCGATCACCGGGGTGCGGCCGGCCGGGTTCAGATTGAAGAACAGGTCGGAGGCGGACCAGGGGTCTTCGCGCACCAGATCGAAGGGGATGTTCTTCTCGCTGAGGAGCAGCCGGATCTTGCGGCTGAAGGGGCACAGCGGGAATTGGTAGAGCAGCCACATGACAGGCTTTTCCATGCCTTGTTTGCGGGCCCGAATCCAGCACCGGGCGCAGCACCCGCGGGGGATATGTCCGCTGCCTTACAGGCCTGCGGCGGTTTTCATCAAGGTGCAGGCGGGCATGATCGCCCTGACCCGCTCCGCGCCGCCTTCGCCCTCGTTGTCGTCGGCGGCGCGGGTGGAGAGCGCGATGATGTCCTCGCGCCCCAGGCCCGTGTCCTCCATCAGCTTGGCCATCACCCGCACGAAGAACTCGCGCCCGCCCGATGCCGCGATGTCGGGGTACTCGCTCCCGCGCGCATCGCCCGCCTTCTGCCAGCGGCTGACCGTGGCAAAGGCGACCGCGCAGCGGGCTGCTGCGGCCTGCTCGAGCGGGAGCGCGTCGAGGGTGACAATCGCGTTCGCCCCGGGGGCGGCGGGAGCGGGGCTTTCGGGAGCGGCCTGGGCAGCGAGCAGGGCGACGACAAGGGAGGTGAACATGGCCTTGTCTATGCTCACCAAGATGAACCCGTGGCTACAGGAATCTGCATTGCGGGCCGCCAGAATCCGTCCTAATCCGCAACCCGTCTTGATAGAGGAGAGGCATTTCCATGTTCAGCCACATCATGCTCGGCACGAGCGATTTCGACGCCGCCAGGGAATTCTACGACAAGGTGCTCGCCACGCTCGGCGCCAAGCCCGGCACCATCAACATCGCCGCCACCGGCCACAAGCGCGCCTTCTGGATGCACAATGGCGGGATGTTCATGATCAGCGAGCCTATCAACGACAAGGAAGCGACCTGCTCCAACGGTTCGACCATCGGCTTTGCCTGCGACAGCCTCGAGCAGGTGCAGGCCTTCCACGATGCGGCCGTGGCGGCCGGCGGCAAGTCGATCGAAGACCCCCCGGGCCCGCGCACCGGCGCGATGGGCACGCTGAACCTGGGCTATGTGCTCGATCTCGACGGCCACAAGCTGTGCATGCTGCACAGGGCCGGTTGATCACCGACTGAGTTCGAAGACCGCGAATTCGGCGCGCCAGTTAGCCGCTGGCGCGCCGATCTGTTTCTCGTTGGAGAAGAACCACGCGCGTTCAATCCGCGCGCCCTTCAGCTTCGCCAGATCGCGGAAATCCTCCACGGTGACGTGGTGGATGTTCTGCGTCTCGTACCAGCTCACCGGCAGCGCGCGGGTGACCGGCATCCGCCCCCCGAACATCAGCGCCGCGCGGGTACGCCAGTGGGCGAAGTTGGGGAAGGAGACGAAGGCCCGCCGGCCGACGCGCAGCAGCTCGTCGAGCATCAGGTCGGGCCGCGTCGCGGTCTGCAGCGTCTGGCTGAGGATCGCGTAGTCGAAGGCCTTGTCGGGGTAATTGGCGAGGTCGAGATTGGCATCGCCCTGCACCACGCTGAGGCCCCGCGCGACACAGCGCTCGACCAGCGCGCCGTCCAGCTCCATCCCCCGCGCATCGCAACTGCTCGCGCTCTCGAGCACCGCCATCAGCGCCCCGTCGCCGCAGCCGATGTCGAGCACCCGGCTGCCGGGCGCGACATGGGCGGCGATCGCGGCGAGGTCTGGCCGCAAGCTCATTCGACAAACCCCTTCACCACCCGGTCGAGCTGGTCGTGCTCGAGCAGGAACGAGTCATGCCCGTGGGGTGCGGAAAGTTCCACGAAACTGACCTTCGCCCCGGCCGCGTTCAGCGCGTGCACCACGTGGCGGCTTTCGGCGGTGGGGTAGAGCCAGTCGGTATCGAAGCTGACGATGCAGAACCGTGCCTGCGTGCCCGCGAAGGCATCGGCGAGCTTGCCGCCGTGCTCCTCGGCGATATCGAAATAGTCCATCGCGCGGGTGATGTAGAGGTAGCTGTTCGCATCGAAGCGGCGGGTGAAGCCGCTGCCCTGATACCTGAGGTAGCTCTCCACCTGGAACTCGGCGTCGAAGCCGAAGCCCTTGGCCTCGCGGTCCTGCAGGCGGCGGCCGAATTTCTCGGTCAGCCCTGCTTCGGAGAGGTAGGTGATATGCGCCGCCATTCGCGCCACGGCGAGGCCGTTGTCGGGCTTGGCGTCGCTGGCGTAGTAGTCGCCCTCGGCCCACGCCGGGTCGGCCATGATCGCCTGCCGCCCGACCTCGTGGAAGGCGATGTTCTGCGCGGAGTGGCGCGCGGTCGAGGCGATCACCAGCACGCGGGCGGCGCGCTCGGGCCAGTTGGCGGCAAGGCTGAGCGCCTGCATCCCGCCCATCGACCCGCCGACCACCGCATGCAGCCGCGCGATGCCGAGGCCGTCCAGCAGCGCGACCAGCCCTCTCACCATGTCGCGGATGGTGATGACGGGGAAGCGCATCGCATAGGGCTGGCCATCGGGCGCGAGGCTGGCGGGGCCGCTCGATCCCATGCAGCTGCCGATGACGTTGGCGCAGATGACGAAGTGGCGGTTCGTGTCGATCGGCTTGGCGGGGCCGACCATCCGCTCCCACCACCCCGGCTTGCCGGTGATCGGGTGGGGGCTGGCCAGATATTGGTCGCCGGTCAGAGCATGGCACACCAGCACCGCGTTGGACTTGTCCGGCGCCAGCGTCCCGTAGGTCTCGTAGGCGATCTCGCAGCCTTCGAGCACCTGCCCGCTGTCGAGCGGCAGGGGGTGGGGGATGCGGTAGACCGGGGAGACAGGCGGCGCGGCGTTCATGGGCCGAGCGGATTGGGGGAGCCCCCCGCCCGTGTCAATCGGCACGGCGGGCACCCCCTTCGTTTTCGCGCTGTATTCGGCAAGCCAAACTGGCTATCGCGGCGCTCCCATGTCCAGACCTGAACCAAAGCCCTGGATCGCCGAGATCCACGCCTATGTCCCCGGAAAGTCCAAGTCGGCTTCGGGCAAGCCGCTGGTCAAGCTGTCGGCCAACGAGAACCCGCTGGGCTCCAGCCCTGCAGCGCTGGCTGCTTTGCGCGCGGGTCATGTGGCGGCCGACTACCCCGATCCCGACGCGCGGGCCCTGCGCGAGGCGATCGCCGAGGTTCACGGTCTCGACCCCGCGCTGATCGTCTGCGGCACCGGCTCGGGCGAGCTGCTGCACTGCGCGGTGCAGGCGCTCGCCGGTCCAGGGGACGAGGTGGTATGCTCGCGCTACTCCTTCTCGCTCTACCCGCTGCTCGCGCAGAAGGTGGGGGCCACCCCCGTCTTCGCCGAGCCCGAGGAGCACGCCGCGAGCGTCGACAACCTCCTTGCCGCGATCACCGGACAAACCAGAGTGGTGCTGCTCGACAATCCCAACAACCCGATTGGCACCTTCCTGCCCCCTTCCGAGGTCGCCCGCCTCCACGCCGCCCTGCCCGCAGACGTGCTGCTGGTCATCGACGAGGCCTATGCCGAGTACGTCGATCCCGCCTTTCAGAGCACGGCCTTCGCCCTGGCGGCCAGGCACGAGAACGTGCTGGTCAGCCGCACCTTCTCCAAGGCCTATGGCCTCGCCTCCGAGCGGGTCGGCTGGGTCACGGGCTCGGCGCATCTGATCGACCTCGTCAACCGCATGCGGGGGGCGTTCAACGTGTCCGTGAGCGGCCAGAAGGCCGCCCTCGCCGCGCTCGGCGACCAGGCCTTCGTCGCCGCCGCCCGCGAGCACAACGCCCGCGAGCGCACCCGGCTGGCCGACGCCATCGCCGCCCTCGGCAACCACGGCATCTGGGCCAGCCCGAGCGAAGCCAACTTCCTCCTCGTCCATTTCGAGGGCGTCGTCACCGCCTCCGCCGCGCTCGAGGCGCTGGCCGAGGCCGGATACGCGGTGCGCCACCTGCCCTCGCAGGGGCTTCCGAACGCGCTGCGCATCACCATCGGCACCGCTCAAGCGACCACCGACGTGATCGCCACGCTTCGGCGGCTGTGCGGGGAGGCGGGATGATCATTCGCTCGCTCGCCATCATCGGCCTTGGCCTTCTCGGCGGGTCGATCGGGCTCGCCGTCAAGGCGCGGGGGCTTGCCGTCACCACCACCGGCTGGGACCGCGACCCCGCCGTGCGCGCCCGAGCGGCGGAGCGAGGCCTCGCAGACACCATCGCCGATACCCCCGAGGCCGCCGTCGCCGGGGCCGACCTCGTGATCCTCTGCGTCCCCGTCGGCGCGATGGGCGAGGCGGCGCGCGCCATCGCCCCCGGCCTTGCCCCCCACGCCATCGTCAGCGACGTCGGCTCGTCCAAGGCCGCGGTCGCCGAGGCGCTGGCCGGGGCGCTCCCGGGCGCCACCATTATCCCCGCACACCCCGTCGCGGGGACCGAGCAGAGCGGGCCGGACGCGGGCTTCGCCACCCTCTTCGCCGGGCGCTGGTGCATCATCACGCCCCCCGAGAGCGCCGACCCGAAAGCGGTCGCGGCGCTCTCGGACTTCTGGACCGCGCTCGGCTCCAAGGTCGAGCTGATGGACGCCGCGCATCACGATCTCGTCCTCGCGGTCACCAGCCACATCCCGCACCTCATCGCCTACACCATCGTCGGCACCGCGAGCGATCTCGAGAACGTGACCCGGAGCGAGGTCATCAAGTACTCCGCCGGGGGTTTTCGCGACTTCACCCGTATCGCCGCCTCGGACCCCGTGATGTGGCGCGACGTGTTCCTCACCAACCGCGGCGCGGTGCTCGAGATGCTCGGGCGCTTCACCGAGGACCTCACCGCGCTCCAGCGGGCGATCCGCTCGGGCGACGGCGACACCCTCTTCGATCTCTTCACCCGCACCCGCGCGATCCGCCGCGCGGTGATCGAACAAGGCCAGGACGACGAGCGCCCGGACTTCGGCCGGGATCACTGAGCAGGCAGCCCCGCACGTTCATCCCAGTGCCTGCACGAGCCCCATGAGCCACTGCACGGACGCAATAGCCACGCCCGGCGGGAGGCTCCTCTGACCGGCGGGCCAAGGTTTGGGCGGCGCGGGGCCGCCCCGGATCCTACCGGTTCGCTGCTGCAGTGGCCGTCGACGCGGGCGCCATGAAGCCGAGGTCGGGCGAGGCGAAGCGCCCGATATTGGGCGCGACCGTGGTCAGCTCGGACGGGGAGACGCCGAACCACAGGCCAAGCGTCGAGGACAGCTCGTCGACCGAGGTGGTCGGCAGCAGCCGCCCCTGCCCGACCTGGTCATCGCTGGTCACCGAAACCTGCGGCGCGCGGCCATAGAACCGCCCCCCGCGCACCCCGCCGCCAACGATGAAGTGATGCGCGCCCCAGCCGTGATCCGAGCCGTCGCCGTTCGAAGACAGGGTGCGCCCGAAGTCCGAGGCGGTGAAGGTCGTGACGTTGCTGGCAACGCCCAGCTCCACGGTCGCGCGGTAGAAGGCATCCATCGCGAAATCGACCTGTGCCAGCAGGGCCTCGTGGGTGCCGATCAGCCCGTCGTGGTTGTCGAACCCGCCGAGCGAGACGAGGAAGACCTGCCGCGTCACCCCGATGCGCCCGCGCGCTGCGATCAGTTGGGCCACCACCCGCAGCTGATCGGCCAGCCGGTTGCCGGTGCCGAAGCTGGTGTTGATGGTCACGCCGCGCAGCGCGTCGTTGATGAAGGTGCCGAACTGGATCGAGCGGCCATTGACCTGCGCATAATCGGCGGCGAGCACATTGCCCGCACCGCTGCGCAGGATGGTGTTCAGCGCCTGCGAGGCGGCAGCGGAATTGAACAGCCGCCCGGTCTGGAGCGGGTTGTAGAGCGTCGCCCCGGAAGACGAGACCTGATAGGGCACCGCGGTCTGGCCGCTCAGGAACACTGCGTTGCCGGTGGCATTGATCGCGGTGAACATCGCGTTGGTGTTCGAGGTCAGCGCCAGATCGCCCATGCGCCCGCCCCATCCGGTGCGCGAGCCTTCGGGCTGCGAGCTCTGCCAGGTCGATTGCTGGTCGTTGTGCGAGAACAGTTTGGCGGGCCGCGGTACCACGCCCGCATCGTACTGGGCGCGGGTCAGCGGCTGGATCAGCGGGCCGACATTGAGCAGCGGGGCCATCGCGCCGGCATCGAACAGCGCCTTCATCCGCGGCATGGTGGGCGCGAGCGCATAGGTGATGTCGTCGGTCAGCCGCTGGTCCGACGGGGTGGCGAGCACGGTGTTCGCCAGGGCATTGCGGCCAAGGGCAATGCCCGATGCCTCTTCCGAACCCGCAGTCCCGCGGATCGCGGCATAGCGGGCGTAGTTCGCCGCATCGAAGGGTATGAGCGTGTTGCCGTGATCGTTCCCGCCATAGAGGAACACGCAGACCAGCGCCTTGTACCCGCCGCTGTTGCTGAAGGCCGCCGCTTCGGCAAGCCCGGCAAGATCCAGCGCGTAGGAGGCCGCGCCCCCCATCATCGCCAGCTGTGCCGACCGCCGCAGGAATGCCCGCCGCTCGATCTCGAGCCCCTTGCCGATAAACATGTCCGCGTCCCCCGAAGCTTTATTTCTGAACCAGATAGTCGGTCGATGCGAGGATCAGCGCGACCCCGATCTGCACCCGCCGCAGCTTTTCGGCATTGGAGGAGGCGGCGGTCAGCGCCACGTCGTCCATCGCGCTGCGGATGGTGTCGCGCACGCTCTGGCTGAGCTGGCGTCCGGTCAGCAGCAGATCGAGCCGGTCGAGCAGCGCGGCGCTGTCCTGCGCGATGGCGATCTCGGCGGTGAAATCGAGCGTGATGTCGGCGACGGGTGCGCGGCCGCCAGTGATCGCGCGCTCGAGGAAATTGACATAGCCTGCCACCGAGGTCTCGTTGACCAGCTGGAATTCGGGCGCGAGCAGGCCGCGATTGGCGATCTCGGAATTGGCGGGGAAATAGCCCGGGCGGAAGAAGTTGAACACCGAGGGCGAGCGCAGCGGGCTCTGGCCGAGGCCCGTGGCCGGATCGCTGAGATCGGCCACCTGCCAGTTGCCGCTGTTCGATCGCGCCGCGAAGGTCCGCGCCAGCTGTGCGAAGCGCAGCACCGGCTCGCGCAGCTTGCCGAAATTGGCGTTGGCGAGATTGGTCGGATCGAGCGCCTCGTTGTCGGTGAGGATCGCCTTGAACACCGCCGCAAGATCGCCGCGTCGGCCCTGCCCGTTGTTGGCGAACACCGCTGCCACCCGTCCGACATAGGCCGGCGAGGGATTGCTGGTCACCAGCCGCTGGATCATCTGCCTGGCGAAGAAGGGGCCGACATTGGCGTGATTGAACAGATGGTCGAGCGCGAGCCGCAGGCTGTCGGCAGCATTGGTGTTCGCCGGGATGGTGAGGCCGAGGAAGGTCTTGGCCTCGGGCGAGTGGAACCCGGTGGTGCGCGCCGGCACCCAGCGCGTCGGGTCGGCGGTCATGGGGCGGCGGGTGAATTCGGGGTCGATAATCTGCCGCGGACCGCCGATCTCGGTGGTGAAGGCAAGGCCGGCGCGGTCGAAATCGTAGCCGGTGAAGACCCGCGCGAGGTTGCTGACATCGGCGCTGGTGTAGGTCTCGACCGGGTTGCCGCCGTTCATCCTGAGCGTGCCGTCGGCATTGAGCTCGAACAGGCCGATGGTGAACAGCTGCATCACCTCGCGCGCATAGTTCTCGTCGGGCACCCGGCCCGAGCCGTCGGCGCGGCGGTTGCCGCGGGTGTTGAGGAACACGCCCATCGCCGGATTGAGCGTGATGTCCTGCAGCAGATCGCGGAAGTTGCCGAAAGCGCGGGCGTTGAGCGTGTCCCAATAGGCGGCGATCGCCGGTGCGCGCCACACCATGTCGATGCCGGTCAGCGAGACGACGAAGAACTCGGACAGGGCAAAGGCGATGCGCTTGCGCACCGGGTTGCCGCCCGAGAGCAGCTGCGACCAGATCATGTAGTCGCCGGTGATCGTGCCGTCGAAGAAGCGTGCGGCGGTGACCTGATCGAAGCCGCGCGCGGACAGGAAGCCGGCACCGGTCTGGTCGTTGGCGGTTCGCATCTGGCGATCGAGCCAGGGCTCGAAGCCCTCGCTTCGCAGTTCGGCGATCGCGCCGGGCGAGGCCGAGAGGGAGGCCTGGAGCAGGAAGCGCGCCGCTTCGGCATCGGTCTGCGGCTTGCGCGCGGTGGCGACCGGCGGACCGCCGCCGCCGGTTCCGCCCGTGCCGCCGCCGTCTCCGCCGCCGCCGCAGGCCGCTGCAGCCAGCGCCAGCGCACTTGCGGCAACCGGCTTGACCGTCGCCGCACCCGGCGCTTCGCCTGCTACCGGACGCAGCGCCTGTGCGCCCTCTGCACCTGTCTGCCCGGCCTGCGCTTCATCATCCGCGAGATACATTCGAACGTGCCCCTTCGGTGCCGCAACGCACGATGGCTAGGTTCCCTTCGTTGCTATCCGATTAAAAATGCAACCGATCCGCAGCGACCCCGGGATTTGCCTCGGCGGGGCGCCTGCCCCTTGCGGCCCTACCCGTTCAGCGCGTTGATCGCCTTGTGCACCCGCGCTTCGACGTCCTCGCGCGGGAGGCCTGCGGGGATCGTCTCGCCGACCTTGTAGGTGATCCGCCCCGGGCGCTTGATCGGGTGGTGGTAGAGCCGCCCGCTATTCACCGCGATCGGCACCACCGGCAGGCGCAGCAGCTTGTAGAGCCCGGCGAAGCCCGCTTGCAGGGGCGGCTGCGTGCCGTGGGGGACGCGGGTGCCCTCGGGGAAGATGACGAGGGGGCGGCCCGTCTCGACCCGTTCCCTGGCGCTCGCGATCATCGCCCGCAGCGCCTTCGCCCCCTCCTCGCGCGCCACGGGGATGAGGCCGTAGACCAGCGCGGAATAGCCCCAGCCGGGGATGCGGAACAGCTCCTGCTTGGCGAAGACCGCGGGGTGGGCGAACAGGCGCGGGGTGTCGATCGCCTCGAAGAAGGCCTCGTGCTTGAGCGCGATCAGGACAGGCCCCTGCGGCAGCGCGCCCTCGAGCACCACCTCGATCCCGAGCAGCCGCTCCACGCACCACAGGTGCCAAGCCCCCCAGCGCGCGACGATCCCGGCGAGCCATGCGGGCCGCGCCGCGACCGCGATTACCGATGCGATCACCAGCAAGGCGCTGCCGCCATAGAACAGGGCGTAGAAGACGAGCGAGCGAAGGCCTGCGAGCAGCGTCCTCAAAGGTCGGCGATCCCCGCCGCGCGGCTCGCGATCAGCTTATGATATTCGAGGAACAGCGTGCCGAGATCGGGCTGCGAGGGCACCGCGTCGCGCACCACGGTGACGAATTCGGGGAGGGCACGGTCAAGCTCTCCGGCGGCGCGGCGCATGTGCCAGTCGGTGGTGACGAGGCGCAGCGAGCGGACCTCGTTCTGCGCCACCCACTTGGCGGTTTCGGAGGCGTTGGAACGGGTGTCGACCGCGGCAAAGCCGAGGGTGACGCAGCACGCCATGGTGCGCGGGGAGACGCCGAACTGGGCCGCGAATTCCTGCGGGCGGACCTCCCGGTCGACCCCGCTCACCAGCATCCGCTTGGCGAGCCCCCGGTCGAGCACGGCGAGCCCGCGCGCGATCCGCCCGGGGCCGCCGGTGGGGACGATCACCGCATCGGTCGTCACCCCGTCGGAAGGCTTGGGCAGGAACACGACGAACCACAGGAAGCCGAGTGCCCAGACAAGGAACAGGAGAGAGAGGGCACGCCGGAACATCGCCAGGCCCCTACAGCATGTCCTTGAGGGCAAGCGCAATGGTGATGCGCGCGGTCAGGCCCGCCAGCAGCACGCCTGCCAGCGGAACCGCGCCGATCACCAGCCAGTCGGCGAACACCAGGCCGCCGCCGCTCACCATCCCGCTGCCCAGGGCGGCGAATTGCCGGCCGAGCAGCCACACCGCCGCGACCCCGAGTCCCGCGCCCAGGGCCGCGCCGAAGATCGCCTCGCGCAGCACGTCGCGCAGGAAGACGGAGGTGATCTGGCGCTGGCTGGCACCGAGCAGGTGCATGATCTCGACCGTGTCGCGCGCCGCCGCAAAGGCGTTCCTTGCCGCGAGCCACACCGCCGCCGCGGTCGCCAGCGCGACCAGCGCCACCAGACCGAGCGCGAGCCATTGCAGCGCCGCGAGCGCATCGGTGACCGGCCGCAGGAAATCGCCCTGCGCATCGACCCGCGCGCCCGGCACCGCGGCCTTCACTGCCGCCTCGATCCGCGCGACTTCGGCCGGCCCCGCGCTCGCGGCGAGATCGACGTCGATCAGCGCCGGGATCGGCACGTCGCCACTGGCAGCGCCCTCGCCCAGCCACGGCTCGAGCATCGCGGCGAGTTCGGCCTCGGGCACGGCGCGCACCGCGGTGACGTCGGCGAGGCCGGTCAGCACCTTGACCGCCGCGGCGGTCCGCGCCTCGCGCAGATCGGGGTTGGGCTCGATCACCTGCACGCTCACCGCGCTCGACAGCCCCGCGCTCGCTGCCGTGGAGAGGTTGCGCAGGGCAAGGCCTCCGGCGGCGGCGATCACCACCAGCGCGATCAGGATCGCGATCACCCAGGGGATCGGCCCGGTCAGGCGCTGCGGCGGCAGCAGCCGCGCCGCGGCGCGCCCGCGCGGGCGCTCGGGCGCGGGCTCGCCGTCCTCGGCCTCGGCAGGGAGCGGGGGGAGCGTGCTCACGGTGCCGAGCTCCCGCCCGGCATGGGCGGATAGCGCAGCGCGCCGGTCGGGTCGGAGAGCTGGCCCTTGTGGAGGCGCATGATGAGCGAATCCGGCACCTTCTTGAGCAGGTGCACATCGTGGGTCGCGACCACCACCGTGGTGCCGACGCGGTTGTTCAATGCCTCGAACAGGCGGAGCAGCTTCAGCGCCATGTCGGGGTCGACGTTGCCGGTCGGCTCATCGGCGATCAGCATCTTCGGCCGGGCGATCACCGCGCGGGCGATGGCGACGCGCTGCTGCTCGCCCCCCGACAGGCTCGGCGGGACGGCATGGGCGCGGTGCGCAAGGCCGACCCAGTCGAGCATGTCGCCCACCGCGCGCTGCACCTTCTTCTCCTCGGCACCCGCCAGCCGCAGCGGCAGGGCGACATTGTCGAAGGCGGTGAGATAGGGGACGAGGCGGAAGTTCTGGAACACCACCCCGAGGCGACGGCGCAGCTCGGGCAGGCGGCTCTGGGGCATGGTGACCAGGTCCTGCCCGAACATCCGGATCGCCCCGCGCGAGGGGCGCTGCGCGAGGTAGAGCATCTTGAGCAGGCTGGTCTTGCCCGCGCCGCTCGCCCCGGTGAGGAAGTAGAAGCTGCCGGGGTAGAGCGTGAAGGACAGGTTGCTCAGCACCTCGGGATCGGTGCCGTAGCGCAGCCCGACATTGTCGAATTTCACATGGCCCGCGAGATTTTCGCTCATGCAGGCGCACCTAACAGGGGGGCACGCCTGCGAAAAGCCGAAGAACGCCCGGGCGGGGCCGGTGAAGGCGATTTACACCCCGCAATCTTGGCGCAATCACGCCCCAATGTGGAAAACGCGGGGTAAATAGGGGCGTGTGTCGCGCGCGCTCTTGTGCGAAAAGGCGCGAGGACTAATGCCGTTTGTGACATGATCATTGCCTGCCCAGCTTGCGGCACCCGCTATGCAGTGCCCGATGCTGCCATCGGCAGCGAGGGCCGCACCGTGCGTTGCGCCAAGTGCAAGCACAGCTGGCACCAGAATCCGCCCGCTGCGCCCGCGCCGCAGGCGCCGCCGCCGAGCGCCCGGGCACCGGTCTCGCCTCCCCTCGCTGCG
>OFDN01001501.1_pt1 | contig 14975 bp, 15 predicted proteins | sample 1520971 | NCBI WGS metagenome assembly OFDN01 (sample SAMEA94257418, study PRJEB24077) | hot springs metagenome | biome: Aquatic biome; feature: Geographical feature; material: Water | place: India | collected 2012-06-12 | depth 5 m
GCGCTTACGCGCTGCGGCCATGATGAGCGGGGCTTTTCCAGCGGCTCGGGCTTCGCCCGGGCCTTGCGTTTTTGATGGCCCCGCCGGCCCTCGGTCCCGCCGCGCGCCGCGCGAGCAGCCGGGGACCGGCCGACGACTGGCGCCGCCGCCTCAATCCCCGACGTGCTGCGCGCGTACCTGGTGCGGCTCCTGCGGGGGCCGTTTCTGTTTCGCTGACGCGGATTCCTACCGCCGCCGCCCTACGGGCAGGTTCGGCGGTCCCTACCCATCGCTGCCTGCCGCGGCCCTGACGGCCCGCGTGCGCGGCATCGCCGGTCGGGAGCTTTGCAGCCGTAATTCGCGCATGCGCGCGAAAGCGCGGCATTCGGCATCCTCCGGCCGGTCAAGGATCGGCTCAGGCTGTCGCTGCGCTTGCCTGAGCCGCCCGCAGAGCGGCGATGCGCGCCGGTGCCCGCGCGATCGTCCCTGACAGTCCGTCGTCCGCCGAGCAGCCACGCTGAACGGCTTCCAAGATGGGAAGTGTTCCCGCTGTTAACCCTTCGTCGGGCCGAAGGGGCGGTCCGGTGTGGCGCTGAAGCGCCTGACCGGCCCTGCCTTCGTCTCTCTTCCTCGGGGCGGGAACGTCTCTTCCACACACACAGGAACACCTGCCGAAACATATCAGTCTTCGGCGCTCGTCAAGGATCGCGGTCCCCCCAATTTTCCGCCGGGTGACCGTGTCGCTGCGCGCCGGCCACCCGGCAGAAAATCGGCTCCCCCGCGCCCGCAGGGCGGCGGCGCGACAAGCGCGCCGTCCCTGACTGCACGCCTCCCGACTGATGGGTTTTCGGGGTTCCCGTTGTGGGAACGATTTCAATCAATTGGAGGCTTTTATGACCAAGATTTCGAACCTTTCCGACCTCGCGATCCTCGCTGCCGAGATGCGCGCTTCCCAGATCGAAGCCGACATCGCCAATGAGTTCGGCCACGCCAACAACGGAGAATACAGCGCCGCGTTCATCGAAACGAGCGAGATGGCGAAGCTCAGCATCGTCGCCGAGCCCGAGCATGCCGACATGCCCGATCCGGAAATGTCTGCCGCCGCCGTCGAACTGATGATGAAGACGATGTTCGATGTCCTGCGCGATACGAGGATGCAGGAGTGCGCCGCCGATCTCGCCTGGGGCTTCTGCAACAGCTTCCATATGGTCGCCAAGCGCATCGAAGGACGCGAAGACGACGCCGCCAAGAAGCTCGGCGAGCTCGCCCGCAATTTTGACCCTTCAGAAATCTACGCGACCGAGCTGGAGGAAACACAGCAGCTGTGCCAGACGCTCGAAGGCATCCGCGCAGCGCTCGAATGCATGCGCGATCACGCCGCCGAGGTCTACCGCGTCGAAACCGGTCGGCCGTTCTCGACGGTCAGAGGCAGCCGGGTGTCGAGCAAGCTCACCGCCTCGGTGGTCGATGCCCGCGACTATCTCGCCGGTCGCGCCCAGCGCCGCCGCGAGCAATACGCTCCGGAAGGCCCGGTGGTCGCCTTCTCGGGCGGAGCACAATGGCACGATGACGCAATCATCTGGACCCGGCTCGACAACATCGCCAAGCGCATCCCGAACATGATCCTCGTGACAACTGCTCAGAACAAGGGCTGCGACACGATCGCACGCTGCTGGGCGGCCTCGCGCGGCATCAAGCTCGTCGAGTTCAAGCTCGACACCAGCAAGGGCCGGAGTGCAGGGTTCGTCCGCAACGACCGGATCGTCGCTCTGAAGCCGGTTGAGGCGATCGTCTGCCAGGGCTCGGGCATTCAGGCCAACTTCGCCCAGAAGCTTCGGGACGCTGGGGTGCCGCTCCACGTTCTGCGCCTCGCAGACCAGCGCCCTGACGAGCTCGCCAGCGCAGCGCGCACGGCTCGCTGAGCACCATGGGAGGCTCCGGCATTCGCCGGAGCCTCCCTTTTTCTTCTGTCGCGCTGACACGGGCTCAGGGGGCATCGAACCCCCTTCGCCCGTCGGGGACGCTCGATCTGACGATCGAGGAGGAAAGGGAGAGAGGGGGCTGTGGGGCGGGGAGGAGTGTCTCGTGTCGTCCCAGTCTGACGGTTGCCCGCTGGCACGCGTCAAGGATCGCCGGTCCCCCCAATTTGCTGCGCAAATCGGCTCCCCCGGCGCCCGCTGGCGCGGCGTTCCTGAAGGAACGTCCCTGACCCGCTGGCAGGCACCGTCCCTCGGGAACTCCCATCAAGCACAGGAGGTTCACATGGGCATGCAACTGGAATTGTTCAAAGCACTGCGGTCTGTTAAAATCGACAGCACCGACGCCGAGAAAGTCGTCGAAGAGCTGGAAGGACACATCGCGATGAAGGTCACTGAAGCCAACGCTCCGTTGATCGCAGAGCTTCGGGCCACCCGTGAAGCGATCTCGAGGGAAGTCGAGCGCACCAAGTGGTATTTCAGCACCGCGATAGTGATCGCAGGTTTGGTGATCGCAATCACCAACGCTCTGAACTGAACCAGGGGGCTCCGGCCCCCTTTTACTCGACATCGATGCACTCAAACCGGCGCGGCGCTGCTCGCAGCGCATCGGCACATGCGTGCCTCGCTGGCATCGCCGCCGCGCCTGCCGCAGCGCGTGATCGAGGGCTCGACGGGCCGTCGTCGGCCCGGGCTGGGGCGAGCGTCAGCGCGCGGGCACCGGCAGTCCCTTGCTGGCCTTCGCGAACCTTCGTTCGCATCGGCTTCGCGCGGTTTGCCGTGCGCCCGATCCCGGCGCGGCGCTGCTCGCCAGCGCATCGGCACATGCGTGCCTCGCTGGCATCGCCGCCGCGCCTGTCCTGCGAGCGACTTGAAAGATCGAAGAAATCTGCGTATCAACTTGTGCGCAGCTCTCCCCCCCGAGAAGGCTGCGGCAAACCCGAGGTCTTTCCAAGACCAACCTTGATGGCCCTGCACAGCGACCCGGCAGGGCCATCATTTTTTATCGCCATCGTGCCGTTCGCGACATGTCGCTCAAAGCAAGAGGGAAGGGGGATTGATCGAGCGTTCCATTGAGGAGTGCTTGACCATGACGATCATCTTTCAACTCCAAAGCAAGGCTACGCCCGTCTCAAAACCCGCTTGCGTAACGCTTGACCAGCTTCGCGCTTTCCGGACATTCGCGAAATCGCACGGGCATCTGGTCGGCATCTTTGACGACCCCGATTTTGCATACTTGGATCAGGGATTCGAAGCACGCATATGTCCATGGAGCTGGGCCACGCTCGCCCGCATTTTCGGCGATCAGGAATCGGTGATCTGCGTGATCGAAGAGGCGCAGTTTCTCGGCCTCAATGTCCGGTTCTGGAGAGAACCCGACACCGCCGACATCATGGTCGGCGTGTCCTCAACTCCTGACGGCTCATTCCCGATGAACCTGAGTGACACCAATGCTCGTCTTCTGCTCGATGCCATCGGGATGGGCAACGCTGCGACAGGATCAATCGACGCCGACGATCTGAGCCAAGCCATAAACGATCCACCAACCCGTCGTCACCTTGCTTGGGGCGGAATGGAGACCTGTCTGGAACAACTCGACAGAATGCTTCGGACATGCTCACAGACAAACCAACAGCTGGTCTGGCAATAGCCTCCAGTCAGAGCAGCTGGGAAGGGCGCTGACGCTGTCAGCGCTCTTCTTCATTTGTCTTCACGGCTTCGAGTTCCGGGCAACGATTCCTGCACGCTCTGACTACGCAAGAAGACGCTTCTCGACCTCATCGATGCCGAGCGTTTTCATGCGCGCAAGAAGGGCCTCCAGACGATCAGAATCGAGCCTGCCCAAAACGCTCTTTGCGATGGCAGCCGACCGCTCCTCAGCTTCGCGTTCTGCCAGCCTTTTCTTGCGCTCTGCGAGCTTCAATTCTTCTTCACGAATTGCCGCCCGTTCTTTCTCGATTTTGCCTGCCATCGCTCGTTCCTTTTTCGCCCTGCAGCGCAAACCATAAGGACATCCGTCTGCCAATCAAGACGGCACCGAGCGCCCGATCGCTGAGCAGCAATCGATGATGAAAGCGCCTTCGCCAAGGCTTGGCGCTTTGAGGCTCGTGATTGCTACGCCCGCCCAAGATGAACAACGGCCGACTGAACGGCCGGACGGTTCCCCACTGGATTTCCAGACTCACAACAAGAAGCGATACCAGGACGGCACCAAGGCCCGGTCGCAGTCCCTAAGGAGATGCACACCCTACGCGGCGGCCGCAGGCATAAATTGTCACGAAATCAGCACCATATACCTCAATATGCGTATATGCCCCCATATATCGCAACCGAAATTCTCTAAGCCCCTGTTATTGTGTGCTAAGTTTGCATATTCAGGCATATTGGATTTCCACTATCCTGATCACGCCAACCGAGATATACTGCAAGCTCCTAAACCCCCACCATCCGCTTTCGAGTGGATGTGTGATGCAGAAATCAAAACCACCTTTCATCGGCTTTCAGGTCTCTTCTGGCGACCTCGCGAGCCTCGATGAGATCGCCGAAAAGAACGGCTGTTCCCGCTCTGAAGCGGCCAGAAATGCTCTCCGGCTTGGCCTGCCAATGGCACTCGCCGGGCATTCTCTTGATGTCCGACGCCTCATTCTTCTGCTGGAATACACCCAAGCTGCGGTCGACCTGATCGTCCACCGGGAGCATGGCGATCTTGCTCCCGGTCTGGAGCAGATTGCCCACGAACGCATGGAGGAATTCCATGCGCCGCGATGACATCCGTTTCAGCGGCAAGGGTGCCACGATCCAGCATCATTCCGCACGCGGAAAGGTAACCCGAAATGCCGGCAATTTCACCCGCGGCTCGCAGCTCGTCACGCACGAATTCTGGATGTGGTTTGCTGGGATTAAAATCCCGCTTCTGATCTGGTTTCTGGTCTTCAGTCTGGCGCTTGCCACGACCATTAGCCTGTCGCTCAGCACGCCCGAGATTCATCTCGTTCTCATGCGCCTGTATTCGGGTCTCTGGTCACTGATGCTTCTCGACCCATCGAAGGTCATTCACCTCACTCTTCCCAATGGGATGATCCGTCCCACGCTGATGGAGGCAGTGCCTTACGACCCCTACGTTGCCTCTGCCTCGGCCAAGGCGCTTCGCTGCCTTTTCGGCTCGGCCTTCATGGCCATCTTTATCGCCGCACCGCTCAGCATCTGGTTCATCGAGTTCTCCCGGAAACGCGGCAAATCGATCCTCGAAGAACGCCATGAACGCGGTGCGATGCTGGTCGAGCGCGAAGTCTTACGAGCCGAGGTCCGGGCCCATAACGGCAACCGTTTTGCCTATGAATGCTCGCGGCTCGATCCGCCTCGCAACCCCGAGGATATCCTCATTCTCGACCGCCAGCAGAAGCGGGCGCTCGGCGTTCATCAACCCTACGTCATCGCAGGCATTCCCTACCCGTGGCGGCTTGAGCAAAGCCACACCATGCTGATCGGCACAACCGGGGCGGGTAAGACCACCCAACTGCGCTCGCTGGTCGCGCAGCTGCGCGAGCGCGGTCAGAATGCCGTGATCTTCGATCTGACCGGCGCGTTCGTCGAAGCCTTCTACAATCCGGAAACGGACACGATCCTCAACCCCATGGATCAACGGTGCGTGCCCTGGACCATCTTCAACGACTGCGAACTCTATGCCGATTTTCTGACGGCCGCGACCGCTCTGATCCCATCCCACCCCGATGAGAAGGAGCCGTTCTGGCAGAACGCTGCGCGCACACTGTTCGTTGAAATCTGCATGAAGCTCAAAGCCGACGGCGAGATGTCAAACGCGGCTATTGCCCATCACCTGATGACCGCCAACCTGAAGCAGATCCATGCCAAGCTGAAGGACACTGTCGCGGCTCCCCTGACGGCCGAAACTGCGGCCCGCATGGCGGAGTCAATCCGGTCGGTCTTCAACACCAACGCCAACGCCATCCGCTACATCCCAGACCCTTCGCCCGAGAAGCCTGACAGCTTCTCGATCAAGGCATGGATCAAAGCATCCGAGCCAGGCTCGATCCTGTTCATCACGTCGAGCTATTCAGACATGAACTTCACCCGGATGCTGCTGACGCTATGGACCGACATGGCCGTCACCGCCCAGATGACGCTACCGCGCACGCGCGATCTTCGAACCTGGTTTCTGTTCGACGAGGTCAACGCTCTGCATGCCCTTCCTGCCATCGGCAATGGTCTCCAGACTGCCCGAAACTATGGCGGTGCCTTCGTTCTCGGCATCCACTCCTTTGCCAAGCTGGAGGAGACCTACGGCGAGAAAGGCGCGACCAACCTGGCGGGGCTTGCGCGCACCAAGCTGATCCTCGCCACAGCAGATTACCAGTCGGCTGAACGCTGCGCAGAATTCATCGGCAACCGCGAGGTTCGCCAGATGGATGAAGCTTACAGCTACGGCTACAACAACACCCGCGATGCATCGACCCTGACGCCGCGCAAAGCGATCGAGCCACTGGTCATTCCCGACGACATTACAAACCTCCCGTCGATGCACGGGTTCATCAAGTTTCCCGATGGGTTTCCGGCGGCGCGGATCAAGCTTCAGTGGAAGGATTACCCGGAGGTTGCCCCAGGATTCATGCGGGTCACCAGCATGGAGCCGACGCCCTACAGACCGCCCGAGACCAAACGGCCGGCTAGCCGGCCTGATAGCGCGGAAGGGAGGAGCGAGGGTGGTCCTGAAACCTTGCCGCCGACCGGGCGCGTGGAGGCTGAGGAAGCGGAGCGGGAGACAACCGAGGCGCTGGAAAAGGCGGACGGCGCGGAGAAAGCTGACGGGCGTTCGGAGGCCGAAAAGGCAGCCGATGCGATGTTCGGCGAGAGCGAGATTGTCAGGGCCGTTGCGCCCAGCAACGACAACCCTGCGGATGTCCCCGCAAAAGACGCGGATGCCGATGACGGTCAGCCGAGAACGGCGGGTCTCTCCGTCATGAAACAGCTCATAGCCATCAGTGGCGATCAGACCGAAATCAATCGCGAACAGGCCAAGGAAGCCCTGACCGAAAAAACGCTCGGGAAGCAGGATCGGGACCGGCCTGAGGAGCAGATCACGCGCGAGACCCGTGAGGGCGCCGGGACGGACCAGAAGGATCAGGGCCACGGCCACGACAGGGAAGCGTCACACGACACACCGGCGATCGACGACGACTTCGGGTTGGGAGACTGATCATGCTCTCGGTCGCATCGGTCAAATCCGCCTCTGGCGCTGCCGAATACTTCGCCAAAGACGACAAGCACCCGGCGGACTATTACCTCGGCGAGGGCGGCGGAGCGGGTGGTGAAGGTGGCCCTGACAGTGGCGAAGGCGGTCATGGGCCCGGCTCGGGTGGTGGCGGCGCAGACAAAAGCGGCGACGCCGCCGTCGGCGCCGGGGACGCAGCACGCGGAGCGGCGAACGAAAACCCTGAAACCGGATGGGGCGGGAAGGGGGCCGAGATGCTTGGCCTCAAGGGCGAGGTCACCAAGGACGCCTTCGAGAAGATCCTGAATGGCGAGCTGCCCAGTGGCGAGAAGGTCGGGCAGACCGAGAACAGACGGTCGGGCATGGACCTCACATTCTCGATGCCGAAATCAGCCAGCATCCTGGCACTGGTATCCGGGGACGAGCGCATCCTAGCGGCCCACTGGAGCGCCGTCCGCGAAACCATGACATGGGTGGAGAGCAAGTTTGCCGAAGGCCGGACCTATGAGCGCACGAAATCCGGAGAGGCAATACAGACCGGGAATCTCGTCTACGGCATGTTCGCCCACGACACGAGCCGCGCGCTCGATCCGCAGGGCCACATCCACGTCGTCATCGCCAACCTGACGCAGATGGCAAACGGAGCCTGGCAGGCGCTCCGCAACGATCCGCTCTGGAAGAACAACACGGTGATCGGCGCTGCCTATCATGCCGCCTTCCGCGAGAAACTGGCCGAGCTTGGCTATGTAACCCGTCTGACCGGCAAGCACGGCCAGTTCGAGATCAACGGGGTTCCCAAGGAGGCAATCGACGAGTTCAGCAAACGCCGCGAAGCGATTGTCGAAAAGGCCAAAGAGCTGGGGCTCTCATCTCCGGCCGCTATCGACAAGGTGACCACAAACACCCGCGATCCCAAACTCAATGTCGAGGACCGCGAGAAACTCGCCGCCGACTGGCGAGAGCGCGCCGCGGCCATCGGGTTCGACGGTAAGCAGGTCATCGAGGAAGCGAAATCCCGCGCGGCCGGTAACACACCCGACAAACTGACCACGCCGACACAGCGCCTCAGCGAGACCATATCGAACATCATGACAGCGCTCGGTGGGGTGTTCAAAGAGAAAGACCCGCTGGTCACACAGGGGCTCGAGCGCCTCAAATTCTCGCCAGACGAGCTGCGAGCGCAGGCGGCAGTGGCTTCGGCCATCCGCATTCTCGAACAGCGAGAGGCGGCCTTTCCGATCCCACAGATCACCAAAACCGCGCTCGATCTGGGCTTGAGGGGTGTCACGGCCGAGAAGGTCGATGCCCGCGTCGAGCAGCTGCTTGAGAGCGGAAACCTCATCCCGGGCCAGTCAAACCGGATCGATGGCGCGCTGACCCATGTCACGACGCCGCACGCCCTTGCGACCGAATCCCTGATTCTGGCCCAGATCGATAAGGGCAGGGGAGCTGCAACGCCAATCGTTGCGCCCGGCGACGCTGTCGCGCGCATCAATGCCGTCTCCGGCGAGAAGCAGCTCAACACAGGCCAGATGGCCGCTGCCGTGCTCGGCCTCTCGTCCAGCGACCGGATCGTTGCCGTGCAAGGGGTCGCGGGCGCGGGCAAGTCGACCATGATCGCGGCCGTGGCCCGGGTTGCCGAGCAGGAAGGTCACAAGGTTTTGGGGCTCGCCTTCCAGAACAAGATGGTTGGCGACCTCAGGGATGGTGCCGGCATCGAAGCACAGACCGTGTCGTCCTTCGTGAATGCCTATGCCAAGGCAGCCCTCGCAGGGCGGGGCGAAGCATACGAAGCCGCGCGCGGCGCGCTCAAGGGTGCCGTGCTGGTGCTCGATGAAGCCTCGATGGTCGGCAGCGAGCCGATGAAACATCTGGTCGGCATCGCCAATGCGCTCGGCGTCGAGAAGCTCATCATGATCGGCGACCGCCAACAACTCTCCTCGATCGATATGGGCAAGGCTTTCGCGATGGCTCAGGCCGGGGGGATCGCGATGGTCCGCATGGACGAGAACCTGCGCCAGCGCACCGACCAGCTGCGCACGATCGCAGCGCTCGCAAACCGCGGGGAAGTGCGCGGGGCGATGGAAGTGCTCGGCGACAAGCTGAAGGCCAGCCCCGATCACATCAAATCGGCAGCGGACCAGTGGCTAAGCCTTCCCAAGGATGAGCGCGACAGAACGATGGTGTTCGCCTCCGGACGGGACGCGCGCGCAGAGCTCAACCAGCGCATCCAGGAAGGACTGCGCTCCGATGGCACCCTCGGCAAGGATGGCATCACACTCAGCGTTCTGGAGCGGGTGAACACGGAACGCGAGGAGCTGCGCTACCATCAGACCTACAGGGCGGGGCAGACACTCGAGGTCGCTCGCGCGGTCTCGGAAATCGGGCTCCGGCGCGGCAGCTACGAAGTGCTCGGCGTCGATGCCAAGGGCCGCGTCGAGCTGAAGATCGGCAACCGCACAGTGCGGTTTGACCCGCAGAAGATCGACCCCAACGACAAGCGCGACGCGCTCGGCCTCACCCAGCGAAGCGAGATCAAGCTCCACGAGAACGATCAGATCCGCTGGACGGCGAACGACAAGGAGCGGGGGCTCTACAATGCCTCGCTCGCGCAGGTCACGGGGGTGAGCAAGGATGGCATCAGCGTGAAGACCGCCGATGATCAGACGGTGCATCTGAAGCAAGGCGACCCCATGCTCGAACGCCTGGGTCTCGCATATGCAATCAACATGCACATGGCGCAGGGCGTGACCACCGACAAGGGCATCGCGGTGATGAGCGGCTCGGAGAGCAACCTCTCCAATCAGCGCCTGTTCAACGTCACCGTCACCCGCGTGCGGGACGATCTGACACTCCACACCGACAACAAGGATCGGTTGATCAGCGCCATCGAGCGCAACGAGGGCAACAAGACCAGCGCGCTCGAGACGGTCGGCCGCCTTGAGATCGATCCTCATAGAGACAGAGGCTCAGGGCCAAGCAAGTCGGACAAGACCTTCAATCCCGAGGTGCCCGCCGACCTCGTGAAGCCCAACAGCATGGATCTCAGCAAGCACCGCGTCGCGGTCGAACCGCGCGTGCCGGACAAACCCTTCCCCGAAAAAGACATCAGCCTGGAGATCTGATCATGCAACCATCGGTCAATTACGATTACGTTGTCCACGGCAACCACATCCATTGGTGCAATGTCGAAGGCTACGGCATGGAGTTCTGCCAGGAGTGGGCCATGGCCGAGCACATGGGCGAACCCGGCCAAGACCCCATCGCCGAAGCCTACCTTTCGGTCATGCTCGCGATGGCGATCACGCTCATGGCTGGCTTGCTGTGGGGGATGGAATGGCGCGCGCAGAAACAGGCTCAGAAGATGCCGCGCGCGACGGACGCGTCTCAAGCTCTGGAAGTCGCCGCATGACCTTGGCTGCCAATCCTATCGATCACCGAACCCGCGACATGTCAGGCCTTGCGCACCGTATGAAATGCGCGCGGATATCGCTCGACCTCACGCAGGAGCAGCTTGCCGAACGCCTCGGGATCGCGCGCCAGACCCTCACAGGGTACGAAAAGGGCCATACAGACCCCCCCGCGAGCCTTCTGGCGCAATTCTGCGAAGACTACCACATTGACCCTCAGTGGTTTTTGCTGGGCGTTAGGCGTCGGCATGCGGCCGAAGATGGCGACTACGAACTCCGCGCACCTCAAACCGGAAAGGAGTCGCGCTGATGGGTATCGATGACCGCGACTACATGAAGGAACGATATTGGGAGCGGCAGGGCAAAAAGGCCCCCTCCAGGTGGAGTTTCAACAAGGCTGAGCGTGATGCGGCAAGAAACGCTGACGAGGTTCCGCGCGGAGGGGCGAGCTGGGTCGGTAAAGACACCAGTTTCGACCAGTACGACCGCATAGCGGCCGCAGGCTTCTCTCGAAAAAGGAACGAGCCCCGGGGACAGCACGGACGGCGAATATCGCGTCAGCCGCGTCAAAATGTCTCGTCGGGGACCAGACGTTTCGCAGCATGGGCGATACCGCTCTTGTGCCTCGCTACCTACGCAATTCCGATGTTGGGTGATCTTCGGCGGGGAGGGTGGCTGCCCGACAGCGAGCCCGGCCTGCCGTTCCCAGAAACCGGCAGCGTTAGCGTCGCAAGTGATCTCCCGATGAAAATTGTGCGCAGCCAACTCGCGGTGAGGACAAGCGATTCCAACGCCGTTGTTCAGCTCGTCCACCCTGAGACAGATCGCCATGTGATCTCCGTCTTCGTCGCGGCAAACAGCGAGGCAACGATCCCCGCCCCCGTCGGCATCTGGCGCATGCGTGTGATCGAAGGACAAAAATGGCATGGAAATGCCAAGTTCTTCGGGCCCAACACCCAATACGAAACCGTGGCCGAGCTGATGGAGTTCGGGCACTCGCGCGGGAACGGCATCGACCTCCACCGTCGGATCGACGGCAACCTGAAAACACGGCAAATGCTCGTGCGGCCGGAGCCGCTATGAAAAAGTTGTGGCAATGGATCCGCCGGAAGCGAGCGGCACCCCCGACACAGGCCGACGTTAAGAAGGCCAACCTGCGGGCATTGGCTCTTATAGAGACTATTATGCTGGCCGGAGGACTCGGAGAGGCAGACTTCGATCATTTCGCGAACCGGTTCGACGACATGCGGTTCGAGAGCGACGCCGATCGTCTCCGGTTCTTGATACATTTCGTCGAGACGCTCTTCACCGCCTATCACATATCATCAGAGACCGACGACCAAGGCCTTCCCGAAGGCGTCTTCGCGACCGCAACGAGTCCGGCACATCCAACATTTCTGGCCCTTGCCGAAGCGTGGGGTCTCGACAGCTACGACAGGTCGAAGGGGCCAGAGAGATGACGAAGTTACACCTCAGCGCAACGAGCCCAATGGGGCCAGAGCCGCTATGACGGAGCTCGGGATTCTCGCATTCATTGCCCTCGCGGTTTTCGTGGTCATGCTCATGTCCGCCAAACGCGGCATAGGCTCGCTGCCCGTGCGCGCGGCGCCGCTGATGACCAAACGGGAGCGCGTCGTGTGCGCCATGATCGAGCGGGCCGTGCCTCACGCGAGGGTGCATGCGCAAGTCTCAATGGGTGCAATCCTGCGGCCTGCGGCAGGGCTTGACCGATCTCGCTCGACCAGCGTGCGCAACCGCTTCTCGTCCAAGCGGGTCGATTTCGTGCTCGAGGACCGGGCAAGTGGCGACATCATCGCTATCGTCGAGCTCGACGACCGCACGCACAATCGCTCGGCCGACCGGCAACGCGACCGTATGACTTCGCGGGCGGGCTACCTCACTATCCGGCTTGGCCCGATCCGCCACACCTTCGCGTCGGTTCAACAGGCTCTGGCAGGAGTTAGATGATGGCAAACTACAGAGATTACAGAAGGCGCCTGATCGCCCTTTCGAAGGGTGAAATCCGCATCCCAGAGACGCGGGAACTTCTCAGCAGGGACATCCATCCGGAGTGGATGTTGTTCGGAGGCCCGGGCAGGGAGCCACTTCCGTTCGAGGAAACGAGAACCTTGAGGCTCGAGCTACTTTTCGCCGAGGGCTCTGATGGCACCATGCACGTGGCGTGTAACACCATCCAGATCGACTTTCTCAACCCGACCGCCGGCTACCTGGACCTGATGGGGCACGGGATCGCGTTTAGCGTCCTCGATGCCGAATATCACCTCCTGAGCGCCATGAAGCAGCTGGGTATGGAGCCTCTTTGGTGGACGCTGGTTTGCACGACCAAGGATGATCATCCGCTGAGCGCCTACCGGCGCACCATCATCATCCTCAACCGCGATCCGGATTGCAAGCCAGCTGGACCTGGACCGGTTGCCGAGCAGCTTTTCACCCATGATGTCTTCGAACGGCTCGAAAATCTGATGGAGGAATCTCACCGCACGGAGATCGCGGAGTCGAAATTCGCGTGGTCACCATGAACAGCTGCTTGAAACCATTGGATAATTGCAAAAAGGAGAATATCATGAGCAACTGGAATTTCGAAGACATGGGCGATTTCGCCGACGATGCCGCCGCCGAACGCTGGGCCAAGCGCAACGATATCGACCTGCGCGATATCCGCACAAGCGCGAGCGGGAAGGGCGTCCGGCTCGAGGTGCGGCGATCCTCGCTCGGCGACAGCCGCGCGCAGACCGACCTGCGCGACGGCCGCAGAACGGGATGGTAACTGGTAACTGGTAACTGGTATCAGGTAACACGGGAAGGGAAGCACAATGACACACAGACATCTGATGATCGGCCTGCCGGTCGTGGCGGCCGCAATCAGCGTCCCCGCAACTGCACAGGCTGCGCCAGCCACCGATGTGGCAGCAAGTATGGCAAGCTACGCGCACGACACGGCGGGCGCGGACGCTGCGACACGCGCGGCCGAAAAGCAGGCACGCTACCTCGCTCGCAAGGAAGCCGGGGAAGCGCCGGACTGCGACGACTGTGCCAATTGTGCCCCCTGTGAGGCTTGCAAGGAATGTGATGATGAGCCGGCGGATGTCGCAGGGAAGGGAACTGACCGCCATGCGTAGGATCGCGATCATTGCAGGAGCGCTCGCGTCGCTCTCCCTCGCGGGCGGCCCAGTTCTGGCCCAAACCGCAGGCAAGGGCGGCACGGGCGTCGACGAGAACACCGAACTGCCCCGCTGCGCGCAGCCGCTCGGAGTGGTCGCTCTGGTCGAAGAGAAGGCTCCAAGCCCGACTGACGGCCTCGCCGGCGAACTGTCGCCGGGAATGGCGGCCTTGCTCCGAATGGCCGAGGCGCAGCAGGGCGGCGGAACCGCGCGGGTCGATCCTCTCCCGCTCATCAAGCTCATGGCTGCACGCTCCAACTGCTTCCGCGTTGCCGATCGCGGCGCGGCGATGGGAGCGCTCGAGCGTGAGCGCGCCATGACCGGGGCCGCACCGTCCCAGTCTCTGGTCAAAGCAGACTACCTCATCAGCGCGCAGGTGCTTTATTCGGACGCCAAGAGCCGGGAAAGCGGCGGCGGCATCGGCGGTGCCTTCGGGAGCGCTGTTGGCCTCAAGACCAAGACCCTCGAAAGCCAGGTGCTCCTCTCGCTGATCGACGTCGATACAGGCCTTCAGGAGGCCGTGGCGACCGGCTCCGCGCGCAAGAAGGACGTTGGCGTGATCGGGGGCGGACTTCTGCTGGGGCTGTTTACGGCGGCCATCCTGCGCTTTCGCCCGAATCACGCCGTCGACCCCGTGGAGGCCAACGCCCTGCACGGCGGTCGGCTGTCGATCCGCGACAGTCTGTTCATCTGCGTCCAGACCCTGATTTCGAACGGTTCGGGCGCGTCGGTCGGACTGGAGGCGGCCTACGCTCAGGCCGGGGGAGCGACCGCGTCCTGGGTGGGCCAGCGCCTGAACCTGCGGCGAGGCGACTTGCGGATCCTGGTCGGCGCGGGCGCCGGCGCGGCGATCGCCGCGGCCTTCGGCGCGCCGCTGACCGGCGCCTTCTATGCGTTCGAGATCGTCATCGGCGCCTATACGGTCGCCAACATCGCGCCGGTGGCGGCGGCGGCGCTGGCGGGCGTTCTGGTGGCGACGGCTCTTGGCTCCACGCCCTATCTGATCAAGACCTCCGTGATCGCGATTTCGTCACCCGCTGACTATGCGCTGTACGGCCTGCTGGGCCTGCTGGCCGCCTTCTTCGGGATCACCCTGATGCGGGCCGTGGCGGTGGCCGATCGCTGGGCGGCCAAGGCGCCGCTGCCGCGCTGGTCCAAGCCCGCGATCGGCGGGGTGGCGCTGGCGGCGATCGCTCTT